>Ga0209257_1000064_pt1 | contig 356803 bp, 251 predicted proteins | sample AraplaCvi_mCL_r2_FD_184277 | JGI IMG/M metagenome (GOLD analysis project Ga0209257, IMG submission 184277) | Arabidopsis root microbial communities from North Carolina, USA - plate scrape MF_Cvi_mCL_r2 (SPAdes) (version 2) | ecosystem: Host-associated > Plants > Roots > Endosphere | place...
TCACTTTACCAGTACAGGTAGATGGCACCCACGCAGTAACCGCTACATCAACAGATGCAGCAGGTAACACTAGTGCACCAAGTGCTACCCTGAACCTGAAAGTAGATACACAGGTACCTACTGTGCCAACTATCACTACGGCTAAGAATCCTACAAATGATAATACGCCAGATATAAGTGGTACAGCAGAAGCCAACAGCACCGTAACCATCATCGTAGATGGTACAGCTGTAGGAACTACTACTGCTGACGCAAGCGGTAATTATACATTTACCTTACCAGTACAGGTAGATGGCACCCACGCAGTAACCGCTACATCAATAGATGCAGCAGGTAATACCAGCGCACCAAGTGCTACCCTGAACCTGAAAGTAGACACACAATCGCCTTCTGCTCCAACAATTACTACGGCTAAAAATCCAACAAAAGATAATACACCTGACGTAAGTGGTACAGCAGAAGCCAACAGCACCGTAACCATCATCGTAGATGGTACATCTGTAGGCACTACTGCAGCTGATGCAAGTGGCAATTATACATTCACTTTACCAGTACAGGTAGATGGTGTTCATGCAGTAACCGCAACATCAACCGATGCAGCAGGTAATACCAGCGCCCCAAGTGCCACCCTGAACCTGAAAATAGATACACAGGCACCGGCTGTACCAACAATTACAACAGCGAAGAATCCGACAAATGATAACACACCAACAGTAACAGGTACAGCAGAAGCGAATAGCACTGTAACCATCTACGTTGGTGGTACATCCGTAGGTACGACCACTGCTGATGCAAGTGGTAATTACACCTATACCTTCGGCACTTCCTTATCAGATGGTACGCATGCGATAACCGCTACATCGACAGATGCAAGTGGCAACACCAGCGCTCCGAGTGCGACGCTGAACCTGAAAGTAGATACACAATCACCAGCTGCTCCAACAATTACTACGGCTAAGAATCCAACAAACGATAATACGCCTGATGTAAATGGTACAGCAGAAGCAAACAGCACGGTGACCATCATCGTAGATGGTACATCTGTAGGCACTACTACCGCTGATGCAAGTGGTAATTATACATTCACTTTACCGGTACAGGTAGATGGCACGCACGCAGTAACCGCAACATCAACCGATGCAGCAGATAACACTAGTGCTCCAAGTGCTACCCTGAACCTGAAAGTAGATACACAATCACCGACTGTACCAACTATCACTACAGCGAAAAATCCGACAAACGACAACACGCCAACTGTAACTGGTAAAGCGGAAGCTAACAGTACCGTGACCATCCATGTCGGTAGTGTAGCTGTGGGTACGACAACTGCTGACGCAAGTGGCAACTATACCTACACCTTTAGCACAACACTCGCAGACGGCTCACATGCCATCTCTGCAACGTCAACAGACGCAAGTGGCAATACCAGTGCGAAGAGTAATGTACTGAACCTTGTAGTTGATACACAAGCACCGGCTGCTCCGGTAGTTACTGCCAGAACAACTCCGGCTAATGACAACACGCCAACTGTGATTGGTACGGCCGAAGCGAACAGTACGGTGACCATCTATGCAGATGGAACTGCTGCGGGTACAACCACAGCTGATGCCAGTGGTAAGTTCACCTATACTTTCGGTACAGCACTGTCAGATGGTAACCATGCCATTACAGCTACTGTTACAGATGCAGCAGGTAATACCAGTACAATGAGTGCTCCGCTGAATATCAACATCGATACAAAAGCGCCGAATGCTCCGACCATTACTACTGCAAAGAACCCTACAAATGATAATACACCTACTGTAACCGGTAAAGCGGAAGCGAACAGCACCGTAACGATTTATGTAGGTGGTACGGCTGTAGGAACGACCAGCGCAGATGCAAGTGGGAACTATACCTATACTTTCGGTACAGCGCTTGTAGATGGCACACATGCCGTAACAGCAAGAGCAACAGACGCCAGTGGTAACACCGGTGCTTCCAGCGCGACGCTGAACCTGGTGGTTGATACCCAGGCGCCGGCTGCTCCGACCGTGAAAACCGATAAGAACCCGACGAATGACAATACGCCGGTAATTACCGGTAAGGCAGAGCCAAACAGTACGGTGACGATCTATGATGGTAATACCATTGTAGGTACAGTGCCTGCTGACGCAAATGGCGACTATACTTATACTTTCAATCCTGCATTGTCTGATGGTACGCATAATATTACCACTACTGCAACCGACGCAGCGGGTAATACGAGCGGAAAAAGCAATCAGCTGCCAATCAATATCGATACACATGCGCCAGCGACGCCTCCTGCGCCGGTACTGGCTGATGGAAGAACAGGTGGCCTGATTGACGATTCCACTCCAAGTATCAAGAGTACTGCTGAAGCTAACAGCACTGTAACCATCTACCTCAACGGTAACGCGGTGGGTACAACAAAAGCAGATGCCGCAGGTAACTATACTTATACATTTAATCCAGCGCTCGCCGACGCCAGCTATGCTATTACAGTGACGGCAACTGACGCCGCAGGTAATACCAGTGCACAAAGCCCGGCCTTAAATATCACCATTGATGCAACTGCACCTCCAGTGCCAGCTGCGCCTCAACTGATTGATGGCAAAAATGGCATCACCAATGATGCCACGCCATCTATCAGAGGAGATGCTGAACCTAACAGCATCGTAACGGTTTATGTTGACGGTAAGGCTGTCGGCACTACGAAAGCAGATGCTGCCGGTCATTATACCTACACCATCGAACCTGCACTGGCAGATGGTAAGCACAATGTAACGGTAACAGCCACTGATGCGGCGGGTAACACCAGCGCTCAAAGCCCTGCACTGTCCTTCGTAATTGATACCCAGGCGCCGGCTGCTCCAACGGTAACAACCGACAGAACGCTTACGAATGACAATACGCCAACTGTAACCGGTAAAGCTGAACCCAACAGCACCGTGACAGTATATGTTGATGGTAAAGCCAGTGGTACGGTGACCGCTGATAACAACGGTAACTACAGCTACACGATCACTCCTGCACTGGTAGATGGTGGTCACAGCGTAACAGCTACCGCAACTGATGCAGCAGGTAATACCAGCGTACCATCAGCTACGCTCAATATCACTGTTGATACACAGGCGCCAGCCGCTCCGACAGTTGTGCTGGCAACACCAGCTGTTCAGGGCGTGGTAAGTACTACCAGACCAACGATCACCGGTGAGGCAGAAGCTAACAGCACCGTAACGATCTATGCGGACGGTGTTGCAGTAGGCACTGCGACTGCTGATGCCAACGGTAATTACACCTATACCTTTAACCCTGGTTTATCAGAGGGTCTTCATACGATCACCGCAACTGCCACTGATGCTGCCGGTAATACAAGCTTACCAAGTGCACCGCTGAAATTTGCAGTTGATGCGGTTGCGCCGGAAGTGCCAGCTCCACCGATCTTACCTGGTATCAATGTGCCAGGCCTGGTGAACACAACCGAGCCAACGATCACCGGTACCGGTGAACCAGGTACACTGATCATTATCTATACAGATGGCAAAGCGATTGGCTCTGCAATTGTCAAAGCAAACGGAGAATGGTCTTATACCTATAATCCTCCGCTGAGCGAAGGCCCGCACAAAATATCTGTAACTGCTTCTGATGAACTGGGTAACGAAAGTGGTCATAGCCGTGAGGTAATCATGACCGTCGATATTACCAGACCAGACGTTGCGATCGTTACACTGAGCGCCGAACCATTATCCGGACCAGTGACGTTCATGTTCACATTCACAGAAGATGTACTCGGATTTGAATCTGCTGACATCAATGTAATGGGAGGTAAGGTCACAGAATTCAAGCAACTGACGCCAAGCACCTATGCTGTGATCATCATACCTGAAAAAGAGGGCATTATGATGGTGAACGTTCCTGCTAACGGGGCAACTGACCTCGCAGGTAATGGCAACAAGGTATCCAGCACCATCGCGCTGCGCGTGAAATTCGGAGCAGGTGTTGAAATGGTATATCCTCAGCCGGCAACAGATATCGTGAATGTACGCTTCAGCGGGGTAGATGATGGCGACGCCAACGTAACCATGACAAGTATGGCAGGACAACTGGTACTGCAGCAGAACGCTGCTTTAAGGACCAACATTCTGACCCTGAATACACAGCGTGTTCCTTCCGGTACTTACGTACTGTTGATCAGACTGAAAGAGAAGACTTTCACGACTACTATTGTAATAGCAAGATAAACACACTTATAGCCCCGGTAAGATCTGCCGGGGCTTTATAAAAAAATTGAGATGATACGCTTCCGTTTCCGCTCTGCAGCATTAGCTTTTTTACTGGCAACAGGCCTGCCTGCAATATTGCATGCACAGGACAAAACCCTGAATGTAGCAACTTCCGCCGCTCCGTTCCTGCGTGTATCCCCGGATGCACGTGCGGGTGGTATGGGTGACATGGGCATTGCTACGCAGGCGGATGCCAATTCCCCGTTTTATAACTTATCGAAAATCGCATTCGCCGAAGCGCCCAATAGTCTGGCGGTATCTTATGTTCCCTGGCTGAGAGAAGTCAGTAACAAGATCTATCTCGCCACTGTCAGTGGATACCACAAACTGGACGATGACCAGGCCATTAGCGGTTCCTTTCGCTATTTCAACCTGGGCAATGTACAATTTGCCGACGCTCTTGGTAATGCCCTGGGTAGTTCCAAGCCGCGGGAATTCTCCCTGGAAGGAGGGTACGCCCGTAAACTGGGAGAACATTTCAGTCTGGCACTCGGCGCACGTTACATCTATTCCAAACTGGCCAGCGGTAATGCGAATAACTCAGGTGTTAACTATAAAGCGGGTAATGCTTTTGGCGTTGACCTCTCCATGACCTATAACATGGTTGACGAAGAGGGGAAAGGGCTCACTATGGGAGCGACTATCACCAATCTGGGTTCCCGCGTGAATTACAGCAATAACAGTACATCTAAGGAATACCTGCCTTCCAACTTCGGTCTGGGCGCTGCCTACAGATTGCCAATGGAAGAAGGGCATAAAATAACGTTCGGACTGGAACTCAACAAATTACTGACGCCTGTTGTACCCAATGATTCCGCTGGCATCTCATCTTATTATGACTACAGCGTGGTAAAAAGCTGGTTCAAGTCTTTCAGCAGCGCTAATGGAGGCTTCAAATCCTTCCAGGTATCGCTGGGAGGGGAATATAGTTTCAACGACCAGTTTTTTGTAAGAGCAGGTTACTTCTGGGAAGACAAGACCCACGGCGACCGTAAATACGTTACCACCGGACTGGGGTATAAATATGGCTCCGCAATGATCAACGTTGCCTATATCGTACCCTCAGGGAATGGTTTTAACCGTAGTCCATTGTCCAACACCGTGCGTTTTGGTGTGACAGTCGACCTGCCCTGGGAATAATTTCGTATCCTCGATCCTGTATATACCTACACCTATCTGAAGGTCCGCCGCCCGGTGGGCCTTCTTGCTTATTAAAAAAAATTCATATATTGCGAGGCCTAATCAGCATATCTATATCTCCTAAACCTAAACCCAAAACCTCTATGATCTTCTTTTATGGACGCAACAGTTTCAAAGTAAAGGCTGTGCAGCTGGCGGAAATTGGCATTCATGAATCAGTACCCGGCGTTGTGCAGTTTGAATACAGACAACAGTATGCGCATCTGTACTGGATACCAATGTTTCCGATAGGCTCCATGTGGTGTGTACGCAAAACCGACAACAAGTTGTACGAAGTAAGCAGCGAATTATTACCTGCTTTGAATGCAGTACCAAGGCCTAAAATGGGCTGGCTGGCATTTGCAGGCCCTATTGTGATCGCGATTGGATTGCTTTTTGTAAAAATCTTTATGTAAGCACTTTTACCGCTTAAGAACAGAAAAGGGAATACCGTGGGGGTATTCCCTTTCTTTTTTAGGCCCCGTTCTTCCTATACTTTTCTTGTCATCACCGTTTTTTTGTATTTTCAGTGCTCTACCATGCCACGTTAAAAAAACTAAAATATGAGCTCAAGAAGAATTTTTATGCAGCAGGCTGGCTTAATAGCAGCCGGATTGATGATCAATCCATCAGGTATTTTCAGTCGAGGCAAAGAAAATACAGTGAACAGGATAGGAATTCAATTGTACACCCTGCGCGATCAGCTCGCAAAGGATGTTAAAAGTACCATCACCAAAGTAGCAGAAATAGGCTACAACCACGTAGAAACCTTCTACGGTTACAAAGCACCGGACCAGAAGGACCAGTTCTGGGGTTTGGACCCCAAGGGCCTGAAAGCTTTACTGAAAGAACATAACCTGCTTACCCACAGTGGTCACTATCAGCTGAATGACTACCTGACCCGCGGCAATGGGAATGATGAAGCACTGAAAGTCCAGATAGACATTGCAAAGGAACTGGGACAACAATACCTGGTTGTACCTGTGCCGCCAATCGCGCTGTGGGACAAACTGACTGCTGACGACTATAAATTCATTGCCGAACAGCTCAATAAGGCAGGGGAGCTGGCCGGAAAATCTGACCTCAAGGTAGGTTATCATAACCACTTCTGGGAATTCAGGAATCAACCGGACGTTAATACCACCGGTTACGAGATTATGCTGAAAGGTACCGACCCTTCGCTGGTCGCATTTGAACTGGACCTCTTCTGGGCTATCAAGGCGGGAATGAACCCTGTAAAGTTGTTTAAGGAACATCCAGGCCGGTTTGCAATGTGGCATGTGAAAGATATTGACAAAGCAGCCCAGGAAAAGATCGCGGGCGGCGATAACGATAAGAAAACGTCCATGGAAATACTGCCTAAAGTGAAATTTGCTGAAGTAGGTACCGGGGCTGTGAAGTTTAAGGAAATTTTCGATAACGCCAGCGTTGCCGGTGTCAAATACGCTTTTGTAGAGCAGGACCAGATCTCTATCGATCCTTTTGAAAGTATCAAAAAGAGCTATGGGTATGTAAAGGGCAATTTGCTGAGACGATAAGTCCGGTGTATACATAACTGAAAAGGGGTAATGGTTGCGTCATCAGGCAACTCTTACCCCTTTTCTTTTCGGATACAATAATCGGCCATATGGATACATTTGGCTGTCCCGCCTGTCGTTCCTTTGTATCAAAGAACAATAAATGACGAAAGTAGCTTTGATAACAGGGGCATCAACAGGGATCGGAGAGGCATTTGCCAGACGATTGGCCGCAGCAGGGCACAATCTTATGCTGGTTGCCCGTAGCGGAGACAAATTACAGGCCTTAGGCAGACAGTTAATGGCCCAATACCCCGTTAAAATAGATCATCTGTCACTTGACCTGTCGATCCCGGACGCAGATCAGCAACTGATCGCCGAGGTAGCTGATAAAGGATTGGAGGTCGATCTGTTGATCAATAATGCCGGTATCGGCAGTGCCGGTGATTTTGCCTATTTACCACTTGCCAGCGAGTTGCGCATGATGCAACTGAACATGCAGACCCTGGTCGCGCTAACCCATCATTACCTTATCCCGATGCGGGACCGTAGACAAGGGACTGTTATAAATGTGGCATCTATGGCATGTTTTCAGCCATCGCCTTTTATGGCTACTTATGCTGCCAGTAAAGCCTTTGTACGCTCTTTTACCGAAGCGGTCGCGGAGGAAAACAGGCCGTTCAATATACATGTTATGTTATTATGTCCCGGGGCTACTGAAACTAGTTTTTTTGATAATGCGCAGATGAAAAAGGAAGACCGCCAAACCATTCTCGGCAACGCCCAGCTACAAACGCCCGATCAGGTGGTGACCTCCGCCCTGAAGGGATTAGAAAAAGGAAAACGGATCACGATCTCAGGGTTTAAAAATCTGCTGCTCATCAGGATCGCCTACTTTTTTCCCAACAAAGCGATCACCCGTATATTCGCGAACGCTTTCCGGCCACATTTCCAGCAACAGGCATCCTCCTGATTCTTTGTACATTTATCACACAGTTTCCTTCATATGAAAAGAGAGAATATACCGTTTCATATCGCTACCATCCTACAACAGGCGGAACTGACAGGGATAAAGACGCCGCTGCATCCGTTGATGTCCATTTTTAGGTTCGAACAGGTGCCTGTAAAGGAAATAGGAGAGACAATCCGCTTTACCACCGGATTTTACTCCATCGCGCTAAAGCATGGTTGTCCCTGCAAGCTGAAATATGGTCAAACGAGCTATGACTTTAACCAGGGCGTCTTATCTTTCTTTGCTCCCAATCAGGTACATACATTGGAGGCTGGTGATGCAATTGCGCCCGCCGGCTGGAGCTTCAATATACATCCCGATTTTATTAGGAACACGTCACTGGATGCAAAGATGAAACAGTATCATTTTTTTCAGTACGCAATAAATGAGGCATTGATCCTGTCAGAAGAGGAAGAAGCGATGATCAACGGTATTTTACAGGGTATCGCACAGGAATACCAGCAACCAATTGATCATTTCAGTCAGGATATTATTATTAATCAGCTCGAACTGTTATTGAATTATAGCAATCGTTTTTATAACAGGCAATTTATTACGCGTAAGCCTGCGTATAGTGACCTACTCGAAAAAGTAGAACAGGTGCTGAATACCTATTTTGATAATGATCTGACAACAGAAGAAGGCTTGCCTACCGTCAGGTATCTTGCAGGACAACTGCATATGTCTCCCAAATATCTGAGCGATACATTGCGCCAGCTCACCGGGCAAAGTGCGCAACAGCATATTCATGACCGTCTTATAAAGAAGGCCAAAGAAGTGCTGGCAGGGACACGCCTTTCTGTAGGAGAGATCGCTTACCAGCTGGGATTTGCTTATCCACAGGCATTTAATAAACTATTCAGAAATAAAACAGCCATGTCTCCTATGGAATACAGACAGCTGTTCAATTGAAAATGATATATTATGCAGGGATTTGTAAGTTTCCTATATACTTTTCAAAATTTTATACGCTTCTCTTATAGCGTATATGCTGCTATCCAATCAACAACAGTTGTTATGCGGAGATTTCTGAGTTTCCTATATACTTCTGAATCTGATATATTTTTAATATAGGATACAAGCAGCTATTCATTGACAATGGTACATTACACCGGACTTCCCGAGCTCCCAATATCCCTGTATATCTGATGCCGGAATTTAGTTATTCATTAAAGCAGAAATGCCTCCCAAGCTATAACCTGTTTTTTACCATATTATACGCTCAGGATATGCCTATTGAAGCTCAAAATCTCTCCCTGCTGGTTTTAAACGAACCCTTACCGCTTCATCACCCCAAAATGCACTGCATTTTATCCCCTATAGTCCTGTCAAAGCTTCCCGTACCTCACACACTGCCTGATATACCTGTATACTACGTACTTCCCGAAATACGTATTTCCCGCAAAACCCTTTACCAATATACGTTTCCCGCCTCTTATTTTCTCAATACCGCCATTTACCATTTAAATCTCGCCAGATAGGAATTGGCATTTTTCTTTGCCTGAAGGATGTCCTTATTTTGCCTTCGTAATAATTTTTAACCCCGAAAATTTCACTTTATGAAACTTTTACTTTCTGCGGCAGCTGCATTGTTATGTATGCAGACATTTGCGCAGAACCCACAACAAGAAGAGAAGGAATCGCCTGAGCTTTTGTATAAGGCCATTCAGAAACCAACCTTATCTATTCCTCAGGGAGCTGATGGAGATGAGATCAGCAATAAACCTGCTATCAGCCGATTCAGGACGATTACTCCTACAAGAAAGATGGTAGCCCCCAAACAGGTGATCTTTACAGAATCAGATGCACCCGGCATTGCAATGTTCCGTAGTGGCAGCTGTGCACCTCCTGTGGTAGAAGATGGCCTTGATCCGGTATACAGTGGTGTGAAAGCACATATGCCTTTATACCTGCCTTACAAGAACGGTAGTGTAGGCATCTGGCAGGGCTTTTATTACAGCTGGGACAATGACAATAATGGTGCTAAAGACCCTCACCGCGCGATTGACTATGGCAAGTCATCCGTTGCTTCTAATGAGGACCCTACTTTTGGCGTTTATGCTATTGCCCCAGGTAAAGTAATAGACGTTTATTGGTCAAATGGCGGTGGTAATATCGTCATTATTGAGCACACTGCTCCGGACGGATTCAAATACCGCAGCCGCTATCTGCATTTGCGCAACGGTTATGACAATGACCGTGGTTTAGCTAAAAATTCTCCAACCGCCAAATATAAGTCCTTTGCCACCAGCGGTACCAGCAGCAATCTATGCTGGGGAACCAATAGTCAGACCATCAAGGTAAAAAAGAACGATATGGTACAGGCCGGACAGTTCATTGCTTATTCCGGTAATACCGGTTCAGGTGGCATCGGTGTCATTCTGAATGATGACGGTACCCTGAAAAACGCAGATACCAAATCATTCAACGTACACTTGCACTTTGAGGTAAGCGTACTGGACACCCGTACTGGTCATAGTGGCGAATGGGTGAATGTAGACCCTTATGGCACTTACAACCACAGTGGTGTAAGCTGTTATGATCTGGGTTCAGTTACGCCTTATGAACGCCTTTTTGCACCTTTTTACCCAAGTTTCCATAACGTACCGCTTGACCTGGTAAACAAATACTGGTCTTACTACACCGGTATGGGTATGGCACTACAGACTGTCAGTGTAGACCGTAATGGTAGTTCGCTGTATGCAGCGGGTTCTTTCCAGTGGGGACTGTCAACCGCCTGGTATGCCCGTTTCTACATGACAGGTTCTACCTATCAAACCTATTTCAATACCTATAATGCACAGGGTATGCGCCCACGTCAGATATCTGTAACCAAAGACGGCAGCGGTAACCCACGTTTCTCTGTAGTATGGGAAAAGAATCCAGCAGGACAGGCAGCCTACTCTGTTCACAATGCAGACGATGTAACGTTTGACAATGCCTGGAAAACATATGTTACTACCAAGAAATGGCATGTGCAGGAGCACGTTGACTATACTGTAAACGGAAAAAGACTGCATGCGGCCGTGTTTGTCAACAAGCCAAATGACAATGGATTTTACCTGTACTACGGTATGAACGCTACTGATTTCAATAACAAGTTCAATGAATTATATCCAAACTGGGAATTGAAAAGTATATGTGTAAATGGTAGTAAAGTAGGAGGGGTGTGGCGTCCTAAAAAGAACAACTATGCCGCCTACTATGGTATGTCATCATCAGATTATCAGTCTAAATTTGATCAGTTTTCCTCACAGGGTCTGCGTCTGTTAAAAGTCCAGAACTATGACGATAATGCACGCTTCAGTGCAGTATGGGGAAAATAATCAGAGAGATGCGTCCGCTGCATCAGCTAACGGACGCATCTCTGATCAAGTCCGCGTATCATTCGGTTTGTTATACACCATAAAGAAGTTTCCATAGCTCAGCGTACGGCCTTTCAGACACGGTCCGGTCTCTTTATTACACCGGTTACTCCTTACCTCTGCCTTTAGGAAGCGTTTTACCGGGATGCTTATTCCGGACAGAGTTAGGGTCCGTGTTTCTATCCAGGAGTACTTCAATAGAATAGAAACGGCTTTCAATCTGGATCTCATGTGCGATCTGCCTTTGTTCTATATCAATCAGCCTGGACTCCATATTGTTATACCTCGTTCCAATACCGGTCAGTTTAGTTTCGAGAGATGTCAACCTTTCATCCATTGTTTTAAACCCATCTTTAACCGTTTTTTCCAATGCGGATATCCGGGAAATAAGCATGTCTATCGTTTCGTTGGAGGCATCAGCCATAAAAAATATTTGATTATTAGCATGCACGGCACCCGTTTCCTTTATTGTCCTTACGACTCCGCGTTCCTTGACCCAATAAAACCCCAGGGTACCGTGCGACGCTATTTGATATAATTGCAGTGGGTGGCTTTCTGTATACTCCGATAAAACAATCCACACGCAGCTTATGCCGCTGCTTCGTTTACTGCATTTTCTTCCCCTGGCGCCTGCTTTCCTTCACTGTTCTCCGTCGTTGTGGCCGTATTGGCGTTCTTTAATGCGATCAGCTCATTTTTCACCTCGGCCAGTTCATTGCCGAATGTCATTGTCTTACTGTAAATGAAATCAGCCCTGACATTGGCATGCTTCAGCTGGCGCTTCAGCTTATGGTTGCGCAAGACCATTGTTATGATGTTTGATTGCAATACTTTCTGATCTGCCCTTATATGCTGCATAGTGAGCTCTATTTTCCGGATCCTTTCATCGTGGCTGACAATATTGTCATAAAGCTGTCTAAATGTAATCAGCAGCCTGGCAAACGATACGTCCAGTTCCTGGAATTTATCCTGGACAATACCGGCTATCTGCTTACTGAATTTACGTTCTTTCATAAGTGTTCTTTTTAAATGATTACTGAATAAGTTTTTGAACCTGACATAATAGTCAGATAAGGTAGCAGCATTAATAATCCCAGATACGAATTACGGTTACGTCATGACAATAATAGGTACTTGCACAACTGTGAAATCAGTTCTCTAGTTTGAACCGAATTTACAATGGCAATGACAGTCCCCTCCGGTCAATAATCCCGCAGAATTAATCCGCAGATTATCAACCGTATCACAGACATAACACGTCCTTCCGCCCACAACAGACGGTGACCTATATTATCATTAACTCCTTATTTCATGATTATTACTGTAGATGAATATTACAGCAGTGTATTTAGATAGGGGGATACAAACAGGGTATACAAAGTAGCTACTTTAATGCTTTTTCTTCTTCTAATTTCCTTCCAGCACGTTAACCTGCTCAACAAATATTACAACTTCTTTCCAATGTACAGGCTTGTAACGGAATCTTCTGTTCCTGAAGCTTTTCATACGATGTTTTGCCATAAGATGTCTTTTATAAAATGGTTGGTAATTCTTTTGGAGAGAGTATCTCTGCTTACGAAAAGCAAAGCAGAGATACTCTTTTATATCGTCTTTTAATATTCGGAGACTCCCTCTCAACAAAACGCAAACCCCTCAACTCCCTATACGCTTTGGCCATCTATGATTGCCATCGCTGCATCAAAATTATTAAACACTTTTTGATTTCTCTTCATTCACTTTGTTCATTCTAAAATTCAACACTATGCCTCCAGTCAATAACAATAGCATTACCAGGTAACTACCGATCGATAACTTCATACCAGTATAGTATGCAGCCGGTTCAAACCTGAACAGAATAGTATGTTTACCTGCTGGTACCGGCATGCCCCGCAGTGCATAATTCACTCTAGCATAAGGCACTTCCTTACCATCTATAAATGCCTTCCAACCCTGACCATAGTAAACTTCTGAGAACACAGCGAACTGTGGGCCCGCAGTATTTGAACTGTAACTGATCTCATTCAGGTTATTGGCAATCAGACTGATCGTCGCCGTTGAATCAAACACCGGATCACCGCTTACTACACTTTTGTAACGACTATCAATCACTACAGAGTCACGGGTATTCATATGGTCCAGCATACTCATTTCTTCGTCAGCATTTTTTGCCCATACGATCTGTTTTACAAACCATGCGTTGCCTAATGCTTCCGGATTACGTTGTGCCACCGGCTGACCATCGGCTCCTGGTACGATCACATATTTCGTATTGAGCATATTGAGTACCTGCAAATTATTTCTGCTGATCTGCCGCTCAATAAGATCTGCATAGAGTTGCAGTTTCGCTGCGTGATATCCACCTACACTCTTGTGGAAGTAAGACGTCATCGCATCATCAAATGGATGCGATGTCAGGTTAAATACCCTATAATGAGGGTCCTTATCCTGTAATATCTGCTGATCGGCAGCTGATGCCTGAAACGGCCTGCTATAGTTACTCTCATCCATGAAACTCTCACTGTTCAGATACCTGCTATCTACCTGTAAAAGGTCTATCACCACTAATGTCGCAATACCCGCCAGCAAATAAGTTGTATTGAATCCTTTTTTCAGGAAGAACCATAATAACAGGAATGCCAGTCCGGCGAAAAACGCTGCACGCCATACATCATGATGATACAGGTGCTCTCTGTCCAGATATAAAGCACTCATTAATTCTCCACTCAATTGTGTGTTGCCCTGGAGCATCTGTGTCAGTTCCGACTGGAACCTGTCATCTCCACCTGGATGCTGCGGATCATGGGTTGCATTGGTATAATTGGCGCTTAAAGAAGCCGCATAAATGATCACCAGCAAACCTGCCATGATCATACCGGTCCATTTCAGTTTCTTCAGCAATACTTCTTTAGTTATTTTGCCACTTATCAGTTCCTGTAAGGTCAATACTGCCAGCACCGCAAAGGAGAATTGCGGAATGATCAAGGCCTGCGAAGGCGCCCTGAATTTGTTATACAACGGGAAATGATCAAACATGAAATAGTTGAATGCCTGGAAATTGCTGCCCCAGGCCAGGAGAATACCTAATACACTGATAGCGATCAGCCACCATTTATGCCAGGACCTGATGATGAAAAGCCCCAGTAACACTAACATACAGATCACAATACCTAGATACACAGGTCCGGAAGTTCCCAACACCGACTGATCGCCCCAGTAAAGATTCCAGCGGCTGATCAGTTGTTCTGACTGATTTTCCGGTACACCCATCGCCGATAACTTCTTAAAAGTCTCCGAATCTTTATCCAATGTTCCGGAAGAACTACCACCATAGATATCAGGCACCAACAGGGTAAAGGTTTCAAACTTTCCATAACTCCAGGCAAAGGCATAACTTCTTTCCAGCCCTCCCTGAGGTTTATCTGCTGTTGCGGCAGTCGCCAATGGCGTCAATTCCGAGGTACCTCCGCGGGTACTTTCCTTTGAATATTCGTAGGTCGTCCAGAGACTTACTGCGTTTGTCGCTAATGCAAGCCCTACTGCCAGTACCACGGCTAATCCACCTATAATCAGTTCTTTATATTGCTTCTGAAGAATGCTGTATACCGCGTAAGCCACACCGATCACTCCCAGGATCAGGAAGAAATAATAGGTGATCTGCAGGTGGTTCGCCCCTACCAGATAGGTCAGCGCCAGCGCCATAATTCCGGTCCCTAACAGGTAACGCTGACGGATAATCAATATAAGACCTGCGATCACCGCCGGCATATAAGCCATCGCCAGCATTTTCGTTTCATGCCCTGTTACGATAATGATAGGCGAGTAGCTGGCGTAGGTATACGCCACTGCTCCCAGAAATCCAAGCCAGGGGTTTGCGCCCAGCGTTATACATAAAAGATAGAAACAGATCGCTGAGAGAAACAACACATTTACAGGCTTTGGAAGTCCCAGTGTCAGTATCGCGGGTATGTAATTAACAAAGTCATAAGGCGTTTCCAGTGCGATCTGGTAAGTCGGCATACCGCCAAACATACTGGTCGTCCACAATGGCGTAATACCATGCGCCTGTTTATAATCCATCGCTTCTTTCGCCATACCCTGCCATTGCACATTATCACTCTGGCTGAGTATCTTCCCGTTCATGGCGGGCCGGCAATAAATAATGGAAAGCAGGAGCAAAGCCAGTATGGCAACTGCATGTGGTAACAGTGACTGTAGTCTCTTGATCATTGCAGGATATTATTGGGTAGTTTACTTTTCAAGATAGAATTTTCCGGGACAAAAAAAGAGCACCATTCATACAAACGGTGCTCCTTTATCTTTAACAGCATGACTTATTTATCGTCATCCTTGTCTTTATCGAAATTACAGATGTGTACCTTGGCGATACGATGCTGGTCCATTTTGATCACTTCCAGCTTCAGGTTACGCCAGTTGATGCTATCGCCCGCCTCAGGGATCTTACCCATTCTGTCGAGGATAAAGCCACCCAGGGTCACGAAATTCGTCACATTTACCTTCTGCGGATCAGCGTCGATACCCATCATTTCAAGGAATTCAACAAATGGCAGCTGGCCATCCACCAGGATACTACCATCTTCGTTGCGAATTACCTCATATTCAAATTCGTTCGTTTCAGAGATATTACCTACCAGCGCATCCACGATATCGTTGATCGTCACGAGGCCTTTGATAGAACCAAATTCGTCCACTACCATCGCCTGATAGATCCTTTCGCGTTTGAACAGTTCCAGCAGTTGGTATGTACGGTTGTGTACCGTTACCACCAGCAGCTTACGGCTGATCGCTTCCAGGTTATTGACAGCGCCGTTGAAGTTATCACTCAACAGGTCTTTGGAATATACGAAACCGGTCGTATGGTCCAGATCTCCTTTAGCGATCGGATAAACCGTATGTTTCTGTGTCAGGATCTTTATCTTATTCACTTCAGGATCATCATCCACGTCCAGCCATACCACCTCGTTACGAGGGGTCATCAGCGCTGATACATGACGATCACCCAGATTGAAAACGTTCTGGATAAGCGCCTTTTCCGTTTCTTCGATAACACCACCCTGGTGACTTTCTGCGATGATTACACGCAATTCTTCTTCCGTGTGAATGTCTTCGTGCTCGTGTACCGGACGAATACCAACCATCCGCAGGATCACGTTAGCAAAGCTGTTCAGTATCCAGATGAATGGTCTGAATACTACATAGAATAATTTCAGGGGCAGCGCTACCGTAAAAGTCGTAGGGACAGGTTTACGGATGGCCAGTGATTTTGGCGCCAGTTCGCCGAATACGATATGCAGAATGGTAATTCCAAGGAAGGCTACCGGAACAGCGATCTTATGTGCAACAGCTTCTTCCAGGTTGAAATTAAGCACATGGAATATATTGAGGATCAGGGTAGTCATTACCTTTTCCCCAACCCAGCCTAATCCAAGAGAAGCCAACGTAATACCCAGCTGTGTTGCAGCAAGGTAACCGTCCAGATTATTGACAATGTTTTTGGCTACCTGCGAGACCGTCTTACTGCGGCCTGCACTAACTTCGATCTGCGACGATCGGACTTTCACAATCGCAAATTCTGCCGCTACAAAAAAGCCGTTCAGCAGCACCAGAAAGATGGTGAAAAATATGTCTAAGGTCATGTATGGTGTGTCTTATTTTAAACTAAAGTTTCTTAAGATAGTACTATTTTGTCTTTTCAGGCCTATGTTTATCACCCCAGTCAGAGATGCATTCCAACATTGGCTTCATTGATTGTCCGTCGTTTGTAAGCTCATATTCCACTCTTGGTGGCACTTCAGCATACACCAGTCTCGTGATGAGACCGTCCTTTTCCAGCTCTCTCAGCTGCAATACAAGGATGCGCTCGGATACGTCAGGGATCACTTTTTTTAGTTCGCTATATCGCAATTTGCCATCCAGCAGTGCCCAAAGAATGTTAGGTTTCCACCTTCCACCTATCAGGTCCAGCGTATAGGCCATGCCGCAATTTAAGTGTATCTTATTCCTGTTCAATGTATTAGTTGAGCTTTCCTTTCTCATTACTTACATTTTAGTCAGTACTTAATAATCTTGTCAGTACCTGTAAAATTACGGCTACCGCTTTACTTTTACAAACAATTAAGAAAAAAAGTTATTATGAAACATCTTGAAAACAAAGTCGCACTGGTTACAGGCGGTAGCCGTGGCATGGGCGCCGCTATCGTAAAACAGCTGGTAGCCTCCGGCGCCAGGGTTGCTTTTACATATGTACGTTCTGCCGCTCAGGCGGGAGCGCTGGCTGATTCCATCGAACAAAGCAGCGGACAAAAACCACTGGCGTTACAGGTAGACAGTGCCGACCATAACGCTGTTGCGGCTGCCATTGAAACCGTCGTATCCCAATTGGGAGGTATCGATATCCTGGTCAATAACGCCGGCGTATATGGAGAAAGGCCGTTTACCGAGCAAACCGCAGCCGACTATGACCAGATGATGGACATCAATGTAAAAGCCGTGTATGTAGCCTCGGTAACCGCAGCCAGATATATGAGAACAGGCGGACGTATCATCAGCATCGGCAGTAATATGGCCGATCGCGTAGCTCATCCCGGGGCAACGCTCTATTCCATGAGTAAATCGGCACTGATCGGCATGACGAAAGGCATGGCCCGTGAACTTGGACAAAAAGCGATCACTGTCAACCTCATTCAACCCGGACCTATCGATACCGATATGAACCCTGCCGATAGCGCTTATGCAGCTGGTCAGGTGGCCCGGCTGGCATTAACGCATTTTGGCAATGTGAATGATATCGCCAGTCTGGTAAACTTCCTCGCAGGACCAGATAGCGGCTTTATTACCGGAAGCGCGCTGACGATTGACGGTGGCTCAAATGCTTAAATCTTAATCCCTGGTGATATTGTTGCTTAAGCTAAGCAGCAGTGCCACCAGGGGTTGTTTATGTTGTTTTCCCTATAAAGCTGTAAATTCCATCTTATTGTTGTCGAAATACCTGTCTGGCAGCAATCAGCAATAAGCCCTTACTGGTGACTATACTACTTACTTTCTCACTTGATACACAAGCCCCTGTGTAGTGTTTGTTTATTTCTCATTAAAAACCAATCGTCAATTATGTACACACCGCAATTGCCGGGCTTGTATTGCCCCTTTCCGTCCCTTTTAAACCAGTATGTAGAAAAAGCTGACAGGCACACAACACTTTGGGTGAAAAAATACCAGCTGGTGACCCATGAAGAAACATGGTCATCTTATCACAGACAAAAATTTACCTGGATGGTTGCCAGGATGTTCCCGACAGCCGATCTGAATGCCCTGAGCATTGCGGCAGACCTTAACACATTGCTGTTCATACTCGACGACCAGTTTGACGAACACGGAGAAGGTTCAGCGTCCATTAAACAGAAAGAACAATTTGAACAGCTGGTACATGCCCTGATCGGGATCATGAAGCATAACAGCCAGGTATCCCTCGAAAAAGGCGGTCCGGTACTGAGCGCGGTCAGCGACTTTTGGAAACGCATCCGTAAACTGGGTAACCTGGGCTGGCAGGTAAGGTTTATTGAAAGTCTGCAACAGGCCTTTGCCGCAAATCTCTGGCGGATAGAGCAGGTCAGCCGCGGACAGCTACCCACACTGGAAGAATACATTAAATGGCGCCCTTTCTTCAGTGGCGCCAGCTTCTTTGCGCACCTGCTGGAAGCGATCGAAGCATTCTCACTACCTGATTACGTATTCCTGGACGCAACAGTAAAAAAGCTGATCATGCTATGCAGCAATACGATCTGCTGGGCCAATGACCTCTTTTCTTTCAATAAAGAACTGGAACAGGGAGACGAAATGAATATCGTCATGCTGGTCCGTAATACCCATAACTGCACATTAGAAGAAGCTATTGCAACAGCCGTAGCCATCCATGATGACCAGGTCAGACAGTTTGAACATCTTTCTGCGAAACTGCCTTCCTTCGGTACTGTCACAGATGCACAGTTAAGTCGCTACATCGCGGCATTATCTGTCATGATGAAGGGAAATATCGAATGGAGCGTAAAAGACACCGCCAGGTATCGTTTTACTATGCAAACAGTATAATTACCAGACGCCCATCACTGATGACAGGGGGATCAGTGGTGGGCGTTTGCTCTCAGGTATTTGGAAAGTGTGGTCTGCAATGCTTTGAACTCGATCGGTTTTACCAGATAATCATCTGCGCCTGCCAGCAACAGTTCCTCACGGTTCTCTTTAAATGCATCACCGCTGGCAATGATCACAGGAATATGCTGTAACAATTCATCTGCACGGATCTGCGCAAGCGTATCCTTGCCGCTGAGACCAGGAATGTGAGAATCCAGTATGATGATATCCGGACGGGATGTTTTGGCCAGCAGCAATCCATCCATGCCATCACCAGCTACAAGGATACGGCTTCCCAGTCCGCTTAGAAAACGCGACAGGATCATCTGACTCATCTTATCATCCTCAATAATAAGGATACTGGTGTCTGTCAGACTACACAGGTCCGCATCAATATCAATATCGTTACCACAGGTTGTCTCCGCAGGTACGTCCAGGGGAAGATTAACGGTGAATGTCGTGCCCTTACCCATAACGCTGTATACTTTAATATCGCCGCCCATCAGGGTAGCCAGGTGACGGGTAATATGCAATCCCAGACCGGTACCTTCCAGGAAAATGTTCCGTTCAGTTACAAAGGCATTGAAAATGGTTGATAAACGGTCGGCACGGATACCTTCTCCCTGATCGGTGACCTGCAGGCACCATTTATTATCATCCCGGAACACATCCAGCGTGATCGTGCTTTCCTGTGCAGTGAATTTGATCGCGTTGGACAACAGGTTGTTCAGTGTCTTGCTCAGCAGGACCTTATCGCCACTGATAAGCTGTGGAATATCATCTGCTACAGAAGTCCTGATACGCACTGTTTTTACGCTGGCGACATACTGGTGCATATTGACAATCCCTTCCAGCCATTCCCGAACATTCAATGTTTCCAGTTGTGGCGTATCGATCTTGCCCGCTTCGATACGGGAGAATTCCAGTACGTTATTGATGATCTCACGGGTGTTATAACTGGCGGCATACAGATGGTCCGCCAGCTGACGGATAGGAGCAAGGGAGCGGTCCTGCTCTACCTTTAGCTGTAAGAGCTGGCTGATACCGAAAATAGCATTCAGTGGCGTGCGGATCTCATGACTGGTCTCTCTTACAAACACCGTTTTAGCGTCTGTGGCCTTGGCCAGTTGCGCGGTCAGTATTTCCAGTTCCCTGTTATGTTCCTTGACGGTTTGCAGCATTTCCTGCACCTGTAGCATTTCCTTTTTACGCTGGCGCTCCATGTTCCTTACATAGTAGTAGATCACGATAAGATCGAGTATCAGTATACTGGGGATGGTCACCCACCTGATAACGAACTGTACCTGAGAATGTGCTTCAGGAGTAACGACGGGTGTGATAAACCCATTGTACATATTGATCTCTCCGATGAGGAAAGCCAGGATGGTCAATCCTATGCTGAGCACCCGCATGCGCCTGTTTTTCTCAAAGACGAGCAGTGAGAGGCCCACCAGGAAAATAAAAAGAAGATGCACTTCTGTTACCCGTCCCATGATCGCACTATAGTACTGGATACTAAGGTTGTTGATCAGGATCAGCGCCAGTCCGGCTGTTGTAAACTTACCCAAACGGTTGGTGAGGATAACGGCAGAAAGCAGAAGAGATTCGATGAGCGCAGGGGCTGACATTTGCAGGTCCCATGTCATCAGGTAACTACCAAGGCCAAATATACCCGCCATAAGCGCAGTTACAAGTGCCAGGGTGTTTACAATTTTCAGTGATCGTCGTTGGTCTTCATCGGTCACTCTATGATAGCCAGTTGTAGAGATGTGTTGAAATAGACTCATGTACCGGGCATTTACGTTTGCGGAACATTACTATTATGGGACTACATACAGGTTCCCAGCATGTACATAGCGCCATTCAGTGTTTTCCAATCAGATAATCGTTCTGCAAGTAGGGTTATTGTAAATTATGGGGCTTTAGCTAGTTCTACCTGCAATTTACGGACATTCAAAAATATATCATTTAGTATAGTGAGTATACTTTTCATTTTTCTTTAGTGTCCCCCTCATATTTATTTTGGTTCAAATACAATCGGCAGGTCCAGGAAGCCTGCTACGATAGTGCTCGGGTTCCTCGAAGGCTTGACACCTGGCTTCAGCCGGATGTTCTTTATTGAAGAAAATATGGTCTCAAAAGCGATCTTTGCTTCCATTCTCGCCAGCATTGCGCCGATGCAGTAGTGCGCTCCATGGCCAAAGCTGACCATTTTTATATTATCCCTGTGTATGTCAAAAGTATGAGGATCATGAAATACGGATGGATCACGGTTAGCCGCTGATAACCATACATTCAGCAGGTCTCCCTGGCGGATCAGTTGTCCGCCCAGTTCAACGTCCATCTTTGCTATACGGCACATGCTCTGCACAGGGGGCTCATAGCGTAATACTTCATTTAAAGCTGCTGGCAGGTCTTCTATATGCGCCTGGAGATGTGACTGTACCTCCGGCATTGTAGCAAAGGTGTACATGGCATTGGCCAGGAAGCCATTGGTCGTCTCATTACCTGCTATCAGCAGCGCGATACAAAAAGCAAGGGTATCCGGCATACTCAGTCTTTCGCCATCTATCTCCGCCTGTAAAAGATGCGATATAAGGTCAGATTGGGGCGTTTTGGCGCGTTCTTCCAGTAAACCCGTAAATAGCTTCCCCATTTCCTGCTGTGCCTGAAAATAGGCCTCCATACCAACAACAGCCGGATCGCTGGAAATTGCATTGATCCATGCGTTCACCTGGTCATGGTCCTGATCAGGTACACCCAGTAACTGTGCGGTAACCCGGCCGGGTAGGGGAATGGAAAATGCCTTTACAAAATCCATTTCTCCTTTCTCCACGACAGCCTGTAAGAGTTCCTTACATTCTTGCTGTACCCAGGCTTCCAGTTTTGCAATGATAGCAGGCGCAAACGCTTTCGTCACCAGTGCGCGTAACTGCCGGTGACGCGGAGGATCGGTCTGGTTGAGATTACTGCCCAGCAGATTATCAGCTGACTTGGGCATGTATTCATTTGAAAAAACTTCATAATCACTCAGGACCCGCTGTACGTCCTTGTGATGAAAAACCTGCCAGGCGCCCTGGCCACCAAAATAAAACCTGAATGCCTGATCAAAATACACTGCTTGTTCGTCCTGCATTTGCTGATGCCAGGATAGGGGGGATTTTAACGTAGATGGAGTCATACACTAAGTTGTAAAGTCAGATGATGGTTAGTCCCAGTAAAATGTAATAAGATAAGATCAAAACGAGATGCCGTTGCGGCGATGTACATACACATGTCTAAAATAGACCAATGTGTTGAGGAAATAGTTAACTCGTTGTTAATGAGGAATTATTTTTGGCCTTCAGCATAATTTGTTTCAGAAAAAGGGAATAGATTGCTGTTACAATACCACATTATGAGATGCTATACATCCGTTAAGATTGTCACAATGATCATCGCCTGTTACTCCTGTCAGTCCAGATCATCCTCGGTCAGTAATGATCCCTACGCACTGACCGATACCGCCAATTATAAGCTTACAGAAACATTACAGGGACAGGGAGGCGTATATTTTAAAACGGAGGTCTATACCAATCCGAAAGACACGGCGCTTTCCTATGTGAAGGTCTTTAATTATGATCAGCAGATCGCGGCCGTACAGTTTTATAAGAACAATAAGAAGCATGGGCCAACGATCACCTTCAATGAAAAAGGCCAGCGGCAACTGGGTACTTTTTATAGAAATGATACCGTTGTCGATATGCATCCGTTTAATCAATAAAATTGCCTACATTTATACCTATTGATTTACTGACCTCCATCATAAAAAAGCCCCGTATACTTTTTGTATACGGGGCTTTTAATTTCGCTTAAAGCACTACATCACATCCCACCATGGTTTTTCGCCATCTTTGGGCGCATCCTGTACCGGTGGCGGTACTGTAGGAATGACGATAGGCGCCGCATTTGTATTGGACGCACGTACCTGGCTTTTTATATCTTCGCGACCCAGCAGGGCCTGCCATTTCGTTTTCAGTTGTTGACCTGCTTCCGGTTTTACCATCTGTACATAGTTGATATAACCTTCTATGCTGTTGATGATACCGCCCTTGCCCCATTGCTTATTGGCAATACCAGATACGCCGATCTGATGGAGCAGGGCCCTGAACTTCCGGAGTGTTTCCCTGTCAATGCTTAGCTTCTCATTTACCACCACACCTGTCACTTCCCGCTTATCACCTTTGCGCATTACCTTCAGTTTGTCAGGGTGGATCACAAAGCCTTCTTCTTTTACCACCTGTTTTACGCCCCATATCAGTTTACCGGCATCAGCGGCAGCACCCTCTTTCGCAGAAAAGGTCATATCGTCCGCGTAGCGGGTATAGATATAATTAAAACGACGCGCCAGTCCTTCAAACCTGCGGTCCATTTTATAACAAATGATATTGGTGATCGCCGGACTACATGGCGCCCCCTGTGGCAGATGCCTTGCAGTAGTAGCAACATGATAGTCTTTACCATCCAGTGTAACAGGCTCCATTTCCGGCTCCGTACATAGTAATGCCAGGATAGTAGCTACCTGCTCGCTATAACCGAACTTGTTGAACATCCCTTTCACGCGTTTATAATCGAGCGTAGGAAAGAAGTCGCGCAGGTCAATATTGATGACGATGTCCTGGCCGACGTGATTGGCCGCATTTGTCACAATAGACTTCTGTGGCACAAATCCATGTGCGGCGTCACTAAGTTTTACCTTATAAAGAATGTGCTCCAGTATCCAGTATTGCGCCGCTTTTAACTGTGGCATCGGTGCTGAGATCAGTCGCTTACCGCCTGATTTCTTAGGAATATAAAAGCGCTTGTAGTGTGTGACACTGGCAACTTTCCTGTTAAAAGAGAGGAACCGTAGTTTGCCGATCGTGATCCCCATAGCTGCTGCCAGTGCGATACCATCATGATATACAGGCAGACCTGCGGTGATCAGCTTCTGTTCATCAGCAACTACTTTATTTAAACCGGCAGAAACTTCTTCTCCCAGGTATACGATACTCTTTTCTTTTTCAATGGCCCATTGTGCGGCTTTCTCCTTACGCTTTTCCTCATTACGCTTTTTCGTCTCCGCTCTTTTGGCCTTTGCTGCCGCCATACGCTGCTTGCGCATTTCGTTCAGTAGCTGTTCACGGTTACGGTAACGCTGCTTTTCCTCTACTAACTTGTTCAGTTCCCTACGTAGCTCACTTTCTCTGCGGATAAGCACCTCCGAAGGAGATGGCATATTTGTGTTCTTTGCCCAGAAACCGAGGCGGGTCATCTCCCCGAGAATAACTTCATCTTTAGTGGATGATCTGATACGGTCATATAATTCCTGACGCGTCAATCCTACTGCCATAATCTTTCAGACGGTTTATTGCTGATAAAAGATAGTTCGTTGATAAATAAAGTGAAGCGGGAAAAAGAAAAGGGGAGAAGAGGTTAAACAGGAAAACAATGTAAAGAGGAAACCGGCCTTCGTGCAAGCCATTGACTAAATCAATCAACTCCAGGGCGGGGCGTACCTACTGGTGATTTGGAGCCCCCGGGGCTCGTACCGTAAATCACTAGTAGGTACGCCCCGCCCAAAGTAAAGATTGCATTTAGTGAAGCATGATAATGTCATGTTACCTGAGTGACGAAACATCACTCTTCCTGAAACCAGGCGCAAGTGCAATCAATTTCCTCTTTACAAAGAACTATTGTTTTTCTGACCTGAAAGATAGAGAGAATTATTAAAAGAACAAACACATATTGCATTTTTTTCTTTCTTTTTCTTCACACTCTCACCTTTTCTTTTTACAGCTTATGCGTTACTGTTAGCCTTCTGCTTTTCATATGCCATACGCAATGCCAGCATATGTTCGCAGGGGCCTTTATATAACTTATTGGTCTGGTAGTCGTAACAGTCACAATGTGCAGTGCTCATACGTTCATCTCCATCGATCACAATGACAGGATGATACGGACGACGCGCTACAGTGATCTCACCGGTTACCTGTGTACCCACACCTGGCACCTCTTGTGCAGAAAAGGTAATTTTCCCATCTGTTACAAGCCTTGTCGCTGATGCTTCCTTCGGATTGGAAAAGCGCAGCTGGTCCAGTGGTAATGGTTCTCTGCTCAGTTCACGCAAACGGTAATAACCGGTATGCAGATCGTAGATCACTTTACCTGCCTGTGTATAGATACCCAGTGCCGCCAGTACGGATGGTAAAGGCTGACCGGTTTTAGCGGCGATTTCTTCCGCTTTACCCATCCAGGTTTGTTTCAGTTCATTATAAACGAGCTCCTTGGTCATATCGCTCACTTCAGCGCGTGGCGCCATCAGGTCGAATTGTCCTGCGCGTGACCAGTCATTTGCGGTCCATCCGGAGAGGCCCAGTGTGAACTGCATATCACCCAGGTCTGCTACATAAAATGAAGGCAGACCGCTACCTGTCAGATGTACGGTGAATTTCTTCGCTACCGGGATCAGACGTTCCAGGATCAGCATTCTTCTGCGGCCCCATATACGTATCTCACGGCGTTGCGGACCCGTATAAATAGATCTTGCACAAACGATCTCCTTATTCCATGGTTCGAAGATCGCCCTCACCGGTTTACCTGGTTCCAGTACGAAACGGATGGAACGGGGACCGTTCTTCTCTTTGAAGCGCCGCAGCCAGCTACAGAAATTATATACATCCATCGGATGCAGATCAAAACTGGCCGCTGGCAATGTCATTGCTGAACTTACCTGCAGGAAGCCGCGTACCCAGCTATCAGGCAGATCGATCTTTACCTCACGGAACATCTCTTCCTGGGTCGTCTGAACGGAGAAACCGCCCGGGTCTACGGAGAAGGTAGTTTCCTTGTAGTCGCGGATTTTCTGGAATTCATTATACAGATTAGCCGAGTAGTCAATGTTGGTCGTACCACACTGAAACTCGTTCACCTCTTTAAATACATTGTAATTGGCGCTCAGCTTTCCATAAGCTGATTCGTCCTGGCTGAAACACTCAAAGAATATCTCGTCAGGATGTACGCTGATCACAGGGTCGAGTACAAACCAGGCATCTCTGTCCTTCTGGTACAGATAATCGAAATAAGCACGGCGCGCCTTATAATAAGGCGACATTACTTTTTCTTTCTCGTGGTAGATAGTGTTCAGCTCATCTTTCAACGCTTTCATCTGATTCTCCGCAGCTGCGGCATCATATTGGCCCATCGCTTCGGCCAGCCAGACAGATTCCTGCTGGGCGGCCCATTCCTTATAAGCTGTTTTGTCTTTGGGTTTGAAACGCAGGTCGGATACTACCACATCATGCAAAGCGGAAATAGCCTCGCGGAAAGCGATCTTTTTACGCAGTTTGCCATTGAAGAAAGTAGGTTCCCGGTGAGTATCAGGCGCAAAGGAGATACCCGCCGATGTGGCGTTGCTGTATACCTCTGTCTGCCCGCTATATCTATAGTTAAATAACATCCTTCAGGGTTTAAAAATGTTTCATGGGAATTTCAGAAAAGCGCACTGGCAGCAATACATCAGGATATGCCTGGTGAATATTACGCATGATACTGATGCAGCGTGCTTTATCGCCAATGGCCACCGTAGCGGAAATATCAGCAATGATGCTACCGATGTATTCGGCTGCTTCCGCTGTTTTTACGGCTTCCTTCTCCAGGAAATTAAAAATCCTTTCCTTGGCTACGCGCGCTTTGTTCACCCTGGATAACACTGATCTGAAATAATGCTCCAGATCTTTCATATAAGCCAGGTTGTCCTTCGCATAATTCTCCAGGTAATTGGTTGCAAACAACTGCATGGTCACACCCGGATGCTGACTAAGTTTCATCAGGTACGCGGTACCATCTTCCTCACGGAAGAAGCGGGTCAGCAATTCACGGCCAAATGCCTGTACCAGCGGGTTCACACTGTCAGCGATCGCCACCAGTGACTCCGGTGACCAATCCTCAGCCTGAAACTGTGTACGGAAATATTCAGCTGCAAAGTGGCGGGTATCTTCCCAGGTAGCGTCCAGCAGGGCTACAGCGGCATCTCGTTCATATTTGATACGTGCTACATGCTGGTTGAAGAAGCGCCAGCACCATTCCCTGACAGCCTGCAATTCATGATTACCTGCTGCAATCACCTGCTTGATCGTCAGGCCTTCCGCAGGGATATATTTATCCAGTACCAGCACGCCAAATGCCTGTGCCGGACGATAATTAGAATAAAGTAAACGTAACGCAGTTGCCTGATCAACATCCTGTAAATGGGAGACCAGTTCATTGCTCAGTACCAGTGCCAGGTCCTCATGCAGACCTTCAGAAGTTTCCTTCCGCATCAGCAATGGCACCAGTTCATTCACCAGCCATATCGCCAATGCGGCTTCCCGCTCAGCGATACGTTTTATCAATGGTCTGATAGCATTTCTGACATCTGTATAAGGGGCCGTACAACTATACAGTAATAATCCCTGGCGTTTTACCAGTTCTTCATCACTGATAGCCGAAAGGATGTCTACACCTGCCGCTCTTACCGGCTGATAGGTGTTTTCCAGTAAACGGAGTAACAGACTATCGTTAATATGGTCCAGTTTGAACTGCTGTTTTTTAAGCAGCAATAAACGGGCAGCAAATGCCTGTGTTGCTGGCGATGGCGCCTGCAACAGTTGCTCTATCAGGTCAAAGTCTAGTTGGACCAGCGCTGCACCAAAGAACTGTTCCAGTATACGGGTACCTTCAGTGAGCATATCATTCGTTTCCTGCCCCAAATCAGGGAAGGATGCCATGAAAGCGATCGTGTTAATGATCAGCTTTCTTGTCTGTTCCTCAGAAAGCGTGGCCTTCGGCAGCAATTTCACAACAAAATCGCGTACATCCTTGTGTTTACTGAAGAGCAGTTCCTGAATAAACCAGACGTCCGCCAGGCAGATATCCGGTCTTGCTTCAGCCCATTCCATACCCTGCTGACGTGCTTCTTCGGAAATAGCGTTCAGCAACGCCATGATGATAGATAGGTCAGGCGCATTGATATTGAACTTCTCTCTCGCCAGCTGTAAACCGTATTCCTGTGGTAACCTGAAAGGATTACCCAATAAAGCACGGATCACATTTCCATCCATCCTTTCCTTGAGCGTATTATAATCAGGATGTTGCAATAACTGATGCAGGGCAAAGTCGTGGACTTCTTCCATTCTGCCTTTGATCAGCAATTGTATAAATGCCTGTGGCAACTGACGCCATAAATGCAGGAAAGGCACTTCACTTTCTGTTTCCGGAGTGGCTTTTACCACCTGTTCCACAGAGACAGTTGGCTGTACGTCTGCATGTTTGCGACCTCGGAAGAGAGAAGCAACTTTCTGCAGGAGGTTTTCTCCTTTACGGGATTGTTCCGGAGCAGACGCCTGGGCAGTCCCTTCGGGAGCGGGTGTAACATACCAGATCGTTTTGCTGGTATTGAGTGTGAGGGCTTTATTATTGCCCTGTAAGATATAATGCAGAAAAACAGCGCCCGCATTCTTCGGGAATCCGGTCGTTACGTTCGAATAAGAACGGCTGTTCGTATTCCAGACATATGTACTGGTGCTATACTCCGGTTTATTATGTTTAGCGGCGTCGTACTGTAACAGCAGGGCTGTTGCCAGTCGTACGTACTGCATATCATTACGTTTACCCATCTGCTTCACGCGGCGTAATACGCGGCGACGCAGATAAGCGCGGGTCGTTTTGGTATACGCCCTGCTACTGTTGCGGGCATACGGATCGCTCTTATTGTCTTCCTCCCACTCAAAACGGGCGCCTAACAGTGCGACCAGTTCATGGTCATCCCTGAGCTCCGCCTGCTTGAACAGGTGACGTACATGCTGGAAGTAGTTCCGTTTAAATGGCAGTTCTGTAATGAACTTCAGCAGTACTTCCCGCACCATCGGATTGGCAATACTGACAACATACAGTTCTTCCAGCACAGGGTAGGACGGTTCTACCAGCACTTTGACACGCTGATTGATCTCGGTCAGCAGATTGGCCCTGCTACCACTTGTGATAGCGTTCTGAATATCTGGCGCCAGTCCTTTTTCAAACTGGTCTATATATTCCTTCCTCGCTGCTTCTGGCAATAATAATATCAGGGAATGGACGGCGATCTGTCGCTGATAATAAGGGTAAGTGCTATTCTCGGCATAGGCTTTCAGTGTACCCGTATCCGATTCACTGCCACAACGGCCCAATGCCCACAGGGAGGAATAACGCTGCATGGCGCTTTCCCGCTCTATGAGTTTGGTAATAAAAGGAGCAGCTTCTTTCAGACGCAGTTCACCGGCCTTCCAGATAACACGGGAAGTCTTCCATTCAGTCTTGAACCGGGAATTTCTTTTCAGGGCGTATTCCAGCCTTTTAAGAATGGCTACCTGTACAGGATCAGTTACCTGGGAAGTGTCCGGGGCGACAAATTCTGCTACCGGACCAGCATCCTGTTCCGCCGCATATCCTTTGGAGCGTTTTTCCTTTTCAAGGGCATCATAGATGGCTGTAGCAGCTGGCAGGTCCACAGGATTCACCGTTTTACTACCTTCTTTCAACGCACTTCCCCGCTTACCGTAGCGGAAATTGACGATGTACTGTCCGGGGCCAACTTCACATAAATCAATCTCATAAGTCTTGTCCGAATTCCCCTCTCTGAAAAAAAGCTTTGTTTGCTTTATAAATCGCATGAGCTAACAACATTAAAGACGGCGACCAAAATAATTAATTATTCTTAATATCTAAACCTTTATTTTTTTTCAGGTATCTTAAAAATATACAGAATTATCCGTTAATCGTACAAGTAACAGATTGATCCGCTGCCCGAACTTTGTCTTATCAAACAGATAAAAACAGCTCATCATGATCAACAACACAACTTCCTTTCTGATAGTGCGCCTCGCCATTGGCGCCAGCATGTTTGGTCACGGACTCGTAAGATTACCAAAACTGGATAAATTCAGTGCATGGATGGTCGGTAGTTTCAAAGACTCCATGCTGCCTTCCGCACTCGTTACACCTTTTAGCTATACGCTGCCCATAGCAGAGTTTCTGATAGGCCTGCTGCTTATTATTGGTCTGCTGACCAGACAAACACTGGTAGCGGGCGGTATTGTAATGATATTATTGATATTAGGCGCTACATCGATAGAAAACTGGGAGGCCCTGGTATCACAACTGCTGCATGCGGTCATTTTTGCCACGCTGCTAAGCAGTATTTCCTATAATAGTTACGCAGTCGATAATCTCATCAAAAAATAGTATATGGCTACAAGAAAAGAATTTTTGAAAACAGCCGGCCTTTTAAGTATGGCTGGCATGGTAGGCCCGGCTGCACTGATGGCAGCTCCTGCCCAACAGAAAAAACCAGCATCTTCCTGGATCGATGGTTCCCGTCTTGTCGTGAGTGTATCTATGCAGTTTGAAGCGGGCGGTCAGCCGGTAAATGCTGAAAGTCCGTTTCCGCAGAATATGGTCAAAGGGTACAAAGACCTCCCTTCTGAAACGTGGTACCAATACGGTTACAAAGAAGGCATTCCGCGTATGCTGGACACCTGGGATAAACTGGGTATCAAAGTAACCTCTCACATGGTCGGATCGGCTGTATTGAAGAACCCTGCGCTGGCGAAAGAAATCGTACAACGCGGACACGAAGCCGCTGCGCATGGCAGAGACTGGGCTACCCAGTATACCATGTCCTATGAGGAAGAAAAGAAATTCATATCAGATGGTGTTGACGCTGTAAAGCAGGTAACAGGGATGACGCCTAAAGGATATAACGCCAACTGGTTACGAAGAGGGGAGAATACGCTGAATATCTTACAGGAACTGGGTTTTACTTATCATATTGACGACCTTAGCAGGGACGAGCCTTTTATCATCCAGGTGAATAACAAAGACTTTGTGGTGGTGCCTTATACCTTACGCAACAACGATATTGTGCTGGTTTCCGGTCAATGGTACTCATCCGATCAGTTCCTGCAACAGGTGAAAATGGAGTTTGATCAGTTGTACGAGGAATCGGCCAATCGCAGAAGAATGATGTCCGTCAGCTTCCACGACCGCATCGGTGGTACGCCACAGATGGTAAAGGCGGCTACTGAACTGTTTACCTATATGCAGCAGCATAAAGGCGTGACATTCAGAAGAAAAGATGAAATTGCCCGGATGGCATTGAGTGATAAAACCACTATCAGGGAATAAGTTCAACACTATTATCAATAAGAAAGGGGTACCATATGATACCCCTTTCTTTATTGATAATTATCTTTATTGTACACTCACCTTCATCACCACCTTCTTTACCTTTACCGGTCCATCCACCTTTATATTCGGCATATGAAGGTCCGTAGGGAAGAAGATCGCGAACATCCCCTGCTGTAACTTAGAGAAAAACACGGGCGCTTCGCCAAACAGCATAAAATCCTCTTCTTCACTGTACGCTTTGGAAGGCGTCTGGCCCTGCAGGAAATCATGCCCGATGAGTTCTTCTCCGCTGACGATATACTGTATGTCTGTATACTTTTTATGAGATTCCATTTGCTCTCCGGTAGTAGGAATGGTATCATATTCATTTACAATGGCAATGATATTACTACCGTCAATTTCATAACGTCCCTTCTCCACTTTGGAAAAATCAGTTTCCTGCAGATATTGGAAGGCTTTTACAAACCTGGCGCCCAGACCATGGTAACGTCCGGCATGCTGTAAAGTATCGATAATCATGTCTGTCTATTATGCCGGGCAAGATACGACCTAATGGGAAGAAACGTTAATGATTGTTAAAGAATCCGCCTGCAGACCTGTTAGAAAGTTAAATTTGCCGGATATGGGCAAGGTTAGTAGAAAGATATGGTGGATCGCTACGCCGGCATTACTGGCCGCATTACTGTTCCAGTTATACTGGCTACGGCAGACTTACCGGTCGCAGCAGGAAGCGTTCGTAGCCACAGCTACGGAGGCTTTCCACAGTGCCTATGACCATTCTATCATTATCACCGCACGCCTTAGGGCGGGTGTAGCACCAAAGGAAAAAAGACGGTATTCTATACAAACGACCATTGACCTGGACGAAAGTGGTAATACGCAGTCAGCAGGAATGCCCAGGGCAAAGCGGATTATTCGTTATGATACCAGTCCGGAGGCCCTGCCTCCCGGTGTACAGAAAGACATCCATATCGATAGTGCAATGGCCAATCAGCAGATGCGCCTGGATGAAACACCGCCTTCCCTGGCCCATTTTGTATCCACCATCTTTTCCTCTTTTACAGATGTCGTACCGGATAAAGACACCCTGCGTAAATATTACAGGTCTGAGCTTAATCAGCAAAAAATACCACTGGCTTTCAATATACAGACGAACAGCCATGAAATAGATACTGCCAATAAACGTCCGTCACTACTCATTCGTCCCGGACTCAATAAGCCAGACCATCTTATCGGGGTGTCTTTTGAGGGGCTGCCCGGATACCTGTTAAGGAAGATGAGCAGCGCTATTATCCTGTCTGTTTTTATTGCCTTCCTGATCACTGGTTGTATCTGGACGCTATGGCGCATTATCCTCCGGCAGGAAAAACTGGAAAGCATGAAACGGGAATTTATCAGTCATGTGACCCACGAACTGAAAACACCCGTCTCTATCCTGCAAGCCACCAATGAGGCGCTGTTAAGCTTTCAGGGGATGCATGATGCGGAGAAAACAGCCCGTTATTTACGCCATTCCAGGGCAGAACTAAACAGGTTGCAGGACCTGATCGACAAGATCATGCAGGTGAGCAGGGAAGAACAGGAACAGCAGCCCCTGCATATCACGGAAACAGATATAGGTATGCTGATAGACGAGAGTATCAACCGTTTCGGACACCTTCCGCAGGTCAGCATAAAGCAACAGGTGGAGATCGCCCATACCCGTCTATATACAGATGCTGCCGCTTTTACCACTATTCTCACCAACCTGATAGATAACGCGGTCAAATACAATGACAAGCCTGTCCGTGAAGTGCTGATCGCAGCAAAGGAGCATCCGGGACATTATACCTTCAGTGTAAAAGACAATGGAAATGGCATTGAAAAGCAGCATTTCCCGTTTCTGTATGATAAATTCTACCGTGTGGTACAGGGCGATACGCATGATACCAAAGGCTATGGCCTTGGGCTTAGTCATGTAAAAGCCCTGCTGCTCCAACTCAATGGTAGTATAGCTGTTACCAGTACACCTGGTAATGGCAGTACCTTTACTTTCCAATTGCCGAAATATGAAAAAGATCAAACTACTGTTGGTTGAAGATGAAATAGTGCTGGCTGGCGTAGTCAAAGAAACCCTCGAAGCAAACGGATTTCAGATCAGTCACGCCGAAAACGGTCAGCAGGGATGGGAACAATACCTTTCTTTCCGCCCCGAACTTTGCGTTGTCGATATCATGATGCCCCGGAAAGATGGCTTATCACTGGTAAAGGATATCCGCAGTGTGGACGAACAGACGCCGATCATCTTCCTGACCGCCAAAAGCGAGACACAGGACGTTATCAAAGGTTTACAGACCGGTGCCGACGATTATATCAAAAAGCCGTTCAGTATCGAGGAACTGATACTGCGTATTAAAACCCTGCTGAAACGCACCCAGCCACTGCAAACATCCTCAAATGGCAATAATGGCATTTACTTCCTGGGTACTTATATATTCGATTATAACCGCCAGGAATTACGGCATGAAAAGGAGCTGGTCCGCTTGTCCCTGCGGGAGGCAGATATACTGAAAATGCTGGCTGAAAAGCCCAATGTCACCACACACCGTAAAAACATCCTGCTGGACCTATGGGGCGATGACAATTTCTTCAATGCCCGCAACATGGACGTCTATATCAGTAAGATCAGGAAATACCTGCAACATGATCCTTCCGTACAACTGATCAATGTCAGGGGATTGGGATATAAACTCGTCTTTTAGTATTAACGATCATTAACTATATAACAAGGTTCGTTAACCCGATCGCCTTCATCACAGTGCTAGTTTTGTGTGGTCACTAACAAGATACCATGCGAAACTTTACCGCCGTTCTGATTCCTTTTCTTGCTTTGTCTGCGCAGTTAACTGCACAGACAAAGCCTGTTCCTCCCGCCGATACCAGTATCAAATCCAAAACCTTGAAAGAAGTGGTGGTAGAGAGCCGTCCGCCGATAAGAATGAAAGGAGATACCGTAGAATACAATGCCTCACAGTTCAAAACAAAAGAGAACGCGGTGGTGGAAGATCTCCTGAAAAAGCTGCCTGGCGTGAAAGTAGATCAGGGTGGTAACATTACCGCGCAAGGTGAAACGGTCGGTAAAATACTGGTAGATGGTAAAGAATTCTTCGGCAATGACCCTGCTATTGCCACTAAGAACCTGCCGGCTGATATGGTCGATAAGATACAGGTATTGGATAAAATGAGCGATCAGGAAGAATTCACCGGTATAGACGATGGGAACAAAACAAAAACGATCAATATTGTAACAAAGAAAGACCGTAAAAAAGGTTATTTCGGCAATCTCTCAGCGGGCGCGGGCCCTGACGGGAAATATGAGGGTGGTGTGAATGTAAATAGTTTCTCCGGTGAACAACAGTTCTCCGTATTGTTCAAAGCCAATAATATCAACAAATCAGGCTTCTCGGCATCAGAGCTTGTCAGGATGCTGGGCGCCAATCCCGAGTTGTTTAACAATCTGCCGTCTGCTGCGATCGCCGAATTGAGTAAAATGAAAGGCATCCATATTTCCAGTGACGATCCCTCAGAAAAGGTACAACTGGCAAGGCCCACCGGATTGAATAACACACAGTATGGTGGTGTCAATTACAATAATGACTGGTCTGACAAACTAAAACTACGCAGCAGCTATTTCTATAATCGTTTTACTACTGCGAATAATTACACCTACGACCGGCATTATCAATTACCTGATACCGCCTATAATTATCTGCAACAGGGAAGATCGCTCCAGGAGAATAACAATCACCGGGTAAATGGCTCCTTTGATATAAAGCTGGATAAATACAATTCAATAAAATTGTCTCCGGTATTCAATAGTAACACCGCTGATCTTGGCAGTTACCGCAGTTACCGATTTATCAGCGCTGATGGCAGGCAACTACTGAATGAAGGTACCCAGCAACTCAATACACGCACCACTAATAACAGTATTTCAGGAGATATCCTGTACCGTCATCGCTTTCGGAAACCCGGACGTACGTTATCATTGACAGTAACACCACAATACCTCAAACTGAATAATAACAGTCTGAATATCTCGCAGAACCATTACCTTAACCTACGCCAGGAAGACAGTATAAATCAGCAGATTACAGGCCATTCAGACAGCTATTCGCTGAATAACAATCTTGTCTACACGGAACAGCTTTCCCGACATACCGCACTCAGGCTCACAGAACAATTTAACGTAACGAAAGGAGACTACGAACAACTGGCAAGCAATTATAATCATGCAGATGGTGGTTATAACGTAACCGATCCCCGTTATAGCGATATCTACGATAATACGATCACCAGAAATGTAGCAGACGTATCTGTCGCAGGGAATTATAAGCGACTGACCTATACCGCCGGACTTAGTCTGGAAAACAGCGTACAGCAGGCTTACTCCGATTACAGGCACTATCAGCTGAAAGATCATTATAATACGCTGTTACCTCATCTGTATGCCCGCTACCGCTTTTCCCGTTCAAAACAGCTGATGCTGCGCTATAGTAGTCAGACTTCGCTGCCAGGTATCAATCAGCTACGTCCTATTGAAGACATCAGCGATCCTTTATATATCAGGAAAGGTAATACTGATCTGCGGCAGGCAGTAAACCATGCACTGACGGTTGGCTTCGTCACCAACAATATGTACCGTCATACGTTCAGTAATGTGCAGCTTCGCTTATCAGCTATCAGACAACAATTTACCGATGCCTATACTATTGACAGTACAGGTAGACAAATTATTGCTCCGATAAATGCAAATGGCTATTACAATGGTAGTCTGCATGGAGAGCATTCCTTCCCGGTGATCGGCAACGGGTCTACGCTGACACTGGGAGCAGAAGCAGGTTATAATCAGTATCCCAGCTATTTTAACGCCCTGTCTGATATCATTCGTCAATGGACAATAACCCCCGATTTTGACTTTAGCTATTATCCGGTTAACGCCCTGGTTATCAATTTAAGAGGAAATGCTACCTGGAATAACAGGAACAGTGAGGTCAATAAGGCCGCCGAACAGCAATACTGGTTCTTCAACTACAGCCTTGATTTCCTGGCTTCCCTGCCATGGAAAATGAACGCAGAAGCAGGACTGGACTGTTACACCACTACCGGATTGAATCAGTCTTTTAACAATACCGTTTCCTTACTCAATCTCGCATTGACCAAAGACATTGGTAAGACGTATGCGCTCCGTCTGGAAGCCAGGGATTTATTGAATCAGAATAACAGTTATAGCAGGATCGCCAGGAACGGGTATATCGAAGACAGGCAGAACATAGTATTGGGCAGGTACTACATGCTCAGTCTGATCTGCAAGATCAAAAAATTCAAAAAATAGTCACTACTAAACAACATCTATATGTACAACATTATCCGCACGCTGTTACTGGCAACAGGCATCAGCGGTATTTGCAGCCCGGGTTACGCACAGGACAAAACACAAGGGCAGATACACTACGAACTGACCTTTAATCTGCATGCCTCTATGAAACCGGATCAGCTGCAATATAAAGACCTGGTCCCGGAGACACTGGTAGACAAGGCAGAACTGATCTACAAGGGACAGCATATGAAGTCCTTTTTCCCGGATGAAATAGACAAGGAAGAAGATGGCCATAAAACCAGTATCCGTGTGGCCACTGAGGAAGGCAGTGAGCGTTATACCGATATCGAAGGTAAAAAGATATGGTGGGTAGACCGGAAAAAGAACCCGCCTGTATTGGTAGAAAAAGAGCTGGCGGCAAATGAGGAAGAGAAAGCGCAGGAAACAGGTGAAACCCGCAAAATCCTCGATTATACCTGTAAAAAGCTATTACTGAAAACAAAGAAAAATGGAACAGTGACCATTTGGTATACGACTGAATTACCGCTGAAGGCTGGTAGTCCGTTTGGCAGTATTACCGATAAGGGAGTCGTACTCGCCATGGAAAGCAAGCAGGCCAGTTTCAAGGCTATTGGCATTGATTTCACAATTGTGGATGAAAAAGACGTGCTGCCCCCTGCGGATATGAAAGTCGTGAAAACGCAGGACCCGTCTGCAAAGTAACAAACAGGAAGAGACAGGAGGGAAGGGGTTTAATCCTTCCTGATCCTGTCTCTTTCGTCTTTTGATCCTTCCTGTTGTCTGGTTTGCCGGACGCTTCCCATCCCGAATGACCTGGAGTAAGACAGCTTAAAAACAGGCGACCTGCTGGATTCCGTATTGACCTTTACATGATTTTTAATATAGAAAGCCTCGTCGGTCAGGGTGCCATAATAGACATTGATCGTCATAGTCCTCAGCAGATCGGCCACTGACAATTGCAGTGTTCCCCCATTGTTCTGTAGTTCCTTTTTGAGGCCTGCGCTGAGTGTTCCCATAGGTCCGACCTTGATCGTACCGTTATAGGAATTCCCGTTGTACCATCCAGTCAGTTCGAGACCAAAGTTTTTGGGCAACCGGAATGATTCAGTAAAATTCCCGGAGTAGCCAAAGTAGCTTTTCGTAACAGGTACCAATGGATAATCCGCCCTGAACTGGCGGTAGCCGCCTGTAAAGTTGTAGCTCATATCCCACCAGTCGGTTACCTTCCATGGCAGAGTGGCTTGCAGGGTGATATTATTTTGATAAGCCAGGTTTTGCGGGGAAACGTACAACAGATTAGCGGCCGGACTTTGTGTGAGCTGATACCGCGCAATAGGGTTATCATCACGGCTGAATAACAGGGAGAAACTATACGTTTTATAGTTATAGCCCAACTTGATATTGTGCGTAATAGTAGGCTGTAAGAACTGATTACCGGTATAGACCGCCGTCGGATCACTATAACCCACAAAGGCAGCCAGGTCATTGTAAGAGGGCCTGCTGATCCTTTTGGTATAAGACAATTGCACTTCTGTATGGTCATTCAGCTTCTTTGAAAATGCCACATTGGGGAAGAGAGTAGATAATTTACGGTCCACCGTTCTTTCTCCTGTGCGCTCATTGGTCATCATCGTTCTTGCGTACTCATAGCGGGTGCCTGCGGTGAGGCTGAGTGACGGGGACAACTGCATATTCGCAGAAATATATGCCGCGCCGATACCTTCCCGCATCCGCATATCGTTGATGGTCTCTGTTCTGCCGATCCACTTTCCATCTATCAGACTCTCAATACGTGAGGTACTGTTACTGACAGTATAAGTTCCTTTCAGTCCTGCTTCCAGTTTTATCCTGCTGTTTAATTGTCTGCTATAATCTGTTTTCAATACACCTACCTGGATAATGGTATTAGCCACTCCCCGCTGACTGGGCGCAAACAGGCTATCATTGCTATTTACCTGCTTCCCATGACTGGTAACGAAACTGCTTTGTACCTGTGAGGGATTGTCATTCTTAAAATAGAGGTAGTCCGCACTGATATTCAGACGGGCGTCGTGTTTCAGCGTCCATTCGAAGTATACGGAGGATACGAGGTTACGCCATTGTATCTGCCTGGCGATCTGTCCATTGTAAGTCAGTACGGAATCGGGGTATAACAGATAGCGGCCATAGTTATTGTCCGTCGCTGTTGCATTGCTGCCATTATAAGAGATACTGGCACCCAGGCTTGTCCGCGCATTGGCTTTCAGGTCTATGCCCAGTGTCGCGTCATGGTTGTGTTGTAAGTGCCGTGTAGTATCATATCCGAGGACTTCCATTCTACCGCCAAAGACGGGCATATCCTGGTAACTGAGAATGTAGATATCGCTGTAGGTGCGGTTGCGCGAATAAGTATAAGCGCCGTAACTGCTGATCTTTCCTGCATTATGCGACAAATGAACGCCCGCGGTCGCCTTCTCTCTGTAACCATAACCACCTGTTAGTGAAACGGTGCCATTGGTGCCCTGTTGCTTATCTTTTTTCAGTACAATATTGATGAGACCTGCGCTGCCTTCTGCGTCGTATTTGGAGGAAGGGGATGTCAGGAGTTCGATCTTTTCGATATCATCGGCACTCATGCCATTGAGCAAATTTACGAGTTGTTCCATGGGAATACGTATCAGTTTTCCGTTCAACATGACCATGACGCCGTTTTTTCCATTCAGCGCGATACTATTATTACGATAGTCGATCATAACACCCGGAGATCGTTCGAGGATGGATAAGGCGGAACTGCCTTTTGTCAGCAGACTGCTTTGCACATTGACGACCATCCCTTCCAGCTGTGGTTGAAAAAGCGGTTTTTCAGCCTGTATGACGACCTCTCCCAGTTGCTGAGACAATTCGTTGATGGTGATTTGTCCGAATGCCTGGCTTCTCCTGACTGCGGAGATATCGAACAGGGGTGAGTTCCATGTCTGGAAACCCATACCAGTAAAGCGAAGCAGGTATTTACCCGTGGGCGGGGAGGCGATGCTGTACAGGCCTTTTTCGTCTGTCAGGGCGGCTTTTACGAGGGTGGTATCAGTCCCGTTCAATAGCAGCACGTTGGCAAATGGAATGGGCTGTCCACCGGTGTTTACAAAGCTGCCTGAAATCTGTGCGATGGCAGATTGTCCCAGGAAGCAGCTTAAGAGGCAGATGCAAAGTTTTTTCATATCTCATTGGTTTTAAGGAAAACATTCGCACTGTTCCGATCTTTCTATGCAAAGGAACGGGCCGTCCGGAGGCTGAAAAAACCAGAATGACCACTTGCGCCAACCAATTGATAAAGGGGCTTAAAATGGACTATACCAGGGGAAAAAGGGCAAATTTGGTGGGAGAGGGGTCTCTCCTGCCGGAAGGCCTGCATTTGGTCAATTATTTCATACCGTTCAGGTATCGGGGCTTCATAATGATTCAAAACTGGCGTAACTTTCTAAAAAGGCCATTTTTCAATAATCAGTGCTGATCAATATAGGTGAGATGAACGCTTTTGTAAATAATCCTTCCAGGCTGAACTGGCTCTACCGGTACAAACTTTATCACATTCCTTTCTGGGCCGCCTATCACTTTGTGTGGTGGACGGTGGCTATCGGGAATCCGTTTAAGGCTGCTGATGCCATCTTCCTGACGCCCTATGTGATGAAATTCCTGTTTTACGTCGTTTTTCAGGCCTTAGCTGCGTATTTCAATCTCTATTACCTGATCCCGAGATACCTTGAAAAAGGCCGCTTTACGCTCTATATAAGCTATCTGGTACTGACCATCATCACGGCTTCGCTGCTGATCGTTCCCGGGTATTATCTCAGTGCATTTTTGTCCGGAAAAACAATGCAGGAGGCCTATGGTAATAATGGAGATTGTTTTTATCAGTTCCTGGGCAATTCGATCCCGTCCACACTGGCGGCCATGACACTGGCAATGAGCATCAAACTGGGTAAGAACTGGTTACAGACGCAGCGGAAACAGCAGCTGCTGGAAAAGGAGAAACTGGAGACAGAACTGAATTTCCTGAAACACCAGTTCAATCCGCATTTCCTGTTTAATACGATCAATTCTATCTTTTTCCTGATACATAAGAACCCGGATATGGCCTCGGCATCCCTGGCAAAGTTCTCCGAACTGTTACGGTATCAGCTGTACGAGTGCAATGACAAACAAATCCTGTTGGCCAGGGAAATTTCCTATATGGAAAACTCCATCGAACTGGAGCGCCTGCGGCAGAATGACAATATGGAGCTCGATGTAAAGATTGAACAGGAAGACACCGGACAGTGGGGTATTGCCCCGTTTATTCTGATGACGTTTGTGGAGAACGCCTTTAAACATGTATCCAGGCATATGGACAGACCAAACTGGATCAGGATTAAGCTGGACCAACGCGGAGATACACTGACGTTCCTGGTGTCCAACAGTACTTCTGATGTCGCCTCCAGAGATGTGGTGCAATTTGGGGGTATCGGACTCAAAAACGTACAGCGCCGACTTGACCTGATCTATGCAGGACAATACCAGCTGGACATTCAGCAGGATGAGCACCGTTTTGACGTCCATCTTCAACTGCGGCTTTCTCCGCTTGAAATGCCGCAACCTTTACAAAAAATAGCCTGATAATAAATAGCCGATGATGAACTGTGTAATTATAGACGACGAGCCGCTGGCCAGGGAAGGACTTTCCAGTTATGTACGGGAGGTCGATTTCCTGCAACTCGTCGCTACCTGTACCAACCCTGTTGAACTGATCAAATTGCTGGATGAACATCCGGTCGATCTTATTTTCCTGGATATCCAGATGCCCAAAATGAATGGTATCGACTTCCTGAAGATCGTACAGAAACCACCTATGGTGATCATTACCACGGCATTTCCCAGTTATGCGCTGGAGGGTTTTCAGCTGAACGTGATGGATTACCTGCTGAAACCCATTACGTTTGATCGCTTTTTTAAAGCGGCGAATAAGGCGAAAGATTATTATCAGTTATTGCATAAACCAGCCGGTGAGGCATCAAAAACGGAGAAAACGGAGGACTACTTTTTTATTAAATGTGGCAGCAAGTACGAGAAGATATTTTTTGATGATATTCTTTATGTGCAAGGCATGCAGAACTATGTCACAATATATACGCGTAAGGGCAAATACATGACCTTACTGTATCTGAAGAACCTGGAAGAGAACCTGGACCGGAAGGCGTTTATAAGGGTGCATAAATCCTATATCGTTGCTGTCAGTAAGATTGAGGGAATTGAAGGGAATGAGATCTTTATTCAGTCGAATAAGATTCCCATCAGCAGAAATTACCATGATATGGTGATCGAGCAGGTGGTAAAGAATAAGTTGTGGGATAAGATCAGGTTTTCCTGATTATTTCATTTAGACAATCCTGATAAGCTTAACGCCATTCAATAAAAATACTCCTATGGTCCGCACACATAATGCTTCAAAATTGAAGCATTTTTTTATACATTTAACCCCGGTTTATCACTATGAGCTTTTCAGAGAAAAGCGGTAGCGTCTCAAACTGCGTATGAACATACATGTGAGTGTAACATTGCACGATATCGTTCATCGAACTGAATCTTACTGAAAAACCTCAGTTCATACGTCAGGGACCTGATGCCCATAGTTAACCTCCATTTAAATCAGGGGAAAAAATTTCCTTTATTAAAAACCGCTTAAATACCAAGTTCCCATGTCAGAACTGCGTTCACTGTACGTGAGCATTAAAACCAAGAAAGAAAACCTCGAACGTTTTTTCCAGGCAAGTCCTGTGAAGCCTGTAGTAGACCAGGATTGGACCGCCTGGTGGGATAGCCGTGAGATGTATTCAAAGTCAACACTGGACGAGATTCCTTTTTTTGAAGCTGCGACCAACGGAGCAACATTGGAGGCATATAAAGATAACCCGCAGACAGCAGGAACAGAAACCTGGGATGAAGCCGCAGGTACCTGGACTTTTGATGTATTATTCCTTAGTGAGAATTATTTTGAAATTATGCCTGTCCTGGCCTGGTTGAAAAATATAGCGTCATTTCTGGCCCCGGGCGATGAAGGGGTCGCCATTATCTATGACTATTTCTGGGGTGATAAAGATGTGATGGCACATCTCGAGTTTAAGGACCAGCAGGCAAAGTTTCAATTAACCAGTCATGCGTCTAAGCTCGATAAGCAGTTGCTGGCTAATGCTGACGCTACATTGCAACGAGCATATGATCGCATGAGCGAGATGTATAAGGATGTTGACTGAGGAAGTGTTTAAGTGGACCCGATATATTTAAACCCGGTAATTTTATCCCGGACGCTAACCAGCTCCGGGATTTTATTCTTCTTATACAACCTTCTTTCCATCCGTCTTTCGGTTGAATTTTCATAGGTTGATTTATGATTTTTGGTGTATTTTTTCCACTGAACAGCAGAATAGAAAATGAACAAAATGACCGACTATTATTCTTATACAACCTTCTTTTATCCTTCTTCTGATTGAATTTCGTATAGGTTGATTTATAATTTCCGGTGCATTTTTTCCACTGAACAGCAGAATAGAAAATGAACAAAATGGCTAACAATTCCTTTTAGTCAACCTTCATTCCATCTTTTCTGCACTTGATTAAGAAAAATGGGTAATTTTCAGTTATCTCTGTGACTTCAAACAATCCAGCATTGCCGAATTCCTCCTGGATGGATGCTTTGTCATAAAAGAACATCCTGACGCCGCCGAACATTTCATAACGGTCTTTACTGATGAAAGTTCCCTGTCCGTAGGTATGGGCTTCTTTTGTAATAGCGGTGAAGACCATATAACCATTCTCATTGAGTTGGTTATAGCAATCCCGGATCAGTTTTGCCCGTTCATCGCTATCCAGCAAATGGATAAGGGCATAGCAAAATATACCATCATACAAGGTCTTATCAAAAGGCATCTCTGTCACGGAACCGTGATAAATGGTCATCTCAGGACCATAATGTTTTCCTGCCATTTCGATGGCAGTTTTTGAGATTTCGATCCCTGTTACGGTAATGCCGTTGTCCCTGAATATCTGTGCATTTCGCCCATAGCCAATGCCAGGAATAAGCATATTTTTTATCGAATGTTCGAGAAAGAAGTCCCTGGTCAATACCGCAGATTTTGAAGGCTCAAAGCCCCACATTTCCTGCTTTTCCATGAAACTTTTCTCCCAGAATTCCGGTTTTTCTGTCCCGTTTGCCATATATCCGTGTCTTTAGAAGGCGTAATTTACATTTTTGCAACAACATGTCAAAAAATGAAAGCTGCATAGGGAAAGTTGCATGGGAGCGTGGCCCAACGATGACATTCAATAGAAATCTAAAGCATTAAATTGTTGCAGTGTTTAAAGGATGAAAACCCAAAATATGATCAGCTCTGGATGGATATACCTGGTACGAATATCAAGCCATAATGATAGGGCATTTCAGTCAGTATCCTTAAATTGTGCAAGATATTTCGGATGCTATGACAAACTGTTTTCGTAACAATATATTTCTGGTTGGATATCGTGTTTATGTTATGGTTTCATATCATTTAGATATTAGTCATCCTACATTAATCCTTCGTTGATGAACGAAGGATTAATGTAGGATGATTAATATCTAAAGCCGATTACACCAGCCTGAAACAGGTTTATACCTATGAAGTAAATGGAAGATCATACCGTGTAATTACTGTTGTAGAGGCCTGAACATACCATTTCCAATAGTATGTCTACATGGTTGATATCAAAGGGGCTGTAGGCAGTACAAAGTCTGGAATTACAATGTAATTGCAAGCTGACGTCGAATTTTATATATATGACGGTCTGCATAAGCGGCCATATTTCAATCCGGAACTGGATACCGGGCAATCCAGCATACTTATAATAACGGCCAATCCCAGACAATAAGTCCGTTATAATCAAACACTTCGCGCTGAACGCTGAATTTCAATCCGGAACTGGATACCAATCCAGCGTACTTATAATAACGGCCCATCTCAGACAATAAGTCCGTTATAATCAAACACTTCGCGCTGATCAGCAGCAAACGCTCAGGAGCAAGGCACAGAGAAAACAAGCTGTAGATGAGTCTCTAATTATCTTTCAGGGGCGGCTCAATCTTTTCAACCTTTACTATAAATACATGGTGGATGCCAGGGAACGATCAGCAGCGAAGCGGCATGCTGGTCATTAACAAATAGCTTATAAGCGCGCAATGCTGCCTTTGGGGTATCAGGTGACAGCGTAGACGTTAACAAGGATAAGCAGGAGATAAGACTCGTCATTGCCGATAAAATTGAGAGCAATGCAGGATTTGAAATGATACAAGTGTGTGGAGAATAGAAACAAAATAAAAGGGAGAAATCATATAGTGGGGAATATCTCTCTAGACTCTATTTAACATAATATAAATTATAGGTATTTAATAGAAATAGATTAACAAGGCCTTATAAGGATATAAATTAGCCTATAGATCAGTATCTGAAAGTCAGCTATAAATTCTCATTATTGTGTTGATACGTTTATGTTTTTATATCAATAAAATTAACGTCAGCCAAATTATTCGAAACAATCTGCAGGCAGCCACCATTTAAATCAGGGGAAAATTCTGCAACTGAAAAATATATTCATCTGGCGTTCAAAAGCAATTCGCTTCGTGCATAAGCACCAAGTAATGCGTATAACCCGCATATCAACATATAGTCCTGCAGCAGATACCATACAGCTACCGCTATTTGCAATCCCTGTTACTCACTGAGGCCACGGAGCCTGCTGTGAAATATGGTCAGGCCAAGATATCTGACTTGAAATTGTCTGTAAGTTACGGCCAAACCCTGAAATGACTTGTCAGCCATTTTGTTCATTCTGCGCTCGGCAGTTCAGTAAAAAAAACCTGAATAGTCAGACTCTGACATATATAAAAATCCCGGAGCCGATTGGCATCCGGGACGAATGATTTTTCTTTGATTGCAGTCTGCAATCTAACAATCCAGGGCTTAAATAGACACGTTTCCTCAACAGTGCCGTCATCGATTCTTCCGTCGAAATTGCCATGTTGGCGCTGTCACGGGAGCTATACAGGCCATCAAACACTTATAATTCCATTACAAGTATTTAATAGACAAAACCGGAAAGCGAACAATTTATGGAGAGAACAATTAAATTGTCCAGCAACGAGACTTTGCTGAATATCTCATCAGGAATATTACTTCTCACAAGGTCAAACGATATCGCTGTAGACAGCTCATTCCGAAAGACTATTCCTTCAATCAATAATCAATATCTTTATACTTTTCACTCAAGATATCATGCGCCTGCTCTAAGGCATCATTAGCGGCTTTCAGCGCTTTCTTATCAACATTGGACGTATGCCTGGTCGTCTTAAGCGTTGCCTGCTGATGCTGGAATACCAGATCTGCCATAACGCTGTTACCGCCCCAGAAGAAATCATATATAATAGCATTCCCTTCGTCACCAGGCTCCAGAAATGACGCAAGACTTTTTAACCAGGCTAATACTGGCATAATTGCGTAATAATTCTGACTGAAGAACAGTATACTAAAGCTCCAGATACCGGTTTCTTCGTCCCAACTTTCCATTCCTTCCAGCTGCTGATTATTTTTATGGTACTCAAGTACATCCCGATTGGTAGCAAACTCAAAAGCAGGAATTTTATCCAATGTTGACTTTGAGTGCATTTCACGGCTATCCCACCAGGTCATCCAATCCTCATCAATTTCAGCTTGCTGCAAACTTGCCCCGAGAAAACGTTCGAGGTTTTCTTTTTTGGTTTTAATACGCACATACAGTGAAGAATCTTGTGACATGGAAACCTGGTATTTAAAAAGTTTTGTTTGTGAAGTAGAATTTTCCCCTGATTTAAATGGTGGCTAACTATGGGGGACCATCGCTTTTCTCTAAGCACTCATAGGATAAACCGGGGTTAAATATATAAAAAATGATCAATTTTCGGGTATTATCAGTATCAAGAACGATGCTATTTTTTGATTAAATGTTGCTAAACTTGCCGGATATCAGCAATCATCTCAAATGATCTGTTTTTAAAGGATGCTATTGTCAATTGACATATTCAGCAAGGCAGACTTAAAAAACGCTGAATGATAGGATATCCGAAGGGATTACTTAGATAGTGACTACAAATAAATAAAACGCCTAAACGGAAACAAATGGCATTCAAGATTCTGGGTATCTCCGGCAGCCTCCGGAGCATTTCTTCAAACACTTCTTTACTAAGAGCCTGTGCCACAATGGCGCCTGCTGACATCGAATTTTTCATATATGATGGTCTGGATAAATTGCCGTATTTCAGTCCGGAACTGGATACCGAACAATCCACAGCACCTGCAACAGTAGCTGATCTCAGACAACATGTACAAGCGGCGGACGCTGTTATATTCAGCACACCCGAATATGCTTTTGGCATACCGGGCGTACTGAAAAATGCCCTGGACTGGCTTGTATCTTCGGGCGATTTTACACATAAGCCGACCGCTGTGCTCAGCGCATCTCCGCTTGCTACGGGAGGCGAAAAAGCGCATGCTTCACTGGTGCAGACCTTAACGGTGATGACGGCTGATATCCGTGAAGAATATAAGCTTATCATCCCATTGATACGTACAAAAATGAACGCCGAAGGAACAATAACAGATGCAGTACTTGAAAAGACTTTACTGACGCTGATAACTGAGCTCGCAGCGTCTAAAAGCGCCAGCGAAGGCCCACATTAGCACCCAGACCGCCAATATTGATATAAGATTTCAGGTCATTCGCAGGTTTGTTGTCATCCCTGTAACTAACTTCTGCGCCTTGCTGACCTACAGGCGTATTGGAGCTCTGGTCAAGGGTTGTCACGTATTTCGTATGACGCTCCGCAGTAGACAGATCGTCTAAACCACGGTGCTGTGTACTGATGACAGCTCCGGTTGCCGGGTTTCTTAGTGCGACAGTTTCATCATAACTGGTCACTTCTTTTTCTTTGCTACGTACCGGAATATTGCGGTATTCAGCTTCTACGATAATGTCCAGTTTTTTCGCGATCGGAAACGCAACCCCCACAGCACCCTGGAAACCCAGTGTGATGTTTGGTTTTACCTTTTCATTACGATGAACGGTCAGCTGCGTCAATACGGTCTGACCACCAACTGTAGCAGTTCCGCTGCGACTTGCATCTGTTTCAATTTTCAGATTGCCCCACAGTGGTACAACCATACCAAAGCGAACATACGGATTGACCTTTGTGAATCCCGGACTGATCACCACGCCAGGTGCAAAATCGATCGCATCTACATATCCGTGCGATTCAACTTTGCCGACAGTCTGAGTGGAATTGATCAACGTGGTTTCTTCACGTGTCATCAGATTTTTCTTACTACGGTAATAGTTAAACGAGGCTTCCACAGCGATGTACTTGTTCAGGTTCCAGCCGAAGGAGAGTCCTCCCCTCCCACCAGCTCCGTACGATCCCGTCAATACTTTTTCTGATACAGTTGTAGAGGCACCGGTCGCAGGATTGTATACCAGGCGTTCATCATGTGGCTCGTAGCTGCCAACCTTGGGGAACTGACCCGGGAATACACTGAAATAATAGCTGCCAGTGACTTTTACATAAAACTTAGACGTAGATTTAACATCCTGTGCCTGGGTTGTTTGGGTGGACACAATTGCGCAGAGCGCGCAGAATAGGGCTGCACTTTTTTTCATAAAGGAATTTTTGGATCAACTATAGTTACTATTCAGTTAACAATTTACGTGCCCAATGCCCGTGGAGATGGTTTAGAACGCTTCTGCCAGTGAGAGGTATAATCCGGATTGACGTTCCTCTCCTGTGCGTTTTTCTCCCCATGCGTAGTCAATACGAACAGTCAGCTTTGCGCCTTCATCGTAGAACCAGCGTACGCCCATTCCGTAGCTTGGTTTGAAGTGCGACATCGCGATGTCCTTGTTGTTAAATACTGCACCAGAGCCGCCAAACGCAGCCAGTGCAAATTTGGGTTGCATATGCAGGAACCAGATATTGATAGGTATCTTGGGGTCCAGGAAATAACGGTATTCCACCTGTCCTGCAAGATAGTTCTGATCTCTGTAACGGCCTGTATAATAGCCGCGCATCATCAGGTCATTACCCAGTTCAGGTAAGAGATAAAAAGGTAAAACGCTTCCTTGTAAAGAGTTAAATAATCCGTTGAAACCTACAGTGCTCTTTCGTGAGATCGGTACAAAATGACGCACCTGACCATCGAATTTCCACAGTGCATGTTTACTCAGAAAAGCCGGAGCAAATGCTACGTTCAGGCGTACCCAGCTACCTTTTGTTGTATAGTTCTGGTTGTCGCGGTTATCGTAAATACCGGTCGCCCCGATAAAAGTGACATGACCACCGTTCTTGTCCACCAGAGACATACCCGGATAAACGCCTTTGGCTTCTTTAGTGCTATAGGTATCGTGCTGGTACAATACGGACATGCCTGCATAAAAGTGTCCTCCTATACGTCGTTCACCTTCCAGTTGTACTTTATAGCGTCTGTTATCCAGCAATGTTGCGCCTGCCTTACGGGTCGTATCGCCCAGTCCGTAGAAATTGATCGGAAAGTCATGATACCGGAGGTTACTCCTGAAATGCCAGTTATTAGCATCTGTCCAGATATCTGTCTTCAGGTCTATTTTGAACTGTTTCTCTGTCGTAACAGTGGGAATAAGATTAATTGTGGAGTTACGAAGGACCGGGTCTTTTGAAGTATAAAACGAATACAACATGGCAGCGCCCACTTCCAGCCCTTTCTCCGGAGAGTATCCTGCCACCGGCAAAGGAAAGAAACTGCGTTTATGTATAACAGCGGTGTCCTGCTGTTGCGGTTTTACAGTATCCTGCAATTGCTGCTGCGCTACCAGTACCTGGCTGAACGCCAGTAATATCGTCGTAATAATAATTGTTCTTTGCATACTCATCCGGGATGCAAAGAAACGACTTTTATCCTATTTTCGGTCACTGTGCCCAAGGCTCTTTTCGGGAGCTACCTTATCCCTGATCACCTGCTTAACTTCCTTGATCTCAGGGAAATGGCCCAGTTCCTTCCGGTTGATCACTGCGACGCCATCAACATAAATGATATAACTACCATTGGTCTCACTCGGCTGCAGGGTCACACTGTAGATATCGTCTGCGAAGGTCGTCAGCAGTTCCTGTGCCATCCATGCTGCACGCATCATCCATCCGCATTTTGGGCAATATTCGATCGTTATCGTTGGCTTCATTCGTAAAATAATTAATGACATATGAAATGTAACCGCAATGTAGTCACTCCTGCTACAAAACAACGGATACATCGAATTAATACTGTGGATATATTCCTTACATTAGTAGCAATATTCCAACTAAAAGATACAACGAATCACAATATTTCAGATTTTGAAAATTTGCATCCGTTTTTTTTATAATTTTAGCACAGCATTCAGGTTACCCTTAAAGAACGTTTGTGCCGACAAATAGACTCTATGCGGATCGTCCGAACTAACTTATATACTTATATATATCTGACCTCATTATGTGTATGGACGAATTTCGTCTTTGCACAGCAGAGTGAGCTGTCCACACATCCCCAAAGGGATACCGTGCGTGTGCGCTTACTGAACGAGGAAGCCCGCAAGGCTTTTCCTAAAAATCCCGCCAGGACGGACGAATATGCCCATGCCGCAATGGCGCTCAGCGACAGCCTTCATTTTAAACAAGGCATCATGTGGGCCACCCGTAACCTCGCATTATCGGAAAATGGAAAGGGTAACCTTGAAAAACAACTCGATCTCACTATCAATGCCCTGAAAATCGCAGAAGAGCTCAATGATCTGCATGCAACAGGGATTCTCAATACAGATATCGGCAATATACTCGTAGAACAGGACCAGCCCCGACAGGCATTACATTATCAGAAAAAAGCATTGCGTATCAAACAATCACTGGGACAGCCCGGTGAAATTGCCAGAACGCTCAACAGCATTGGCAGTAGCTATATCAGGATGAACATGCCTGATTCCGCCCTGTATTTTATGCTGGAATCTGAAAAGATAAAACTGGCCCTGAATGACCATCAGGGACTGGCGGTTACTTATGAGAACATTGGCCTGATCTATCTCCAGCAAAAGAAATACGCGCTGGCACTACCCTATTTTAATATTTCAGAGCAATATTATAAGGAATCCGATCACCTGAACGGATTGGTAAAATCACACCTGAATATCGGACTGGCGCACACCATGCTGCACCACTATGAGGAAGCACAGCAACATCTGTCTGAAGCGGCCTTGTTGAACACTACCCTGAAGAACGCAAAAAACACCATGGTCTATCATAAGAACATGGCCACCCTGGATTCCGCGCGCGGAGATTATGCAGCCGCACTGGCTAATTTCAAGCAATTCAGCCTTCTCAATGAAGAGATGTTCAGTCTGGAGAAATCAAAATTCATCGCCAATACCAAAGAGAAATACGAGACAGAAAAGAAACAGCACGAGAATAAGCTTCTCCGCAAAGAACAACAGCTGCACCTTGCGACCATCCACCAGCAGCGCATTCTGGTGATTTTCTGCAGTATGCTCTTACTCGGCTTGTTTATCATCACAGGTGTATTGTACCTGATGTACAGACGTCAGCAGGACCTCTATAAACAACTGAATCACCGCAATACGCAGGTACAACAGCAGAACAGGATCATCCTCGAACAGAATACGGCTCTTGGCAACGGGAATCAGGTAAAGGATAAAATATTCTCTGTGATCTCTCATGATCTGCGCTCTCCCCTGGCTATCCTGGAAGGTTTGCTGTTCCTGCTCAGAGATGAGAAAATGTCGGAAGAGCAGTTCAGGATCTTCTCTCATGAGTTGTGGCGAGATGTGAAAAATACAGCCTATATGATGGATAATCTCCTGCAATGGGCCAGTAGCCAGATGAAGGGAATCCATGTTACGCCAGACGATTTTGACATCAGCAATATCCTGAAAAATGAGTTCGAACTATTGCAGTCATTAGCCCGTCAGAAGGATATAACGTTGACGCATGGACTGCAAAGACCTCTTATGGTTTTTGCTGATCCTGATATGATCCGTCTTGTGCTTCGTAACCTGATCAGCAATGCGATCAAATTCACGCCCATCAACGGAAGCGTTAGCATCAGCTATCTGCTGTTGCCCGAAAAGATCGAGATCGTTGTACAGGATACAGGTATCGGTATCGCTGTGGCAGATCAGGTGAAAGTATTCTCCAATATTTACTATTCTACCAGCGGTACGCAGAATGAGAAAGGCTGTGGATTGGGACTTCCGCTGTCAAAGGATTTCATTGAACGTAACAATGGGGATATATGGTTTAACAGCGTCTTCGGAAAAGGCACCAGTTTCCATTTCACCCTGCCGCTCAGCGCGGAAGAAGAACCGCATAGCAGAGGCTACACCATCATCGTAAAAGAAGGACAACAATACAGAGAAAATGTCCTGGGAAACAATTAGGGACGCTTATGTAATTCAGTTGTCCCTGCGGTGTCCACAAACAGGCCAATATCCCTTATCATCTCCGAAAAGACGACGGGTGGCACATCACCCAATGGTAAAGGCTCTCCATCTTTATAAAAGTTGAGCAGGTCCGTAACAACAGTATCTTCCTCTTTTGTATCGGCAAAGAAATTTACCCGGATATCCCAGTCCGCCAGCGTAATATGCGGCACATAAGACCAGCTGTGCTCTGCTTTCTGACGTAAGGTCCAGCCTCGTTGAATGATCGCATGTTTGAACTTCTGTCTGTTCAGTACATGACAGGCAAAACGGGAAGAATAATAACAATCCGCCAATTCTTCATTATTGGGCGTGTAAATCGTCCTGTTCACCTGGTCAAATGGTTGGTCAACATGATGCCCGGACAAAAAACTACGCCAGGCCCTGATCGTTTTCGCAGGCTCATTCATCGGATGCCAAAGCGTAACCAGCGTATCTGCAGTAAGGAGCAACGGTTTCCCGAGATGATTGACAATATGTCCATCCATACAATAACCGATCGTATCCTGTCCGTTGGTCTGAAACCGCCAGATCAACCGGTTAGCCAGCGTCTTCATCAACGGATGCTCCAGGTAAACTACTTTCCAATGGGTATATTGCCAGGGATGCTGCCGTAAAAAAGAACGTTCCAGGCGGACCGCATTTGCTGAAAGCGTATCATCAATTTCCCGCACCAACCTTTTAAAATCCTTCAGGGCGGCACTCTGTACTGCGGGTCCTTTCTTCAGTATTTTCCCATCCTTTTCCCAGGAAAGGGCTGATTTACCAGAATCCTGTAAAGTATAAATACCCGTCAGTTCTCCGACCTGTATCCGCAGACTTCCCTGCTGGTCCAGTCCGAAATCAGGCACCATATATTCATCCAGTTCATGTAGTGGTACGCCATATTTCTGCGCCAGTGCCTGAAGTATCCTGTCAATACTTTTCAGGGTAGCAGCGTGTCTGACCAGTCCGCGGAGACGTGCGATCCTGCTTAGTGCCTGGCTGAAAGGCAGACAGGTAAATGCATACAGACAGGCAGTACCGGTTTTGGCGGATAATGGTCCGGCGTTCCCTTTTTTCTTATAAGCCCAGGGCGCATATGACTCCAGCAAATCCATCAGCATCCTATTTTCAGGTATCGCGCAGCACCAGATAAACGCCTTTAGCATATTGTGATTGATCGCACTGAGATAGCTGATATTATAGTCTACAAAGCTGTGTTTTCTGCCCGCATGTATCGACATCATCTGACCCTGGCAAAAGGAAATCCAGTCCTTCATCCGCGTGATAAAATAATCCGGATCGATCCTGTTCACCAATACCTTGGCCCTGTTCCACCATTTCTGAGCAGGCATATTACCTTCCCCTGCATTCAGACAGTGCTCCACGAAAGACGTCCAGTAGTCCAGCTGCCGTGTACTCCGGATATTAGACAGAAATTCAACCACCAGGATACCCAAGGGGTCCCTTCGGCTGATCAGCGGCTCAGGACCTCCATGCATGAGCATATCGATCTGGATATTGACCCGGTCCTCAGCCATCGTAACACTTTTCTTTTCAGAGGTATCCAGTAATTCCAGACAATGCATCAGCGTTTCTGTCAACCGTCCTTTTTTATTCACCTTGTATTGGACCAGCTTAAAAAGCTCCTGGCGGGGAAACCACCAGTCATTGGTCCTTCTGAGCGTTGTTTCGTGCCATTGGAAGATAATATGGAAGCATTGCTCATCCGACGTAAACACAGAGAGATACTTGATCAATCCCGCAGCATCAATGGCTTCAGGTAAATTGTCTGCCTGTATTTTTCCGATCCAGAAGTCTGTAAATTGCATAGCTTCAATGATGTAGAGGTATAACAATGAGGGTGTCAGTGTCACCTAATTTATTAAAAAAGCAGGGATTAAAAAAAACGAAGCCTTCTCTATAGATGAATCAGGCAGGGAAATTGTTATGATGGAAGGGTATTAAAATTTCTGTACTTTCGACATATAAACAAATAAAATATGCGCTGGCAAAACAGAAGATTAAGCGACAATGTAGAAGACCGTCGTGGTGGCGGCGGAATGAGGAACATCGGCATTGGTGGTGGTATCGGTGGTATCATTATCATTGTACTGGCCTTGTTATTCAACCAGGATCCCCAACAGGCTTTGCAATCCGTTCAACAAGGTACCGGCGGTGCTCAGCAGACCGAATCCAAAACCGTTACCAATAACAGCGACGAGATTGCACGGTTTGCATCGACTGTCCTGGCAGATACCGAAGACGTTTGGGAGAAGCTGTTTACCGAAATGAACAAGCAATATAAAGATCCGGGCATGGTACTGTATACAGACAATGACCAGTCCGGCTGTGGAGCGGCGCAGTCTGCCATGGGCCCTTTTTATTGTCCTGCGGATGAGAAGGTTTATCTTGATCTGACTTTCTTCAATGAAATGGAACAGCGCTTCAAAGTAGCAGGCGATTTTGCTATGGCTTACGTGATCGCGCATGAAGTTGGTCACCATGTACAGAATCTCCTGGGGACCAGTCGTAAAGTACAGGCGATGCGATCTCAGATCAGCGAGCGTGAATACAATAAATTATCCGTTAAGCTGGAATTACAGGCGGATTTCCTCGCAGGTGTCTGGGCGCATCATGCACAGAAAATGCAGAATATCCTTGAGACAGGTGATATTGAAGAGGCTTTAAATGCAGCCAGTGCTGTTGGTGATGATGCCCTGCAAAAGGCGGCTTCCGGTCATGTTGTTCCGGATGCTTTTACGCATGGTACGTCTGCGCAGCGTATGAAGTGGTTTAAGAAAGGTTTCGAAACCGGTGATGTTAAACAAGGTGATACGTTCAATACAACTGATCTTTAATATATTTCAAGCCGTCTCATTTGAGGCGGCTTTTTTCTTCTCTTTTGTCTTCCCCGTTAATGCTTTTTTGCTTCTACTCCTATACTTACCTGGTGAAGCGTCTTAATTGTGGCTTGTTCCATTACATCTCTCTGGTCTATTATTTCGTTTGATTTTAGGTATCCTTATTTGCAATTGTTATTCTCTTTTTAGTATTGTTGACGTACGCTGCGGTTTCAGATGGGACCTCTGGCTGACGCTCTTGGAAGTTCCTGTGGATTTGGCTTTGGTAGGTCGTGTTGGGCTTGGGAATTCTATTAAACTCCTATCAAGCACATGGGCATACTTCAAGAGCTAAGGCCAGGGTCTCCATCTGAAATCCTCCGCTATGACGAGACTGTATCCTTTCAATAATTTTTTTGGTTAATAGTGGCTTTCATAATCGTGGTTATTCCTGTGGATGTGGTCAAGTGTTGTGATCTATTATTTCGCGTGATTTTGGGCTTCATAGTTAGCAATTATTATTCTCTTTTTAGTGCTGTTGACGTACGCTGCGGTTTCAGATGGGACCTCTGGCTGACGCTCTTTGAAGTTCCCGTGGATTTGGCTTTGGTTGGTCGTGTTTGGCTTTGGGAATATCTATTGAACCCGTATCAAGCGGATGAGCGTACTTCAAGAGCTAAGGCCAGGGTCTCCATCTGAAATCCTCCGCTGTGACGAGACTGTCAACGTTCAATAATGGCATAGAAGATTGTGAAGCCGTCCATTCCTACAGCATGTGATTAGATTTCCAATAATATACTAATAATTGACTGTCGATATCAATACCATAATGAAAATCACTACTAAACAGGCTGTAATCCTCTAACGACTATTGTCTAAGCGACAGGCCTGATCTGCGGAGGGTTAAGGTGGAGACAAAGGGCCTTAGCCATTTGAGAGCCTGCCCCGCTTGACAGGGGTTCAATCAACCATCCCACCGCCCAACACGACCTCCCACCGCCCAATAGCACGTCTCGAAAAAGGGCGTCAGCCCGGCGTCCCACCTCAACCCGCAGCAAGACGCCAAATACCAGACATAAGATAACCCACCAGCCTTAAATGCTCCTAATTATCAAACAATTTAAACAAGTCGCGACTGATTAACATCCCAATATATCAGCCTTTAAATATGCAGCGACTATTGTCTAAGCGACAGGCCTGATCTGCGGAGGGTTAAGGTGGAGACAAAGAGCCTTAGCCATTTGAGAGCCTGCCCCGCTTGACAGGGGTTCAATCAACCATCCTACCGCCCAACACGACCTCCCACCGCCCAATAGCACGTCTCGAAAAAGGGCGTCAGCCCGGCGTCCCACCTCAACCCGCAGCAAGACGCCCAATACCAGACATGATATAACCTGCCAGCCTTAAATAACCGTTAATGATCCAACAGTTCAAATAAATCGCAACTGATTAACATCCCAATATATCAGCCTTTAAATATTCAGCGACTATTGTCTAAGCGACAGGCCTGATCTGCGGAGGGTTGAGGTGGAGACAAAGGGCCTTAGCCATTTGAGAGCCTGCCCCGCTTGACAGGGGTTCAATCACTCATCCCACCGCCCAACACGACCTCCCACCGCCCAATAGCACGTCTCGAAAAAGGGCGTCAGCCCGGCGTCCCACCTCAACCCGCAGCAAGACGCCTAACACAAGACATGACATAATCCGCCAGCCTTAAATGACCGTTAATGATCGAACCATTCAAACAAATCACAACTGATTAACATCCCAATACATCAGCCTTAACCTCAAAAGCTGAAAAACGGACAACACAAACCCGAAGTCGTCGTACCTTAATTTCCGTAACTTTACAGCATGCCCAACCCTGCAATTTCTTATACACGCATAACAAGAGTACAGGATACCATTGTTACTGCAACAGAAGATGCGCTTGCCGCAGAAGAACCGCTGGAGATACAGCTGATCTACGGCCCTGCAACCCACAGACAGCAACAAAGCATCTCTGTCACGATGCGCACACCAGGACAGGACCCGGAACTGGCAACAGGTTTTCTTTTTACAGAAGGAATCATACACGGAGATGAAGATATTAAAGCTATCAGCTCTGAAAGTGAAGTGACCAATACGATACTTGTAAGCCTGCACGAACAGGTATGCCCTGTATTAAAAACAACACAGCGTAATTTCGTGTCAAATGCAGGCTGCGGGGTATGCGGAAAGACCGACATTACTTCCATTTACGCACCCGTGACGAAAGAGACGGCCGATGGCAGCACGACTAAATGGTCGTCTGCCATGATCACCAGACTGCCCGACATGTTGCGGAAACAACAGCAGCTGTTTGATGACACCGGTGGTATTCATGCAGCCGCACTGTTTGATGGAGCAGCGAATTTGCTACTGATGCGCGAAGATATCGGCAGACATAATGCCGTCGATAAACTCATCGGGGCCGCTTTACAGCAAAAGCTTTTCCCGATGGACCAATATCTGCTGCTACTAAGCGGACGTGCTGGATTTGAACTGATCCAGAAAGCAGCAATGGCAGGTATCAAGGTGATAGCAGCTGTGGGCGCACCCTCAGGAATGGCGGTAAAGATGGCCGGAGAATGGGATATCACGCTGATAGGCTTTCTCAGACAACAACGATTTAATATCTATACCGGAGAACAAAGGATCATTATTGCGAATGAGTAAATTTGCATAAACCGACTACCTTTTCGTTTATATATAATACGCAATAGAAACAAGCTTCCATGAGCAACGAACACACCGACGCTTCTCAGAACCCTGAACATTTTACAGGACACGTCCGTCTCGGCAAACCCAAAATGGCTGCTGCCGGTATACCAGGCGTCATATCCAGCGCAAAACATATCCTCCAGGAAATGGATGCCGTACGCGGTATGAAAGCCCTGTTAAAACTCAATCAGAAAAGCGGATTTGACTGCCCCGGTTGCGCATGGCCCGATCCGGACGATGAACGTTCTTCTATTGCGGAATACTGTGAGAATGGCGCAAAAGCCGTGGCGGAAGAGGCGACAAGCAAGAAACTGGATGCGACTTTCTTTGCAAACAACAGTATCGCTGATCTCGCAGGATTAACAGACTATGAGGTCGGTAAAAAAGGACGCGTAGCGCAACCTGTATACCTGGCGCCAGGAGCAACACATTATCAGCCTATCTCCTGGGATGATGCTTTTGGTAAGATAGCACAACACCTGAAAGGACTCTCCTCGCCTGATGAAGCGATCTTTTATACCTCCGGCCGCACCAGTAACGAAGCAGCCTTTCTGTATCAGTTGTTCGTGAGAGAATATGGCACCAACAACCTGCCCGACTGTTCCAATATGTGCCATGAATCCAGTGGAGTGGCCTTATCTGATACATTGGGTATCGGTAAAGGCTCCGTGACGCTGGATGACCTGTACCAGGCGGAAGTGATCATTATACTCGGACAAAACCCCGGTACGAATCACCCGCGTATGCTGACCGCCCTGCAAAAAGCAAAGAAAAACGGGGTACAGATCATTTCTGTGAATCCGCTGCCAGAGACCGGACTGCTGAACTTTATGAACCCGCAGACGGTAAAAGGAATGCTGCATATCCCGACACACCTGACCGATCTCTTTTTGCAGGTAAAGATCAACGGAGATATGGCGCTGTTACAGGCGATCGCATTGTTGCTGCTGCAGGAAGAAGAGAAACAACCAGGTTCTGTATTTGATAATCAGTTCATTCATCTTAATACAAGCGGATATGATACCTATGTACAGCATATCCGTCAACAGCAACTGGAAAACTTGTCCGAAGCTGCGGGTATATCCGTAGAACAGATAAAAGAAGCCGCCAATATGCTGATGCACAAAAAGAAGATCGTGGCCTGTTGGGCCATGGGACTCACACAGCATAAAAATGCAGTTGACACGATCAAGGAAGTCGTGAACCTCCTGCTGCTGAAAGGTAGTATCGGTAAACCAGGCGCAGGTACCTGCCCCGTTCGCGGACATAGCAACGTACAGGGCGACCGCACCATGGGTATCTACGAAAAACCACCGGAGGTCCTGCTCAAGGGCATCCGTGCTGTATATGGGTTCGAACCGCCCCGTAAACACGGATACGACACCGTACATGCCATCCGGGCGATGCGCGACGGCAAAGCGAAAGTATTCTTTGCCATGGGGGGTAATTTCCTCTCCGCCACACCGGATACCGCAATAACGGCACAGGCACTACGCAACTGCGCGCTCACCGTACAGGTCTCCACTAAACTGAACCGCAGTCACCTGGTACACGGACAGGAAGCCATCATCCTGCCTACCCTGGGAAGAAGCGATCAGGACCTGCAACAGGGAGAAAAACAGTTTGTAACCTGCGAAAACTCCATGGGTGTCATTCAGATGTCCAAAGGAAATTTACAACCGGTCTCCGATCAGTTACTAAGTGAACCTGTCATCGTCTGCAAACTCGCACTGGCTACGCTTGGCGCACAATCAAAGGTCAACTGGCAGCACTACATGCGTCACTATGATTACATCCGTGAGGACATCGAAAAAGTGATCCCGGGATTCAATAATTATAATACCCGCGTCAGGAAACCCGGCGGGTTCTATCTGCCGAATAATGCCCGCAACGGAAAGTTCAATACCACGACCGGTAAGGCCAATTTTAATGTTGCGACTATTATCAAACAGGAACTGGCAGCGGATGAATACATGATGATGACCATTCGTAGCCATGATCAGTTCAATACAACGATCTACGGACTGGACGACCGCTATCGCGGTATCTACCAGGAAAGAAGAGTCATCCTGATGAACGCAAAGGATATAAAGGCTGCCGGATTACAGGCAAACGATATCGTTGACCTGATCAATAATTTCGGCGGACAGGAAAGAATCGTACATCAATTTTTAGTGGTGGAATATAGCATCCCTGAAAAATGTACCGCTACCTACTTCCCGGAGACAAATGCACTTGTGCCGCTCAATAGTGTCGCCGACAGAAGCAATACACCTACCTCCAAACTGGTGATCATTAAAGTGCGGAAATCATCTAAACTGTAAAAATGAAGGTGCTCTCAGCGAGAAGATGTTGAAACGGAAGTCGACCACTGTGGTCGCTTCCCAGAAAACGGTCTGCATCGGGTATGGCGCATTCGGATAATAATTGGCTGACAGCCGCAGGGTATTCAGGGACAGGTTTTCGTTCCTTAACCTGAAGCCCAGACCCAGACCGGAATATATCGGGTTTTTAAACAGATTGCTGCTTTTGATCGAAAGTTGGGATGCCTGGACAGAAGTGAAGAAGTTAAATTTGAAGCCCAGCAATTTCAGCGGACTATAATAGATCGTCTCCGAACGCACGTTCAATCGCTGATAACCACTCAACGGCACGTTCTTATAACCCCATACGCCAAGATCACGGTTGATATTCAAGGGTCTGTAAAAATAGTTATTCAGATTGCCCAGGTAATCAAAGTATAGGAACTGACGCAGCTTTCCCCCCGCAAACCGGAAAGCACGGCTGTAGTATTCTATTTTTGCATGGATGATCGCATCCTCTGAAGCGTAGTTCTGATAAAATGTGCTGATCCCTGCCTGTCCATAGATAATGCCCTTTGAACCCGTTACCCAGAATTTCTCTGCTTCCAGTCCAACGTACCCCCTGGTCCTGCCCTTCCAGGTCTCCCAACCAGCAGTAGTCGACGCCGTATAGCCCAGCGGAATATCCTCCGTTCTGCCAAATCCGAAGAAATGATCTGTTTTGAAGAACTCCTGTCTGAAGACGACCGCCTGGGCCAGGTAAAAACGGTGATTATTATATACAGGGTCTAACTTATATTCTTCCTGCCAGGGCCTTTGGGTAAAGAGCAGATTAAAATGCCGGACAAGAAACGCCAGATTCGGTCGGCGCGAGCCAGGATTACGGCTGTCCTGTTTCAGGATGTTATAACCACCCCATATGTCCAGGATATTATACCGGTAATCGCGATACAGGGTATCCGACCGGTTGAACATATTAATTGAATAGTTGCTGCTGAAACCGATCCCACCCGTCCACTTGGCGCCGCTCTTATATAACGGTCTGTCGAAGGCAAAGTAATAAGTTCCCTCGTAAGTCCCTGAGTCCAGGGTATTAATATTATTAAGTGTAGTATAGCCCCCGGAGAAGTCAATAAAGGTCCCGAGAATGTTGTTTTTGGTGTACCGGGCCTGCGAACCGAAAGGCGGATTATCATTTCCGCTCCAGGAACCACCGATTTTTACACCCTGACCAGCGCCAAAAAGGTTATCGTTGGATACACTGGCCCTGATACCCGAGGTACTGAGCCTGGACAGATCAAAACCATATTCGAATACGTCCTTCGTAACTACCAGGAGGTCAATGGAATCCGGAGAAGGGCCTGTATTAATAATATATAGGCGGGCATCCTGAATGAAGGGGCGGCTACGCAGATAACGCTCATTATCCGACATTTCATAGGGATTGAGCGTATCATTCTGCTGGAAAAACAACAGTTGCCGTATCACCCATTCCTCCGAATTGAAGTGCAGCCGGTTAGCCAGATGCACCAGTTTCATCGAAGTGGAAAAGGTAGTATCCTTGATATTGCTGGGACCAAATACGTTCACCCGGCGGAAATAGATGTCTCTGATCACCTTTCCGCTGAAGGGTTTAAAGTACTGTTCACTCTTGATAATGCTGCTATCCGTTCCGGAAGGCTCCGGCACGTCCTGACGGGTCACCTTTCTGATAAGGGTGTTCCGGTATTGCCTGCTGCGGAGTGAGTCCTGGTATACCCGCATACGATTGAACCAGGAATTCGAATACTTTTTAGAGACCGGAACGGTATCCCCCTGCAAAATGATATCCCCTGGCACGATCGTATCTCCCGGGATAGTCGGTACAATAGGCACCGTGGGTATCATCGGGAGTATCGGGAAAAGGGTATCCTCTTCCGGGACCGGCATGGCCGGAACGGAAGGCTTTACCGGAGTAATGGTATCACGCAAAACGGGATGGTGGGAAAATTTCCGTACGGGATGACCATGTGCCTCTAAAATTTCGAAGGCCAGGCAATAGCAAATCAAAAAATATATTAATATTTTTAGCGATTTTCTCACTCGATCTCAGAAGTAATAAGCAAGCTTCTTCTTTACTAACGTAAAGAATATGTAACAGTTGTAATAAGTTAACTAATTATTGTGCCACTATCACGGTTTCCCATCCGTCATAACGTGCATTCACCTCCTGAGCAAGCTCCCACAGCATCATTACTGCTGCGTCCACGCTTTCCTCGTCGGTACGGTCATTACGGGAAAGCTTCAATCCATAAGGTTGAGGGCCTTTTTCGTCTACCGGGCGTCCTTCAATATTGAAACCCAGCCGTTCTACCTGCTGTCCGAAAATTTCCCTTTCAGCTTCAGCAGTAAAATACACCCAATGATCTATGATACGTTCTCTTTCGGCAATGTCCCCATGTTGTTTCAGCGTACGCAACACTTTGCGGTTATGGATACGCTGTAACTCCTGTGTATCAGGGAACAGGTAGTCGAAATATAACTCCCAGGTCTTATCCTCCTTCATGCCGCATTCGTACCTGTAATCAGGGAATTGCGCCATCGCTTCCGCGATAGACTCTTCATATCCGGAGGTATTGGAACTGTAAAAATAAAAATCTCTCACACCGTTTGATATCGTACGGCCTACAAAATGTGCGTTTAACGAGGTTTCAAGTTGCTGTACCAGACAATCCTCTATCACACCCAGTTTGGAGAATTCGTCTCCATGTGGAAATCCGTCTGGCCGGGGATGCTTCAGATACACTGATATAAATATAGAGTACGGCTTTCTGGTCAAGGGCGCAAAACGTCGTAAACCAAGGTCCAGCCCTATTATAGCCGGTTTGTCTTCTATATGGCAAGTGTATATGTCCCAGTCAGGTTGGTAAGCGTCAGGCATAATGCATTGATTCGAAAAATGTAACTGTCGGCTGTAAAGATACATAACCCTACGCGCCATTCATCCATTAGTGCCGCAATCTTTTTTTAAATCGGGCTACTTTTATGTCAGTTACAGGCTATTATAAGAAAAGTATTTTGGATCATGCAGAAAATTGTCTCTTTATGTTTGGGAATGATGCTCACATTCCTTTCGATCGTCCACGCGCAGCAACCGGGTCAAAAACCCGCGGAAAACGGCTCCCTATACGGAAAACTCGTCGACGCAACTACCAACGCTCCCGTTGAATATGCCTCCGTTGCCCTGCTTCGCGCGGCAGATTCCAGTGTTGCTACCGGAATGCTATCCAAACCAAACGGTGATTTCAACTTTCCTGAAATTCCTTTAGGTAAATATATCATGAAGGTAAATTTTATCGGGTATGAAACCGTTTATAAAACAATTTCAATTACGGCTAAAAATAATAGTATAGATATTGGTAATATTAAATTGAGTGCCAATGTTAGGTCCCTGGCCGGTGTAGAGATCGTTTCAGAGAAACCTTCTTTCCAGATGGCGATCGACAAACGCGTCTTCAATGTGGATAAAAATATTTCCAGTGTCGGCGGTACAGCAACAGATGTACTGAAACAGGTGCCTTCCGTAAACGTGGATATCGACGGTAACGTCAGCGTACGTAACGGCTCTCCGACCATCTTCGTGGATGGCCGACCCACTACCCTGACGCTGGACCAGATCCCGGCCGACGCAATTGCTTCCGTGGAAGTAGTTACCAACCCATCCGCCAAATATGACGCGGAAGGTGTCAGCGGTATCCTCAATATCGTATTGAAAAAGAACCGTAAAGCAGGTATCAATGGTCAGGTGACCGGAGGCCTCTCTTCTATCGGTGGTGGTAACGTAGGCGCAGACCTCAACATCCGCAGAGAGAAATACAACCTCTCCCTCAGCTATAACCTGAGAAGCCGTCAGGGGAATGCCCGCTCTCACCTGTTCCGTAAAAATATCGGCGCAGACACGACCACTTTCCTGGACCAATATAATGAAGGTGAGAATGGTCGTCGTTTCCAGTTCGGCCGTATCGGTTTTGACTGGTTCATGGATAACCGCAATACCTTCACAATCGCTCAGGGTATCATGGCTGGTGATTTTAAAGACAACAGCGACCTGACATTATATGACCTGGACGCTAACCGCAACCAGGTGCGCTATGGTACCGGTATCGACAATTCCAATCACAACTTCCGTAACTATAGCACCCAGATCGGTTATAAGCACACTTTCGCCAAACAGGGCCATGAGCTGACCGCCGACTTTAACTATAACTACGCGACTTCCGAGGATAATTCCGACTATTCCTTACAATATTATAGTCTGGGCCATCAGCCGATCGATTCTCCGAATATCCCGCAGGCACGATATGGTCGCGGTGGTGGTAATACCACTTATATCACTGGTCAGATCGATTATGTGAACCCGCTGACAGAAAATTCCAAGATCGAAGCAGGTCTGCGTACCACTACGCGTAAGTTCAACAACGAACTGACTACCATGGGCAGAGACTTCGCTACCGGTCGTGATGTGCTGGATTCCTCCCTGTCCAATGACTACCGCTATTCCGAAACCATCAATGCCGCTTACGCCAGCTACTCCGGTACGATCGGTAATTTTGGTTACCAGGGTGGTCTGCGTGCAGAACAATCCTTCTACGACGGTGAAACAAGGGTACTGAATAAAAGCAGCTATAAAATTGATTATCCGATCAGTTTCTTCCCAAGCCTGTTCCTCTCCCAGAAATTTAAAGGAGATCACGAACTGCAGCTGAACTATAGCCGTCGTGTACGTCGTCCATGGTTCCGCGATTTGTTGCCAAACCTGGAATACACCGCACAGAGCGCCAATCGTGGTAACCCGGCACTGCGTCCTGAGTTTACCAACTCATTTGAATTAAGTTATCTGAAGGATTTCAATCGAAAACATAACGTATTGGTGTCGCTTTACTTCAGAAATACTGAAAAAGCTATTACTGATTTCTATACCGATACGACCCTGAACATCAATGGTCAAGACCAGAAAGTCGTATTGTCTTACCCGGTTAACGCCAACACCCGTAATGCTTACGGTGCTGAGTTCACCGTACGTAACCAGATCCTGAAAGGCTGGGATATCACGACCAACTTAAACCTGGCGCAACAAAAGATCAATGCCGGTAACCTCCAGAGCAACCTTACTAATCAGGGCTTTATCTGGTTTGGTAAAGTGAACAGTAATACCAAACTGCCATGGAATACCACCCTGCAGTTAACAGGTAACTATGAATCCAAACAAATCCTGCCACAGGGCGAAAGAGCGGCGCAGTACTCTGCAGATGTCGCTTTACGCAGAGAGTTCCTGAAGAAAAAGAACCTGGTAGTATCCCTGGCGCTGAACGATATCTTTAATACTGACCGTAACCTGTCATTTACCAATACGGCCTTCTCCGAACAGGAAAGATACCGTAAGCGCGCTACCCGTGAACTGCGTCTGAACATCTCTTACAGATTCGGCAAAATGGATACAAAAGAGCGTAAAAACGGTAAAAAACAAGATCAGCAGGAAAACAATCAGGGAGAATTTTAATTTTACCTGCACAAAACCGAATACTTATGATCGATACTATCAGCAATACCGTTACGCTCCGCTTTCTCGCCGAGCCATCTGACGTCAACTTTGGCGGTAAAGTACATGGAGGCGCCGTAATGAAATGGATTGACCAGGCAGGATATGCCTGTGCGGCCAACTGGAGCGGACAATATTGTGTGACAGTATACGTGGGTGGTATTCGTTTCTTTAAGCCGATCTCCATCGGTGACATGGTAGAGATCACAGCGACCGTTATCTATACCGGTAACTCCAGCATGCATATCTCTATTAATGTACAGGCAGGAAATCCACGTCGTAAAGAGCGGATCAAAACGACGCACTGTGTGATGGTATTTGCAGCAGTGGATGATGCGGGCAAAACAGTACCTGTTCCGAAATGGGTGCCTGAAACGCCAGCAGCTACTGAGATGGAGAATTACGCGAAGAAACTGATGCACCTCAGACAGAACATCGAAGAAGAGATGAAACCATATATGTAGGATTCAATTACTATCAATAAAAAAGAGGAACTGACTGGTTCCTCTTTTTTATTTTGGACAATATCGATATTTAACGTATAGTCTCTAGTGTGAGAACTGCATCTCACTCAGATTCCTGTATAATCCACCATCCATCAGCACCAGCTCTTCATGTGTACCCTCTTCCACAAGTTTTCCCTTATCCAGTACAATGATCTTATCTGCCTGACGCACAGTGCTTAAACGGTGTGCAATGACAATAGAGGTACGGCCTTCCATCAGCTTCTCCAACGCATCCTGCACCAGTCTTTCTGACTCAGAGTCCAGTGCAGAAGTGGCTTCATCCAGGATCAGTATCCGCGGGTCCTTCAGCACCGCCCGCGCGATAGCGATACGCTGACGCTGGCCGCCGGACAACTGAATCCCTCTTTCTCCTACTATCGTATCCAGTCCGTCAGGAAACCGTTCTATGAACTCCCAGGCATTTGCCTTCTCCGCCGCAGCTTTTACTTCTGCTGTACCAGCGCCGGGTTTACCATAAGCAATGTTCTCCCGGATCGTTCCTCCAAAGAGAAATACGTCCTGTGGGACGATCGCCATCTGGCTACGCAGAGCTGATAACGGGAAACTGGCCGCATCTTTCCCGTTAAAACGCACTGTACCCTCCTGCGGATCATATAAGCGTAACAGTAAGGAAACGACCGTACTCTTACCAGCCCCGCTGGGGCCTACCAGGGCCACCTGCTGGTCAGGCGCTATGTCAAAGGAAACCTGCTGTAATACTTCCTGGTCCTCTCTGGTAGGATAATGGAAAGAGATATCGTTGAAAGAGATCTGTCCTGTCAGTTGGTCCTCTGGAGCAACAGTCGTCATTTCTTCTACCGGTTCTGCCGGTTCGTCGAGGATTTCCAGCAGATGTTCCGTTGCCCCAATGCTCTTTTGAATACTGGTATAGACCTCCGCCAGACCAGCAACTGATCCGCCGATAAAGCTGGAATACAGGACAAATGACAACAACATGCCCGGATCCATTTTGCCTTCAGCGATCAGTAAGGCGCCCCGCCAGATCACGCCGATCATCGCACCAAACACGCCCACGATCATACTGGCAGCGAAAGCGCCACGGAACTTTCCGGTCTTCATACCGGTAGCCGCCACCTCCTGTATCTTTTTATGATAGCGCTTCATCTCAAAGAATTCATTGGCGAATGCCTTGACATTCAATACCCCCTGCAGGGTCTCTTCAACGATCGTATTGGCTTCTGCCACCTGACTTTGCGCCAGCTTGGAATAACGTCTTACAAAACGTCCGAAGAAAAAAGCGATCACCATGATCACCGGCAGGGTTATCAGCATCAGGATGGTCAGTTGTACAGAGGTATGCAGCAGTAGTACAAGTCCGCCGACAATAATGATCAGCTGACGAATAAACTCTGCCACCGTAGTGGTAAACGTTTCCTGCAAAAGAGAAATATCTGAAGAGATCCTGCTGCCTAATTCTCCCACACGTCTGTTCAGGAAAAAGCGCATAGGCAGTTTGATCATGTGATTATAAATATGCTGACGTAAAGATGCCAGGGAGCGTTCCGTTACATTGACAAAAAGCATAATACGGAGATAACCAAAAATTCCCTGGGCAATCAGGATACCGGCCAGTAAAAGTCCGATCTTGTTGATCCGGTGTGGATCAGTCGTCACACGATGTCCCCCGGCGGCATCAACCAGTTCCCCCAGTAGTTTAGGAAAAGCAAGATTAGCTGCACTGGAAATAAACAGAAAAAGCAGACCGAGACCAAAGGCCGGCCAATATGGTCTGACATATTTATAAAGTCTGAACGTGCGTTTTAATGTTGCTGCACGGAGAGGCTTCTTTTGTCGTGTACTGTCGTCTTGCATCAGTTAGATAAGCATTATCAATAAGGAGGAATAAACAATCCGGAATTGTCTCTTAGTTGCGCTCTGAGTCGTATAGGTTATGACGGGCAGGCAAGGTAAATATTTTATCCTTAGGATAATAAATAAAGGAGGCCACTAAGGACCTCCTTTCTGAAAAGACGATAGTCAATTACGAATGTACGCCTGTTCCGGCGTAGAACTGAGCTTGCTACAAGACATCAATCCGATTACAAACACAGCTGATATTTCTGAAAAACAACGACTTAAATAGCCAATCTGCGTCGTTAAATTCGTTTACGGGGCTTGTTTTTGACCATCTCCAACAAAAGCCTGTGCAAAGCTATTACCGGAAGGTAACTATAGGCATCTGCAATACCACTCGTAATCAACCTTACTTTTGTCTGTTTTTACTGGAATCAGCTACGCCTGTTCCGTAACGGGAAGAGTCCTCACCAGGATTAATAGCTCCCGGTGGCACCTCTGCTGCCGGAGCTGTATCCGGCGTAACAGTAGGCTGCTCTGTCCCTCCTACAGTAGTAGAATCACTATGACTGCCGGAACCTCCGCCACATGCCATGAAGCTTGTTCCACCTGCTACAAACAGTGTATATAACAGGTATTTATATTTACTTGATCGCGTGTTTTTCATAAACTACTTTTTGTCAGTTAACAAATACAAGTTGCTACATATATGTCCCTGTATTTTTTTCCACAAATAGTGGACAAAAGTAAACGGCCAACACACAGAATGTTACTTAATTGGCGTTGAATCAGGACGTACGGATGAAGTATCCATTGTCCTGTTCATAGTATCGACCGTGCTGGTTGTGTCAGACTGCATAACGGAGGACGTATCTGTCGTATTACCACTTTCCCTTGAACTACCACAGGAAAACAGGAAGAGGCTCAGTATAATGGCGAGACATGTCGTAATACCGATTTTACATAAAGCCAGACGAAGGGTTATAGCATTATTACCGAGGTCTTTGTTTTGCGTTCTCATGATTAACTAAATATTTATCCAGGTTAAACAATAACTAAATAACAACTAAATAAAGAGTATGATTTCTGCTAAATGCATAAAGAATTATGCCAAGGCTTACATTTGTGACAGGACATGCATATGGAACACGCTATTTTTCAGAATATTGAGCAACACCAGTTACTGAAGGTAATTGTCGCGATCGTCATCGGCGGACTGCTTGGACTGGAACGGGAGTACCGTCACAAGGCAGCTGGTATGCGTACGCTCACCCTGATCTGTCTGGGTAGTACGCTCTTCACCATCCTTTCAGTGGAACTGGGATATCCATCCAGCCCGGACCGTGTTGCATCCAATATACTGACCGGCGTAGGCTTTATAGGCGCGGGCGTGATCTTCAAAGGTGATTATACCATAGATGGTATCACAACTGCCGCCACCATCTGGATCGCCTCTGCCCTGGGTATCGCCATCGGAATGAGTCACTATGTACTGGCCGGCTTTTCCCTGGTAATGGTGCTACTCCTATTATTGGGGTTAAAAGCACTGGAGGGGAATATTGGGAAATGGCGGGAGAAACGAACTTACACGATCAGCTATCCGGCTGACCTGCACAAAGCGGAGGAAATAACCGCCCTTTTCCGGCAGCATAATGTTAATTTCAAATTGCTGTTACAAACAAAAAAAGACGCACTGATCGAGCATAAATACGAAGTGAGTGGCAAACCACACGCACTGGCCGCTATCACTGACTTCCTGCTTTCAGATAAAAATATTCATCATTTTGCGGTTCAGGCAAACCCACTTTAGAAGGAGAAAGAGATATGTCGCACGCTGATCTTCCATTACATTACGGACACGTACCCCCATGGCTTGCACAACGAATGAGCCTCCTGGGAGGCGCTATCGTCGAAACCATTGTAGCCGATTACGGGAAAGGAGAAGTCATCCGCCGGTTAAGTGATCCCTGCTGGTTCCAGGCATTAGGTTGCGTATTGGGAATGGACTGGCACTCGTCCGGCATCACGACCAGCGTAATGGGCGCCTTAAAAAAAGCATTAAATCCCAGGGCACAGGAACTGGGTATTTATATCTGTGGAGGAAAGGGAAAACATTCCCGTCAGACGCCTGCAGAATTACTGGCCATTGCAGAACGTACAGGCTTACCGGGACAGGAACTGGTACGTAGCAGCAAACTGGCTGCTAAAGTGGATAATACTGCCATACAGGACGGCTTTCAGTTGTATCTGCACTCTTTCATTGTTTCAGATGAAGGTGACTGGGCTATCGTACAACAGGGTATGAATGACGCCAGTAGTATGGCGCGTCGTTATCATTGGCACTCCGCGGCTTTTAAGGAATATACTGAGTCCCCGCATACATTTATCTATGGTAAAAATCAGGGGCTCATTCTTAATCTCACCGACAAGGAAGCCGTGTCCACGAAAGCAGGTATGCTCGAACTGGTCAAGGAAAAACCGGCTCACCTGCTACCGGAGATCAGAAATCTGATCATGCCCTCACATCACGATGTACGCTCAAAAGATGTGGACCTCAAACGATTGGGAAGTGTGCTGGCAGTAGCGCATGAACGTCAGTTGCATGACTTTGAATCTTTATTATTGCTTGAGGGAGTCGGTCCGCGTACCTTACAATCACTGACGCTTGTCAGTGAGGTGATCCATGGCACGCCATCCCGCTTTACCGATCCGGCGCGTTTTTCTTTTGCCCATGGCGGCAAGGATGGTCACCCCTTCCCTGTTCCGGTGAATGTATATGACGAAACGATCAGCGTATTAAAAGATGCCGTTAATAAAGCGAAGATCGGCCAGTCCGATAAACAGGATGCGATCCGCAAATTATCGATGCTGTCACAACAGGTGGAAAAGGATTTTATTCCCAATGCCCGGCTGGAAGAACTGATCCGGGAAGAGAGAGATCATTCCTGGCAATACGGTGGCCGTACCGTCATGGGTAAGGCACAACCACCGAAGAAAAAAGGCGGTGATCAGCTGAGTTTATTCTGACGTTTATATTTACTCATCATCTTCACGATCCAGGGCAGCGTCAGGCCCTGACCGATCAGCGTAAATAATACGACCGCTACCGATATAAAAATGATCTCGTTCCTTAGCGGAAATGGTTCTCCGTTCTCAAGCTTCTCCGGAAGACCGATCGCGATAGCCAGCGATACAATGCCACGCATACCGGACCAGCTGATTATCACGCTGGTAGGATAGTCAAGTAAAGTATCTCTTGTCATCTTATGCCGTTTACGATGTTTGGATGACAGGAATGCCCGCTGCAGATTGACCTTTTGCAGAAATACCCTCGCCATACGAAGCACCAGTGCCACAATAGTGATCAGGAAGGCATAACCCAGATAAGGGAGCACCTGGCTCTGGTCTATATGTTTTAATACATAAGGATATTGTAAGCCGATCAGGATAAAGATCAAACCGTTCAGCAGAAAAATGATCACGTCCCAGATCGTTTTTGACTGGTCTTTCAGACTATCCGGGAAGATCTTTTTACTAAAACGCGAGATACTTAAGCCCAATACCACCACGGCGATCACACCCGAAACATGTAGTTCCTCCGCGATCCGGTAAGCCACAAAAGGCATGAGCAGCATGAAGCTGATCGTCACCATCACATTGCCATGTATACGCGCAAGTATAAACGAGAGTAATTTTCCGATCACCAGTCCTACCGCAAAACCTCCTGCCAGCAGGATCGCAAATTGCAAAGAGGCCTGCCAGAATACAAAAGCAGTTCCGGTAACAGCCGCTACCGCAAAACGGTAAGCGACCAACGCAGAGGCATCGTTCACCAGACTTTCCCCCTCAAGAATGGTCGTTGTCTTATGGGACAGTCCCAGTCCTTTTGTGATACCAATGGCCGCTACGGCATCTGTCGCCGAAAGAATAGCCCCCAGCACAAATGCCAGTGGCCAGGTCATTCCCGGGATCGTATAATAGGCAATAACAGCGATCCCAAGGGTGGTAATGAATACCAATCCGATGGCCAGCGAGGTGATCGTATTGAAGTGTGTCCGGAACTCGTTGGCAGGCATATTAAATGCTGCGTCATATAGTAAAGGCGGCAGAAAGATCAGGAAAATGATTTCCGGGTTCAGTTCGATGACCGGCATTGTCGGAATAAATCCCACAGCAATACCTGCAGTGATCAGCAATATAGGATAAGGCAGACGGATCTTGTTAGCAACAGCTGACAGACCGATCATAATAGCCAGGATCAGAATAACTACGCTATAATTCTCCATTTATCAGACTCCGCAGGAACAGCGGTGATTGCAATGAATTGATTAGCAACTGCTCACTTGAAACGGATACGCGAATATATAAAATTTCATCATTTGTTAGCTGTTGCTATAAAACAGAAATCCCGGCATGTAAGCCGGGACTCCTGATAAATTTCTCTTTCCTGGTTATACACTGGCGTAAGCCAGTTCCGATAATGAAGGGTTTTCATCTTAGGCTGCGATTTGCAACCACCCTTTGTTCTTTCCTATTTTTCTATGCTGGCATTACCCAGTTCAGATCAAAATTAAAGAAGGGCTTCATCTGAGGCTACCATTTGTAGCCACCCTTTTAGGCTAAGAAAGAGAAATTGTTTACTGCTTATTATAGTACGAATTCCGTGCCAGAATACACTTGTTTTAACAGCTAAAATGGCCATGGTACAGCCTGTCAGCTACCGCTTACATGAATCGCCTCTTCATAGTTGAAATTGCGGTATACAGTGCCCGTTCCGAACCCCTCCGGGTTTACCGTCTTATCTTTCCCAGATTGCGTCCTGGTCTTCAGCAGCATATATTGCATCGACCAGGCAGCCAGTCCCTGTTGTCCTTCCACCCTGTACAATACAAGCGATGATGAAGCCTTATCCAGGTGTAGGACTTTACCGCCGGCCGCTCCTGAAAAACGCCATATAAACCCTTGATCAAAAGACAAACAGAGTAAACTACCCTGCCACTGAAAAGTCCCCGTATCCGGAGCCGCAACGGAACGCAATGCCATTTTACCGGAATGCTCCATCGTAATCAGTTCAAACTGACCATTCCGGTACAATAACAGTATATAGCGCACCTGATGATTACTTTCAGCCAGGAAACAATATTGCAACTGCTGAAGGATATCCATCTCTTTGAGACGTTCCGCATCCGTATGTTTGATACTACGTAAAAAATGTGCGTCTTCCGTTACAACTGCTTCCCTGCCCAGGGCCATGACCCGCCGGGCCATATCGATATCCTCTCCGCCATAAAAGCCCATCTTTTCGTCATAACCTTTTACGTTCGCAAAATCGTCCCGGGTAAAGCATAACCTGCCGTAAGTATCCGTAGAGGCGATTTTCCGCCGGCCTCCGAAAGTGACCAATATACGACGCTCATTCTCCCTGAAGCGGCCGTTCATATACGATGCAAATCCTTCACCGGTATAATTATCCGCATCCTGGTTACAGAGTAGGTCTCCGCCAGCCAACAGGAAAGCCATATTCCGTGAATGGGCCGGGTGATAACTATCAGGCTCGAAGGTCTGATAGAATTTCACCCGACCACACTTAATATAACCCATCATATGTTCCTTCATCCATGCGGACAATCCGTCATTCGAATTATAGTCCAGCACAATGAATTCCACATCAGGATAGGCTGCATTATCAAGTACATTCTTAGGCAGCGTTTCCTGCAGGTGATGCAGACGGTTCTTACAAACCGTTATCAATGAGATACTGTAGTGCTGCATGATCCAGTCCGCTTAAATGGACAAACTATACTGTACGATCAGCCAGGCATCCTGCAGATCAGCAGGCGTAATCACCGTGTTGCCCGCCACCGTAAATATCCATTCATCTGTCAGGGCCGGGAAACCATTATCCAGTATGACCCGCTTAATGTCCCCGATGGCGGCGCCTGCCTGCATATCGGTAGCATTTAGCTGTAACGAAAGCGATTTCCCACGCAACAACAATTCTACTCCTAACACTTCTTTTCCTTTTACCTTGCTGCTACGGGTAAAGAACGGTAAACGGTCCGCCAACGCGCTCAGTTTAAGTTGCTGTGGCTGTCCCTGCACAGGATGCAGGAACTGATACCACTCATTCGCAAATTCATGTCGAAGACTGAAAAGACGATACAGCCCGCTGTCCGCATTCTCTTCTTCCACTCCCTGCAGGAATGTATCCAGGTGGTCCAGCGCGGCTGATTTCAGCGCGCCTCCACCTTCTCTGGCAGTATACCTCACATGCAGCACCACATCGGATATCGTGTCATAGTCAAACTGACGGAACTCCGCCGGCAGAGAAAGCCGCCATCTGCTGACAGCGCCTGCGCCCTCGAATGGCAGATAACGCTCATCGCGGAAGTTTAGCTCAAACATACCACTATCACTTTGACCGCTGCTGGTAGCGATTGATTGCTGAGAAATATAATTGCTGACAAACCGGTCATCTCCTGCAGCACTATCTTCTGCATATTGGTTACCCGCCAGTGATTTAATACGTGTTTTATCCTGCAGCAAGGTCAGTGTGGCATTCACGCTCGTATATGGTCCGGCCACACAAGGAATAGATACGGCAACACTCTTCAGCCGACGCATGTAATGACCCGGGAAATCCATGTCAAACAATTCTTCCGGTAATACCACCTCAGCAATGCCGGTTTCCTTCAGACTGATCAGCGCCAGCGGATTTAACTGTGCCAGGGAAATGTGCTTCGTGATCTCATACTCCCGTTTGTTGTTATCCATATAGGAGCGTTCCATCTGTTTGATAGCAAGTGATAGCTGTTCTCCTGCCATCAATCCGTCATGGCTGCTGTCCCAGTAACCGAATTGTATAAAGCTGGTATTCACCTCGCCTCTTTCGAAACGATAGGTCTTTTCCGCTTTTTTGGCCATATCGTAGGCCAGCTGATAGGCCTGGTGGTAGACGGTTTTTACCTGGCCTTCCATCCACTGGTACAGATCGCCATTGGTGTATTTATTACGCAGGTAATCTTCCATTTCTCTTGCCTGCTCAATCTGTACATCCTGGTTTTCCAGCTCTTTGGTAGCAATTGCTATCCTGATATTGGCAGCTGTCACCTGCTTATCTATCTGCATCAATTCTCTGCCGGCGGCATTCGCCTGCATGATCCAATCCTGACGCTGGCGCAGGAAACCGTTTTTCTTGGACGCATTGGATGATTCATAAGACATGCGGTTGGATACCGTCTGCACTCCCCTGGCTGCCGCTGCCAATGCAGCGCCAACGTGCTGTCCGCCGAAAGTAATAGCGACACCTACACCCAACGGTGTACCGTGTCCGCCCATTGACGGGAAGAAGTTAGCAATACCCGCAGCTGTTTCAAGTACGCCTGCTGCTGTTTGCCAATCGGCGGCAGAACCTGCCTTATCCATGTCCTCCTTTTCCAGGTCTATCAGCTTCATACCGCTGTCATCCAGTACATTGCGAAGCATCTCGTCGATATCTTTAAACCCGGCATTGATAGCAGGCACCTCTACCGGTACACCCAGCAACTGCTGATAATGCTGCAGACGTTTTGACGAAGATTCCCTGTTAGCCAACAGCGTATCAACTGCCGCACTGGCTTCCTGTAATTGCTTCTCCTTTACAGAACGCATCAGGTTCAATATATTGCTTTCGTGGGTAGCACGTATGCGTGCCAGCGATTCCGCATCTTTCTTTTCAAAAACGGACAATAGCGTCCCTCCCAGTACTTTCACCTCATTACAAAGCTCCAGGGCTTTCTGAATAAGATGCTGGAAACGGTAATATGGCATAGGCGCATTCAGATCGCTTAACACACTGCTCAGACTAAGCCCCATCGCAGCTGCCTGTACCAATAATCCCGGATCGATCGGTGGCTCGAACAGCGGCAGCTTCTGAACGATACCGTCTATATTCATACTGTTACGGATCTTGAACAGGCGGTCTCCTACCGTATCCCAATATCCCAGCAAATTGGGATTGTTAGGTATACCGAAGTACAGGGATGCCGCAAATCCATAGATATTGTTACCGGGATAAGGTGTACCTGTACCATTCCGCTCGCCGGTGATCACCTGGTTACTGAACGGGAATATCAGCTCCATCTCTACCATTGCATTGCTGAATGCATCCCATTTACCCAGGAGGTTGTTATAAGTTTCTGCCCCTACATTACCACGTTTTGGTATCAGCTGTGGCCTTGGGCCCAGGATATGACCGGCCATTACATACAGCATCGTCGCCTGGTTAATGGTTTCCAGTGTATTTTGACGATAAAGCTGATCGCCCCATGCGATCAGGTTATCCAGGTATTTCATGACCACCGTTTTCATGTAGGCGGTAGGCCTTGAACGGGCTACCAGGTGCGGATTGAACGGACGGTCGCGCCAGTTGGAGATATTCTGATCAGGTGTGTTGGGCTGCAGGCTGTTAAAGATCGCCATCAGTGTTTCCGGTACATCCGTCTTAAAGGGCACAAACTGCCAGTACCTTCTCACATCGTCTTCCGGTCCCTTACTCATCGGATTAAAGATGTAATGGAACCATTGCATCGCTTCTTCAAAACGCTGACTTTTACTCAGCTGATTGGCAATAAGCAATGGAATGTGGAAGAAGAGTTCCCAGTTATACACCGCATACGGAAGCCTTTCTTCATTAAAATCCCGCCAGCTGCCTTCACCGAAGTCCATCACACCATAATTGTTACCACCGACATAAGTAGCATTCTTTGGATTATATTCCTGCCAGTATTGGAAGACAAATTTGTTATCACTCTGGGTCAGATAGCTCAGGAGGCCCGGAACGCCGTCGCGGTTAAGCCGTTGTATAAACTGGCCGACATAAGGATGATGGAACACTTCGATCTCCAGGTACTTCTTTCCGGGATCATAACTAAGCGGTCTTTCAATGCCGACGAACACACGTCCGTTCTTTTCATCACCCGAGAACTCTTCCTGGTAAACCAGCGGATAGGTTGTATTAGTGGCATTGTTATATTCCTGCTGCAGCGGTCTTACCACTTTGATATCCTGCAGGGGATGATCAAACAACAGTCCAGTCGCACTGCCATCATCCGTCAGGTCCAGGGCGTTTACATTGTTCCAGTAATAGTTCATATACTGGGTACCCGCCTGTGCAGGCCGGTGCTGGGCAGGATTATACCCATCTGCTGCCGCCGCAGAGATAATATTCCCGAACTTAAACAGAAAGGCGCCGATACCACTGCCGTTGCTGACATCATAAGCATTGATCTTTATATAATCTTCCTGTACGTTCTGTACAAAGAATATATTCGGCAATGCCGTTGCTTCAGCAGCAGGCGCCGATTTGATGATGCTGGAGGAAGTCTGCCGGGTAGTCCATTTTCCGTTTTTATACTCACTCCAGGCCAGCTTGATCTCCCGGTATTCCCGGTTCTTCATAGCACTGAATTTCGTCTCCGCCAGCTGGTGGAAATTCTTATCGTTATTGCCGGAATTAACCTGTTGCTTTTTACTCACAACCGGCCAGAAAAGCAGCAACCTGTTATTCCATACAGCCGGGATCAGACACACACCATCCGGCCTGTTATTATCGGCGACCACTTCCCGGTCGTCTTCCAGTTGTTGTATATCTGTCTGGATCTTATCCCACGGCGACCAGGTATTGGCTATATTATCAAAATGACGGTGATAGTAGATATAAGGCGCATTTCTCGTACGGGAGAAAACATGCATCTTTTTAGGCGTTTTTTTATCGTCCATGTACTCCTGGTAGATGGCACAGGTATCCAGCCTGGACACTTCTTCCAGTTTCTGCAAATAATTCATCAGCGCCGTCTGGACATTATCCATTGTAATGTCCTTCTGCAACAGTTCCGCTTCCAGCTCTTTGAAGAAAGGGCTCTTGCTGTCACGCAGTTCCGGTTGTATCCAGTTTTCAGGATACAGGAATACCTTGCGGTTAGCCTCCCATACGCGGTAACGTTGCATCCATTCCCAGCGGCCGTGATCCAGTTCATCCACAGTAACGTCTCTTTCAAGTCCGAGGAAACAACGCTGTACATAGGTCTGTACGGATGATATTGCCTGTTTGATGCGTGAAGTCTCCATACTGGTTTCCATCTGCACATCGATCAGAAAGAACTCAAACAACGTATCTGCGTCCAGTGCCACTGCATGATCATCTGCCCATTCCTGCAAAGCGGGTTGTACCAGTAAATAAGAGATCAGCGCTTTTTTCTGCTGATTACGCAGATTGTCGTTTAATGGCTTCACCACCTGCTCCCATTCGCTCTGTGAATACCTTGACTGCATGGCACTGCGGATGCTCTCTGCGATCTGATGGGTGACATTGAACTTGCTGCTCGGTTTTGCCCATTCGAACAGCTTATCGATGTCCATACCGATAAGGCCACTGACCTTTAACGCCTGTTGCAATTTCACCAGGGCCTTTTCATTGACAAGGTCCGCTATAGTGAAATTATAATGCGCAGGTGTGATCAGCTTCTCTATATCTGTCTGCACCCATCCGGTGAGCGATGCGATCTTTTCTGCCGGCATCACGCCATTAGGTTGCTGCGCCCATGTAAAAAACTCCGGCAACGATGTTTCTGTCTGGGTGAAACTGCCGCGCAACTGCGTATAGTCGAATAACCTCCGCCACTGCTCCAGATTAAGCGCATTGAAGTCAATATCGCTAAAGTCGCTCCTGTATTTATGGAAGTGTTCCAGTTCTTCAATTGTCAGCCGGAATCCATTGATTACCAGGGCTGTCTTATGAAGCCTGCGGTAGGATATGCCAAATGCCTCGCTGGCCACTGCCGGGAATAACAGTGAATCCGGTATCTGCATTTTAGGAATGGTAGGCGTCTTCCACGACAAGGCAGACAGATCACCATTAATGCCACTTACCTGGAATTTATATAACTGTCCTGACTTCAGTCGTTGCGGCTCACTTTCGTACAATTTTGCATTGTTCGCCTGTGGAGATAGTACAATGGTCTCATTATCGATCAATAACTGTACGGCAGATTCTGAACGGATGATGAATGTGTATTTGTCGTCTGTCGACGGACTGAGATATCCCTTCCAGCTCGTTCCGTCATTCCCCTGCTGGGCTGCCACTTTCTCAATATCGCTGATCAGCGGATCATTGCCCTCCTGAGATGTGAGTATTTCTGTTAATAGTACCTCCGTTGTCTCCGCATCGAGTTTTAAATTGCCGGAGAGCACTTGTACGATCAGCTGCAGACCTAACTTTTTCCGGAGGAAAGGCAGGTATTGTTTATAGCAATAAACGATCTTCTCACGTGCTACCTCAGCGGAACTATCAGGCGCCAGTATAAGCTGTTTGGCTTTTGCCAGATTGGAGAATACAGCAAACAAAGTGTCATCAAAGAACACCTCCGGACGGGTACCTATATCTGCAATAGCACCCTGAAATGCTTTGTCTGTAGACAGGGCCTGTACAGCGCTCATCTGCGCAGCTGAGAGTATGCCTGTAACAGACAATAGTCCTTTCACCTTATCATAGATAACGCGTCCTTTCAGTTCTTCAGGTATACTGATCTCCAGTCCGGCGTTGGCCAGGGAGGAATATGTCGTACTACCATCCAGCAAACCGAGAATACCTGTTACGATATCTTTACTGAACAGCAATTCCAGTTTACTACGCAGCAGTTCAGCACTGATATCTGCGTCCGGTACATCAGGGGTATCTGTCGCTATTTTACGCAAGCCGTCATACAGCGTTTTTGCCAGCGTAAGTACTGCTTTAGGAGAAGGTGCAATATTTGCCTTAGGATCAGCTACATCGCGTATGATATAATTTAACTGGGCAGGCTTAAAACGGGCGGTATTGATATTGTTGAAAAGCTGGATAAATTGCAGCGTATCATATCCGCTGTTGAAAGGATCACCAAGCAGTTTGATATCCTCGATCAACTCCGGTATACTTTGTCTGAGCAGCTTTGCCAGTGTACCATACCGGAAGAATACAGAGACATGTTCCAGTGTCAGTACATCAGGCATGGCCGTGTATGTGCTGATCGCTTCTATGTCAGTCGTCTTCAGCTGTAAAGCAGCCATTAATACAGGGATATGCTCGCTGATCTTTGCGTTTTTGGTCAGGTAATTACCGTATTTGTCGGCATGGAATACCGGATCAATTGCTTTCAGGTTGTGGGTAAGGAACAATTTACGATACAGGGAGTTGTTGCCATATGTATCGATTTCTGTCCAGAAAGCCAGGAGTTTTACAAGCGGCAGGTTCGTACTTGCCAGCAATTGTTTCACTGCGACCAGCTGATGAATGAATGCTGGTGTAATGTCGTATCCTTTCGTCTCAGGTTTTTCCGGCACGTCCGCTTCCTGCTTACCATTACAGGAGCAATCCTCATTGTCCAGGTATTTATCCAGACAATCATCCTCCTGTGGCGGTAGCGGATTACAAGGCAGGTCGTAAGCCCCCAATCCGGTGATGGCCTTATCTACTTCATCGATCGTCCAGCCCGTCTTACGCCATAACCGGATAAAGCGCTGTATACGGTCATATTCGTCCACGACAAGGTCTGTTCCATCCAGGTGCTGAATTTTCACCTTGTTGATATCACAATCGTCTGCTACTTCGCTGATGGACAGCTCTCCATAACCATTGACGGAGGTCTGCATATTATAGTAGTAATAGTAATCATTTTCAGGCTGTACACCTGATTCCAGTACTACCATCCGGCCAATACGCTCGAAGTTTTTCAATACCCATTTACGGATATCAGTTTTCTCACAGGGGTCTGCAAAGACGGGCTCCAGTAAGGCGATCACCTGACCATATTTCACAGCGGGCTCCGTGGCCTCAGTAAGTACCAGGGATTGCAGATAGCGGTAACTGTATGGTATCTGCTGCAGGACTGTCAGGGTCTTCCCTTTGGGATAGGCAGGATTGATATAATGGGTATTTAAGAGGTCTACCAGTTCTTTATATGAAATACCGGTACGTTGCAAGAGCCCTTTCTTTACGGTTTTCAAACGGGCGATCATATCCTCCCCATTTGTGTAACCATAATATTCCCATATAGGCTTCACGCCAATGGCTTTACTGTAATCTTCTTCGCTGACAGGTTTTTCGCATTTGGCATCGAAAAACGCTTTGGGATAAAAACCCTCTCTGGCCAGAATAACATATTCTTCCTGCGTCATTTGCAGAAATTCAGCATCTACCGCCCTGTTCAATGCTTCCTGTTCCAGTGCGGCTATTTCCGGCGTAACAGGCTCATTTTCTCCCGGCGCCTTTACGGCCGAACGAAACGTATGCATCAGTTCATGCCGGCTCGTCCCAAGATTTTCAAGCAGTATACGCATGGCAGCTACTGGCTGGTGGAATGGCAGCGTGAACGGATATACCGCTTTTTTCAAACGGCAATAGGCGTCATAGTTAACATGCTGGGGTACCGCAAGTAATTCGCTGCTGGTTTCTTCCCCTACATTAAATACATCCAGGTGAGTAGAGCCATCTGACTGGTATTCAGGCAGATGTACAACAAAACTCTCCATGATCTCATTTACAAGGTCCACATACGGGAGGATGGTATTGGTATTTTCACAGGTAAGCTGCAGATTGCCCAGATCAGGTCTTCTTCTGAAGAGCTTTTCCAGTACGGTACCCGAAATATCCTTAGGGTCTTCTACCTGTGATTTTTCCGGATCGAGGTTATTGTTACGCAGGAATTGAAGCAATTCTACAAAATAGGCCGACGGACTATATACAGACCTGCATTCATCACATTCGCAGAAATCTGCATTACCAAACAAAGCTTCCCAGTTGAGTTGTACATTGTTCTGTTCAGCGACCTGGACCAGCGCCTGCTGGCGTTCGCCATCTGTGTATCTGCCCGAGATAGCGGCTATTGGCACGCCTGTTACGGCATCCCGTAGCGCCATCAGGGCGTATTCATTACGGGTATTGATATCAGCAGCCCGCTCATATACCATTTCGGCTGCCGTTTCTCCGCCCAGCTGCGTCGCATAATTTTTGACAAATGCATCTTTGGATTGTTTAACCACCTGGTGGGCCGACGTGATATTGGCTGCCATCAGCTTAGGTAAAACATCCGGTGTATCGCTCATCACGGCCACGCGTTGCAGACTTTTCAGTTCTGCTGTCACCTGCGGACGTTCCAGCGGATCGAGACTACGCATGGTAGCAGCGTTCTTATTCTCTGCAGCATATACAGAGGTAGTACGGATGTCAAAATCCGGCTGCTGCTCAAAAAATGCCAGCATAGCGCTGCGGGTAGCGGCGTCTTTTACCGGAAGGTCCCCATTCTTTACCATCCGGCTGATGACGGCGGAAGGTGCTTTTCTATACAGTGTATTTTCTATGCTGTTAATGTAGTTACGTGTTTTCTCCTCCTGCGTCTCTCCGCTGATATTTTTCGGCAGATCTTCCGGTTTGATCAGCGATGCCAGCCTGGTACTGTCAAAATTCAGCGCCAGGTCATGAATACTGCTTACTTTCTCTTCCTGTAATGACCGGACCAGGGTCGCATTGTTATCTGTTATATCTGCCAGATGATGGGTAAGTTCGAGGTGCCGTAGCATCTCGTCCGGAATACCTTCAACAGCCAGATGGTCCTGTACATCCTTCCAGTTTCCTTTCATAGAAAGATAGGCTGACCGGATTTTTTTCTGCTGGTCTTTTGAGAGATTTGCAGCCAGCATATCTGCGCGGGCTGCAAGTGTTTCTTTTGGGGTCATGGTGTTAAATTGTGATAGTGGGTTATATTGTTTATTTAATGTTGTGCGTTTTTAGTGTCCGGCAAGATGGTAAGTACCGCCTACAGGATCTCTTGTAACCACGCCGGACCCTTTCAGTTCAACCTGCACACTTTCCCAGTTACGTTGCACACTCTTCGGAGCCGGTTGCTTGCCCATCCAGGTGGCCACATCTTTGTTTGCCTGCGTACCCCATTTGAACAAGGGGTCATCCTGACTCAGACCAGCATTGATCTTATCCTTCACAAACCATCCGGGGCTTATCGGATCAAACTTCTCAGGTGGGTATGATTTACCGGTACTATCTACAAATTCCTTCGGTCTGCCTCCCCTTGAGAATCCTTCAAAGAAAGACCAGTCACCTGCCTGCGCACCAGCTTTATTTGCGGTACCGCTACCATGTCGCTGATAAGCTGCTTTAACGCCCTCAGGTGTAGCAATGGTGGCTATCTGTCGGCCGGAAACAATACCATGTCGGCCGATGACATAATTCTGCCCGGTTTTAGCGGCTCTTGCTACCAATATATTCGACCTGATATTAGCGCCGGCATTATAGCCCTTGGCATACGCACCTTGTGTAAGAGGTTTTGCCACCGCCCCTAATACTGGTCCGGTCACTGCGCCTGCAATAGCCCCGGTTTTGGCGCTCGCGCCTATCTTTGACCAATCCAGTCCGCCATTATTCGACGCCTCGCCACTGGCGATCTGTCTTACGCCCTCATAGGTCGCGCCACCACCTGCTCCGGCCATCAATCCCTGTCCGGCCCTTCCTGCCACCCTTAAAGCGGTACCTGCTTTACCTGTTGCAGCGGCAGCCCTTGTAGCGGCAGAAACAACTTTTACACTGCTGGCAGCTGTCATAGCGCCTTTAGCGCCTGCCCCTACTGCCGCACCTACGCCTAGTGTCACAACGCCTGTCACGGCGCCTGCTACAGCGGCATCCTTCAATGACGCCGAACCACCAGTCAGTTCATTGGACATCGCTGTCGCAGCTACACTACCCAACGCACCGGAACCTGCGGCTACCGCCACCGTACCAACCGCAGCTACGGTTGCGCCACCGACCGATGCAATACCTCCCGCACCAGCTACAGCAGCACCTACTGCTGCCGTTCCGATACCGGCGGTCGCCACCGTGACGACTACCGCAACTGCTACAACGGCGGTGACAATGGCCGCCGTTTTCACCCAGGAAGGCGTTTCCCATTTACCGGTAGGATCATGCGCATTGACAGGATTATTCGTCACATAGCGATATATATTCAGTCCGTCACCGGTACCGATAGGATCAGTTGCCGTCCATCGCGCCAGCCAGGGCGCATAATACCTTGCTCCATGATAATATAGTCCGCTCTCTTCGTCTCTCTCTTTGCCGGTAAAACGGTACCGCTTACGCGACGCTTTCAGGTCTTTATTGACTGCCTGATAAGCAGTCGTACCAAAAGGATGATATTCCTCATAGGAAATAATACGCGCTGTCTCATCCAGTTCCAGACAAGCTGTTTGCAGATGATTATTGTACTGATAACGCTGTAATTGCACAGGTGCATCTTCATTACCTTTTGTGCGTGTTTCAACAAGCGCGATCCTTTGCTGTTCATCCATAATATGCACCGTTTCGCGCTCCAGCTGTATCGTATTGTTCTTGATCTTACGATAAATCTCAAATACACCCAGGTAAATCCTTTCTTCCCTGGTGCCATCAGGCCTTTCAATGATCTTGCGTACCCGGTTGCCTTCGCCATCATATACATACCAGGCATCTCCGCCACCACCTAAACCAGTATGCGATAGTTCTTCCTTGCTGTTCCATTGCATCAGGGACAGGTGTGGCATCTGGGCCATACTGCCATGTTCATTATACTGGAAGCTGAACGTCTGATTACCGGTCGCTGTCTGCTGCAGGCGATTGCTGTTGTTATTATAGCTGAACGTTCTCGTCCAGCTGCCGGCGCCTGCGACATGCCGTTGCTGTAACATGTTACCGGCTGCATCGTACTTAAAGGACTGCTGATATTCTCTCAGCTGTAAAGGGGCATTCGCCTGCAACTGCAGATTGCACCAGGTATCATCCCAATTATCTCCGGCCCCTGCATTCAATTGTCCGATATGCTCCCTGCCCTTCGCCTGTATCAACTGATACAATGCATCATACAAATAGCTGCTCCTGGCATCTATTTTCTGTCCGCCGTAAAAGACGGTTTTCTGCGCATTATCAAGTATCTCCGTGATATTACTGACCGCATCATAGGTATATTGCAGGTCCTGCAATATCTGGGTGCCGTTATTGCCGGTCGTCAGCAGGCGTGTAATACGATAGTTTTCCGGTTGATAGGTATAACGTGTGACAGTGTTATTCCCATAATAGATGGCCTCCCATTGCCCTTTGGCGTCATAGCTGATCTTACTGACAAAGGTGGTCTCCTGTGCCTTTCCACGTAGATTCACCTTCACGGTATTCAGCTGATTTGAGATATTGTATGCAGGTTTTATAACGGTGCCATCCGGCAGGACCTGCAGTTTGGTCCGGTTCAACGCATCATACCTTACCACCTCTTCATAGCTGCCACTATCCAGTACAGGATTCGCATTCCAGTCAGGCATAGTAGTATATTCCTTCAGCAGACGGCGCACTGCGCCAAGGCTGTTGCCCTTAAAATCATAGGTAGCGAAAGTAATGGTGCCGGCAGTATCGAAATGCCGGTAGATCTTACCACGGAGGTTATTGGCGATCAGGTCCGGCTGTCCGGAGTGCTCCCCATAAACGACCTTCTCATACATCTTTTCACTATTGGCGTCTTTGACTTTAGCTTCTATCCGACGGTGTAACCGGTCGTATTTATAGCTGAACACCTGTTGCCGGCTGTCCCAGTGACGAATATCCTTTCCACTGATATCTGACAATGTCCAGCCTTCACCATTGTCCATCAGATACTCGTAACAAGCCATGCCGCTCATGTTATAACGACTGCGTGTGACCTCATTGTTCCTGGCATCTGTGACGGAAAGAACGTTGCCGGAAATATCAAAAGAGGTACTGCTATATAAAAATGCCGCTTCTACAGGACCGTCATTTTCATACTGCGCTTTATTATGAGAAACTGCCAGGAACTGCCTGCCAAGTGCATCCTGGTAAGCAACGCCAGGCGTCTGATCGTGGATGCCCGTCTGCTGTGCGGCCCTCTTTTCCGCTTCACCTTTTTGTCCGCCGATCCGTTCTTCATACCAACGACTACCCAGTACATTGTCATTCTGGTCATACTGTTTCTGCATCCAGGTATTGAATACCGTACTGGTCTTCGTGCCGTCAGGAAACATAGTATACAGCAGGCGGCCCGGTGCATCATAATACATCACCGGTGTAAAGCCCAAACTGACTAATTCTTTTTCGTCATTATATTCCGGTGTGCAGTCATAGTAAGGTTCATATTGTTTGACGGCATTCCCTTTGTTATTGAAGATCGTCCGGCCATTACCCGCCCAGCGGAATGCCGCACCGGTATCCTGGAACTGCAGCTTGCCATTTACAAATTCCAGCTGTCCCTGCGCATCTCTTTTTGGCGCCAGTCCAGGATCAGCCTGTGACTTGGTCAATATTTCATGACCGGAACCATCAGAGTAGGTATAGATGGTATGCCAGATAGGGTTCGCATTGATAATCAGGTCCTGGTCCGGAGACCCCATGCCAAACAAAGCCTTGATCTTATCCCATAGACTGGTTTTAACCAGCAGTGGAGGTGCCTGATAATAATGTTCCTCTCTGGCCTGTACGATCGTTCTGTCAGGGAGCTTACCCCCGGAGGTATGATATCTGTATTCGTAGGTGATCCGGCTTCCCGGCTGGTCTGCCGTTGCTGCCTCCGTTTTTGTCGTATCCATTGTATCACCGATCGTCTCACTCTCTTTCCCCATCTGAAAAGTGCTGGTTACCCGGCCCATTTCGTCCATACGGATGCCATTCCGGTTACCGTTCATATCTTTCAGGATATACGGCGTAAGTATCCGGTAATTGTAAGCTAAGACCAGGGTCTCATTATCTTCTGCGTCAATGGACCGCTGTGTATACAATTTATATTTATCATAAAACACCTTTGTCAGGTAGCCACGATTATCTTCATAGACAACAGGCTGATAGAAATTACTTCTGGCGAACAACACATCGGCGGGTCCGGCCGGAGCGATCGTTTTCGCAAAAGGATCTCCGATGAGATCAGGGTATTGCAGGGTACGGCCGGAGCTGATCCAGTAATTACCGTCTCCTTCCAGCTGTACATATCCGGCCTCATTCCTAAGCAAGGCCTCATTGACTTTGTCTCCATATAAATAGCCTGCCAGCTGTGGCGTGAATGCCAGTTGATACGACTGCCAGGGCAACATCAGCGAAGCTGCTTCACCCAAAGGCAGTGCTGCGCTCATATCATTCTTCATGAAATAGGTACGGGTGTGCGCAAGCAATTTCTTTTGTCCGCTGCTCAGGACATCCTGAAACTGCTTTTCCGCCGCTGTACCAAAGAGTCCCTTCACTTCCCCGGCGGTATAAAACCCCTTGGCCGGAAGCGGAATATTTAATTCATAGGTCCTGGCCTGATATGCCGCGGGGAGGCGATAAGCACCGGGCGTATCGATCACACTTGTGAAATCATTTTTCGTATAGATAACATGGTGTTTGCTTTGTTCTTCCCTGGCTGCGTTGGTTGGTAGCCCCGGGTCCTGGATTTTACGCCCGTATACAATAGCGGCGGATTCCTTTACATTTCCCAGATCGTCGATCAGTATGTTTAGCTGATGTACCACCCGTGGGTCTTCGGGATTACGTTCCAGGTGAAAATTAAGTGTTGACATTTCGTGCGGCAGGAAAACCGCGTAAGACCCGGCGCTGTGTTGCAGCAATTTCACCTGGTACTGATGATGTGTAATACTATAGGGATGTATTGCCTGTTCACTGCCGTCATAGCTATAGACTTCCTGGTGCAGCACTTTCCCTTTAAGCGACCGGCAGGCTTCCAGGAGTTCGCTTGTCGACAGATCAACCGGAAATTCGTCCGCTATATGCAATTGTTCCTGTGGAAATGCAGGATAATACTCCCCTTGCAACTGATGGGCTGTCTTTTGCTGCTGCAGGTATATGCCGGTGTGGTACCAGGTCCTGGTTGTTACAGGAGGCTGATAAAATGCCGTTTCAGCTGTTTGTCCGGCAGCAGTGCCTGCATGTATACGATAATCTTCATAAGCCTCCGTGTCGGTTGTTTCTACCAGTGCAAAGCCCCGGAACTCCCGTTCGTTGTAATCATAACTGCCATGATGGTATTGATATAAAGTAGTGAAACATGTCCCGCTCACGGTATCGGACATCTCCACTTTGCGCAGGCATTGCACGGGAAAAGGTAAACGGGTGGCCCAGGGTTTACCGGCTTTCCGGTCCTCCAGATAATACTTTGTTGACGGACTATATTCCATCCGCACCTCTTTGCCACGGTTATTCCTGTAGCGACTGAGTATATGCGGTTTCTTGCCGCCCATCAGATCAATATACTGTAGTGGTGTTGTTGATAATTGCGGTAAAGGAGAAGACCATACGATACATGCCGTCCCATTTCCCAACAGATCTACTACGGAGAAGTTGCCTGGCATTGCTGTAGCAGGAAAAGGAGCTATTTCTGACACGCTGCTCCAGGCATTACCGGCAAGGTTCAGCCATATGCTGCAACGGTTTTGTCCCAGGTAACAGATATCCGTAGCACCTGTGCCATTTATATCGGCCAGCCGCAGATAAGCAGGATTGAAATCGCTTTCGCTGTCAAATACCGGCGACCGACTCATCGTCACTTTCGCACCAAATTTGCCATAACCAGTATTGGGCCAGTAGCAAATTTCACCGTTGCGTATACGTACGATATCTGTTAAGCCATCTCCGCTCATATCAGCCAGCACGATACTTTGTGTATTGTCTGCAAACACAATGGCAGGGCCTTTTTCTTCATCAAAAGGTTTAGCGGCCAGTTCCGGTGCGCCGTAGCCATATTTACCTTTTGCTGCGTACCAGCGGAAGGCCTGTTCTTCAGATATCAGCAGGTCTGGTTGTCCGTCGCCGTTTACATCCAATAGCTTTACATTCGGATCACTCATATCTATATCAGGCATTTCAGTGAATGCTATAAATGGTTCGTATTCACCATTATCTGTCAACTGATAATATCCCTGTAATCCGGCCTGATTAACAACTACCTGTTTCTGTCCGTCAGCTTCCAGGTCCTGTAGCAGCAGGGTATTGTTATTGATACCGAGCAGAGAGGGTTTCGGACTAACAGGTACGGCAGCTGAGAACACGCCATTACCTTCGTTCCTTTTATAATACCAGGCATTTGCTTCTTCTGTAAAGATGCCTGCAATACCTTCCCCATGCAGATCGATCCAATGATAATTACCGCTCAGTCCAACAGGCGCATGCACACTACTCTCCGGAGATAAGGTTTTTATCGTGGTGTTCCACTGTAATGTCTCATAGTCAAATTCAATAGGAGGTGCAGCCAGGGACCTGTAAACACCTGATTCCCTGATATATCCCCTGCCGGTTATTGCAGTGAGATAGGTGACGTCTGTCGCTGCTTCATGAGAAAGGTCAAGCGACTGAACGAGGCAGGGTGTTGCGCCCAGTTCATTAAATAAATGGAACATCATCACCCGTTTACAGAGGCGATATGTCCTTATATCGAAACCAGCCCGGTAATCGGAAAATGCATCACTGCGTGCCGGCCATTTTACACCGGCATCTTCGGATATAAGATTACCCGCATGCTCACCGAAGTCGAAAACCAGCTCAAACAAAAACGAGATATCCGCAGGCAGACTGGTATTGTAAAGTACATCTGCAGTGGCGCTTCCCGTTACGTAAGAGGGATAGAACGCCTTGCTGTTTGCATATTTCACCCTTTTCAGATACCTGTTTACATACAAAGCAGTACCATTAAAGCGGTTTTTTTCATGCAATGCGGGTGTTACATTATCAAGGTTTTCCGCCTTGAACTCAAAGACCGTACAATTGCCCTTATCATCAAAACTGAATTCCGGCAACCATTTGAAGGTCCTGGCAGGAAAAGCCGGATCACTGATGCGATAGGCAGCTGTCTTACCGTAGAAGGTAACGACGTTATTGCCTGTTGTTACTTTCCAGTAGATAAAATCAGCATTTACCGGCTGTATACGTTCGATGACGGAAAAGGCGCCTTCTATACGCGGACGATATTTCCTGATACGGAAGCCTCCCTCTGTTCGTTCTTCCGGCACCCAACTGCCATCAGGCAACTGGGTCGTAACAGCGACAAGGTCCTCCGCACCGCTATACAAATAAACATCCAGATCCTCGTCATAACGAGGTAGTTGCTTATCCGTCTTACGTTGTATCGTGGGAAAATCCACACTCCATCCAAGGCCAAAGACGCTGTTACCATTACCTGTATTATACTGGAGACTCAATGACGGCGCAGCGCCGCCTCTACCTGACGTAAGAGGCAAAGGAATGGAAAAACCAGCGGTACCATTTGTACTGTTGACTGAAAACTTCTCGTCTATGGACCGCATAGCGCCACCACCTTTAGGCAATGACAGACCTGGTGCTTTTACGTGTTCTATGGGTAAACGCGTAGCTTTCGAAAATTCATTGGTGGAAGCCTGCCCGTTCTGATCTTTTGAGGTTGAGGGATTACCATAGTCCCTGCTGTTATTGATTTTCACTAATCAATTTATTTTTGGGGATTAACGTATAATGATGTGGTTATAATGAGTTACTAAAAGTAGCAGTATCCGGTAAATTTCCGATCAGCTTTTCGGTAAGCGCATTGTTTTATTGTATAAGTGGTCGTTGTTTTCGTTTTTTTGGTTTTGGGGAATAGGTTCATCATCCGGATCAATCGGGGAAGTTATCAAGGATTGTTATATTACTTGTAAACATCGTTCGCTTCAGAGAAGAAACACGTCTTCTACAAATTGCCAGTACAGTTGTTAGTGAAGAATCGGATAGAATCTGGCATTAGTATATAGTGGTGTATCGGTGATTTTCTTAATATAGGAACAAGGTTTAATGCCATCAAAGTTTATCTTTCGCTATTCGTCTCCATTCCTCCCGGAAAGCCTTTTCTTTAGAGATATCATTACCTTTAATACCACCGTTACATGCCTACGTTTAGGTCGTCTATTGGAACGAATTTTGATTTTCCCTGTATGCTCAATTTTTTCATATATGCAACACTTAAACTATGACAGCCTAAAGGTCCATGATGCTACCATTATCCAAAACACCCTCCGTAGTGATATCCTGCTTCAGCCCCGCAATTTCCCTGTCAACATCATTGCAGGTGCTGACATTTCTTTCAATAAATTCAGCACTACCGTCTATGCAGGTATTATCTTACTCAGTTTTCCCGAACTACTTCCGATTGGTTATTCACTCATAAAGAAAGAAGTAAACTTCCCTTATGTCCCTGGTTACCTTGCGTTCCGCGAAGTACCTCCTTTAATGGATGCCTGGGAAAACCTTCCGCAAAAGCCCGATCTGCTTGTCGTAGATGGACATGGTATTGCACATCCCCGTCGTATGGGTATTGCCGCTCACTTTGGTGTATTGGCCAACGCACCGACAGTTGGTTGCGCTAAAACACTGCTCTGCGGACAATACGAAGACCCTGCTTCCACAACAGGCAGCAGTTCACCATTGATATTTAAAGAGGAAATTGTCGGTGCTGTATTACGCACAAAAAATGCGGTAAAACCTGTATTCGTTTCACCGGGACATCTGATCGATGTACAGGGTGCAGTAGAAATTATCAAACAATGTATAGGCAGATATCGTATTCCCGAACCAACGCGTCTCGCGCATAATATGGTAAACCAATTCAGGTTGGGAGAAATACCGGAAGGTTATACTGCATTGACAACATGAATAAATCATATTGCCCCAAACAACTAATGATCAGCACGTTACTAACAGCCAATCAAAATAAGTATATCTGATGCTCAACGCTGCTCCGTCACAGCCTTCTATCTTAATTTCAGGTATTGTTCACCTGTAATACTTAAGTTATGAGAAAAGGACAGATCATTCTTTCCCTGGTACTACTTTTTGCCATCGCCGGCGGTGTACTGGCAGCAGTAACCAATACTGTCAATCGGGAAATCTGCACAATGTATTCCAGAGGCCCTGGTACGACCATCTGTAATGTTACCTTACATGCAGCGACTACCATTCCCCGATATCCAGGTCAGCCGATATGGGGCACAACATATGCAACGACCGCCCCAGGCCCATGCCCCAATATTATTACTTATTACGCCTGTAGCTGATCTGCTATCCTATTTTTAACTATTAAATACTTCCTGATGATAAAAGCCAGACTGATAATGATGTGCATGTTCGTCATTGCACTATCTGCTGCGGTATATGCCGCATTTAAGACCTCCGGCAGTGATCCTGCCCGCTGTAACATTTACCTGCGGGCCATAGAATCAGAAAATCTTTGTACTGTAGCGGCGCCTAATCTTGCGCTTTCTCCTGTGCGACCAGGCGAGGCTCCCTTAATGACGATTTACGCAACTGCAGTAAGCGGAACTTGCGGCGCGTATCATGAGGTTTACTCCTGCTATTGATCACCTTTCACATGCTTCAGGCAAAATAGCGAGTGCATCATGAGCAAGCCGTTTTAAACCATTGCAGCATTTCATTGACGAATATTAAAACGGCTTGCCCATGACCTCAAACCACTCAATCTAACCGCATCTCTGTCAGATACTTCCAATATCGCCGTGGCATATGCTGCAACTGCAATCTCGGGTTCTTCCTTCCCACTATGTTCGCCTCTTTAAAATACGTATTCCACAGTTTCTGATACAACTCTTCCTCCGGCGCCCAAACATTCCCTGTTGTATGATAATGCGGATCATATTCAGTATTAAATTGCAAACGTATCGTCTCTACTTTTTCGAGATTGTAATAGATACCAAACCGTCTGCGTTCATCATAAATGATCCAGTACTGGTCCGCATACCGTTCTTTAAAATGTTTAGCGATCAATGGCAGTACATTATAATCTGGAGCTACCAGTGAATAATAGATATTGTCCTTTGTCAGCTGAAAACGCACAAAGGCCTCCATGCGGTGTTTTTCCCGCAATACTTTACGCGCCGTCTGAGCTACATGCAGTATATATTTATTCCCAAAATCGCCGGTGATATCTTTTTCGCTGGAGAATACATGCCGTATAAATCCCACCATATGGTCCTCTTCTCCAGCCAGTTCTGAAAGATAACAGCAAAACAACTGCTGCAAATGTTCTTCTGATAATTTCCTGCTTAAACCAACCCATACCCTATCGGCATTCGCCGTTATCGTCGGCATAAAGATGACATTCTCAAACAAACCCTGGACATGATCCTGTTCCTTCCGGATAGTAACATCCGTCTTCTTCTGCCAGTAGAGATCAAATACTGCAGAAAGGAAGCCATCAAAACTTCCATCATACAACCACGTAGTCATTTTAGTAACATTTAGTCTACCATCGGCGAACTATCAGCCACAGCACGTGAGATAGTCCGCCAGACGGTAGTTATTGAGGAATTCATAGCATAGACTCAGTATATTGATCATCGTTCTTCTTTCAATCAAAACAATTGTAACTGCGCACTATGAGCTTTCGCCCATTTACTGTGGGACTGTGCCAGCAGCTGCTGACGTATCTGTTCCGGTGTAAAGTCCCGTCTTTCAAGAGGACCGGATTTACAGGTGATAAAGTATCTTGCTTTACCGATCTGAACACCCATCTGTTTCAGCTGGTCCCAATTCAGGGTACCATGCATACGCGCTGCGCAGATTTTACGCAGACTTTCAATACCAATACCTGGCACCCTGGCTATCAGCATCTTATCTGCTTTATTAATATCTACAGGAAAGCTGTCCAGATTGCGTAATGCCCAGGATAGTTTGGGGTCAATATCCGTATCCAGGTTCGGATGTCGCTCATTTAATAGTTCATGGGGTTCAAAACCATAAAAACGTAATAGCCAGTCAGCCTGATACAGCCGGTTCTCCCGCATTAATGGCACCTGACTATGCAGGGCGGGTAACCTGTTGTCATTGCTGATCGGCACATATCCTGAATAGTACACACGTTTTAACTGGAACTGTCTGTAAAACCGGGAAGCCAGGTGCATAATCTCCATATCTGACTCTCCCGCAGCCCCTACTATCACCTGCGTACTCTGACCTGCCGGAACAAAAGTCGGCACCTTCTTCAAGACCTTCCGCTCATCTTCCAGCCGAATGATCTCATTCTGCAAAAACCGGATCGGTTGAATCATCGCCGGCCGGTTTTTCTCCGGAGCCAGCAGCTTTAATCCTGCCTCTGTCGGCAACTCTAAATTGACGCTCAAACGATCAGCATACAGCCCCGCCTCCCGCATTAATTCATCACTCGCTCCGGGAATGGCCTTTAAATGAATGTATCCGTTAAAATTATGCTCCGTCCGCAGCTTTTTTGCCACTCTCACCAATCTCTCCATCGTATAATCCGGATCTTTGAAAATACCGGAACTCAAAAACAGCCCTTCTATATAATTCCGACGATAAAAGTTGATGGTCAGGTCTACCACCTCCTGCACAGTAAAGGCAGCCCGCTTAATATCATTGCTTCTACGCGATACACAATAGGCGCAATCATAAATACAAACATTCGTCAGCAATATCTTCAGTAACGACACACAACGACCATCTGCCGTATAGGAATGACAAATCCCCATACCCGGATGCGCATTACCCAAACCCTTGGTCTCGTTTTTCCGGTTACTGCCACTCGAGGCACAGGACGCATCATATTTCGCCGCATCTGCCAGTATCGCAAGTTTCTCCTGTATCCTTTCCATAACTATTCAACTGTTCATCTAAATTACTAACTATTTTAGTAATTACTAAATAAATTAGTTGATAATTTATGCACATGAAGAGACCGCTACAAGCCACCAAGCGGGACTTTGATAACTAAAGGATAAAAACAGTCCAATCTCGAATGTCCATTTAGTGCCCTGTTGTCACGGATTGATATGATGGCCTGATAACACGGCCAAAGAATAGTGCTAGAATAGTGCTAAAGAACAGGAAAAACTATAGCTGAAGAATATGACCCAAATATATGGAGTAGAGCTTATAACTATCTGCTATGGTGAAGTGACATTAACCTCACCACCCAATTAACCAATCAACCGGCTCTTACAGCGGAGGTTTCAGATACCTGGCGGACCTTAGCCCGTCCCCTGCATCCGGCTACCGCCCCCAAAGCTCCCCAGCTCAGCCCTACCACCACCGCCCAATCATCTTAAAAGCGGGCGTCAGTCCGCCAGGTATCTGAAACCACAGCAAAAGCAGCCAACACACACTCCCTCCCAAACCCCAATCTCCCTACGCACACAATAACACTTGCCAGACGGCAACACCCTCCAACAATATGCTCATAATCCAGCATTAATGAACTGATCTTTGACAGAAAATTACTGCATCAAGTCCACCTATACGTCGCGTATGAAGCATGCATGCCTCGGGCGTAACCCGGGGATAGTATATTAAAATAGTAATAACTAAAGCAATGAAAGGCAGAAGATTACTACATCAAGTCCAGCTATACGCCGTATATGAAGCATGCATGCCTCGGGCGTAACCCGGGGATAGTATATTGAAATAGTAATAACTAAAGCAATGAAAGGCAGAAGATTACTGCATCAAGTCCACCTATACGTCGTGTATGAAGTATGTATGCCTCGGGCGTACCCCGGGGATAGTATATTGAAATAGTAATAACTAAAGCAATGAAAGGCAGAAGATTACTGCATCAAGTCCACCTATATATCATGTATGAAGCCTCTATCAGCCGGGATTGCGTGTAAGATTTGCTGCCGGCTTCCCGATCAAGTCCACCAATACCTCGGGTATAAAACGTGCATGATCCTGAGTGATATCATAAACAATGTCTATAAGTAAAGGTAGCACGGCGTTCAGCAATAACGCTAACCTTCTTCCTTTTTTTTCGCCTTTTTCTTCGTACCCGCCGTCGCTCTATTTTCCTCCGCCGGATCCTGCTCTGACCCTGCCGATAATAGTCCGCCCCTTCCGGTCCTGGTCCCTATCGTCACCGGAGACTCACCATGTTTATCCGTTGCCGCATGCTCCGCATGAAAAGTCTGTTCCTTTCTTAAAGTACCATACATATCCCAGATGCCCACAGCTTCAGGTGTATTTGCATAACTTTCTATGGTAGCTATATCTGTTCCGCTTTTTATCACTGCGGCCCCCCAGTGATAATTCCAGGTGAGTTGCCTTTCTTTGTTCCGGCCACCGCTCATGATAAGAAATGCACCTCCGATCTGTGGATTTGCTTTTTCATTCAGGCCATCCACTTCTTCATCCTGACCAGGATTATGCCGGGCCAGTAGATCACGCGTAGACAACTGATTAGTGATGATCTCCCTAAATTTAGCCACGTTCGGCTGTGTAATCTCAGCCGGTTTACTCTGATCTCTTGTAAGCGACAGGTTTCGCAGCGCAGGCCAGAATGCCTCCATCGTCAAATGCCCTCTACCAGCTATTTGTGATTTTGCGTACTCCCAGGGCTCCGGAAGATCAAGATCCGCTTTATACACTACCTTATACAGCAGGTCACGGAAATCTTTGTAGCTGTCCAGGTCATCCACACCCGTGGCCCTGGCATTTTCTGCGCTTGCTATCGTATCGGCATCGTTATCTGCATCCCGTATTCCTCTTTTTCGCAACACATAACTTAACACCTCCCTATATAATCCGGCGGAAGAATTGGGCCCCAATGCCCGGCCGGAAGTCGTTTTCATAATTGCTAATGCCTCGTCAATGCAACTATCTTCATGCTCAAAATCCTCTCCTGTATCCTCAGCTTGTCGCACCGCCACTTCCGGCAATGTATTATACTTATTAGTCACGGGGTTCTTTACAGACTTTGTACCTGTGCCCTGCTCCAGTGTAATGGCCGCACCTGCGTCCTGCAAAGCAGCTGACGCGGTTTGCCTTAATGCTGCTTCAGCATAAAGTTTGTTACCAGTCGCTTTACCTACTACCTGCATTTTCCCGTCATCAGAAGTTCTGGTCAGGGGCCAGGCATAACCACCTCCTGCCACGTATCGCTGCACAGGGCTGCCCGGCGCTGCCGATATTGTCAGCAATGGGTTCACTGCCGGCAAAGCCCTGGCGCCGGGAGAGATATTATCCGCAACGGATCTACCGGATTTTGAAGCCTCTTTTTCCAAAAAACGTTTGTTAGCCATAAACAACGTGGTTTATATTATAACATCTTTTCAGACCTTTCGTTTCCCCAACGTCATCAGCACCACTCCGCCGATCACAATGCCGCAGGCCATCAATGCCTGTGACGAAAGACTCTCATGACCGATCGCCCACCCCAGGAATAAAGCCACCACCGGGTTCACATATGCATACGTCGATAACAACCCCGGCGGCGCATTGCGGGTCAGCCAGCTATAGGAAGTAAATCCTACCAGCGAACCAATAAACACCAGATAGAGATATGCGCTGGCCGTCCGGGTGCTGATATGCGCTAATGTACTCCAGGCGCCTGGTTCGGTTACCGAACTAACTATAAAGCAAAATACAGATCCTGTCAGCATCTGAAAAGCAGCCGACGTCATAGGCGCAGGCATCGATAATTTAGATACTGATAAGGAACCCAGCGCCCAGCAGGCACAACCTCCCGCCAGGACCGCAATAGGCCATAACGGATAGGAACGGCTCTGGTGATCTGCCCCGAAAGGATTGAATAACAGGAACAATCCAACCAGTCCCACCAGGATACCGGTAAACGTCATGATCGTAGGCCGTTGCTTGCTAAAGAAGGCCCAGTCAAAGCCAACAAACCACACCGGTATAGCCGCCACGATCAGCGCCACCAATCCGGAAGGCATATAATGTACCGCCAATGCCGTACAGGAATTACCGATACCGATCAGCATCAATCCGACAAAAGCAGCGGATAAAAGCTGCTGTTTCGTCGGCCATTGCTTTTCACTTCCCCGGCTGATCAATCCCAGTATCGTTCCGGCAGCCAGAAAACGAAAGGCCGATAATAAAAAAGGGGGAACTACCTCCGTGGCGATTTTCATCCCCAGGTAGGTAGATCCCCAGATAATATATACAGCAAACAGAAATAGCCAGAGCTTTGTGTTGTCCGGTTTGCCTGGCACAGTATCAGTTTTCACGTGAATTAGCGTAAAGGGTAAAGAAATACCACACAAAGCATTGGAAACTAGCTAACTACTGCGCGACAAATACTTCGATAATAGCGTTCGTCGGACGGCGTGGCGCCAGGAATTCGTCTACCTTACGGTAGTGCTTTTGTAGCTCATATCTCAATGCAAACGGGAAAAAGTTGTTATTACCCGCCGCATATTCGTAAAGTACAACATCGTAGTAATGTCCCTTGACTTTTTTACTGAACATTTCCAGCTGACGGTTAAACATCCCCACACCCAGGTGATACCATAAAGGGTAATCACTGCCTGTTTCCAGCTTGTAAGGCATCGCCTGCGCAAGTGGTGTTAATTCGGTCATATTCAGTAGTTTGAGGTCACCTTTCTTCTCCTTTACAACAGGCATCGCCATCAAACGGTTCATCCCTTCTACTGTAGAAGGCGGCATATAGATTTTCTTAAACGCCCACAGATCAGAGAATACCCATTTATCAGTAGGTACGTCCGTCGTATCCGTATTCAGCATGAAATTATTACGGGACACCACGTTCTCGCCGGTGGCACTGATCTGTGGATTGTAGATCGCATAGTTGCTACTGTCTGTCACCTGACCATCAACCTTTCCTGCTATCACCTGCTCATGCGGTACGATGCGCGCTACAACCCTGTCAAGGTATTTCCAGAAAGAACCAGACCACCATAATAACACCAGCGCTGTCGCCAGACCAAATGACGACCAACGTTCCAGCTTCAGATCAAGCTGTTGTTGTAAACGGCTCACAATGAATGCAAAAGCAAAGGCGTGAAAGAAAATATTATTATCCGGCGGCGTATAACTGGTCACCTGGAAAATAGCCGCTTCCACCAGAATACCCAGGGTCAGCAGAGTGAATAACATGGACTCACGGTCTTTCCAAAAGCTTTTCCAATTGCCAAATGCCGGTACCAGACAAAGCACTACCATCACCACATAGAATTTGATCCACTGCGAAGCGGCCATCACCTCTGTAATAATATCATATAAGGATAAACGTGAGTTGTGCGGTGCCTGTCCGTGGTTAAACCAATAACCGAAACCGTAAGGCAGTAAAGGAACAATAACCGCCGCAGCCACCAGTCCATAAAAAGCCAGGAACACCGGAATGTCCAGCCAGCTTTTCCGCTCCAGGGTATTGTACGCCAGCAATGCTAAGGATAGCAGCAATGCCAGTCCGCCGCCGTCCTGTTTGGTGAAGAACGACAGGAATGTGAACAACGCTGAAAGGAAAAGGAACAGATAACGCACCTTACCGTCTGGTCCCATCAGGAACCGGAACAGAAACGCCAGACCTACTAGTTCGTACACGATCACCGTCTGGTTATACCAGGGCCAGAAATTGAAAAAGGAATATGACAGTACAAACAGCAGTACCGATAATACCCGGATGCCTGCTTTTACATGGAGGCTTTTCAGGATTGAACGGAAGGATAATCCGGCAATGATGTTCATAGCTACCTGGGCCTTCACTAAAGTGATCAGCTGCGCACCAAAAATCTTGAAGAACAATGCAGGCATCAGCCAGAAACCATAACCCAATGGCAATCCGAAATCTTTGTAAGGTACCTGTCCCTGGGATAATCTGTAAGCACCCTCCCAGGAAAGGAAGATATTTACCCGGTAAGGGAATGTGACAAACAACGGTACAATAGCCAGACCGATAATAATCAGTAATTCCGTAATAAAGGCACTTTTACGGCTGAACGGAGCAAAAGTTGACGACATAAAAGGGGATAATAAAATGATGAAATCGAGTATAATTTAACACGAACGGGCCCAAAAATAGTAGAATTTACCCGAAATAAGCATTTCTTAGCATTGCTGTTCGGTAATCAGTCCGTATCTTGGCGTCAATTATAAGTCTATCCCCGTGCAATATTTAAAACTGTTAAGACCCTCCCATTGGGCAAAAAACCTGTTCTTGTACATCCCCCTTTTCTTTGCGGGCGAGATTTTTATGCTGCCTAAAGTACTCGAACTCCTGATCGGTTTTTTCGCATTTAGCCTCGTTGCCAGCAGTATCTACATTATTAATGATTACATGGATGTCGAAGCCGATAAGGCCCATCCGGTAAAGTGTAAACGCCCCATCGCCTCCGGCGCCGTCTCTAAACCGGCCGCCCTCATATTCTTTGTATTATGTCTGGGGATCGGTGGCGTTCTGGCCTGGTACGTCAGACCAAAATTCGCATTTGTATTAGGCATTTACTTCATTCTCAATCTGTTGTATTCCTTCGGATTGAAAAATATATCCATCCTGGATATATTGATATTATCCGCTGGTTTCGTGCTCAGGATAAAAGCCGGCGGGGTCGCGGCCAACATCGCCTCATCAGAATGGCTGATGATCATGGTGTTCCTCCTGGCGCTCTTCATGGCCATCGCTAAACGAAGAGATGACGTACTGATCAAAACCCAGTCGGGTAAAGAGATGCGGAAGGCCTCCAAAGGTTATAATATGGATTTTATGAATGTGATGCTCGCGCTGGTATCAGCCGTCATTATAGTCGCCTATCTGATGTATACCATGGCCCCCGAAACGATGGCTCGCTTTCATACTTACCGCCTTTATTATACATGTCTTTTTGTAATTGGTGGATTATTACGATATTTGCAAATAACATATGTGGAGAACGATACAGGTTCTCCAACCAAAATCCTATACAAAGACCGTTTCATTCAATTAACCATACTCCTGTGGGTGCTGAGTTTTTATGTGATTATTTATTTACCCACTAACAAAAGTTTTTTTGAGTAATGGAAAAACGGTTAGCAAACTGGGGGAATTACCCCGCTATCTCCTGCGATGAGACATCGTTTTCGCAGGAAGATCAATTACAGGATTTTATATCCTCTCATTCATCTGTTATCGCCCGTGGAAACGGTCGCTGTTACGGCGACGCTTCTCTTGCCAATCACAGTGTTTCCACCCTTAAGTATGATAAGGTGCTGGCTTTTGATATCGAAAATGGCGTCTTTGAATGCCAGTCCGGTATCACACTCGATCAGATACTCGATATTATCGTTCCCAAGGGATGGTTCCTTCCGGTGACACCGGGTACCAAGTTCATCACCATTGGTGGTGCGGTCGCCTCTGATGTACATGGAAAAAATCACCACGTGGATGGCTCCTTCTCCGGACATATCATCGATATGGACGTGATCACGGGCAATCAGGAAACGATCACCTGCTCTGCTGGTATCGAAGCTGATCTGTTCTGGGCTACCTGCGGTGGTATGGGCCTCACTGGTATCATTACCCGTGTGAAATTCGGTCTTAAAAAGATCGATACCGCTTATATCCGTCAGAAACAGATCAAAGCCAAAAACCTGGAAGATCTGATCCGTCTCTTTGAAGAATATAAAGATTACACATACTCCATGGCCTGGATCGATTGCCTGCAGAAAGGTGATTCCTTCGGCCGTGGTATCCTCATCGTAGGTGAACACGCTACCCCTCAGGAACTTAGTGAACAGCAACGCAAAGCCCCGCTTCAGCTGGCGCAGAAACGTAAGCTGTCCATGCCGTTCAATCTCCCGTCTTTCACACTCAACACACTGACCGTTAAGGCATTTAACTGGCTCTATTATCTGAAGAACACCAAAAGGGAGATCAACAACGTCATTCCTTACGAACCATTCTTCTACCCGCTGGATGCCATCCTGCACTGGAACCGTGGTTATGGTAAAGCTGGCTTCGTACAGTACCAGTTCGTGCTGCCGCTGGAAAAGAAAGATGGCCTCGTCGCTATCCTCAAAAAGATCAGCGACGCCGGTCTGGGATCATTCCTCGCCGTACTGAAAGTATTCGGTAAACAGGATAGCCTCATCTCTTTCCCGATGGAAGGTTATACCCTGGCGCTGGACTTCCCCGTTCGTAAAGGCCTGTTCGAATTCCTCGATCAGCTGGATGAGATCGTGCTGCAATACGGTGGACGCCTCTATCTGTCCAAAGATGCCCGTATGAAACAGGAAGTATTCTGGCAGAGCTACCCCAACGCGCAAAAATTTGCCGATATCATTAAAACATACAACGGTAAAAAGCTGTTTCGTTCAATACAGTCCGACAGACTGCTATTAACGCAATAAACACTGCTACCTTAAATACCGAGATCAATTATATGCCTACTGTTCTTATTCTGGGAGCTGGGTCGGATATGGCTGTTGCCATAGCCCGCGAGTTCGCCGGTAACAAATACGATATTCAACTGGCCGCCCGTAACGTTGCCACCATTGCTCCCCTTGAGCAGGACCTGCGCATCCGTTTCCAGGTACAGGCCAGTTCCTATGCCTTTGACGCGACCGATTTCAATAGCCATCCGGCTTTCTATAACTCCCTGCCGGTTAAACCGGACATCACTATCGCCGTTTTTGGTTACCTGGGTTCACAGGAAAAAGGCCAGTCCGACTGGACAGAAGCTGCCCGCATACTGCACACCAACTATACCGGCGCAGTTTCCATCCTGAACATCGTGGCGGAAGATTATGCCGCCCGTGGCACAGGTACCATCATTGGGATCAGCTCTGTTGCGGGTGAACGTGGCCGTCAGAGCAACTACCTCTACGGCAGCGCCAAAGCAGGCTTCACCGCCTATCTCAGCGGTTTACGTAACCGCTTGTTCCACAAGGGCGTACACGTACTCAGCGTACAACCTGGTTTCGTCTATACCCGCATGACGGAAAATCTGAAACTGCCGCCTATGCTGACGGCACAGCCGCAGGATGTGGCAAAAGACATTTACAAAGCCGCTAAAGCGAAAAAGAACACGATCTATACAAAATGGTTCTGGCGCTATATCATGCTCATTATCAAATCGATACCTGAGTTCATGTTTAAAAAGCTCAAATTATGAAGCCGGCCATCGCCTTCTTTGATTTTGATGGCACCATCACCCACCGGGATACCCTCTTTGAGATCATCCGGTTCCAGAAAGGAGATGCGGCATTGTACGCCGGACTCGCACTCCTGGCGCCGGCGCTTGTCATGATGAAGTGTAAGCTGATCTCAAAACAAAAAGGAAAAGAGATCGTGCTGCGTCACTTTTTTAAGGGCATGCCCATTGAAGAGTTTCGGGATAAATGCGCTGCTTTCTGCAGAGACGCACTTCCCGGAATGATCAGGGAAAATGCGGAACAGGAAATACAGCAACATCTGAAGAAAGGACACCGTGTGGTTGTGGTAACCGCTTCCGCACAGGAATGGGTAAAGCCCTGGGCAGAATGTATGGGGATCGAATGCATTGGTACGCAACTGGAGGTCATCGATGCAAAAGTGACCGGCCGCATTCAGGGCGTCAATTGTAATGGAGAAGAAAAGGTCCGGCGGATACGTCAGCAATACGATCTGCCAACTTATGGAGATATTTACGCCTACGGCGACACCAGCGGTGATAAGCCCATGTTGCAGATGGCGACCTTCGGTTTTTTCAGGAAGTTCTAAAAACACTCAGGCCATCAATCATAGTTGTTTAACTATAATTGATGGCCTGTAGTGAATCTATCTATTTCTACTTACTATCTGTTTAAGCAGCCGCTTTCATGTTAACCACTTTCACTTCGGCTTTCTTCAGTTTGATGATACCGATAAAGTTGAAGAACTTCATTACCGGATAGGTTGGATCGAACTCAAACCATTTCTTTGCAAAGTTCGGACTTTCACCAAATTTATGGTGATTGTTCTGGAATAGCTCACCCAGCAGCAGAATACCCCATGGGGAAGTATTGCGGGACTTATCGCCATTCTCGAAATTCTGATAACCATACTTGTGACCACACCAGTTTACTACCGCACCCTGTACAGGTCCGATCAGGAAATGGATTGGCAACAGCAGGAACCAGTACCAGGCTGGAGCAAACGCTACATAAAAAGCGATATAAATGCCTGCCCACGCCAAACGTGTTGCCGTGAAATCGCCAAAGCGATCCAGTGCATCCCATTCCGGTAAGGGAGGATTTTTAGTGAACTTCTCATCAAGAACAACCTTCTTATGATAGATGTCGTTGTACAACTTACGCGTCTGCCACATCATGCTCCATACATCTTTAAAGAAGTGCGGAGAATGCGGATCATGCTCAGTATCGCTGAATTCATGGTGCATGCGGTGCATAGCGCCATAAGCTCTTGGCACCAAGAAAGACGTACCCTGGAAAAACCAGGTGCAGAAGTAGAAGACTCTCTCCCAACCTTTGCTCACAGTATACATCTGATGGGACGCATATCTATGCAGGAAAAAGGTGTGAAAGAACAACGACAAAAACCAGTGGGAAAAAAAGAATATCAGAATCGCAGTCATTTTCTCTCTTTAAACGTAATTGAATTAGAGAACAAAGTTAGATTAAAATGAGCGGGAAGCCTCATAAATAATTACTTATCACATATGGACGGCGATTATTCATAGGTAGCATAGCCACAGCGGCCTGTTTACAAAATGTTAAAATTATAAAAAGCCTTAATCTTTAGCGTACCGGATCACCATTTCCACCACCTGGAAACTACTTCTGGCCGGTTTCTTCTCACCTGGCACGACCAGTCTGAAGGGACCTTTTCCATCAGGTAAAGGACCATTTTCCAGTTTGTCCGCCAGTATCACTACCCTGTCTGTAAAACTGCTGTCCAGTTCCGCCAGAGAAAACAATACTTCATAGCCATCCGCACATTTTACCATCAGGTACTTCGTCAGCTGCTCACCTCTCAGTTGTTTACCCATTGGCACCCCTGCCTGCTCCAGTAACTCCTGTAAAGCAACACCCTGATAACTGTGCGGCTTACCGTCCCGGTCAGTCAGTACCGCCGTACTCCGTTTCATCTTAGCCAGGTCATCTACGGACAATGTCAGCGGTTTTGTCACCTCACCACTGATCTTTACCGCCGGACCAGTCTGCGCATAAGCGGAGACAACAAATGCCAGCTGCAAACCCAGGAATATCGCGCTACGAAAAATGTTCATGATATTGAATTAAGAATTAAAATTAAGTATTGATAAAACCAGCCTCTGAACGCATTCGTTATGAGGCTTTTACCCGATCTGATTACAGTCTTTTGCTGTTAGCATGAAAATTCATTGCTGAAAAGGATCAGAAAATCTTTTATCAGTAATAAAAGTCGAATCTGTTAGCATATGCAGGAATGCCAGCAGGTCCTTTTTCTCGTTATCCGTCAATCCAAGCGTCAAACCATCCGGCGCATTTGAATTACCAACTCCCTGTAAAAACGGACTGAGTGTCTTACTGGGTTTAATATGCTCGTTATAGTGAGACAAAACCTCTTCCAAAGTCCTGAACCGGCCATCATGCATATAAGGCGCCGTCAAGGCAATATTCCTCAATGATACTACCCGGAAACGCCCGCGATCGTAAGACTGACCACTTACTTTTTCCCTTCCCGAATCTGCAGGTATGGTATCCAGTCCATTATTATGGTACAACTCGATATATGTCTTCGGTCCGCCATGACAATGTGCGCAGCCTGCTCCGCGTACGTTTCTGGCAGCATCCGGATTGCCATAAAAAAGACTGATACCGTTCAACTCAGCAGCCGTTGGCTGATACGCGCCATGCAGGTATCTGTCGTAAGGCGCATTCGCAGAAACCAGCGTACGCTCAAATTGTGAAAGGGCTTTTACAATCCCCTCTCCTGTTATACTGTCCGTCCCGAAAGCCTTGATGAATAAGGATTTATATGTAGCCTCTTTCGACAGGAGTGCCGCAGATACTTCCAGTGATTGTCCCATTTCATGTACATTGGTCAAGGGTACCGCTGCCTGCATTTCCAGTCCGGCGACCCGGCCATCCCAGAAAAAGTTACGTACCCACAGCAGGTTCACGAGCGACATGGTATTCCTCGCTTGCAGACTCCCATCTACTCCGGCACTGAATACCTTGCCATCTGTAAACGCCAGTTCCTGCCGGTGACAGGTACCACAGGATATCTGCTGACCGGCGGACAGCGCCTTTTCATAAAACAAACGTCTGCCCAGTGCGACACCTTCCACCGTGGTCGGATTGTCATCCGGCACAAAAGTCCGGTTACCAAAGTAAGCCGGATAGTCAATATGCAGGGGTTCAGGTCCCTGCCTGCGGAACCCTGCAATGGACAATCCGGCTAACAGTAATATGGAAATCAATATTTTATACCCGATTACCTGCATGTTTACAAACGGTATATAACATTGGCAAAATAGTTACGTCCTGGTTCAGGATAACCTTCTACCAATGAATAGTTTTTATCGGTGATATTATTAATACCTCCCTCTACAGAGAACCAACGCCAGATATGCACCGTCGCTGAAGTGTTCAGCAGGGTGAAATTTCCCGTTGTTGTACCGTAGGTCGTGCTATAACGTTTAGAATTATGTTCCGCATTTACCTGAACAGACAACAGCTCTCTCAGCTGATACTGCACAAAACCAAACACCTTCTGACGAGGCACGTCGGTAAAATACAGCTTTGCATTCGTCAGATTGTTCCTTTTAATATAGGTGTAGTTTACACCAGCATTAAATGCGGCACTGATCTGATAACTGATACCGATCTCTCCACCCAGGTATTCTGATTCGCCAACGTTCTGTAACTGTGACTGCCATACGTTGCGGGTAGAATCATACAATACATTGGATACAGAGAGAATGGTATTGTTGATCTTTGTGTAGAATAATGCCGCCTGCAGTTCTATTTTATTAATAAACCGTCCTTTATAACCCAGCTCATAATTCACGGCAGTTTCTGCTTTCAGGTCCGGGTTCGGAATAGCCGTTCCCATACGATAAGAGTAACGGTCCTTCATTGTTGCGAAGCGTGTCTTACGGGCTACTGATGCATTAAAAGATTGATTGTCATTTAATTGATACAGCAAGCCTCCCTGAATATTGAAGGCATTGTTATTATTGGAAGGCAGGTCCCTCACCTGTTTGGTCGCGCTCACATACTCCTGGGCTTCAATACTTGTACGGTTATTATAACTGAATCCCGTCAACAAAGTCAGACCATGGGTCAGATTCAGCGCATTTTCAGCCCCGGCGGTAAAAGTACGGTCTGACATAGTACGTACCGGTTCGCCTTCATTATTCTCCCGATGCACGTCCTTTTTATATTGTACGGTCAGTTTCAGATCATCCCATTTCGAAAAGGCCTTACCATATTCTACGATGCCACCTAATGTATAATCGTCATAAAAGCTCTTGAAAGCATACGGTCTTGAGATCGTTGTATAAGTCGCATCGTCATAGGAATCAAGCTCGTTTTTGAACTTGTCATAATAGAAACGCGTCTTCACATACTGACTGCTGTCGATCGTTGTATTAGAAATAAAGTAAAGACTGCGTTTGTCCCAGTATGGCCATTGCCAGAAACGCGGACTTTTAAACTGACTGTTCAGCGTATCCGTTCCCGTATACACCGGCGTCCCCTTTTTACCATGCTGGTAAACATAACTCAATGCATACTCCGAGCGTTCATTGGGCGTATAAGCCACCTTTACATTGTACTTTTCATCTGTACTGTAAGAGTTGTTCCTGTCACCGCCGTCTTCATTTTTACCGGGGATGAATTTATCTGATAATGGGAAAGAATCTCTTTTCAGCTTTGAAGCCCCTGCCTGAATATAGAACTTTCCGAGGTTACTACCGATGTTGATATTAGACCTGTATCCTCCTGATAACCAACCCGTCGCACCACTGAACTCAAATGGCTTCTCAGGTCTGCGGCTGATCAGGTTAATAGCGCCGCCCAGGGAATTCGGGCCATACAATACCGAAGTATATCCTTTGGAGACGTGTATCGCCGAAAGATCGAAAGTGGTAAATCTGGCCAGGTCCACATAACCATCATAAGGGATGTACACCGGGATACCATCGATCAGCAAGGGTACCTGCCGCAGGTCAAAACCTCTGACATATACCATGGCCTCATTCCTCGGACCAACAGCAGAGAGGTTCACGCCTGGCAGGACGTTCAATGCCCTGGAAACGTCGTTTTTAGCAAATAACCTGATCTGACGCGCATCGATCGTCGTATTGATATTGCCGCTATGCCGTCCGATAACTTCCACTTCTCCCAGCGAAAATGTGCCTGGTCTGGTTGTGTCCTGTTGCGTCTGACGGGCGCCTAAAGATTGCCCGTTCATGATCTGGCTGATAAAACTTGTGCAAATGAGTAAAGCTATTTTCATGGGGGGTATTTTCGTTGTATATTCAAAAATATAACGAATTCATCACTTATTATAATTACCTCACTGAAATAGGAAGCGCAGTCATCAGAAGAATTCTTAGTATATTTGCCTTCCAATGAAGTTTTTAAATAGCATATTACGTCTGCCTTTCTTCTCTGAATACTATTATACAGTAGTTGTTCGGGAGAGGTATGCCTTGCAGTATGCAAAACGATTAATGTAAATAAGATATACCATCATAGCTCACTGGAGCCCCGGACATTCACTTGTCCGGGGCTTTTTTATTTCTATCAATCATGACAACAACACTATCCATGGCAAATGCAGCAGTCATATTGCCTGAGAACGGCCTCACCGAAAAGATCAGACAGGCCGAAAAAGACAATCGTAAACTGGTCGTCAAGCTAGGCTTTGACCCCACCGCCCCCGACCTGCACCTCGGACACGCAGTAATACTTAAACAGCTACGCGCATTCCAGGATCAGGGTCATCAGATCGTTATTATCGTCGGCAGCTTCACGGCACAGATCGGGGACCCTACGGGTAAGAACAAGAGCCGGAAGCCCTTACATAAAGAAGAAGTACTGTCGAATGCAGATACTTACATCCGTCAGCTGTCCCAGATCATCGACATAGACAAATGCCAGGTCCTCTTCAATGGCGACTGGCTGGATAAGCTATCCTTCCCTGACATTCTTCAGTTGCTCTCCAAAGTCACCGTTGCCCAGTTGTTGCACCGCAACGATTTCAATAAGCGGTTTACGGAAAACGTGCCTATCGCTATGCATGAACTGATGTACCCTATCTTACAAGGGTTTGATTCTGTGCAGATTAATGCAGATATCGAAATGGGTGGTACAGATCAGCTGTTCAACTGCACCATGGGCAGACAATTGCAGGAAGCCCACGGTCTATCCCCCCAGGTCGTGCTGTGTATGCCCTTGCTAAGGGGCCTGGATGGCAGGGAGAAGATGAGTAAGTCCCTGAACAATATTATCGGTCTAACAGATACGCCTAATGAGATGTTTGGGAAGACCATGTCTATTCCCGATCATCTTATTGACGAGTATATTGACCTTACCACAGATTTTTCTCCTGCGGAAAAGGCTTCTCTAAAACAGCTGTTGGTATCCGGTGAGAATCCTATGAATATAAAGAAGATCATTGCTGCGAATATCATCACACAATACCATGATGCGGACAGTGCGGCTTATGCAGAGGCCTTCTTTATCAATCAGTTTCAGAATAAGGCTTTCGAGGAAAAGACCTTCGAACAGGTAACCATCTCTTCTCTGGCTACGGGTACAGTTACGTTACTTGACCTTTGTCATCAGCTAAAGACGGATGAGACGAGAAGCGGCATTAGGAGATTGATTATCAGTGGTGCAGTTACTGTAGATAATGAAAAACTGCTTGATCCTAATCAGCGGTTAGCACTACATATAGGTACAAAGGTTAAGGTCGGGAGACGGCTGTTTATTGAACTTGTATGATTAGGTAATCAGTTGGTTATTAATGTAAATGGCTTGAGGATATCCTAAGGCCATTTACATTCCTTTGAATTACACCGCGAATAATCTATTGTGCTTTTGAGGCGCGAGTCATGTTATTCCATTGTTTGTAATTGTCGTTTTGGTGTTGGGCGTACGCTGCGGTTTCAGATGGGACCTCTGGCTGACGGTCTCTGAAGTTCCTAAGCATTAAGCTTTGGTGGGGCGTGTTGGGCGTTGGAATATCTATTGAATCCCTGTCAGGCGGGTGGGCATACTTCAGAGACCTAAGGCCAGGGTCTCCATCTGAAATCCTTCGCTGTGACAGGCCTGTTCATATTTCAAAATGCTGATGTTTGATTTCTGACTGAATCAGTTTGTCGCTTACATATGTTAAACGAGAAGCATCCTCAGCTTAATCGAATTCAGCTTAATCGAATGCGGCAATATCCCAAACGCCTCAGATACTTTTCACTGGTCAGGTCATTATTGCCTTTTGTGATCTTTCTCTGCGACAGATTGAACCATCTTCTCACTCAACTTCCTACAACGCATGAAGTCCTCTGCAGAAACCGTATGTGATAATATCCCCAACGCCTTAGATACTTCAGCTGCCTCAAATCATTGTTGGCCTTCTCCAATAATGTGCCTGCTCCTTAGAATCTCTGACGCCCTGCTTGAGTTCTATGACCATCACCATTTGAAACAATAGCTTCAACCGTTCTGAAAACCAATCATTCGCGACGAAATTAATCTGTAAGCAGTGCCGTCACAGCGAAGGATTTCAGATGGAGACCCTGGCCTTAGGTCTTTGAAGTACGTAGAAGTTAAATCGATATTCCCAATGCCCAACACAACCAACCCAAAGCCCAATCCATGCAAACTTCAAAGACCGTCAGCCAGAGGTCCCATCTGAAACCGCAGCGTAAGGCCCAGCCCTAAAACGAAACCACTCACGAAGAAATTAACCTATCAGCAGTGCCGTCACAGCGAAGGATTTCAGATGGAGATCCTGGCCTTAGGTCTTTGAAGTACGTAGAAGTTAAATCGATATGCCCAATGCCCAACACAACCTACCCAAAGCCCAATCCATGTAAACTTCAAAGACCGTCAGCCAGAGGTCCCATCTGAAACCGCAGCGTAAGGCCCAGCCCTAAAACTAAACCACTCACGAAGAAATTAACCCATCAGCAGTCCCGTCACAGCGAAGGATTTCAGATGGAGACCCTGGCCTTAGGTCTTTGAAGTACGCAGGAGTTAAATAGATATTCCCAATGCCCAACACAACCAACCCAAAGCCCAATCCATGCAAACTTCAAAGACCGTCAGCCAGAGGTCCCATCTGAAACCGCAGCGTAAAGCCCAGCCCTAAAACTAAACCACTCACGAAGAAATTAACCTATCAGCAGTCCCGTCACAGCGAAGGATTTAACATCGCCTCGCTCACCTCCCATAAACGCACGGCATCCTCCGCAGCAATCGCATGCGGCAACACCCCAAACGCCTTTGAAGCTTTCCGCTGCGTCAGGTCATTACTCCCCTGTGTACCATCACTTTCAGTCACCGGCGAAATATCCGAGTTCTCACAATACACACCTCCTTTTCCAAGTAACAAAGGACTGGTCGCACACCACACACTGGTCGCCGCTCCCTGTTCAATGGTCTTCAGCTGTCTGGCCGGATCAATGACAGGATTACCGGCTTTATCCAGCGCACCCATCTGAATCAATTGTTCCTCAGGTATATAGCGTTTCAGATCAGTGCTGACGATACTCCCCGGATGCACCGCAAAAGCGCGTATACCATCTGCCTGACCCCGGCGATCTGCTTCTACAGCAAACAGGACATTCGCCGTTTTCGACTGACCATACGCCTTCCAAGGATCATATGGACGGTGTTCAAAATTGATATCTTCAAATACGACCGGCGAATAACGATGCCCCCAGGAGGACAAGGCTACGATCCTGGCGCCCTGCGCTTTTTTCAAAGCCGGCCAGAGATTTACGGTCAATCGAAAGTGTCCAAGGTGGTTGGTGGCGAACTGTGATTCGAAGCCGTTGGCATCCCGGGTAAGTGGGTTTGCCATGATACCGGCGCTGTTGATGAGAAGATGTAAGGGCTGTCCGGTAGCCAGAAATCTGGCCGTAAATGCGTTGATGGATGCCGGGTCCATGAGGTCCATCTGTTCAATTTCGACGCCATTAATGCCTGCCAACGCGTCAGCTGCTTTGCGAATATCTCTGGCTGGTACGATCACTTTCGCGCCGGCTTTCGCCAAAACTTTGGTGGTTTCGGTGCCGATACCCGCATAACCGCCGGTGACGATGGCCGTCTTTCCGGAGAGGTCGATACCACGAATTACGTCCGAAGCTGTTGATGCGCCATCGAATGGAGAGTCGATCGGCGCTTGTAAAGTGCGTGCTTTTATCTGTTCCATAGTCTCATTTTTACCCTTCAAAGGTAGGACGACTATCTACGTGCACTTTGCGATCTTCAAACCAATGTTTGTGAAATTCAAACCTGTCTGAATGCCGACGGACTCATCCCGGTCCGCTTCCGGAAGAAGGTGGTGAAGTGTGCCTGGTCCTCAAAACCGAGGGCATAACTGATCTCGGCGATGTTCATATTACTATGCCGGAGCATCCCTTTTGCCTCTGAGATCAGTCGGTCGAAAATGAGTTCAGAGGTGGTCTTGCCGGTCTCTTTTTTGACAGCCCGGTTCAGGTAGTTGACATGGATAGCGAGTCGTTCGGCAAAATCTTTTGGACTACGTAAGAGCACCCTTGGAGAGAAAACATCCACTGGAAATTGTCGCTCCAGCAGTTCCAGAAATACGGCGGTAATCCGGGCGCTTGCATTTGTTTCTGGCAGTGTATTTTGAAAGGGAGCCAGCTTCATGGCGTTATATATGAGCTCCATAATATAGCTTCTGATCAGTTCAAATTTGAACAAATAATCACTCCTTAACTCACTGATTATCTTATTAAAAGCAGTGGTTATTTCTTTAACCACTTCAGCTTCAAGTGAAAATATAGGCTTCGCTCCTGACTGAAATAAGGGAATGTCATCCAGTTTCCCCCTGAAATACTCCTGAAAGAACGCCTCCGTGAACACGCAACAATACCCTGAAATGTCAGTTTTGATGTCACCATAAGTATAAGGTAACCGGGGGTGAAAGAACAATAAAGTATCGCCGCTGATGGCAATACTTTCGTCTCCGAAATGGAATACGGCGTCCCCATGAAAGAGCATGATTTTGTAAAAATCCCGACGTACGAAGTTGGGATAAGTTATGCCGGAAGCCAGCCGTTCTTCTATCGTGAACGCGTTGAAACGGGGCGACTGATGATCACCACCAACCATAAAATGAGGAGATTCCCAGGGATGCATCACACCATTCATGACAATTACTTTCTTGCAAATTTCAAACTTTGCCAGCAATTCTCATACAGGTATTTTTTCAGGGATTCGGGGAAGATCGGATTTTTACTTTTCGGAGTTCAAGCAGATTCAGGGCATTACTCGTAAATTCCTGGACGTTGGGTTGCACCAGATGTATGACCTCGTCATAGAATAATGGAACGACAGGCGCATCGTCAATGATCATCTGGTCCATCTCCTGATAAAGGAGCGAACGAAGCGAATCGTTGTTTTCGCTCAGCGACTTTTCATACAGTTTATCAAATGCCGAATTGGCATAACGGGTATAATTAGGGGGAGCCGGATTTTTACTGTAAAACACGGCAAGGTAGTTTTCGGCATCCGCATAATCTGCCATCCAGCTACCTCTGAAAAACAGGGCCTCAGACTTTGCTGTCTGTTCCAGCAAGAGAGCTTTTTGCATCACTTCCACCTGCACCGGGATGCCCACCTGCTGTAACTGGTTAGCCACGTAATTGGCATAATCTTCATAAACCGGGATAGAGAGTAATCTGACCGGGGATAATCCTTTTCCCTCCGGGAATCCGGCTTCTTTCAGCAGAGATCGCGCCTTTTCAGGATCATAACGGAAGCCTTTTACCTTCATGGTGTCGAAAGAGGGCAATCCCATGGGGACAAAGCCGGACGTAGCCGGATAACCTATACCGTTACGCAGGTACGTGATCATCCGCGTTCTGTCGATACCGTAGTTGATGGCTTGTCTTATTTTCTTTATCGCTGAGGGCGAATGTTTTACGCTTGCCTTGCTGGTGTCCAGCAGAAAACCGAAGTACTCTATATTCAGATACGGGCTCTTGTCGAGTATCAGTTTTCCCTCCCATTCCTTCTTCAGTTTTCCTTTTTTCGTCAGCACCTCATCTTTAAAGGATGCGTCTATATCATTCATAAAATCCAGCTGCCCCTGCCGGAATAAGAGAAATTCGGTGGCTTTACTGTCCAGGAAACTGACTTTCACCGCATCCAGGTATGGCAATGGATGTCCGGCGCTGTCCTTTTCGAAGTAATGCGGATTACGATGCAGCACCAGGGCCTGTCCTTCTTCCCAGAAAGAGAAGCTGAAAGGGCCCGTTCCGCAGGGATGCTTACGGAAGTCTTTGCCATACTTTTCGATTGCCTCATGCGGGACGATAGAGCAATACTGCATACTCAGGATACCAAGTATCGGATGGAAAGGTTGTAATAAGTTCAGTTGAAAGGTCGAATCGTTCACTGCCTGAAAGCCTTTTACCCGGTCAACTTTACCATTAAATATCCAGGCGCCGGGAGATGCGGTAGCCGGGTCCATAATACGTTGCAGACTGTACACCACATCCGCCGCCGTCATCAGACGGCCTTTCCCTTCCGGAAAGATCACGTTATCATGAAAATGAACGTCTGTTCGTAAATGAAAGACAAAGGTCCTGTGGTCTGCAGAGACATCCCAGCTTTTTGCCAGTGAGGGACGGATATTCAGTTGCTCATCCGGTTCCACCAGGGTATTATATAACTGTCTGACCGGCCAGATGATCGCCTGGTTCTTGGCAAATGCGGGGTCCAGGGAGGAAATTCCCTCCGGTACATTGTACCGGAACACCTGTTTGCCGGAAGAAGCGGGACGTCCGCAGGCAGCCACTAATACGATAAACGGTATGCAGAATAGTCTCTTGTACATGCGAAGGGTCTTACGGCCACTGAACGTCCCTGGCTTGCCGCTCATGGATATCGGTATAAAGCGTTAAGCATTAAACGTTCAGCGTTAGGCATTATTAAACGAAAATTAATACCTTTCCGGCATAAAATAAGAATTTCTATGCGCGGCATTCCTATGCTTTTATTGGTTTTGCTTACGGCTTTGTCTGCCGGTGCCCAACATCAGACGACATTTACCCGGGCAGATACCCTACGGGGCTCCATTACCCGTGAACGTGCCTGGTGGGACGTAAAATCATACCATCTGCAGGTAAAACCATCCCTCAGCGACAGTACCATTTCCGGGTCCAACACCATTACCTATAAGGTGCTGAAGGTAGATAGTATCATGCAGATCGATCTCCAGGAACCACTCCAGGTAGACAGTATTTTACAGGACAAACAAGCCGTCCCTTTCAAAAGAGAAGGAAATGTGATCCTGGTCGACCTGGTAGCGAAGAAACAGGTAAAGGGTAAATTGAATAAGATTTACATTGCCTACCACGGTAAACCACGTGTTGCGAAGAATGCACCCTGGGACGGCGGACTGGTATGGACAAAAGACAAGCAGAACAGACCCTGGGTAGCTACTGCCTGTCAGGGACTTGGCGCCAGCGTTTGGTGGCCTAACAAAGATCATCAGAGCGATGAACCGGACAACATGACCATCAGCGTAACCACGCCGCCTGACCTGGTAGACGTATCTAACGGACGCCTGAAAAAGAAAGCACTGGACCGTGACGGGAACATCGTATGGACCTGGTACGTTTCCAACCCGATCAATAACTATGACGTGGCCATGAACATCGGTCATTATACCGAATTCAAAGACACCTACTCCGGCGAAGGTGGTAAACTGGAACTGGGTTATTGGGTAATGGACTATAACGTCGATACCGCCAAGACACATTTCGCAGTCGTAAAAGACATGCTGAAATGCTTCGAATTCTGGTTTGGTAAATATCCTTTCTATAAAGACAGCTATAAACTGGTAGAATCTCCGCACCTCGGTATGGAACACCAGAGCGCTGTAGCTTATGGCAATAAATTCCAGATGGGTTATAAGGGTACCGATCTTTCCGGCAGCGGATGGGGCCTGAAATGGGATTTCATCATCATCCACGAAAGCGGTCATGAGTGGTTTGGTAACAATATCACCACCAAAGACATCGCGGATATGTGGGTGCATGAGAGCTTTACCAACTATTCTGAGACGCTGTTTATGCAGTGCCAGTTCGGTAAAGAAGCCGCCTTTGACTATATCACCGGTATCAGAAAGAACATCAGGAACGATGTTCCTATCATCGGCGCTTATGATGTGAACAACGAAGGCAGCGGCGATATGTACTATAAGGGAGCAAACATGATCCACACCATCCGTCAGATCGTAAACAATGATGATATGTTCCGTGAGATCCTGCGTGGACTGAACAAGACTTTCTACCACCAGACAGTCACTACCCGTCAGGTGGAAGAATTCTTCAACCAGAAAACAAATATGAACTTCAACAAGGTATTTGAACAATACCTGACGCATACCTCCGTTCCTACCCTGGAGTACCACTTTGAAGGCTCTCAGCTGAAATTCCGCTGGGTGACTGACGTAGAGAACTTCAACATGCCTGTAAAAGTGACCCTGACAGATAACGGCTATACCTTTATCTATCCGGGAAGGAACTGGCAGTCAATGACATTGACCCTCTCAGATCGTAAGAAGTTTAAGGTTGATCCTAACTTCTATATCAACGTGAAGGAAATCTAAGCATAACGCCAACTACTTATAAAACACGAGGGTGTCCGCCATATGACGGACACCCTCGTGTTTTATAATATACGCTGCCTACCACAACAGCCATCTCTTATAAGATGTAACTTCCGGAAGCCCTAATTATTAATCTCACTTCACCAGTCTGAAAGTATGCCCCCACGTCCTCATGTGCCCATATCCCCACATCCCCCGGAAACCATAAGCATACCATAGGCATAACATAATATACTCAGCAGCATCATGAGGTTGTTAACCAGTCAGCAGTGCCGTCACAGCGAAGGATTTCAGATGGAGACCCTGGCCTTAGGTCTTTGAAGTGCGCATGAGTTAAATCGACATTCCCAAAGCCCAATACAACCTCCCCCAGCCTAATCCATGTAAACGTCAAAGACCATCAGCCAGAGGTCCCATCTGAAACCGAAGCGTAAGACCCAGCCCTAAAACTAAACCACTCACGAGGAATGATCCTATCAGCAGTCCCGTTAAGGCGAAAGACTTCAAATGGAAACCCTGGCCCCAGGCGTTTACATAGCAATTCAATAACTATTCTCAATGCCTAGCATGACCCACTAAGTCAGCGGCGCTATATTCCTGCTCATCTCAATAGTCCCCATATCCACCATCTCATTCAACAACACTATCTCACTTCACCAGTCTGAAAGCATGACTCCATGTCCCTGTCCGGAAACCATAAGCATACCACAATATACTCAGCGGTTCTATATTCCGGCTCATCTCAATAGTCCCCATATCCACCACATCCTTCCAGCCCATTTCATTCAGTAAGGTAGTTACGGCTGCCTTAGCGGCCCTTTTATTACCACAGATGAACATGGTGGGCGTTTCCTGTTCCTGTTGATGCCGAAACATGGATTCGTGTCCGATACAGCTGAGGGCCTTCACGACATGCGCATCTGGCGGCAACCAGGCCTGTAACTGTTCGCCGGCGGAGTTATTATGTCCGATGGAGAAACTCAGTCTTCCCTGTTGATCGGGTCCTTTTCCATCGAGGGGATTGGTCACATCTACTACGACCTTATTCTTAAAATTCCACAAGCCTGCGGATTCGATCGCTTTCTGGGTACCTGCCCAATTGGTGCAGATCACCAGTAATTCTCCCTGGGCGGCCGCTTCGCGGAATGGCAGGGCGGTCACATGCTCACCTCCTTTCTTTTTGATCCATTGCTGAAGCGATTCCTTGGAGGGATTGCGGGTGCCGAGTATGACGTCATGACCGGCCATGATCAATCCTTCCGTTAACGTAAGTCCGACAGGACCACTACCCAGGATGCCAATTTTCATGTTTACAGGCGTTTGTGTGAACAGATGGGATAGTAATTTAAGAAAATATGACTTAAGAGTTAAGAATTTAAAATTCTGGCATAAGTAGTTTTTCGCTCACTGCTTATCTGTTTAATAACAAAGGCACCTCTCTGAGAGAAGTGCCTTTGTATAAATGTTGTTCATTATTATAACATGAAAGCAGCGCCAATGTTCTGCCAACCTTTTCTGATCTCAGCTGTATTCTAATACTTACTGACTTATTTGTTGATCAGATAACTCAGGAAACGCTGCAGGCCCTGTCGTTTAGATGGTGTCAGCGGGTAACTGATGTTTTGTGTATAATACGTTGTGAGATCATACAGCGGATAAGGATTCTCTGCTACTACAGCAGGAATATTATGGATACCGAGGCTGTTGGCGTTGTTAAACTGCTGGATAAACTCCGCCGGTAAAGGCTTATTGCTGATCCAGGCTGCGAATACAAATGGCAGGCTGGTAAATCTCATCCAATGCTCAGCGAGGTCATATATATAAGGAGATACATGTCGCTGTTCGAGCGCGCGGTCACCAATGACCAGTCCTGCGTCGGTACCTTTGATCTTATCCTGGTAATCCCCGGTGGTATCGATCAGTTCAACGTCCAGTTTCCAATGCTCACGCACCAGTACTTTCAGCAATGCAACTGAGGTACGGCTCTGATAGTCCAGGTAGATACGTTTTATTTCATTAAGGGGAACTTCACTGAAAAGACAAACGGAAGCTACTGTACCTTCCGCTCCGATACAAAAATCAGAAATGATATGATATTCTTTCAGTTTCGGGATGGTCGCTACTGGTACGAGCGCCACATCTACTTCTCCATCAATCAGTTGCTGTGCAATCTTAGCAGGATAATCAACACTCAGTTCCAGCATATTCATCACGGGATGGTCCCTGAATCCGTACAATAATGGCCTGGTATTCAAATAACTTACTGCCGCTACTTTTACTTTCCGTTCCAATTTCTGTAATTTTGCCGGCTAAATTAGGCAAAAAGTGATAAACGCTCACTAATCAAATAACATTATGCAATTACAAGCTTTAACCGCCATTTCTCCGCTGGATGGAAGATACCGGAGACAACTGGAAGAACTGGCACCTTATTTTTCCGAGTTTGCACTGATCCGTTACCGTGTACTGGTAGAGATAGAATACTTTATCGCCCTGTCAGAGCAGAAGGTATTTACTCTCTCCAAATCTCAGGTCCCTGCCCTGCGTAAGATTTACCAGGAATTCACCATTGAGCATGCACAGCTGATCAAGGACACGGAGAAAGTAACCAATCACGATGTAAAAGCTGTTGAGTATTTTGTTAAGAATGAGCTGAAAGCGCTCGGACTGGAAGATAAACTGGAGTGGGTACACTTCGGTCTGACCTCTCAGGACGTCAACAATACTGCTACGCCGCTGTTCTGGAAAGAAGCTGTAGAACATGTTTTCATGCCGGCGATCGCTAATCTGGTACTGGACCTGAAAAAGATGGCCAAAAGCTGGATGAAGATACCAATGCTGGCCCGTACGCACGGTCAACCCGCTTCTCCGACCATCCTGGGTAAAGAGATCCTGGTGTTTGTAGAAAGACTGGAAGGCCAGGTGAAACTGCTGGGAGATATTCCTTTCGCAGCTAAATTCGGTGGCGCTACCGGTAACTTCAACGCACACTACGTGGCATTCCCTAAAACCAACTGGGAGAAGTTCGCCGACAAATTCGTCAACAATACCCTCGGCCTGCAGCGTATGAAATATACCACCCAGATCGAACATTATGACAACATCGCTGCTCAGTTTGATACCCTGAAACGTATCAACACGATCCTGATCGACTTCTGCCGTGACATCTGGACATATATCTCCATGGACTACTTCAAACAGAAGATCAAGGCGGGCGAAGTAGGTTCTTCTGCGATGCCGCATAAAGTAAACCCGATCGACTTCGAAAACGCCGAAGGTAACTTCGGACTGGCAAACGCCATCTTCGAGCACCTGAGCGCCAAACTGCCGATCTCCCGTCTCCAGCGTGACCTGACCGACTCCACCGTTCTCCGTAACGTAGGCGTTCCATTCGGTCACACCATCCTGGGCTTGAAATCCGTTCAGAAAGGCCTCGGTAAACTGATCCTGAACGAAGCCAAACTCGAGCAAGATCTGGAAAACAACTGGGCTGTAGTTGCTGAAGCCATCCAGACCGTACTCCGTCGTGAAAACTTCCCTCAACCTTACGAGGCCCTGAAAGAACTCACCCGTGGCGGTCAGAACATCAACCAGAAAACCATGCACAAGTTCATCGACGGACTGAAGATCAGCGCCACCCTGAAAAAGGAACTGAAAGCGATCACTCCGCAGAACTACACCGGCATCTGGGGCTAAGCCAATCAGGAATGACGAATGAAGAATGAAGAATGAGGAATTAAAAATGAGGAATTAAGAATGAGGAATCACGCAATCGCTTGACACCTTTCTCTAAGGTCTATAAACAACAGAGGACGAATTACAACACGCGCAAGCCGATGTAATTCGTCCTTTTGTTTTATATACCCCACAAACACTACAGAGAACATTACCTGTAGCATAGCATAACACATACCACCACCCCTAAACTTAATCAGCAGTGGCGTCACGGCGCAGGGTTCAGATGGAGATTACGGGCCTTAGTTCTGAGAAGTATGCTGAGCCCATGCAACCAGGGGTTTAATCAACCAAACCAACGCCCAACTCTCCAAAACAAAGCCCCATAGCAAGAAACTTCAAAGAACTACAGCCCGTAATCCCATACTGAATCCGGAGCATTCCCCCCTGCCACTTACAAAGCCCTGTATAAAATAAGGAGGCATCAGAATACAAGCGCATACCCATTCCTACCGGTTCACAAGAAGCAAACCAGTAACAAATTCTCCTTAAACTTTCACTAGGAACGGCCCTTAAAACGCATCCTCAAAATGCACCAGCTCATAAGTACCATCCGGCTGAAAAGTAATCGCAATTACATCAAACCGTATGACCTTCGGCAGCTGCTTCATCCGGTCCATATACGCAGATGCCACTGCCTGTATATTCCGCCGCTTCGCCGCCGTGACATGCTTCTCCGGCCAGCCATAAAGATCGCTCGCCAGCGTCTTCACTTCAAAAAACACCAGACAACCATCCCGCGAAGCGATAATATCTATCTCTTTCCGCCGATGCCGCCAATTAACCGCTATGATCTCGTAATGATGCAGCCGGAGATGCCCGCATGCAATCAACTCCCCTTTTTTGCCCAAAGCTATATGGGATGCCATTGTTTTGACTATTTTTGCTCTTCCATCAGGAAAAACAACAGGTTAACAATCACAGGAAAATAAATAATATTACGCATGAGCGAGAAGAAATTATTCAGACTGGACGGTAAGGTACAGCACTATGCCTGGGGTGGATATCACTACATCCCTGCATTATTAGGCATTCCGGAAAACGGCAAACCAAGCGCTGAATACTGGATGGGCGCACACCAGAGCGCACCATCAACCATTGCTACCGACGGACAATCATCCCCGCTGGACCAGCTGGTAAAGGCCAATCCGGAACATGTACTCGGACCTAAAGTATGGAAGCGCTTCGGCGAACTACCTTATCTGCTGAAGATCCTGGACGTAAAGGACATGCTCTCTATCCAGGTACACCCTACGAAAGTAGAAGCAGAAAAAGGCTTTGCCCGTGAGAATGAAGCAGGCATTCCCCTGAATGCGCCTCATCGTAATTACAAAGATGCCAACCACAAACCGGAGATCATGGTGGCGCTCAGCGAATTCTGGCTGTTACACGGATTCCTGCCGGAAGACAAGCTGAGAAAGGTATTAGAGACAGTAAAAGCATTCGCACCACTGGCGCCTATCTTTGAAAAAGAAGGCTACTATGGTTTATATAAAGCGGTAATGGAAATGCCGCAGGCGGAAGTGAACACGCTATTACGTCCGTTGGCGGAAGCAGTATCTGAAGCGTATCAGAACAACCGTCTGGCGAAATCTGATCCGGCGTTCTGGGCGGGCAGAGCGATCGCGAACGATCCACAGGGACTGGAGAATCTGGACAGAGGTATCTTCTCTATCTACTTCTTCAATATCATGGAAGTACATCCGGGTGAAGCGGTATTCCAGGACGCAGGCATTCCGCATGCTTATCTGGAAGGACAGAACGTGGAACTGATGGCAAACTCTGACAATGTGCTGCGTGGCGGACTGACGCCAAAGCATATCGACGTACCGGAACTGCTGAAACATACCCGTTTTGAGCCGGTGCATCCGAAAATCCTGACAAGTGAAAGCATCAGCGGCGGACTGGAAACAATCTACCATTCTCCGGCGCCTGATTTCGTAGTAAGCCGTATCGTTTTACAGAACGATCAGCGTTATGAGCATACCAGTGAAGCGACTGAGATCATGCTGGTAATGGAAGGCGCTGCGATCATTACAGAGCAGGGCGGTGAAGCGATCCACCTGAAGAAAGGAGAATCAGTAGTAACGTACTTCGATACGACCTATGATATCCAAAGCAATGCAGGTGCTGTGATCTTTAAAGCAAGTGTACCTGTTCAATCTATTTAAAATCAATTATCTTTGAGATAAATAATTGACCCATTATGAAAAAGGATTCTATCCGGGAAATACTGATCATCAGCCTGCTGATATTCCTGTCTGCCCTTTGCCGCATTCTGACAAACCAGGCTGGTTTGTGGAATTTCAACGCGATTGGCGCAGCAGCCCTCTTTGGCGGTATCGTTCTGAAAGATAAACGTCTGGCGTATATCGTTCCATTATTGTCTTTATTCCTTTCAGACGTTTTCCTGCAGCTGTTCACCAGCATTCAGGCACTGAACCGCGATTACCTCGGACAGTTGTTCTTCGTATATGGCGCATTTATGCTGATCGCATTCGTTGGTACCCGTATCAGAAAAGTGAACACGCTGACACTGCTGCTGTCTTCTATCGGCACCGGCGTCCTGTTCTTCCTGATCACGAACCTGGGCACATTCCTTACCACAGACATGTATCCTAAAACAGGTGCTGGTCTGCTGGCTTGCTACGCTGCCGGTATCCCTTTCTACAAAGAAGGCGATATGTTCAGCAGCTTCGCACTGAATGGCCTGATGGGCAACGTATTCTTTACAGCAGTACTGTTCGGCGTATGGAGCATCCTGAGATCATCAGTAATTGTTCCGAAAAGCCAGTTAGCTTAATCAAATCGAACAAATCATATTAAAAAGCCGGCAGGATACATTTCCTGCCGGCTTTTTTGTTCAGCCACTACATAAGCCATTGAATACAAACCAAATACTAGCCCAATACTAGCCCAACGCAAACCAGTCTTCGCTCAAAACAGACAAAACTCACTGATTATTAAACAGATAACGCTTCATTCTTCGCTTAGGAGCGTAGGTACACCGTCATTACGCCGCTATCTCTACGCTCCTGAGCGAACCAATAACGGCCTAATATCGGCGTAGTATGGATATACATCGAAGACACACCTCTTATTGGGCCATGATAAAGCTTTATCTAAGAACACCGAAGTCACAAGTTCTAAGCTACCATAATGTTCAATAATGCACTAAAACACACTATAATGACATACAACTAAATATCATATTACATGATACGATATGATACGACATGGTACAACATGATACGATCCGGTATGATCCAATATGATCCGGCATAATCTAATCTAATATAATATTATAGATACAACCTAATACGCCCCCATTACAATACCGGCATATAATTAATTCAGGGCCACATAGCCGCGCAGGGTTCAGATGGAGATTACGGGCCTTAGTTCTCAGAAGTATGCCGAGCCCATGCAACCAGGGGTTTAATCCTCCCTACCACTGCCCAACTCTCCAAAACAAAGCCCCATAGCAAGGAACTTCAGAGAACTACAGCCCGTAATCCCATACTGAATCCGGAGCATTCCCCCCTGACACTAAACAATAAGACCTATAAGAAATGCAGCAACCCACATACACAAACCGAAATCTGATAAAGAATACAGAAAAGCACTCAAATCACTCCAGTCGCATAATAGGGCATCTCAAGAATAACTATGGAGTCATCAGACAGATCAAGAATATAAAACAGTCGCATAATAAGGTTTCTCAGGGATAACCATGGAGTCATCAAACAGATGAAGAATATGAAACAGCCGCATAATAAGGCTTCTCCAATAACTACAACAACCGATAAATAAAAAAGCGACCGGATCACTCCGGCCGCTTTAATTTCCCAAAATTTGATGTATTGGCGTATTAATCCAATTTGAGTACAGCGAGGAATGCCTCCTGCGGTACTTCCACATTACCGATCTGTCTCATACGCTTCTTACCTTCTTTCTGTTTTTCCAACAGTTTACGCTTACGCGAGATATCACCACCATAACATTTGGCAGTAACATCCTTACGCATAGCGCTGATCGTTTCACGGGCCAGAATTTTGGCGCCGATAGCTGCCTGGATCGCAATCATAAATTGCTGACGAGGCAATAATTCCTTCAGCTTTTCACAGAGTTTACGACCGAAGTCCTGTGCACGACCACGATGGATCAGGGCGCTCAGCGCATCCACCTTGTCGCCGTTCAGCAGGATATCCATCTTCGCGATGTCACTGTCACGGTAACCGATCGGTGCATAGTCAAAGGATGCGTAACCACGTGTCTGGCTTTTCAGCTTATCATAGAAATCGAATACGATCTCTGTAAGTGGTATTTCAAATATCAGTTCAACCCTGCTTGGGGTCAGATAACTTTGATTCAACAGGATACCTCTCTTACCGAGACACAGGGTCATGATGTTACCGATATAATCCGGTTTGGTAATGATCTGTGCTCTGATGAACGGTTCTTCAATGCGTTCCAGTGTGCTTGGTTCCGGCATTTCAGAAGGGTTGTTCACGATGATGGTTTCCTTTCTGGTTGTATGGGCGATGAAGCTTACGTTCGGAACGGTGGTGATCACTGTCTGGTTGAACTCTCTCTCCAGACGTTCCTGGATGATCTCCATGTGCAGCATACCAAGGAATCCGCATCGGAAACCGAAGCCAAGTGCCTGGGATGTTTCGAGTTCAAAAGTCAGGGAGGCATCGTTCAGCTGCAGTTTTTCCATACAGTCACGCAGCTCTTCGAAGTCTTCTGTATTTACGGGGAAGATACCTGCGAATACCATTGGTTTCACCTCTTCGAAGCCATTGATCGGCTCCAGACTAGGATTCGCGCTGGTAGTGATGGTATCGCCCACTTTTACTTCTTTCGCATTTTTGATACCGGTGATGATGTAACCTACGTCGCCGGTCTTAACGGTCTGTGTTGGTTGCAGACCGAGTTTCAGAATACCTACTTCATCAGCAAAGTATTCTTCATCTGTATTGAAGAATTTAACTTTATCACCTTTTTTGAGGGTACCGTTAAATATTCTGTAGTAAGCGATGATACCACGGAAGGAGTTGAATACGCTATCAAAGATCAGGGCCTGTAAAGGTGCTTCCGGATCACCTTTCGGAGCTGGTACACGCGCTACGATCGCCTGAAGGATCTCTTCGATACCGATACCTGCTTTACCGGATGCCAGCAGGATTTCATCCTCCTTACAACCGATCAGTTCTATGATCTGGTCTTTTACCTCCGGGATCATAGCACCGTCCATATCGATCTTGTTGATCACGGGGATGATCTCCAGGTCATTTTCCAGGGCCAGATAAAGGTTGGAAATAGTTTGTGCCTGGATACCCTGAGCAGCATCAACCAACAGCAGTGCACCTTCGCAGGCAGCCAGCGCACGGGATACTTCATAAGAGAAGTCCACGTGACCGGGAGTATCGATAAGGTTAAATACATATGACGTTCCGTCCTGAACATAGTTCATCTGGATCGCATGGCTCTTGATAGTGATACCTTTCTCTCTTTCCAGGTCCATGTCATCCAATACCTGCGCTTGCATTTCTCTGTCTGAGATCGTCTTTGTATGCTCTAACAGCCTGTCAGCCAATGTACTTTTACCGTGGTCGATGTGTGCAATGATGCAAAAATTCCTGATATTCTTCATATATGCTTTTAAAACCAGGCGTTTAACGCCCCGCGTCAAGCCGCAAAGTTATTTAAATTTTGCCATTCCCGGATAGTGCCAGCCGTCAGATTTGGTACTATTTTATCTACATTTAAGAAAAATCTTACTTATGGATCTGCAACAACAGTTTGAAACGGCGGCTACAGCCAGCAAAACCCTGACCCAAAAGCCTGATAATGAAACCCTTCTACAACTCTACTCACTGTACAAACAAGGAACTGAAGGTGATATCAGCGGCGAACCGCCTGCTAACCCATTTGATTTTGTGGCCAAAGCCAAGTACGAAGCCTGGGAGAAACTGAAGGGAAAAGCCAAAGATGCTGCCCAACAGGAGTATATTGATCTGGTGAATAAGCTGAAAGGATAACGCATTGTTAAAAATCAACATTTAAGTGCAGAAATTTCTGACCGCTTACGAAAGTGGATTAGAACAGTGCACGCCTGCTGCCCTAAACCTAATCAGCAGTAGCGTGACGGCGCAGGTTTCAGATGGAGATTACGGGCCTTAGTTCTGAGAAGTATGCCCAGCCCATGCACCAGGGGTTTAATCTACCTCCAACGCCCGAATTTCCATAAAGGCTAAATAGCAGGGAACTTCAAAGAACGATAGCCCGTAAGCCCATACTGAATCCGGAGCATTCCCCCACATCTGCTACAAAAGCCTCACATAAAAATAAACGCGACCAGATCCACCCAGCTGTATAATATAAGAACTTAATCCTCGCTCCCCTTCAATTGCTCAGCCATTTGCTTACCTTTGGGGAGTATGTTACACACATTTAATATCAGTGAAAAGACCCAGCATTTTCTGGACCTCGAAGAACAATACGGGGCTCACAACTACCATCCATTGCCCGTAGTGCTGGACCGTGGAGAAGGTGTTTTTCTCTGGGACGTTGACGGTAAACGTTATTTCGACTTCCTGTCAGGTTATTCCGCAGTGAACCAGGGGCATTGTCACCCGACGATCATTCGCGCCCTGACCGAACAGGCACAGCGACTGACCCTTACCTCCCGTGCTTTTCACAATGACCTGCTTGGTGAATACGCCGCCTTTATCACCCGCTACTTCGGCTACGACAAAGTACTGCCGATGAACACCGGTGTGGAAGCTGTGGAAACAGCCCTTAAACTGGCCCGCCGCTGGGGTTATGTGGTAAAAGGCATTCCTGAAAACCAGGCAAAGATCATTGTATGCGCCAATAACTTCCATGGCCGTACCCTCAATGTCGTTTCTTTTAGTACAGACCCTTCTTCCCGGACGAACTTCGGTCCGTTTATGCCGGGATATGAAGTGATACCATATAATAATCTGGCGGCGCTGGAAAGAGCGCTTCAGGATACGAACGTTGCGGGCTTCCTCGTTGAACCCATACAGGGAGAAGCAGGTGTGATGGTACCCGACGACGGATACCTCTCCAAAGCCCGTCAGTACTGTGAAGATGCCAACGTATTATTTATCGCTGACGAGATACAGACAGGTCTGGCCCGTACCGGCAAGATGCTTTGCTGCGATCACGAAAACGTCCGTCCTGACATCCTGATACTTGGGAAAGCACTTTCCGGAGGCGTATTGCCCGTTGCCGCAGTACTGGCAGACGACGAGATCATGCTCACCATCAAACCAGGTGAACATGGCAGCACTTATGGCGGTAACCCGCTGGCCTGTAAAGTTGCCATTGCGGCGCTGACCGTATTGAAGGATGAGAAGATGACAGAAAACGCTGCCGCAATGGGTGAACTGCTCAGAAATGAACTGGCAGCTCTCAATTCTCCCCATATCAGCACCATCCGCGGAAAGGGCCTGCTGAACGCCATCGTTATCAATCACGATCATCCGGAAGCAGCCTGGGACCTTTGTCTGGCACTGAAGGAAAATGGTTTGCTGGCCAAGCCGACCCATGGCGATAAGATCCGTTTCGCACCGCCACTGCTGATCACAGCAGCACAGGTGAAAGAAGCTGTCGCCATCATTGCTAAAAGTCTTGAAATATTATAGCCGCGCATGTCCAAAGAGCAGAAAGCCATCCGTAGCAGCGGTTGGAAAACAGATTTCCTGATCGGATTTCCTGAAGGATTATTACTACTGTTGTTTACCACCTTCCTCTCACAGGGATTGCCAATAACAGTACAGCTATTCTATACCATCAATACCTGCATATGGGTGGCGGGCAGCCTCCTTGTGATGATCACCGCCTTTCAGGCCAGCCGGGGCGATACACAACATGAAGAAAGTACGCTCTCCCCGGAAGAAAGGCAAAAACTGGAAAAGCTCAATATCAGCGAACCTATCATAGAGAACATTGCCGAGGAAATGCAAAAAGATGCTAATCAATGGGAACAAACCCTGCGGGATGAACATGTGGAGGAACGTCATTTCAGTTTTGCGACAGCCCTTCGCAGCGGACTATTAACAGGCCTCTTCTTCCTCGTCGGTGGTATGCTGCCCTTTATCTCTTATCTGCGAAACGAGAACTTCGCTATGGCAGCTTCTGCAAGTGTGATGATCACCTTTCTGGCGATGACGCTTTTCAGCTTTATTAAGTCTCGCATGACTAGTCAGCCGCCCATCCCGATCATTCTGCGCAATCTGGCATATACCGGAGCCGTTTGGTTAGGAGCCTACGTCATGCTGACGATATTCAGATAAATAAAGAACAGTCTATAAATAAAAAAGGCGTCAACCAATGGTCGACGCCTTTTCATTTATAGACTTGTGATTACTTCTTCCCGTTACTAAATATCACGCTCACAAACGCTACGATCGCTGCCAGTATTGAAAGATACAATCCGATCTCTCTTTCCGGACAAACTCCCATCTCACATCTGGAAAACAGGATAAAATTCCTGAACGTCCATGCCACCAGGAATGCCGTAACGAAAAGATTGATACGTGCAAACCATTTACTGCGTAACGTAAACAATACACCTGCGATCACGGCCACGGCTATATTCAATTTACCTGGTTCACCAAAACTGGAACCAGTAGTGCTCAGGCCTGTGAAAGCCAGGTGTTTACTCTCAATGGTCAGCCATGGTAAAAATGCGCTGACAATGACTACGATGACTGAAACTAATCCTATTATATTTGCTCTGTTCATAATTCGTTGTTATCTCGCTCCCGGAGGACAATGCTCTTTCAGGTAATTGGTATATAATGCAGAAAGGTGCTGGAAAGTACCTGTCCCTTCACTGATACTATGCGTACGGTTAGGATAAGACATAAACTGGAACTGCTTGCCGTTACGGATCAGTTCATTCTGTAACAGCTCCGCATTCTGGAAATGTACGTTATCATCGCCGGTACCGTGTACATACAGCAGATTACCTACCAGTCCTTTGGTGTAAGTCACCGGAGAACCTTTTACATAGTCTTCACGATTTTCCTGTGGTAATCCCATATAGCGCTCCTGGTAAATATTATCATACGTAAACAGACTACCTACCGCTGCGATAGCAATACCTGTTTTGTAAATCTGCGGATAACGGAACAGCAGGTTCAGCGTCATGCCACCGCCGCCACTCCAGCCCCATACCGCTACGCGGGATGTATCCAGATAAGCGTGACGTTTGAAAAGCTCCGTTGCTGCCATTGCCTGGTCCTGCATATTGACCTGACCCACCTTACGATAGATCGCTTTACGCCAGGTGCGGCCTTTCGGCAAAGGCGTGCCACGGTTATCCATAGAAATATAGATATAACCGTCTGCCGCCATATCGCCGTTATAGATGAAATTGCGTCCTGCGCCATATTCATCTTTTGCAGTAGCAGCTGCTGGCTCTCCGTATACATAGAATACCACCGGATATTTCTTTGTAGAGTCAAAATTAGCCGGACGGGCCATCCAGCCATCCATGGTCACACCGTCAGCGGTAGTTACCTGGAAGAACTCCTGACGGATCGCAAAACGGGACGTCTGTAAGTCACGGATGATACGGCTGTTGATCGCATCTTTATGCTCCGGCAGGTAGACCAGTTCTGAATGCGGCTGATAATAATGATTGGAGAAACTGTGCAGGGCATAGTCCGCAGTCGGAGATATCTCATATTCATGCGTACCTGATTCTGCCAGCGGAGAAACTCTTTCCGGCTGACCTTTTCCATCCAGGGACACTTTATACAGGTACTGCTGAGTGGCATTTTCAGGAGACGCCAGTACATAAGCCAGGTTATGCGCCTCGTCGATACGCAGCAGGTTGATGATATCATATTGTCCTGGTGTGATCAGGGTTTCTTTACCATTCATATCGATGCTGTAGAGGTGTCTCCAGCCATCTTTCTCACTCACCCAGATGAAGGATTTACCACCATTGGTCCAGTCCCATCCTGCCAGTTCATCGTTCCAGCGGGAACGGATATCGATCCAGGCAGAATCGCTTTCTTTATAGAGTTCCGTGGTTTTACCGGTAGTCGCATTCGCAGTATACAGCACGCTCTGGTTCTGTTTTCTGTTCAGCTGTTGCAGTATCAGACCGGTACGGGCAGGGTTCCATTCCATACGGGTAATATAATGTTGCTGCGCATCGCCGGGCACCTGTAACCAGATCGTCTTAGCAGTCGTAATATCCACCACACCTACGCGGCAGGAAGACGGACTTTCACCCGCTTTAGGATATTCTACAGGAACGGTGTAGGAATACAGGGAATCAGTATTGTCGATCATCAGGAAATCCCTGATCTTACGGGCGTCGATCTGCCAGTAAGCGATCGCACGGCTGTCCGGGCTCCAGCGGAAACCATCACGACAGTCAAATTCCTCTTCATACGCCCAGTCAAAAGTACCGTTGATCAGACGGCGGGAACCATCTTTCGTCAGTGCCTTTATTTTATTGGTAGCGAGTTCTTCCACATAGAGATTATGTTCGCTGACATAAGCTACTTTCTGTCCGTCGGGAGAAAATTTCGCAAACATAAGGGATGAGGCGGGTAATCCTTTACCCAGTTGTACAAGTTTGCCGCTGGCAATATCCAGCACCCAGTAATCACCACGGGTTTTATAGCGCCATACTTTCTGCGCTTTTGTGTAGATCAGCCACTTCTTTTCATCTGGTGTATAGGAAAAATCTTCTATTTCGATCGCCGATTGCCCTTTAGGGGTCAGGAGGGCCGGCGCGATCTTCTGGGTAGACTGACCGTCTTTGGCGCTATACGCGGCAATACCGCCATTGTCTTCCGTCTGGTAAAAAGTCTTTCCGTCGCCGGACCATTTCACATGTTTCCATGGCTGTGCACTGGCACTACCTGCGACCATACAGACTAAAAAAGTGAGTACCCTGCTTCCAGGGCAGCTGAAATAACGTAAACGCATCTGGTAAATTTGAAACGGCAAGATAAATCATTGGCAGGAAAATGGCGCGTCCTGTTTGTGGAAAACTTATTGTGGAAAAGTTTTATACAAGTGAGATACAACAAGTTATTAGTTAAATTAATATATTTATACCGTTAAATTGTGCATGAAAATTGCAGTATAAATTTCAGTGAATGTTCGCCGAATACGTATATTCTAATTTAATCAAACTCTATTTTTTTTAATATCCTCTGAAAAACAGCATCACCATGATCCAGGTAACGTATACCTACAAGAACCGTGAATTCCTTCAACTGGAAGACTCTTTTATGAATCAGCTGGTACAATTGGGCGTAAGACAAATGCACGCATTACTGGAACCTCTCTCCGACTCTCTTGTGAATGAAACTGGCAAGATCCGTATCAATCTCGATCAGCATCCGAAAATCGAACTCGAAGGTTTCAGCAATCCTGTGAAAGACCAGATAGAAATGGTTTTGCGGGGAGAATGATCAGCGGGTTTCCACATCGGCCAGTTCGTAAAACGTAGCATGACGCAGGGGCTGCATCGGACGATGTTTAAATTCGCTCCAGACTTTAGTAAATGCAGCGCCGTAATAGAAGATAATAGCACTATAGAAGATAAACAGCATCAAGAGCACAGCGGAGGCTGAAGCCCCATACAGGATTCCAATATTACCCCCATACAGCAGACGGCGTAATACTAATTTACCGATACTAAAAAGTACTCCCGTGAGCAACGCTCCCGAGAGAGCGACTTTCCATGTCGGCCGGGCATCCGGCAGATAACGGAACAGTACCGCGAACCAGCAGGTAACGATCAGCAGAGAGACCAGCTGTGTAAACACCCCGCTGAATATAAAGGCAGCAGTGGGGAATAATTCATTGACATAATTACCCAGAAAGGCATGCGCGCTTTCACCCAGGACACTGGCCAGGAAGAGTATCCCGGCAGCACCGATCACGATCAGTGAACGTAAGCGGCCAAGCAACGAATCCACAAAGCTCTCTTTGACAGCGATACGTATCATCCATAGCTGGTTGAGGGAACTCCTGATCACTTTCAGCAAAGTGGTGGCTACAAACAAGAGGAAGATGAACAATATAATGGCAACGGGCCAGGTTTGCGCCAGTCCGCGGAAACCTCTCAGGGTGATCACTACCTGTTGCGCGCTATCCTTGCCTACCAGTTCTCCCAGCCTTCCGATCAGTTGCCGGCCAATAGACCGGCGGTCGAAAAGCAAGCCAAATACCTGCAATAGGATCAAGATGATCGGGGGTAACGCGAAACTGGCGAAAAAAGCAGTTGCTCCCGCCAGCCGTAACGGGTCGTTATTTTGTAATACCTGAAAAGACACACGCAGGGTGCGTATAATGCTCTTTAAATACTCTCTGGACATTAATTACGAAAACATGGTCCGCTCATTAAAGTATAAAAACCATGCCTTTTTAAAGTGAAACGCACCCGGACTAACGTCCGAGAATGAAAAAGTTCTGGGTCACCTTTACCCTGTCCGGGATCGTGACGCCATCAAAATGTATACTGTTGAACTGAAAACTGCTGTCCGTGAGATGGGTAACCTCACAAAGCGTTGTATCCAGTTTGAAAAAGGCGTGTGTCACCGCTTCATAGGGACGGGTACTGGAATTATTATCCCAAAGCATCACCGCATCTCCTTTCCCTTGTGCATTGATCTGGAAATCAATATAATCTGTACCGGGACGATTCACGACGTCGAACCGTGTAAAGGCAGTATCTCCGTTCTCAATGGTATATTCCTTATTAATAACCTGATGGATATACCACTTTCCATCATAGCCAGGTTGGTTGACTGTTGTGTCGTCTTTCTTACAGGCGGCAATAAGCAACAATGCCGAAACCAGCAGTTTTTTCATAGAAGAATTGATTGTCAGGCGCTAAATTAATATAAAACGGCTGTTCAATTCAAAAAGTTACAATTCTACCTCTTCCGGTTTGTCCTTTTTGCCCCCTAATTTGATCTTTACCTTCCCATCTTCCCCGTCCATGGCATGCAAATGCAGGACGATCCCTTTTTTCCTCCGCAGCTTTTTTTCTTCCTTATCCAGGTCTTCGTCCTTCTTCGGGTTCCGCAAAGGGACCGTGATATACATATCCGTTCCCTTCGTCATAGCATACACCCCCGAAATGTCCATATACAGGGCACTGGAGTTGATCTGCATGGGCGGTACGATAATCTTGTTCCCCTGAAGGGTCAGGGTATTTTTTACGTTATCGAAGGTGATATTGTCCAGATTACGGCGGCGGAACACCAGGTTACCGATATCCTCCAGCGGCTCAAAATGCACTAATGCGCCCTGTCGCAGGTCGAATGACAAGGTACCGTACATCGACTGTGGCGACATTTTCCCGTTATCCAGGATATTGCCGCTGACGGCCGCCTTAGCGGAGAATATGCCTTTTAAATTTTTTGAGCTCAGCGACTTCATACCAAAATTATTAAAGGCATGGAATAACTGGTCAATGTGTACGTTCCGGATATCAGTGTTTATCTTAAAGCGGTTATTTACGCCATCCTGGGTCATTGTGCCATTTAGATTTACACTGCCTCCGGCATGTGCCAATGAGACCTGCCGCAGACTCACATTCGTCTCTTTCATAGAAAGGTCTGCTTTCACCTGTTGGGCTATAAAATTCCCATATGTCAGTTTATCCAGCTGCACATTGATATTTATAATACAGGAGCTCAACATCACGTCCAGCTGACTGGCTATACGGCTTATCTTACGCCTGTTGGCCGCTACGCTGGCTCGTTTACCCTGCCGGCGTTTACCCAGAAAAGACTTGAATTCATCCAGATCGATGCCGTTACTCCTTACTTTCCAGTCAAGTTCCAGTTTGTCCGGCGCCGAAAAATAGAGGATGGCGATATTTCTGACACTTCCCTCCATCTGCAGACTACTCTTCTGCGTGTGAATGGAGACATTTTCCATATACAGGTCACTCCCGTTAAAGTTCATGAGGGCATTACAGGCGCTGAATTGCAGATTTCTGGGGGTGTATTCCATGGCCCCATCCTTCAGCTGGACCTGTCCCTTCAGATAGGGAATAATGGTATCCCCGGCTGTGATGCCCCCTTTGTAGTACAATCCTGCCTTAGCGGTACCACCAGTAAATTTGAACACCCCTTCCTCTCCCTGTGCATTATTCAGGTCCGTCAGCGGAAAGTCCGCCTTAAAATAGCCCGTCAGCGTAGGGTGCCGCAGATTGGTAATGTCGATCGTATCAGCTGTCACCGGGATACCGTAAGTACGGGCTTTTAGTCCGTAGAGGCTGATAACAGAGTTCTCATCAGTATGTTCCCCAGGTTGCCATTCATTCGAAAAACGGCCCGTAAAACTACATTCCTGCAATTCCATGCCCTTTGTTGTCACGTGGTTATTCTCCGTCTTCCAGGTCACATTCACCCCTGGCTGATCTCCTGCCTGCATCTGCCCCTTTATCACACAGTCTGCATCCAGCGGATTATCCAGGTTAATACTATCCAGTTTGGCAGTGATCTTTGGTGTCAGCATAGATGACGCCAGGCGGAAAGGTATCTGTTCAGCAATAATATGTACGGTAAAAGGGCGAGGCTGATCACCGAAGGAAAAAGAAGCACCCGCAGTGATCTTCTGGTCAGCCACGTATAATACCTGTTGCGGAATTACAAGCAGCTTCCGGTCCCTGTTATAGGTAATTTCCAGGTCCGTCTGTAAAGATTTATCTTTCAGGAAACTTCCCCTGTCGGTGTTGAAGGCCAGACTGGCCACCTGCAGAGCGGTGCGCATATTACACACCCAGCCGGAATCATTGTTGCGAAGTTTTCCTCTCAGGTTACGGATTGCAAAACTGAATAATTTGTGTTTTTGCTGATTATCGATCACTAAGTTGACATTATTCAGCTGAAAACTTGTGATATCGGCCGCCATTCCATTTCCACCCTCCGCCTTTACTTTCGTATTTTTTTTGAGCATGCCGGCGTTGCTGTACCCCGTGCTGTCAGTGAATAAATAGATATTTCCTTCCTCTAAGGATATCTGTTTGATATCCAATTGTTTTTTAAGTAGCGAGAAAGTGTTTATTTTTACGAAGATACGTGCAACATCAACTAAGGGATGATGATGTATATTCCACAGACTATCCTTAACACTCACCCCTTCCAGCGCGACCGATACATCCGGAAAACTGCGCACCAGCGAAGGTTCCATGTCTTTTATCAACAGTTCTCCTCCATGTAGTCTGTCATTCAGCCGATCGCTGATCTGACGCAGGATCTGGTCTTTGTTATGCCGGATATGCCATGCCAGTCCAAGCCATAGCAATATGAGGAGGCCTATCAGGCTACCGGAAACAATCAGGGTTATACGAAGCCATTTCTGCATGCAGGGAATTTACGTGAAAATCAAAAAAGAAGGTTTTTAGTTCTTAATTAACACAAAATGTGCCGTATTGGAATGGCTTTTGTGTCTTAATGAATCACTTATGGAAAGACATACGTATCAGACAGGCATTATTGGCAATTGTGCGTACCTCGCACATGTCAATCTCAACACGAACATAGACTGGCTTTGCTGGCCACGAATGGACAGCTCCTTTATCTTTGGCGGTATGCTGGATAAGAATAAGGGTGGAGAATTTTATATCCGCCCTTCCGGTGAGTATACTTCCAAACAGTACTACCTGGAAAACACCAATGTACTGTGTACGGAAATCAGCAGTGAGAGTGGAAAGTACCGTATTACGGACTTTGCTCCCCGTTTTTATCAGTATGAACGGTATTTCAAACCACTCATGCTGATACGCAAGATAGAGCCGCTGGAAGGCAATCCACGTGTGAAGGTGAAATGTAAACCCGTATGTGATTACGGCAGTGGTTTCCTGAAGGCGCAACGGGGTAGCAACCACATTGAGTTTCTGGGATGTGAGGAAACTTTACGTCTCACGACCAACATTCCCATCAGTTATCTTTTCGAAGAAGAATTTTTTGTCCTGAATGATGAAAAATACCTGCTGCTAACCTATGGCCATCCTCTGGAGGCGCCATTGAACGCTACAGCAGAGCGGTTTCTCCGTGAAACCACCCTTTACTGGCGTACCTGGATCAAACACTCCAACATCGCCAATTTCTACCAGCCGGCCGTCATCCGTTCTGCCCTCACCCTCAAGATCCACCAGTATGAAGATACCGGCGCCATCATTGCCGCCAGTACGACCAGTTTGCCGGAATATCCGGGCAGCGGACGTACCTGGGACTATCGTTATTGCTGGTTGCGGGACACCTATTACGTGATCACCGCACTGAACCATATCGGTCATTTTGAGGAAATGGAGAAGTATTTCAGTTATGTGGCTGATATCTCTTTCTCGGGGGACTACCGTTATCAGCCTTTATATGGCATTACGGGCAAAAAGAACCTCGTGGAGCAGATATTGCCTCACCTGGATGGTTATGAAGGTAATCAGCCCGTACGTATCGGAAATCAGGCGTATGAGCATATTCAGAACGATATTTACGGACAGGTACTGATCTCTATGCTGCCCTTGTATACGGACCATCGTTTCGTCTTCTCTGAAAGAAAAGATTCCGCATGGTGGCTGGAATACCTGCTCAATAAGATCGAACATACGATCGATGAAAAAGATGCGGGCATATGGGAGTTCCGCAACTTCGCCAATATTCACTGTTACAGTAACCTGTTCCAGTGGGCCGGTTGTGCGGCGGCGGAGAAAATGGCGCGCACCATCGGTAACCAGCAACTGGTAGAAAAAGCCATTGCATTAAAAGACCGTGCGGCAGCACATATCGAAAGCTGTTACGATCCTGTCAGGAAAGTATATACCAATGCAGCCGGCAGTCAGCATCTGGACGCAAGCACCTTACAGCTGATCATGATGAACTATCTGGACCCGGCTTCAGAAAAAGCACGTGATCACCTGGCAGCACTGGAGAAAGAACTTAAAACGGAGCAGGGATTATTCTATCGTTATCTGCACTCAGACGATTTCGGGAAACCGAAAGCAACCTTCCTGGTATGCGCCTTCTGGTATGTGGAAGCACTGGCATGTGTAGGACGTATCGATGATGCAGTACGGGAGTTTCAGAACCTGTTGCAATATTCCAACCACCTGCAGTTATTCAGTGAAGATGTGGTGGAAGAGAGTGGCAGTCAGTGGGGTAATTTCCCGCAGGCTTACAGTCATGTGGGCCTGATGAATGCAGCATACAGGATATCTATGAAACTGGATGTTCCGATCTTTCTGTAATAGTAAAGATATTTTTTGTTGAAGTAAGAGGGTGCATACGATGAATAGGGCATCCTCCTTTTATACTAGCTGGATAAAACGGTAAAACGTAAAAAGGGCTCGCATACAGCGAAGCCCTTTTTTATGTTGCATTAGTAATCTGCGGAATGGTTTATCCTGCCACCAGCGTTCTCAGAAACGCTCTTACTTCATGATGGTTTCTCAGATAATATCTTGCTGCGGACACCTGGCTTCCCACCTTGATCGTCACAGCATCACCGGATAGGGCTTTGAATATATCTTCATCAGTATGATCATCACCGATAGCCAGCGTAAATTCAAACTTTCTGTCCTGTAACCAGGCCAGCGTAGCTTTACCTTTATTGATCTCCACGTTCTTTATTTCGATCACTTTATCACCTGGCAGTATCTGTAATCCGATATCGTTGGTAAAATAGCGGAGGGTATTCATCAGTTCATTCGCACGCAATTCGCCCAGACCCGTTTCCACCTTGCGGTAGTGCCATACGAGGGAGTAACTTTTCTCTTCGATGAATGAACCTGGCGTACGGTCCATATAGGTATCGAGAATAGGCATGATATCTTGTTTCCAGTTGGCATTCAAACCAGGGATTTTCTGCCAGTCCTCACCATATTTCTTGTGCCACGCGCCATGTTCTGCGATGAGGTCTAATGGTAATTGTCCGAGCCATTCTTCCAGTGTTTCGTGTTTACGACCACTGATCATCACCACATGATTTGCTTTATCGTGCGTGAGCGTTTTGAGCAACTGATAGAGTTCCTGATCAGGAGAGGCCAGGTCTATATTAGCCTGGAAGCCTACCAGTGTGCCATCGTAGTCAAGGAAGATGACACGTTCAGGCGCTTTCTTATAATGATTGCGTACCTGTGATTGCATGTCCATACTCATACGGCGGGCCAGCATAGACTGTTGCAGTTGTTTTACTTCCTGCAGACGTGTCATGAAGAGTTTTACCCAATGTGAAATATTGAATTTCTGCACTACCTGTCGCATTGATTTCATACGACGTTCCTGTTCTTTCAGCGGCATATTGATTGCCTCATGTAAAGCTCTTGCGATAGCGCCGATATTATTAGGGTTTACGATCAATGCATCGATCAGTTCTTTAGATGCACCGGCCATTTCACTCAGGATCAGTACACCATTGTTATCTTTGCGGCTGGCTACATATTCTTTGCTCACGAGGTTCATACCATCGCGCATAGGCGTTACGAGTCCGACGTCAGCAAAATTATACAAAGCAGACAGCACCTCTACCGGGAAGGAACGGTAAAAATAATTCACCGGATGCCAGTTCATAGTACGGAAGCGTGCGTTGATACCACCGGCCAGCATATCGATCGCCTCTTTTAATTCCTTGTATTGCGGAACGGTATCCCTGGAAGGAACAACGATCATATACAGTACGACCTTCTCCGTGTATTCCGGATAGAGTTGGAGGAACAGTTCGAATGCCTGTAAACGCTGGATGATGCCTTTGCTATAATCGAGTCTGTCAATTGACAGTACCATGTGTGTATTATGGAATGTTTCTTTCAGATTTTCCAGTTGCCGCAATACTTCGGGATCGTAGGAAAGTTGTTCAAACTTTTCATTGTCGATACCCATTGGAAATGTTTCAGCGATCACTGCACGATCATTCACTGTCACGACGTTGGCTGACGCATTTACTGGCAATAGGCGGGTAACAGCGTTCAGGAAATGATGGCTGTCATCGAAGGTATGGAAGCCTAACAGATCAGCGCCGAGCATACCTTCCAGTAACTCCACACGCCATGGAATAAGGCGGAAAAGTTCAAATGACGGGAAAGGAATATGCTGGAAATAACCGATGGCTACATCCGGCACTTCTGCGCGGATCATGCCTGGTAATAGTAATAACTGGTAATCATGTATCCAGATCACATCACCTGGTTCAGCGACCCTTAAAATAGCGTCTCTGAATTTACTATTTACCTGATAATAAAAATCCCAATATACCTGTTCGTAGCGGGCATAAACGGACATATAGTGGAAAACAGGCCACAGTATCTCGTTTGAAAATCCCTCATAATAGTTGTTGATCTCCTCCTGTGTCAGGTACACAGGCATCAGATTCATCTCACCTAATTGTTCGGTAATTTTTGGTTGTGCAGCCTCACTCACATCTATGCCCGGCCATCCTATCCAGATGTTATAGCCTTGCCTGTAAATGGAACCCAAGCCTGTAGCCAGACCACCTTCACTGGGATTCAACACGTAGTCTCCATCCTTTTCAGTGATCTTTACCGGTAGCCTGTTCGATACAATAATGGTTTTACTCATAATACAGTTTTAAATCAAAAAATCTATGCTGATATCAATGCCAGTCCCGATATACGGAAAGCACTTTACAAAAAACGCACCTGAAAATAGATACGGAAAGAAAGCAGTCTGATAAAATAGGTAACAATGACTGCGGGTGTTCGACGACAAATAGACGACAATAGCTGCCAATATACGGAAATTTATGGTATTCGTTTTGAAACAAACTCGTACATTGAAGTATGAATGAAGAAAAAAGTAACAAAATCATTCATGCGGGCAAACTGCGCAAACATGCTGAAACACGCTGTTCATAAAGGATCGGCCGGGCCATCATAAAGAACGATCAACGTAATATAAAAATTGATGTATGGTGTAAATAAAAAAAATGTAACGATTCATTTCATTACATCTGAATAAAAAAAACTTTACGCAATACATAAAATAAAATGCATCATACACGCAGAAAATAAATGAATTTCTTTGTTGCATCTACAAATTGTATATACAAAAAATCATACGATAAACCAACAGCAACAATACGGTGAGCGATCACCATATATCGTACAAACAGTAACTATTTTTACTCATTATAAAATCAAAGCAGCATAATGGAAAAAAGACAATTGGGAAAATCGGCATTACAGGTGGCACCTTTGGCTTTTGGCGGAAATGTTTTCGGCTGGACAGCAGATGAAGCTACTTCTTTCGCTTTACTTGACGCTTTTGTAGCAGGAGGCTTTAACCTGATCGACACGGCAGACTCCTACTCTCATTGGGCGCCAGGCAACAGCGGAGGTGAATCAGAAACGATTATTGGTAAATGGTTAAAGAAAAGCGGCAAACGTGATCAGGTGGTCATCGCCACCAAAGTAGGTGGTGGAAAGGTAAAGGACCTCTCTCCTGCCTACATAGAAAAAACAGTAGAAGAATCATTACGCAGACTACAAACAGATTATATCGATCTGTATCAGTCTCACTATGACGATCTCAAAACACCCATCGACGAAACGCTCGCCACCTACGACAAACTGGTAAAAGCGGGCAAAGTACGCGTGATCGGTGCTTCCAACTTCAGTCCCGAAAGACTGTTACAATCTCTCGAATCCAGCGAAACAAACGGCTTCCCCCGATACGAATCCTTACAACCTGAGTATAACCTCTACGACCGCCAGAAATTCGAGCGTGAATACCAACCGGTCACCCAGGGCTACAACCTTGGCGTCATCAGCTACTATTCCCTCGCCAGCGGTTTCCTGAGCGGCAAATACAGGACAAAGGAAGACGCTTCCAAAAGCGCCCGTGGTGACAAAGCAGTAGGCTATCTCGACGAACGCGGACAAAGTATCCTCGAAACCCTCGACGAAGTATCCGCCGACTTCAAAACAACACCTACCAGTGTCGCCATCGCCTGGCTCGTCCAACACCCCGGCATCACAGCCCCTATCGTCAGCGCTACCAGCACCCGACAACTCGAAGACCTGCTAAAGGCCACTCAGTTAGGTTTAGATGCAGGCGCTATAGAAAAGCTGAATATCGCGAGCGATTATGAGTAACAGCGACTGTTTGTAATACGGTAATACGCAGATAATGTGATATGGTATGATAAGCATTCAAGGAGTAACAGTATGAGGATGATAAGTAGCATGCGCCAAGCATCGTACGAGTAATTGCGATGACCTATGAGGATGACAGAAATGATATAATACTATAAAATATAAAACAACATAAGAATAAAAAAATCTCAAACAAGATAAAGGCCAGCAGACCTCTCTTAAACTTTGGCAAAAGAGAAACCTGCTGGCCTAATTATTTATAATACAACCTGAAAAAAGCAAACAATACAACCACACAATTCCAACTTCAAGACCTTCGCCAGGCAGCTCGTCGCCAACCGCGTTCAATGCAGAGGGAGACCACTGGCCTTAGTTATTTGAAGTACGCCGAGCCACTGCAACCAGGGGTTTAATCCACCCCCACTGCCCAACTCTCCAAAATAAAGCCCCATAGCAAGAAACTTCAAAGAACTACAGCCTGTGGTCCCCTCTGCTTTGAACGCAGTAAGACCCACACAATTCCCGCCGTAGCCCAAGAAAGCCATGTACTATCACAGCCCCAACTCTCCAAAATAAAGCCCCATAGCAAGACACTTAAAAAACTAGTCCGTGCTTTGAAACGCAACAACGATCCTCACCACAGCCCAAAGAAGCTATTACACACTTATTCACCGATCTTTATCACCGTCTTCCCCTTCCCCTTCAGATTCCTACTCTCCGATATCGCCCCCGGCACATCCTTCATCCCAATCACCTCTCCAACCGGCACCACCAACGCACCATTATCCACCGCATCCGTCAACGCATCCAAACTCGCCGGCGTCCCCTGCGTCTCAAAATTCCCACCACTCAACCCCCTCGCCTTCAACACCTCCGCCGTCGCCACAAACGCCGTCGTCAACGCCACCCCTTTAACCGTCACTAACTCTGTCAATCCTTTAAACACCGCCGCCGGACTCACCAAATCTATCAGCCCATCCACGCCAGAAGGGTACCTGCTTGCAACCTCCTTCTCTATCGATAATTTCTTATAGTTAATCGTCTCTTTCGCCCCTAATTTCTTCATCCGCACCTCATCATCGTCGCTACTCACGGTAGCGATCACATAAATGCCCTGCATGGCGGCCAGTTGCACAATAAACGACCCAACACCGCCAGTCGCCCCTACAAGCAACAATATCTGTTCATGTTTCAACCCGGACCGCTCAATGATCTGCTGTGCTGTCATGCCGGCAGTCGGCATAGCCGCAGCTTCCACAAGAGAAATAGAATTCGGCGCATGAGAAATGGCCGCTTTCTCCGGCACGGCGACATATTCCGCGTAAGACCCTTCTCCAACGGGAGAATGGATAAACTGACCATAAATCTGATCACCAGGTTTGAACAAGGTGACGCCATCACCAACTGCTTCGACAGTCCCTGCACCATCAACACCTAACACCAGCGGGAATTTATGCGGCATTTTCCCATCGAGAATGCCATCGATCAGTTTCCAGTCAAAGGGATTCATACCAGCAGCGGCTACACGTACGAGGATAGTTCCTGGTTTTACCTCCGGGCGTGGCAGTTCCATTACTTCAGGAACGCCCTTAAATTGCTGAACGGCTACAGCCTTCATAAGCTAAAATTCAGTTGTGTGGTTAGTCAATATGATGGTTCTTTGGTACGGCTATACGTTGCGCACTGTAAATGCCCGCATGACCGCTGAAATAGTAGGCGGTGAAACACGCTACAGCAAAATATAGCACATGAGTTGTGCCAAAAAGTTCTACTCCCATCAATGTACACGCAATGGGAGTATTGGTGGCACCTGCAAATACGGCAATAAATCCGAGACCTGCAAACAAATCCACCGGTGCGCCCATTAAAACGGCAAGCGTATGACCCAGGGTTGCGCCGATAAAGAAAAGCGGGGTGACTTCACCGCCTTTGAAACCCATGCCGAGTGTGATAGCGGTGAGCAGTAATTTCCAGAGCCATCCCCAGGATGAGATATCTTTTGTGGTAAAGGCGTTAACGATGCTGACGCCATCAGGATCGGGGGTGGTGACCCCTAGTCCGATATAGTCGCGGGTACCTAACAGATAACAGGCGCCGATGACGATCAGACCACCGATAGCGGGTATCAGCCAGGGTATTTTGATCCATGCTTTCGCATAGCTTTTGATATTACGCATACAGGTGGCGAAGAGGAAGCTGGCCAGACCGAAAGCGACGCCGCAGCCAATTACTTTGATGAGTAAGACCAGGTCGAAATGAACGAAATGAAAGGAGATATGATTGCTTTCAAAAAGTATCTGATAATGTGTATGATGGATACCCCAGGCAGTACAGACAATATCTGCGAATACGGCGGCGATCAGACATGGGACCAATGCGTCATAGCGTATCAGACCGATAGCGAGTACTTCCAGTGCAAATACAGCCCCTGTGAGCGGCGTACCGAATACAGCGCCAAAGCCGGCAGCGATACCCGTCATAAGAATGATCTTTACATCTGCGGGGGACAAGCGCAACCAGCGGCCCAGCATATGCGCCATACTGCCGCCTATCTGTACTGCTGTACCTTCCCTTCCGGCCGATCCGCCGAATAAGTGCGTGATAATAGTAGTCGCAATTACCAATGGCGCCATACGGGCAGGTACGCCTCCGCCGGGTGCATGGATCTCGTCCATAATCAGGTTGTTACCTGCTTCTGATTTACCTCCCAGCTTTTTGTACAGGAAGTGGATCAATATACCCGCTATGGGCAATAGAAAAAGAAGCCAGCCATGTTGCCAGCGTAATAATGTTACGACTTCCAGTAACCAGAGGAATAAAGCGACAAGAGAACCTACAATGAGAGAGACAGGAACAATGATGAGTGTCCAGCGGAGAAGCTGGTAAGCAATTGTCAGTTGTTCAACAGAATGTTTGATATATTTCATGAGCCTACAAATAAATACAAATTTCCGATCTTCCCGATATGCGCAGGAAGTTCTATGTTTATTTGTAGGCGCCATCAGACTTGCCGGAGATCAGAGCAGGGCGAAGACGGTTCTGTGCAGGAAGACACCATTTCCTGTAAAAGATGGTACTGATATAACACAAATATACCAGTTATGCGTTAAAATTAGTGAAAATATAGTTAAAGAAGGGGGATTTTCAGATTCTCTACAGAATCTTTTGTGAAATTTGTAGTAATTTAAATAGTATTAACGGTAACATAAAGAATTCACCAGCACCAAACATGAGATTGTTCTTACTGCTTAGCCTGCAACTGTCGACGTACTGTGTCTATGCTACTGCTGACACAGCAATTGTGAACGTGAATGCGGATACGACTATCCATCACTCAAATGATGTGCCAACAACATCAGAAAAGGTCATGGAACCTGTTCCGGTTTTTAACACAAACCTGAACTATAAACGCAACATTCCCAATTATACGTCCAGACTTGCCGGCATCATCGTCCCAACCGCCCTAATCACTTATGGCGCCGTGTCACTGACCAGTGGTGGTTTGCGCTCCCTGGACCGCAGCACCAAGAACGAGATCATGGAAGATCATCCGACCTTCCGCACCAGCATCGATGATTATCTGAAATATGTGCCTGCAGCAGCTGTATACGCACTGAATATGGCTGGTATCAAGGGTAAACACAATTTCGCAGATCGTACCATCCTGCTGGGAATGTCGTCCGTTCTGGTGACTTCCTCTACTTTTTTCATCAAAAATGCTACAGGCCGCCTGCGTCCTGATGGTAGTACTTACAACTCTTTCCCTTCCGGCCACACTTCTGTTGCGTTCATGACCGCACAGTTCATGTGGGAGGAATACAAAGATGTTAGTCCATGGTATGGTGTGGCAGGTTATGCTGTCGCCACTACTACCGGAGTACTGCGCATCTACAACAACCGTCACTGGTTAAGTGATGTTGTTGCCGGTGCAGGCCTCGGTATCCTCAGCACAAAAGCAGCTTACTGGGCTTATCCTAAGATCCAGCGCCTCTTTACGCCAAAGGACCGTGACCGCGAACCAAATACCCGCGCGATCCTTATGCCAAACTACAACACACAATGGAAATCCGTAGGACTTTCCGCTGTGCTGCTGATGAAGTAATTAGTCGGTTTATGTTCTTTAAGCAGGACTCCCCTAAAGGGTCCTGCTTTTTTATTGTCTGAAGCAGGATCAATGAGGAATTGGTCGTAATTGCCTGTAACCCAAGGCCGTACCCTTATTAGCTTATATTGGCAATCTTCATTGGGCAGCATCGCCCAGACCAGATTACAATCTGATCCCCTGCACAATCATCATTTTCTGCCTTGATTCCTCCATACTCGTACCTACGCCCACTGGCCTGCACATGCATACCGCAGCTAATCCGCCAATACAATCCATAGAACCACCAGCTCAATCCTTCCTCTTTTACTCCCGCTCAAATATTATTTTTACATTAATAACCTCTCCCCCACTATCATCTGAACACGCCAGCCAATAAGTTTGCACCATTGAATAGTCAGCCAGTATCGCCCTTAGCCGCCTATTCAAACCCAATTCTTAATTCTTATTCCTAATTCTTAATTGAATTGAACCCATGGATCGTCGTTCCTTACTGAAAAACCTCGGCCTCGGCGCACTGATCGGCGCTATTCCCGGCTCCCGCATACTCGCCGCCAGCACACCCGATATCATCAAACCTAAAAAACGGGTATTACGCTTCGCTCACCTGACCGACGTACACCTGGAACCGGAAATGCACGCTCCCGAAGGACTGGCAAAATGCCTGCACCACATCCAGGCACAGAAAGATGCGCCTTCCTTTATCATGAATACAGGCGATTGTATCATGGATGCGCTGAAGCAACCGAAAGACCGTGTAGAAGTACAGTGGAACCTCTGGCATGGATTGATGAAAAGCGATAACAGTCTGCCGATAGAATATTGTATCGGTAACCACGACTGCTGGGGCGCCGGACAAACAACCGATCTGCTCTACGGTAAGAAATATGCCCTGGAAATGATGCACCTGGAAAAGCCTTACCGCAGTTTCGACAGAGCAGGCTGGCATTTCATCGTACTGGACAGTATCCAGCCGAAAAAAGACGGCGTATGGTATACCTGCAAACTGGATGATGAACAGTTTGACTGGCTGCAAAAAGACCTGGAAGCAAATACAAAACTGCCCGTTGCGATCTTCTCACACGTACCGATCGTATCTGCTGCGACCGTGGTAGTGGACAATAAGTTCAAAGAAGATGTAGGTTACGAACTCGGACTGGGCTCTATGCATACGGATTCCGCCCGGCTGGTAGCCCTCTTTGATGAACATCAGAACGTAAAGCTCTGTATGAGCGGACATATTCACCTGTATGAGCAGATACAGTACAATGGCGTGACCTACATCAGCAATGGCGCTGTCAGTGGCAACTGGTGGAAAGGAAAACGGTATCGTACAGACAATGGATATGCAATGGTCAATCTATATGAAGACGGTACCTTCGACAATGAATACATTCCTTACGGCTGGACAGTCTAAGCCTTTTTTCTTTGCTCGTCGGTCTTGTCCTTCTGATCGTATTCATTCTCATCATACCCTTCCATCGTATTATTTTTGTCATCGTTGAACTCCTTCTTAGGAGCCGCTTTGGCAGTGCTGGTATCACCTGCATTTTTACGTTTCACCTCTTTGATCACGCGTCTTTGTGTTGTTGATTTCTTTAGTGTCATATCGATCGTTTTCTAAAGTGAATACAAAAATGCTGCCGGAGGAAAAACAGACAAACGGGACCCATAATGAAGGTTGTATCACATGATACAACCTTCGGTGTTTATTCAATCATCCTATCGTACTCAGTCTATTTTGATCCCTTCCTTTATCTCATCATTAGCATGAAGGATTACCTGTTCTCCCGGCAATAAACTACCAAATACCTCTGAAGAATCTCCGTGCTGGTTCCCCTCCTGCACATCTATCCAGCGGGTTAGCCCCTCTCTGACAGCTACCACATATTTCTTCTCTGTGGAAGTGACGATCGCACTCGCCGGCACCACCATCGCCTGTACCGAACCCGTCACAGGAATAGAGATTTCCGCATACATCCCCGGCTTCAGCTGGTGCTGATTATTCACCACATCCACTTCTACAGCTTCGGAACGGTAGCGGTCGTTCAAAGACCCTGCCTGACGACTGATATTACCGGCAAAAGACTTGCCTGGTAAAGCGTTTACGTGAAAACTTACCTGTCTGCTGGCAGACAACTGCGCACTATATACCTCCGGCACCTGTACCACCAGACGCAGCCGGTCTTCCTGTTCCAGCATCAGCATCGGACCACCCTCTACACGGGTACCGGGCCCTACCAGCGCTCCCGGATGCACATTTCTTTCAGTGATCACACCGTCAAACGGCGCTGTCACCGTCAGGTAACTACGCGTCGCCTCCAATGCCCGGAAATTGGCCAGTTCGCTGTTCATAATGGCACTGTCTGCCTCCATGCGCGCGCTGGCTACCTCCACATCATGTGCGGAAATAGTACCCGGTGTCTCACTCACCGCCAGGGTACGCTGAAAGTTGTCTTTCGATGCCGCAAATACCGCTTTCGCCTGCAGATATTTCGACTGTGCCGCAAAATATTGCTCGATGATCTCCGGCGCTTCCAGCGTGATCAGCACCTGTCCTTTATGTACCGCGCTACCACGGTCTACCGTTACCGTCTTTACAAATCCGTTCACCCTCGGATAGATACTCACTTTCTGATAAGCTTCCAATACGGCGGGCAACTGTATACTGGACGACAAAGGTTCTTTTACCACTGACACCAGTTCGTACCTTTTCCCTTTGCTGTCTTTCGCAGCATTGGTTTTCTTTTTCGGTGTTTCATGATGACAGGCAGTGAACAGCACGCCTGACAATGTTATAATGAAGACATGTTTATACATGGATATTAGCAGTTTTAGGTTCGTCGATCTTGTTTTCAGGCATCAGAGAAGGGTCTTCATAAGATGCTTTACGCTGCACAGCAGCATATACCAGTGGCAATATGAGCAGGGCGGCAACAGTAGAAGCTATCAGTCCGCCGATCACCGCACGGCCCAGCGGCGCCGTCTGATCGCCTGATTCACCCATACCGGTCGCCATAGGGACCATACCGGCGATCATCGCCAAACTGGTCATCAGAATAGGTCTTAAGCGTAATCCGGCACTGGCAATAGCCGCTTTATACGCGTCTTTATATTCCAAACGGAGCTTCTCCGCATTGGTCACAATAAGGATCGCATTCGCCACAGATACCCCTGTTGACATGATCATCCCCATATAAGATTGCAGATTAAGCGTAGCGCCTGTGGCCAGCAACATCAGCAAGGCACCGGCAATTACCGCAGGAACGGTCACCAGTACCACAAAACTCACTTTGAAGGACTGGTAGTTAGCCGCCAGCAGCAGGAAGATCACAATGATCGCCAGTAAAAGGCCGTTCTGTAAACTGCCGAGTGTTTCTGTCAGCAGACTGGAACTCCCTTTGATCTCGACTTTCAATCCTCTCGGCGGATCGCCCATCTCATGGATCGTTTCCTCCACCACTTTAGTAGCTGCGCCCAGGTCTTTGCCGCTGATATTGGCGCTCACGGTCACAAATCGCCTGGTGCCTGCCCGGTCAAATTCTCCCGGCATCTCGCTGTTGGAGAAGGTGGCCACATCTCCCAGTACAGGTCTCGCCTGTCCCTTTACCAATGGGATCTCTTTCAGATCGTTGATCGTCTGCATGATATATTCCGGTATCTGTACCTGCACCTGGTAGGTATAGGCCACTTTCTCATCCAGCCACTGGTTTTTCTCCGTGAAACGGCTCGATGAGGTAGAGGCAGTTACCGAACGGGCCACCTGGTACATATTCAGTCCCATCTGCGCTACCTTGAAACGGTCGATATTGATGTTGATCACCGGGTAATGCAGCGGCTGCGCGATCTGCACGTCTCTCAGGAAGTCCACCTCACCCAGTTTATCCACCAGCTGATTGGCATATCCTTCGATCTGCCGCATATCCTTTCCGGCAACCCTCACCTCAATAGGTGTTGCTGCCCCCTGCGCCATGATTTTTTCGGTCATGTCCACCGGTTCGAAGCTCACCCTCATTTCGGGCATATGGGCCTTTATAACGTCCCGTAATTGATCTTTCAGTTCTTCTATGTCCACTTTGTAGTCCTCGTTCAGATTTACCTGTAACACCGCCTCGTGGGTGCCGCTGTTAAAAATGTACAGGTTACTGGTGCCATAGCTGCTGGGAATTAATCCCACATAGCCAGAACTGATCGCCACATTCCCATTGGTGGTGCTGTCTATCAGCTGTAATACCTGGTGTACTTTCTCTTCCGTTCTCTCCAGACGGGTACCGTCCGGTTGCTTTAAACGCAGCTGGAACTGTCCGGTATTGACATGTGGCATCAGGTCTTTCCCGATCGTCATAAAGGCAAGTCCTGCTGCCCCGAAAGCCACGAGCATATACACGCTGATCACCAGACGGGAACGTCTTCCCAGCCATTCCACCAGTGATACGAAGCGATTTTTGAAACGTTCAAAGCCACCTTCGTGGTTATGGTCATGCTGCGTAAATTTCCCTTCCTTCAGCCACCAGTTGGCCAGTACAGGCACCAGTGACTGTGCCGCGAAATAAGACGCGATCATGGCAAATCCGATAGATAAAGACAAAGGCAGGAACATCGCTTTCGGTACGCCCGACATGATCAGCGAAGGGGCAAATACCGCCAGGATACACAATAAGATCAGCAACAGCGGGAAAGCGATTTCCTCACTCGCCTCATAAATAGCCTGCCGCTTCGGTTTACCCATTTCCAGGTGCTGGTGGATATTCTCGATCGTCACCGTGGCCTGATCGACGAGCACCCCGATGGCGAGCGCCAGTCCGCTGAGGGTCATCAGGTTGATGGTTTGTCCTGCTAATTGCAGCCCCAATACGGCTGCCAGGATCGCGATTGGAATAGTGATCACCACGACCAGACAACTTCTCAGGTCTTTCAGGAAGAGCAGTACCATCAGACCGGTCAGCAACGCACCTAATAAACCTTCTGTCATCAGGCTTTTCACGGCATTGATCACAAACACAGACTGGTCAAATTCATAGGTCACCTGTACATCTTCCGGCAATAAACTCTGCATTTCCGGTAGTTTTGCCTTCAGCTGTTTTACCACGTCCCATGTAGACGCATCCGCGGTTTTTACTACCGGGATGTATACGGAACGTTTACCATTTACCAGGGCATAATCCACCGTCACATCGGCAGCATCAGATACTCTCGCGACATCTTTGATAAAAACAGTGGAATTACCATTTGTCGTAATAGGGATTTCTCCGAAATCCTGTACTTCCTTTTCCAGCGAGTTGATCGTGGTCACGTACATCGTATTGTTGATACGGATGTTACCCGATGGCGTCATCACGTTATTCTTGGCAATCGCTTCCACCACCTCATCGGCATTCATGTTATAACTACGAAGGCGGTTAGGGTCCACATTCACAATAACGGAACGGGAATTCGCCCCGAACGGCGGCGGTGCAGAGAGTCCGGGCACGGAGCCGAACATCGGTCTGACACGCGTATTGGCCAGGTCATAAATATCTTTCAGGGAACGGTTCGGGCAACTGAACACCAACTGTCCTACCGGTAAGGAGGACGCATCAAAACGGACCACCTGTGGCGGCAATGCGCCCGGCGGAAAGAACTTCATGGCCCTGTTCACCTGTAAGGCTACCTGCGCGGACGCTTCGGCCATATTGGTATTTTCGTAGAACGAAAGCTTGATCATGGTCAGGCCCTGTATGTTCTTACTGCTGATATTTTTGATCCCGTTCACATACAGGAACTGGTCCTGGAGACGGGTCGCAAAGAAACCTTCCATCTGCTGCGGAGACATACCACCATAGGGTTCTATGACGTAGATCGTCGGCAGGTTCAGCTTGGGGAAGATATCGATAGGAATATTAAAAACTGCCAGCAATGAAAAAAGAAACATGCCGAGGGTGAGCACCACTACGGACAAGGGCTTTTTCAGTGCACTGGTAACTAATGACATAATAATCGGTTTTTGATGTTATTGCATACGGGACTGCTCCAGTTGTTGTACCAGTTCCTGTATGGCATTCGCGGCAAATGCCTGCGTAAAAAGCGCCTGCCAGGCGGCGTTACGTGTCTGTACGAGATCGGTTTCCGCCCTGTTTAACAGATACAGGGCATTCGTTACCTCGATAATATTGGTCAGTCCCCCCTTGTACAGCGCCATCTTTTGTAAGGCGGCCGCCCTTGCGGCATTCAACTGGGCCGGCATTTCCTGTAATTTGTCCAGTGCAGTATGGATATTGAGTTTTGCCTGACGCAGACTATTATCCAGCACCAGCTGTGTGGTTTGCAATTGTTCTGCGGCAGCACGGGTCTTTAAGGTCTGTTCCCGCATCTTATCTCTCGTATGACCGATATCTGCCAGGTTATAAGTCAATGCCAGTCCTGTGAGATAGTTATAGCGTTTAAAACCGAACCCCTTCAGCAGGTCCTTTCCATAGATATCGTTGAATTCACCACTGGAACCACGCATCCATCCCGAAGCCAGAATAGAGACCTTGGGCAAGGCAGCCTTACGGATCACTTCACCATGTTTTTCCTGCTGCAACAGCAGCCCATTATAATACTGTAATACGGGATGAGAGGTCGCCACGGAAGAATTATCCGAAGTACCGGCCAGCAATGACAGCAGACCGGCATTATACAGTGTATCCGGCCGGATGGCGCTGGTATCAAGCCCGGTGAGCATACTCATATGCATACGCACACCGTTATAAGCGTTCTGTATATCGATGTAGTTGAGTCTTGCTTTGGATAATTCAGCAGCGGCAACAGAACTGTCCACCCCTGGTTTCAAACCATGCAGTACAATGGCCGTAACAGCCTTTTGTACAGAACGGGTACGTTCAATATTGTCCTCCTGAATTTGCATCAGTGCACGATATTGCAGCATACCCAGGTAATCACGTACGACAGCGACCGTAAGGTCATTCGCAGTAATATCAGCATCCAGACCGGCCACTTTCTGTTGCTGTATGGCTTCTTCCCGCTGGGTACGGTAAGCGCCAAAATTGTAGACTTCCCATTGCACCTGTGCCAGCGCGATATTGCCGCTCATTACGTCGCTGCGGTTCGCTTCGCGGATACCACCTGATGTAGAAGGGATCGTCCCTAACGGAAAATAAGAGCCATAAATACCATTATCAGTGCCAACGGTCGCTTCTTCCACGAGTTTTACGGAAGGCCACCAGTTATGGCTGACGTCTGTTGTATGGGCGACGCCTGCCTGTGATAATGTCTGTTTCGCTTTTAAAGACGGATAATGTTGAAGGGTCAGCGCGATCGCCTTTTCCAGAGGCAGATGTTCCCCTTCCGTCTGTGCACGGACATGCGATGACAGGCCTGTCAGAAGACATAGCAATATCACCCACATCCCTGCAGCATGTTTAATACTCATAACTGACAGCATGTGTTAAACCGGCCGCAGGCAATTGCCTGCAGCATTAATAAGAAAATGTTTGAAAAAAAGTGGAGAGATCAGGCTACAGGAGGCCCACGCCAGTCACTGAGGGTGACAGCAACGCTGATATAAGATTCTTTATATCCCTTGTAATGCGGTTGGATATAAATCAGTATCGTCCTGATACGGATGCTGGATACGAACAGACATAACTCATGGAAGTCATTCAGCGCTCTTGTACGATGTTTATACCGATAAGGACTATTGGCTATATTATAAACAGCATTGTCTTTCGCCTGTTCGGAATGTATGGTATTAGCGCTGGTCGGACGTAAGACCGTATGAGAATCATAGGACGTAAAGGGGCTCTCTCCCTGCAATGCAGGTAGCAGGAAGATACAGGAAATAAAAAGTAAAAGCCTTTTGAGCTGTTTCAAGTTGAGACCCATTTATACGCATGCAAGATATTTAAACAAATTTATAATACATAGCCTCCTTCATGTTTTAAGGGAATTATAATCTTGTGTCTGATTCCACGTTACCGGGTTCAGTATATTTGCGGTATGAACTGCCTTATTATAGACGACAACAAGCTGGCGCGTACTGCCATGAAACAACTGGTCAGCCATGTAGACCAATTACAGGTCGCCGGTGAATGCGCCAGTGCCATAGAGGCATATAATATGTTGCAGAAAGAGAAGATCGACCTGCTGCTCCTGGATATAGAAATGCCGGGCATGAACGGTCTGGAACTAACGCGGAATATAGGAAAGAATGGCCCCGTGATCATCTTCACCACCGCGAAAAAAGACTACGCTGTTGAGGCATTCGAACTGCATGTAGCGGACTATCTCATCAAGCCTGTTACACCTGCCCGTTTTATCCAGGCGATCGAAAGAGCAAAGGAATTACAGCAGGCCGGCAGCAAGGAAGTACACGATACAGATAATGAGTTCATCTTCATCAGGGACAGTGGTATCTTAAAACGCGTCAAACTCGATGATATCCTGTACCTGGAAGCAATGGGCGACTATGTAAAACTGCATACCGCACAAAAATTCCATGCGGTGCATTCTACCCTGAAAGCGATCGAAGAACGCCTGCCTGGCGCAAGGTTTATGAGAGTACATCGCTCTTATATCGTAGCGCTGGACAAGATCGATTCTATAGAGGATGGTGCAATTGTAATTGCGAAAAATGCAGTGCCGGTGGCAGATGCCTATCGCGCAGCATTGAATAGTAAACTAAATCTCCTATAAAGATTTTCTTAAAAGGGAGGCTGCTTAACAAGCATACGCCTGTCTTTGTATAGTCTTTGTATAGTCTGACTATACTTATCTTCCGCTAGTGCTGCGTAATAAAGCCGGTAGTAACGGAAGATGAATATAGCCTGACTATAACAAAAAGAGGTGAGTTCGGCCCCACCTCTTTTAAACAGTATTTTTATACCATATAATAACAGTCCGCCTGAAATAACCACGCAGACAATTACCACTAATTCTTAATTGAACCAAGTGTCTTTTCCAGATAATCTGTCAACCTGTTAATTGCTGTTGCTGCAATAACGATCTGTTCCTCCGCTTCTTTCCATCTACGCTGTTCGATCGCTTCGCGGATGCCTGGCATCGTCTTCACACCATACCCCGTATAAAATCCCGGCGCATAGATCACGTGTTTATACCACGCTCTGTTAGGCAATCCTGCATCGTTCAGTAACTGTTGTTCCGCCTGATAAAGGGCTTTATTCAGCACATCCAGTTTTGCTGCCGGTAATTGTGTTTTCCTGGCATCCTGTACATGCTGTGCCGTTTTATCCAGGGCGACCAGGGCATTCTGTAATTTCGAAAAATCAATATAAGGCACTTCCGGTTTAGCCACAGGCGCCTTTAGTGGTTTCGTGGCATCTCCTGCCAGTTGGTAGGCATTATTGCTGATCACCTGATTTTCTACGGCCGTACTTTCTCTCATCTGTTCTGCCAGGGAGAGCAGGTCAGTGGTATAACCGTTGATCGTTTTAGAAAGACTGCGGAAATCAAATGGCAGTACATCCGCATCCGCCAGTCTGAGGGCTGCATGTCCGGCCAGACGGGACAGCGCTACGCCATATTCAAATCCCGGGTCTTTGAAACGGGAGTAATTCTCATAAGTGTCATAAATAGAGTGGTATTCTCCACCGGCGCCTTCTCCCCCAAAACCTACGTTCAGGGATGGGATACCCAGGTGTTGCAGGAAGGAAGAATAATCAGAACCTGATCCCAGTGCGCTGATCGTCATATCTTTCTTTGCCAGGATATCTTTCTTTGCTTTCGTGGAGGCGGCAGATACCAGGTCGGAAGCCTGTTTTCTTTCGAAGATGCTGACTTTCGTCTGCGGATCGCTGATACTTCTGGCAATCTCGCCCATAAAAGGCTCCAGTGCATGCGAACCACCTACACCCAGAAATCCGCGGCTGTTACCATCAGAATTGATATAGGCGACCGCTTTCTGTTGTAACTCAGCAGCATGTGCTTCAACCCATTCTGTCGACCCCAGCAGACCAGGCTCTTCGCCATCCCAGGCAGCGTACACAAGCGTTCTTTTAGGTTTATAGCCGTTCTTTGCCAGTTCACCGATCGCCTTTGCTTCTTCCAGCAGGGAAGACAGTCCGCTGATAGGATCTGCCGCCCCATATACCCAGGCGTCATGGTGATTACCCCTGATCACCCATTGGTCGGGATACTGACTACCTTTCATCGTAGCGATCACATTGTAGGCGGGCACCATTTTCCAGTCAAACTCCAGTTTCAGGTGCACCTTTGCCTTTCCGGGGCCGATATGGTAGGTAAACGGCAATGCGCCTCTCCAGGCTTCCGGCGCTACAGGGCCTTCCAGGGCAGCCAGTAAGGGAGCGGCATCATGATAGCTGATCGGCAGTACGGGAATCTTTAGCAGATTGGTAGCGGCAGACCTTTCCAGTCTTTGGGCATTTTCCGTCGCTCCTACGCCGGGCGTCAGCGGATCGCCCGGATATATCACCATATCCATAATAGAGCCTCTTTGGACCCCGTATTCGCTTTTATAAGGACCAACAGGGTATACATCCCCCTGGTAGTAACCGTCATCTTTCGGATCAGAATAGATCAGGGTACCGATGGCGCCGTGTTCCTGGGCTACTTTCGGTTTGATCCCTCTCCAGGAACGACCATATTTGGCGATCACTATTTTCCCTTTTACATCGATGCCCAGTCTTTCGAGGTATTCATAGTCTTCCGGCAGACCATAATTCACAAAAACCAGTTCTCCCGTCACATCTCCGTCCGCACTCCAGGCATTATAGGTCGGCAGTTCATCTGCCTGCCCGGTGCTCGCGTCCTCTTTCAGCGCAGGCTCCTTCAGCACGGCTTTATAGTCTGCAGGATAGCTGGCTTCCAGCACCCTGGTCTTCGGTGTGGGGAACAGCACCTGGTAAGTCTCCAGATGAGCGTCCCATCCATAACTTTTAAATTGTTGCAGGATATTTTCCGCCACCCATTTATCCCGGGGCATACCCAGGTAATGTTGTTTGGCCGACAGTGTCTTAATATTATTTCCGATAGCGGCAGCGCTCAGTACTTTGTCGAAACGGGCTTCCAGGTCCAGTTGCTGCTGCGCATGTTCACTGTTAAAGCCACTCAGCTTTTGTTGTGCATAGGTGCTTTGTAGTAACAAAAACAAGGCAATACTGCTGGCAGTTGTCTTCAGATTCATTGTAAAAAGAGGATTTTTTTGGTCGAGATAAAGCGGTGGTGAACAAATATAATATATCCCGTCGACAGTTCGTCCTTTTCCACCGATGACTCGTGCCTGTTAACCCAAATGCGCCCTGACACAGCGCTGCGGCGTCTTATCTTTGAGTCAGCAAATCAAACAAAAGCAATCGTGCTGAAAACAACGACAGAAAGGATAACAAAAAACAAAAGCACAATAAAAACAGTACGGTTGCTGATGCGAAACGCGCTAAAAAGGACTACTAATTATAAACTAGTTAATCACAAACAAAACATTCAGTCATGAAAAAGTTAGGAATACTGATGGCAGCTGCCATGATCTTCGCTGGTACCGCAACCTTTGCTGCTACTCCGGTACATACTGCAAAAGCTAAAGCTACAACTGCACACGCAGCAGTAAAACCTGCAGCAACTAAAGCTACAACTGTTAACGCTAAACAGGAACCTTCCAAACCAGCGGCTGCGCCTCACGCTAAGAAAGCGCATAAGAAACATCACGCTAAGAAAGCCGCTAAATAAGGGGGCTGTCGACAAATAGGATTTTGGTTCAAAATTTCGAATGACGGGTGACGAATGCAACACATTCGTGATTCGTCATTCGCATTGTGAGAAAATCATCATCCCTGCTCACTGTACAATGGCCTCAACCAGCTTCCTTCTCCCCGAAAGAGAAATACACTGTACAAATTCGTATTTTTAACAAAACACCGCAGAGCACTATGCAGCCAAAGCTGATCAAATACTACCTGCTGGGCCTGTTCGTAATAGGCCTGGTACTGTTCATAGTGCTGCAATTCAACTCAGCTCAGAACATCCGTAAGCTCATCTCCGGCAACGAAAAACTGCTGGATGAACTCAACGTCAAGAATGAGCTGCAAAAACTACAGACCAATATAGCCAAAACCGATAGTAAAGTACGGGGCACCGTTATTTCCCAGGATACCCTCAATATAACAGGTATTGAGGCAGAAGTCGCCGTTATCAAAGCCGATCTCGGCGAGATCAATAAACTGGTACTGAATGACAGCACCGAAAAGCTGCTCACCCAGCTGAACTACCTCGTAGACGAGAAAAATAATTTCAATGTAGCCGTACTGGATAGTTTTTATCTGAAAGGGAAATGGTCCGCCGAAAGGATGATCAATGCCCAGAAAGGCAAACGCCTCGGCGAAGCCATCAACGTAGTATTACACGCCCTGGACAGCACCAGGCAAACGGAAGTGAACCGGACAACACACCTCATTGACACCAGCGGACAAAAAGCCTTAAACTGGGGCACTATCATGCTCTTTTTTGCCTGTTTATCCAGTCTGCTGTCATTCCTCTATATCACCAGCCGTATTTATAAACAGGAACAGCTGATTGAAGCGCTCGACCATTCACGGCAGCAGGAAAAGAAGCTTACCGTGGTCAAAGACCAGTTCCTCGCCAATATGAGCCACGAGATCAGGACGCCCATGAACGCAGTTTTAGGCTTCACCCATCTGCTGCAACAACAACCCCTGAATGAAAAATCCAGGGAATATGTGACCTCTATCCAGCATGCAGGCGAAAACCTGCTGGACATCATCAATGATATACTCGACATATCCAAAATAGAATCAGGTATGATGCGCCTCGAGCCGGTATCGTTCAGTCTCCGGGGAATGATGCATTCCCTGCAACTGATGTTCCAGCCGAAGGCACAGGAGAAATTACTGGACCTGAGCGTTCATATAGACGCCGGCGTACCGGATATCCTTTATGGAGACGTTATGCGCCTCACCCAGGTGCTTGTCAACCTGATCAACAATGCCATTAAATTCACCCCGCAGGGACAAGTGAATGTCAGGGTCTCACCGGTAAACGGCAATGAGTCCGGCGTACGATTATTATTCACCGTCGCAGATACAGGTATTGGCATCTCTCCCAATAAACTGGCTACGATATTTGACCGGTTTAACCAGGCAGAAGCCGACATCACCCGTAAATACGGCGGGACCGGATTAGGGCTCACCATTGTAAAACAGCTGGTAGAACTACAGCATGGTACAATTAAAGTAGAAAGCGAACCTGGAAAAGGCAGCACCTTCCTGGTTGAACTGCCCTATACACAAGGTGAATTACTGGCTGAAGGGCCCGAACATTCCGGCTATTCCCAGGAACATTTCACCCTGCCGCAGCAACCGGATATACGCCTGCTGGTGGCAGAAGATAACCGCATGAACCAGAACCTGCTGCGGCACTTACTGGGTAACAGACAATTACATTATCAGCTGGTCACTAACGGACAAGAGGCCCTCAATGCCCTTTCCAAACAACATTTCGACCTGGTCCTGATGGATATTCAGATGCCTGAAATGGACGGTTATACCGCTACCAGAAAGATCAGGGAAGAATTACACTCCAATATTCCGATCGTCGCCATGACCGCACACGCCATGGCGGGAGAAAAAGAAAAATGCCTGCAGGCAGGCATGAATGAATACCTGGCCAAACCGATACGGGAAGAAGAACTCTATCGGATGATACAGGTCTTTACCGGGAAAAGCAGCACGCCGGAGCATTATGTACATCAGCAAAACGGCTATCCCTACAACGGAGAATCCTCCCTGGTACAACTGGAGTACCTGCAACAGCTTTCCCGCGGAGATAAGACGTTTGAACAGAACATGCTGACGCAGTTCGTCACACAGTTGCCCGAAGACCTTTCCATGCTCAAAAAGGCGATCGACGAGGAAGCTGCTACGGACATACGTCGTACCGCACATACGCTGAAAACCACCATTTCCTTTATCGGAATGGAAACACATCTTTACCCGATCCTGGAATCACTTGAACGCGTGGAGGTTAACTACGACAAAGCCCTGGTATCCGACCAGTTCAATACGCTGAAACGCTTGTGTGTACAGGCTTTACAGGAAACGCTGCAATTGCTTTTTTAAGCCCGACCCCCAATTGGGGCTTTTCAACGACACTTAGCCCCTTTTCACCGAAACCGCCCGATACGCGCTCATTACAACACTACCTTTACTGCAGTAATTGAAAACAATTCATCTCTCAAACACATTTTTAAAACTTACGATCATGAACATCAAAAAAGGTCTTATTGTAGCAGCGGTATTTATGAGTGTTAGCGCTATCACTTTCGCACAAACGCCAGCTGCGAAACCTGCTAAGAAAGAAAAAGCTAAAACCGAGAAACCAGCTACTGACACAACAGCTAAAGCGCATATGCACAAAGCACATAAGCCTGCTGAAAAGAAAGCTGCTTAATTTAATTTCAATCAGGAATTACGCAATCAGCTTGCCATACGTTTAATTAGAAAGCCTCTCTACATAAGTACGGTGAACAATTCCTGATAGAAAATAATAAAGGTGGCTGTCTGGTAATACAGACAGCCACCTTTAATTATTTTAGTCCGCTGTTCTATTCGTATAGACCGGGAGATTATGCTGCGATGCCGATGCTCACAAGTAACCTGTTTCATCGCATCGTCCAAACAAGCAAGATAAAGACGCTTATATTCCTCCCGTCACTTATAATTACATATCCTTTACTAAATACCAACAGGACATAACTTCCCCTCCGAGCCTTATCTTTCAATCAGACTCACCAATTCCTGATTCATAATTGATAATTCCTAATTAATATAACGTTCTGTCTCCTTTGATCTGCCAATCCCTGAACACCGCGGCCGCGGATGCAGACGGAAACGCTATAAACGGGATTTTCTTATCTGCGTGTGGTACCTGAATTTCCCGGTAGATAAATGAGTCATCAAAATCAATGGCTGCGGCATCGTCCTTGGTATTGGCGAAATACACGCGTTGGGGTCTTGCCCAGTAAATAGCTCCCAGGCACATCGGGCAGGGTTCACAGGATGTAAATATCTCACAATCGTGCAGCTGGAAAGTATTCAGATTGGCACAGGCATCCCTGATAGCTACGACTTCCGCATGTGCCGTAGGATCGTTGAATGACAATACCTGGTTCCAGCCACGTCCTACGATCTCGTCTCCCCGTACAACGATAGCGCCGAAAGGACCGCCGTCCCCTTTTTCCATTCCCTCGCGGGAAAGGTCCACCGCCATCTGCATAAACCGTTTTTCTCTTTCTCCGATCATAAATGTTGCTTTGTACCAAAAATACAGAAAAATGACGCGCCGTGAGTACAGCGTAAATACGGGTTTTACTGCAGGTATCGTTCAATGGAGGACCAGCATGACATCAGCCGCTAAAAAGAAACCTGATGGCACAACACATTCTGAGTACAAAATATGCTGCCATCAGGCAATTATTGTAAGACCATCACTATTTAGTGTGGCGAAACCACTTTTAAGCCGATTATAGAGCCGATCAGGGTTGTAATAAACAATACACGCAAAAAAGTAGCCGGCTCCTTAAACACCAGGATACCCACCAATACAGTGCCTACCGCACCAATACCCGTCCATACAGCATAGGCCGTACCCAGGGGTAAGGTCTGCGTAGCCTTCATCAGCATATACATGCTGAGTACCAGACAGGCCGCAAAACATGCATACCAGAAATACGCAGTGTTACCTGCGGCTTCTTTTGCTTTCCCTAAGCTAAAAGTAAATCCTACTTCGAATAGTCCGCCGATTATCAGAATGATCCAGTTCATAGTCCTTTTTTGTTTCGGGGCAAAATTAGACCGTGGATGGACGCATGGACTTTACAAATGTTAAATAATTAACCTTTTTCGGCCCTGATACGGCTAAGGCTGACTGCCGATATGCCAAGATAGGATGCGATATGCCCCAATGGCACCCGCTGGAGCAAGGCAGGGTTTTCTTCCATGAATTCCTTATATCTTTCGCTGGCGCTGCCGATCTGCAATTTGATCAGTCTGTTTTCCGTTTTGATGATCTCCTTTTCGGCAAATTTCCTTCCCCAGTTGGCAATATTAATATCCTGCCGGTACAGGGCCTGCAGTTTTGCCGCTTCCATCTGGTATAATTCACAGTCTTCCAGCAATTCTATGTGCTCGTAGCCGGGTTTTTGTTCAACATAGCTACGCATCGATACCACTGCATCTCCCTCCTGTCCGAACCAGAAAGTGACATTCCGGTCACGCTTCTCCGAGAACGCACGGGCAATACCCTGTTTGATGAAATAAACCTGGTCCTCGGTACGCCCTGCCCTTAGCAACAAATGTCCTTTGGCATAGCTTTTTTGTTCAGCGATGCTTTCTAACTGAGCCAGCGATTCAGCCGGTAACGGATAGATGTTACACAGTATTTGTTGAATGGTCATTAAATACAATTAGTTATAAAGATAGGAAAGATCGCTATGATCGGATTTGCATAAAAAAACCCGGATAAAGAATTACCCGGGTATTCGTAACTGTATATCGTCGTATTTGAATAGAAAATTTTGTTACGCGCCAGTCGTGTGATTGTTCCTGATCACTACCACTCCGTCAAACACGTCAATCAGCACCGGCTTGGTCTTATCGATATCTCCTGCGAGTATCTTTTTACTCAGCAGATTGATGATCTCTTTTTGTATCAACCTTTTCAGCGGTCTTGCCCCGAATTGCGGGTCATATCCCTGAATAGCGAGGTATTCAAGCGCATAATCAGAGAATTCCAATATCATGCCATTTTGCGCTACCAGGTCCTTTAACTGCTGTAACTGAATGTTAATTATTCCTTTAATTTCTTCACGAAGCAGCGGCTGGAACATGATCACCTCGTCCACACGATTCAGGAACTCCGGACGGATGGTCTGTTTCAGCAAATTCATCACTTCCGTCTTGGTCGCATCAACTATATATTCACGGTTATTTTCCTCAATCCTTTCAAAATTCTCCTGGATGATATGACTACCCATGTTGCTGGTCATGATGATAATGGTGTTTTTAAAGTTCACCACACGACCTTTGTTGTCCGTCAGACGACCGTCATCCAATACCTGTAACAAAATGTTAAAAGTATCCGGATGCGCCTTTTCTATCTCATCCAGCAGCACGACAGAGTAAGGTTTACGTCTTACGGCTTCTGTCAGCTGTCCGCCTTCATCATATCCCACATATCCCGGAGGCGCACCTACCAGACGGCTCACAGCATGTTTCTCCTGGTATTCGCTCATGTCGATTCGCGTCATCATGGAGTCGTCATCGAACAGGTACTCTGCCAGGGCTTTCGCCAGCTCGGTTTTACCGACGCCGGTGGTACCGAGGAAAATGAATGAACCTATCGGACGTTTAGGGTCCTGGAGCCCGGCCCTGCTTCTGCGGATCGCATCGGAAACCGCGATGATCGCCTCTTCCTGACCTACCACACGTTTATGCAGTTCGTCTTCCAGATTGAGCAGTTTATCTCTTTCACTCTGCAACATCCGCGATACCGGAATACCTGTCGCTTTGGCAACGTTTTCCGCGATATCTTCTGCGTCTACCTCTTCTTTCAGCAGACGTTTATGGTCTGTTGACATTTCATTCAGTTCCGCTGTATATTTTGCGATCAGTTCTTCCTGTTCTTTTACCTTGCCATAGCGGATCTCAGCTACACGGCCGTATTCCCCGTTACGTTCTGCCTGCTCTGCTTCCAGCTTCAGATTTTCAATGTCGCCTTTGGCTGCCTGCAGTTTATCTACGATCTCTTTTTCTTCCTGCCATTTTGCTTTGAAGGTGCTGCGCTGCTCTCCCAGACGGGCAATCTCCCCGTTCAGCTCACGCAATTTGTCTTCATCGTTCTCACGTTTGATCGCTTCTCTCTCAATTTCCAGTTGTCTGATACGACGTTCCAGTTCGTCCAGTTCTTCCGGCATGGAGTTCATTTCCAGGCGGAGTTTGGCCGCACTTTCATCGATCAGGTCAATCGCCTTGTCAGGCAGGAAACGGTCAGTAATATAGCGGTGAGATAATTCAACTGCCGCAATGATCGCTTCGTCTTTGATCAGCACATGGTGATGACTTTCGTAACGCTCTTTCAGACCACGGAGGATGGATATAGCATCTTCCACGTTTGGTTCGTCTACCATCACTTTCTGGAAACGGCGCTCCAGGGCTTTGTCTTTCTCAAAATATTTCTGGTATTCTGTCAGTGTGGTGGCGCCGATCGCACGCAGTTCACCGCGGGCCAGGGCCGGTTTCAGGATATTCGCAGCGTCCATCGCTCCTTCCATCGCACCGGCGCCCACCAGCGTATGGATCTCATCGATGAAGAGCACCAGTTCACCGTTACTTTCTGTCACCTCTTTGATCACTGATTTCAGTCTTTCTTCGAATTCTCCCCTGTATTTAGCGCCCGCCATCAATGCACCCATATCAAGGGCATAAATGATCTTGGAGCGCAGGTTCTCCGGCACGTCCCCGTTGATAATACGGTGCGCCAGCCCTTCTACGATCGCCGTCTTACCTACACCCGGTTCTCCGACCAGGATAGGGTTATTCTTGGAACGACGGGAAAGGATATGCAGGGTCCTGCGGATTTCCTCATCACGACCGATCACAGGGTCCAGCTTACCGGCACGTGCCAGCTCATTCAGGTTCTTAGCATATTTCTGAAGAGAATTATACTGGGTATCAGCAGTTTGAGAATTTACTGTACTACCCTTGCGCAGGTCTTTAATAGCGGCCTTCAGTCCTTTTTCTGTTAAACCTGCATCTTTCAGCAATTTGGCAGTGTCATCACTGCCACCCAGTATACCGAGTAACAGGTGTTCTACGCTGACAAATTCGTCTTTAAATTCCTTGATGCTGGAGCCAGCTCTCAGCATGGCATTGTTCGCATCACGGCTCAATACCTGCCCGCCTTCCCCACCGGAAACACGGGCGTATTTCTTTATCTGATCTTCCAGTCTGGAAGACAGGAAGTTGACATTTATATTGTTCTTCTTAAGTAAATAGTCGATAGCACTGTCCTGGTCTTCCAGCAGGGCCTTCAGCAAGTGCCCTGTCTCAATAGCCTGTTGTTGTCCATTGAAGGCCAGCTGCTGCGCTTGTTGCAGTATTTCCTGCGATTTAATAGTGAAGTTGTTCAGATTCATATACAGTTTTGTTTTCCTTTTTCGTCTTTCTAAACGACATATACAGAACAACAAAACATAGTCCAAGGTTAACAGACGGGGCAATTTGTCATAAATAACGGTGCCGGACTGCTGTTTTTACAGCTTTTCCGGTACCGGACTGCAATTATTTCACTTTTTGACAAGAACGATCCTGCTCCTGTCCGCTTTGTACATACTATTATAGAACTTTGCCAGCTCGCCATAAGCACTGGCAGGGAAACTACCCCCCTTATGGTCAATAGAACGGATATAAGTGATCACATTCCCCTCGATACTTACTTTTGAAGCATACACCCCAAAAGGGCTCTGTAAAGCCATTGGCTGAGGAATTGCCTCAGGTGTATAGCCCTCCGGAATAGTGATCGTCACTGTATCAACATCACGGTAAGCATGGCTCAGGTAGATATCTGCCCTGCGCACAGAATCAACGGATAATCTCCTGGAAGTCTTGTTCATCAGATTCGGCTCGATGAACATACGTTTACCCGTGATCGTAGCATAGTTACGGGCAGTGATCTCGATCTGCTCGTCTATATATGGCACCACCGATTTGGTTTCTTTCCAGTCATAGCTTTTCACCTCATAACTCGGGAAAAAGCCGACCTGTTTCAGCCCTTCCATCAGCTTCTCCTTTGTAAGGCCGTTCAGGAGGGAATGCAGATCATCCGTCTGCAATCCGCTGTAACGGCTGTTCACCCTTACTGTCATTTCGCCGGATTCCTCCACCTTAGCCACTACATGACGGGTCTGTACGTTCTGCTCCATAGAATAGACCGGCGTACGTACCAGTTTACCGCCGTTTTCATCTACGATCAGCACGGACCTGTTACCCGTGAATTCGCCCATGTAACCCATCGGAACAGTACTGCTTGTACACTCCAGCCAGGTGGTGTCCTTCGTATTGGGAACGCACACGATTACGTGATTGAACCGCTGCGAAGGGAAATCCGCCAGTGTAACATCATGCTGGTCTTCACCGGCATATACCAGCACACAGGAAGCTTTGATATCCGCCTCTTTCAGCAGGGCGCACATGTAGTTGGAAAGGGCTTTACAGTCCCCATAACCCTTGGAGGCCACGTAAGCAGCATCAAAGGTCTGCCAGCCGCCTATACCGAGCTGTATGCTGATATAACGGGTATGCTGCTGCAGATATTCATACAGTTTGGCGATCTTTTGTTCACGGCCAAGACCATCGGTCAACTGATGCACGGTCTGTTTAATATTATCCGGCAATACGTCCCTTCCCTGGTTCAGCGTATAGGAGAATTTCCCAAACTCTTCCCAGGTGTTCATTGAACCCTTATACTGTGGCATTTCGAAAGAAGCCGGCGCCAGTACTACAGAAGCCGTCCTGCTGCTCCAGTGCGGAGAATAGGGTTCATCCGGCACAGCATAAAGATTTTTCACCTCCCAGGTATAGGTACGGTCGCTACCGTCATTCCCCTGTACCGGCTCCCCTTTATAATTCAGGGCTTTATAGCGCAGCGCGTAATCTTTTGGCGTGATCACCGTCAGTTTGCTCTGTTCCACAGCCATAGATTCATCTTCCTGCGGAAACCACTGTGGCAGATAAAACGAGTGATTGTACCTGATCTCTACCTCGTACTCCACTGTATGCGGATACAGGTTATGGTAGAAGGAATGCTGCTTGATACGGTTGTCCGACATCAGATTCCCTCCGGTACCGCTCAGGTCCTGAATATCGCTCTGTTTCAGCTTTTTGATGGGCAATCCCAGTCCGTCATATAAAGTACCTTTAATGGAACGGATATCCCGCAGTTTGTCGTAGTATTCAGACAGGCGGACGAATTTCTCGCCTTCCGCATCCAGTACCGTAACAACATAGTGCATCGTCAGCCGCACATCTCCCGGATCATTGATCTTTACGGTAATTTCCTCCATACGTTTTACCACGTGCGCATGCTTCTTCAGAGAGTCGGGTATCAGCACCGCCGGGTAGATCGGATCACCGGCGAAAGCCGGGCCTGCGGACAATAAAACGCATACACAGTAACAAACTGCGTATGCGAATTTTTTAGTTAAAAACGAAAACATTGATTAGCTTTTTCTTTTCAGTACAATTTGTTCTGATTGTTTCTTTACGATCATGTCATAGAACTTTGCAGTTCTGCGTATCCATCCGCAGCAAATAGACTGACTAGCTTTTTCTTTTCAGTACAATTTGTTCTGATTGTTTCTTTACGATCATGTCATAGAACCTGCGCAGTTCAGGGTATTCCTCCGCAGCAAATACAGCACGGCTCAGTTTGATCCTGGAACGGAACTGAATGGTGTTCTCACTGGCCTGGATCAGGTACTGGAAAATGCCGTCTGTCTCATTCAGTTTCACAACGGCGGACTTTGGCAGTTCTTCCACTTCATACCCTTCAGGCACTGACATGTTCAGTGTATAGGTCTCATCTATTACATGTGACATTTCCACCGGATAGAAACGCGTTTCGGAAAGAAAAGGGTTCTTCAGTGTCGCTTCTTTAAACAGCGGATTGATATACAACATACCTGATTCGTCAGGCTTCATTTCGAAGTCGTATTTCACTTTCAGGGATACCTCGTTGTCATTCATATCTTCCACTTCAACGCCGCTGATAGTGGTCTCAGCGCCAAAATCCTTCTCATGACCTTTGAAGTAAGTCTCCTTGCCTTTGTCTTTTATACCGGCACGCATGGAGCAGGACTCAAAATAGGTAGGTACCTGCTGATAGCTGCCTTTCAGGGAACCCGCTTCACCCCCCATTACCATCACATAAGTGGTCTTCTGCTCGACCAGCGCATCCGGATTCAGATATACGGGCACCGGCGTAGTACCTTCCACCAAAAGACGGGCATGCCCGTTATAACAGGAAGAGCTCAGACGACCGAACCCAAGATAAGACAGGGACGCATCCAGGAAATAGGACAGCGTATCAACGGTCAATGCTGCAACGGTGTAGTTAAAACGAGCCCTGAGCGGATACATTTCATTGGTAACACCATGATCGCGGGTGCTGAGGATCATCGGGTCTGCTTTCAGCTTGGCGCGACGCAGCATGGCGATCAGCAGCAGGTTGATATCCGTCTCATTCCCATTATGGGAAGTGAACACGGTTTTCAACGGCTTACTCAGGAACAATCCGCTGTGGTCTGTACAGGTGAAGTTCGAGCGCACATAGTTGTAAATACGGCGCGCTTTGGCAGTATCTTCTTTCACACCAGCCGTCAGACCATCAACCACGTCGCCGAGGTAACCATTGTTCTTGCCCAGGTCTGCACCAAAGTCTTCGTCTTTATAAAGTTCCTCTGAGAATTTATCCCAGGTGGACATCATTGGCTTGACGGGCGTGTTCGGGAATTTCAACGCCGCGATCTGGAACTCGATCTTGGTAACGTGGTTCGAGAGTGAAGTGGTATAGCTCTCCTCTTTCAGCGCCGGTACGTTCTCGGCTGACCAGACGTTCTTAACGGTGTTTGAGGAAATACTAAAATGCTCGGCAGCTGCGGTCGGACGCGACTCATAGCTGAGATTGAACGTCTTTCTGTCGACGTCTGCCTTGTGTTTCATTAATCCGTTAACGTCCTGTTTCAGGAAAACGAAGTCATAGAACTCCGGTATTTCTACCGTGTACTCACTTAACAGTACCGGATACTCAGACTGGAATGTCCAGGGTCTCAGATAGTACTGCCATGGTGAGTTAATGGTGTAGGAATACTCAATAATGGTACCTTCTTTTACATCGGGAATGGTAAACTTTTTAACGTTCCATTCTTTGTCGACCTTGTCGTTGAAGATACTTTTGCTGTCCATTTTGGTTTCAACAACCTTGCCGTCTACCAGGTTGTAGGCAACGGCTTTTACATTCTGTAACTTTTCCTCTGCTGAGCCGACATGATAGAGCCCCACTCTGATGGTGGCTTCGTCATAGGCATTCTTATCAATGATTTTGATTCGCTTGTACTGCTTAAAAATCATATGGAGGTCATCTCTGTCTGCTTCATATTCTGATGATCCGACATCAGCAATAATAACCGCATGGGCTGAAGTATCTTTCTCGAACGATGTGGGCTTAAAATCTTCCGGTGTGATCTTTCCGAATTTAACTTTCGATTGTGAGAATGCTGAACAAGAGATAAGGCAACCTACTATAAGGTGCAGGGGGAGGACAATAGATCTGCTACACATATAAGGATATAAGGATTATTTGGGGATGAAGGTATGTAAAATTGATATTCCAACACTTGCTATAGCATACTTTTATTTTTATGTAACTTGCAGCCACTCATGGACCTTAGGGGAAAATACACGGACTTTATAAAGAAGCATGCTGCCGACCTCGGTTTCGATCATTGCGGCATTGCACAGGCAATGCAGCTGGATGACGATGCCCGTCGCCTGGAGAAATGGCTGCATAAGGGAATGCATGGCGCTATGCATTATATGGAAAACAATTTCGACAAACGGGTTGATCCCCGGAAACTCGTCGATAATGCAAAATCCGTCATTACCCTGCTCCTGAACTACTATCCACAGGAACAGCAGCGTACGGACACGCCCAAAATATCCAAATATGCCTACGGGCATGACTATCATGAAGTTATCAAAGCCAAGCTGAACACCCTGCTGGCAAGAATGCAGGAAGAGTTCGGCGCTGTGAGCGGACGAGGCTTTGTGGATTCAGCCCCTGTACTGGAAAGAAGCTGGGCGCAACGCAGCGGATTAGGCTGGCTGGGCAAAAACGGGAATCTGATCCATAAACAGGCCGGCTCCTTTTTCTTTATTGCCACCCTGATTACCGACCTGGAACTCCTATACGACGGACCAGTCGGTGATTTCTGCGGTTCCTGCACCCGTTGCCTGGATGCCTGTCCGACCGGCGCGCTCGTTGAACCAGGCGTCGTAGACGGTAGCCGCTGTATCTCCTATTTTACCATAGAATTGAAAGAATTGCTGATCCCTGACAAGATGCAGGGACAATTTGATAACTGGATGTTTGGCTGTGACGCCTGCCAGGACGTCTGCCCCTGGAACCGTTTTTCCAAGCCCAATAAGACCGTCGAATTCACGCCCATCCCCGAAATACTTAATTTCTCCACCAAAGACTGGGAAGAGCTAACCGAAGAGGAATTCAAACGCATCTTCCGCCGCTCCCCCATGAAGCGATCAAAATATGCCGGTATCCGCAGAAATTTGCGTTTCGTTAACGGTTGAGCTACTTGCATTTTTATTCCTTTTTTGTACATTGTCGGGACACGCTGCCAATTATACCATCATCTGTCTTGCTAAAGGGAGTATTTTTTAAAAAGGGATATTTATGGAAGTTAACGTACTAACTGCACCAGGTTTACATGGTTCAGGGCCATTGCATTGGCAAACGATCTGGGAACACAACCCCGGATACAAACGTATCGATCAGCAAAATTGGGACACACCAGAAATGACAGAGTGGATACAGACAATTGAGGAAGCCGTAGCAGCAGCCGGCCCGGATGTTGTCATTGCTGCCCACAGCCTGGGTTGTATCGCGCTCGCACACTGGGCACAACACACAAAACTCAGTATTAAAGGAGCCCTGCTGGTAGCTCCCGCAGACGCGGAAAGACCCGGATTCCCGGAAGAAGCCCATGGTTTCGCCCCCATCCCGATGTCTGCCCTACCCTTCAGAAGCATTGTAGTCTCGAGCACCAACGACCAGTACGCCACACTGGAACGCTCCAGGTCTTTCGCCAATGCCTGGGGAAGCCGTTTTGTCAATGCCGGCGAAAAAGGACACATCAACGCCGACTCCAACCTGGGAGACTGGCCAGCTGGTCAGACACTTTTAACAGAACTCGTCAGGAACTGGCAAACACTGTAAGAATCAGGATTTGGAAATAAGAATTGCAATCAGGAGCCAGGAGGTAAAAGTTAAGAATTAAGAATCAAGAATTAAGAATCAACAATTAAGATTTAATAGTTAAAAGCTAAGAATTAAGAGCTAACAGCTAAGGAGCAGAGACTGAAAGCTAAAAGCAGCGAGTAAAAGTTAAGACCTGAGAGTGAAAACTAAGAGCAAAAAGTGAAAGCTAAGATTTAAGAATTAACTACGAAGATTTAAAAGATCAACACACCACTTATTAATTACTTATACACACTTGCCCAATTGGCCGGTGCTACCAGCGGAGGGGTTGAGGTGGAGACAAAGGGCCTTAGCCCTTTGAGAGCCCGCCCGCCCAACAGCAACTCAATCCACCATCCCACCGCCCAACACGACCCCCACCGCCCAATAGCCCTTCTCGCAAAAGGGCGTCAGCCCGTCGTCCCACCTCAACCCGCAGCAAGAAGCCTATGGTCTGACAAGGATTCAATCCACTCCAAATACCACGCCCCGGAAAAAAGGACGTCAGCCCGCAGCAAGAAGCCCACTGCTTCTTAAATCCTGTTACCTGATTCCAATTGTTCAATCCCTGACTAATCAACTCTTAAATTAAAAAAGCCGGTCCGTACGAAACGGACCGGCGATTGATATTCCACGTCATCATTGGCTTATTCAGCCTATCGATCTTTAATTACTTAAATCCTTTCATCAGATAAAACGCATCATTCCAGCGCAACTCATTCCGGAACTGATACAAATCCGTCTGCTTGCCGATCTTCACATACTCAATCCCCGCCATGTCCGCAAAATCCTGCATATGCGCGGCCCCCAGATTCTGGCTATAACAGGTATGGTGCGCTCCCCCCGCCTGAATCCACGCAGCACAACCCGTACGCATATCCGGGTACGGCTTCCACAACACCCTCGCCACCGGCAATTTCGGCAGTTCATGCAACGGCGCGACCGCCTCCACTTCATTAACCAGCAGCCTGAATCTATTACCCATATCTATCACAGAAGCATTGATAGCCGGGCCACTGGCGACATTGAACACCAGTCTCACCGGGTCCGCTTTCCCGCCAATACCCAAAGGATGTATCTCACAGGATGCTTTCCCGGCCGCAATAGAAGAACAGATCTCCAGCATATGCGCACCAAGCACCAATCTGTTATCAGGGTCAAAATGATATGTATAGTCTTCCATGAAGGAGTTCCCTCCCGGCAGACCGCTTCCCATTACCTTCATCGCCCGCACCAGCGCAGCCGTTTTCCAGTCGCCTTCTCCACCGAAACCGTAACCATCCGCCATCAGACGTTGTACCGCGATACCCGGCAATTGCTCCATACCATGCAGGTCTTCAAAAGTGTCAGTGAACCCTTTGAAGTTACCCTCTTCCAGAAAGGCACGCAGACCTAACTCAATACGAGCTGCTTCCAGCAAAGAAGCATGTTGTGCGCCGTTCTTTTGCAGACCGGCCGCCAGCGTATAGGTATCCTGGTATTCTTCTACCAGTTTGCCGATGGAGGCATCGCTGATGTCTTTGATATATTTCACGACGTCACCGATACCATAGCCATTTACGGAATAACCGAACTGCAGTTCAGCCTCCACTTTATCACCTTCGGTAACGGCCACTTGTCTCATGTTATCGCCTATACGGGCAAAACGTGCGCCCTGCCAGTCAAACCAACCAGCTGCTGCGCGCAGCCATACGCCGATTTCTGCGACTACTTCAGGGTCTTGCCAGTGGCCTGCCACTACTTTACGGTCCATACGCATTCTCGACATCATAAAACCGAACTCACGGTCGCCGTGGGCGGACTGGTTCAGGTTCATGAAGTCCATATCGATATCTCCCCATGGGATGTCGCGGTTAAATTGGGTGTGCAGGTGCAGCAATGGACGTTGTAATATTTTCAGTCCGCCGATCCACATTTTTGCAGGAGAGAAAGTGTGCATCCAGGCGATCACCCCGATACAACCGGGCGCTGTATTTGCTTCCTGACAGATGCGATAGATTTCGTCAGGCGTCTTTACGACTGGCTTAAAGACGATGCGTACCGGTATATTGGCTTCATTGCTCAGGGACTGCGCGATCTTTTCAGCATGCGCCGCTACCTGCTTTAAAGTTTCTTCTCCGTAAAGATGCTGGCTGCCTGTGATGAACCAGGCTTCAAATTGCTTCAACTGTATCATGCTGTTGGAATTTATAGGTGATGACCTGCGCTATTGTCCGTAATAAGCATCGGGCCCGTGTTTGCGTTCAAAATGTTTTCTGATCAGTGCTTCTTTCAGCTTGGGGCACTCCGGACGGATACTCTCCGTGAGAAATGCCATACGTGCTACTTCTTCGAGCACGGCTGCATTGTAGACCGCTTTATCTGCCGTTTTACCCCAGGTAAAGGGAGCGTGATTACCGACCAGCAGCATCTCAACGTCCTTGTGGGAAAGACCTCTTTCCTGCAGGCATTGCATGATCTGAAAACCGGTCTGGTATTCATAGTTACCCTTGATCATTTCATCACTCATGGGGGCAGCGCAGGGTACGTCTGCGGTGAGATGATCGGCATGTGTGGTGCCATATACGGGGATATCGCGTTGTGCCTGTGCCCAGGCGGTGGCATACGTGGAATGCGTATGTACGATACCGCCGATATCTTCCCAGTGCTTGTACAATACCGCGTGGGTTTTGGTGTCTGAGGAAGGGCGGCCGCTGCCTTCAACGGTGTTGCCGTCAAAGTCAACGATCACCATCTGGTCGGGCGACAACTGCACATACGGCACGCCGCTGGGTTTGATGGCAAATACGCCGGCGGAGCGGTCTGCTACGCTTACATTGCCGAATGTAAAGAGTACCAGTCCCAGTGCAGGCAATTGCATATTGGCTTCGTAAGCCTGTTCTTTTATGCCCTGATATTGCTTGCTCATACGTATAATTTTTCGGTGATAGCGCCCAGTTCCTGGAATTTGCGGTAGCGGGCAGCATAATAGGCCACGTTCTCCTGGCGGGGCTGCCAGGTCGTTTCAAATCCTGAAGTCATTGCTTTCTGTGCCTTGTCGATATCAGGATATACGCCTGCAGCTACTGCTGCAAACATAGCCGCCCCCAGTGCACATGCATTCTCACTGTTCACAATACGGATAGGACGGTTCATGACATCGGCCAGTACCTGCATGGCATAACCCGATTTCTTGGCTACGCCGCCCAGGGCGATCACTTCGTTGATGGCGATACCTTCTTTCTGGAAGCGCTCCGCGATGCTTTGCGCACCGAATGCAGTGGCTTCCACCAGTGCTTTGAAGACCTGTACAGCGTCTATACCGAGGTGTAAACCTGTAATGGTGCTTTTGAGCGTATGATTGGCGTCTGGCGTACGACGGCCGTTAAACCAGTCCAGCGCCAGGGGATCATTATCTTTCAGCGGTAGTTGCTGCGCCTGTGCAGAGAGGTAGCCTAACAACTTCCCTTCTACAGCGGCCAGTTTGTCCTGCTCGTCGGGTAACAGGGCGTACATCGGCCCCATGATCAGTTTGCGCAACCAGGCAAATACATCGCCGTAGGCGGATTGTCCTGCTTCCAGTCCGAGCATACCTGGTATAACCGATCCGTCTACCTGTCCGCAGATACCCTTTACAAACAGGTGCCCGGCTTCTTCCATCGGCGCTACAAGGATATCGCAGGTACTGGTGCCGATCACTTTACAGAGGGAGTAGGACTGGATACCACCGCCTACAGCGCCCATGTGTGCGTCAAATGCGCCGGTACCGATTACTACGTCCTGCGGCAGACCAAGCTTCTCCGCCCATGCAGCGCTGATGGCGCCAGCAGGCACGGTCGCTTCAACGGTATCGGTATAGGTTTGATCATATTTTGTGAGTGCGGGACTCAGTTTTTCAAGGAATGTACGCGGAGGCAAGCCGCCCCAGGAGGCGTGCCACATCGCTTTGTGACCAGCAGCACAGCGGCTGCGCAACAGGGTGCCGAGGCTTTTATTGCCGGTGAGCACTGCCGGTATCCAGTCGCAATGCTCTACCCAGGAAGCCGCCTTTTCGCGTACGGCGTCATCAGCCGTAATAACGTGCAATATCTTGGCCCAATACCACTCGCTGCTGTAAATACCACCACTGTATTGCGTGTAGTCCATGCCATTGCTATGCGCGATCTCGTTGATCAGGGCTGCTTCTTTATTCGCAGTATGATCTTTCCAGAGCACGAACATCGCATTGGGGTTCTCTTCAAATCCAGGCACCAATGCCAGCGGCGTACCGGTTTCATCCACCGGCCCCGGCGTAGAACCGGTCGTGTCTACAGCGATCCCTTTTACGAGGGCAGCCGTACCCGGAGGACATTGTTTTAATGCCTCACGGATGCTATGTTCCAATCCTTCCAGGTAATCCAGCGGATGCTGTCTGTACTGTTGCGTAGCCGGATCACAGTATAATCCTTTCTGCCAGCGGGGATAATAGTGCACAGCACTGCCGGCTTCCTGTCCTGTCTGCGTATTTACAACGAGGGAGCGCACCGAATCGGTACCGAAGTCGACACCTATTACAAATGAATTTTCCATAACGTACAATCCTGACATGCCTCCCACCTACAGCAGGAAACAGCCGCTTAATTTAAAAATGAATAATTGTTCGTATATACTTTATTGTCAAAAAGACAATTATAAAAAAAGGCAAAAAAACGCTGATATGATTATCACTGTGTAAACAGTGACCATCATATCAGTGATGGCCTATTTCAAATTTCCCGGATCGGAAACAAAATTGAGGAAGGCGTGGAATTTGGCGCTGTACTTTCTTTTATCCAGCTTATAATAGAATGCTCCCCTTTTGGAAGTAGCCCTCTCTTTTTCTTTTTGTTTGACAAGCAAGCCGGTAGATAAAACCTTCCTGCTGAAATTACGCTTGTCAAAGCCGGCATCATATACTGCTTCAAACAGTATCTGTAACTGCGGAATTGTGAATCTGGTAGGTAGCAGCTCGAACAACAGCGGGTGGATCGCCGCTTTGTAACGTAACCTGGCCTGAGCCTCTTCAACCATATCGGCGTGATCAAAGATCAGTTTAGGGGCATCTTTGAGCGGGAACCACTCTGCCTTATACTCATCGGTGATCTGCTGTTTGTATTGATTGATGTCGATCAGAGCGAAATAGGCTACTGAAAGCGTCCTTTCCATCGGGTCCCTGCCGGGATGACCGAAAGAGCCAAGCTGCTCCATGTAAACCCCGTCCAGTCCTGTCAGCTTGGTCAGCGTACGGGCCGCTGCCTGCTCCAGATCTTCATCAGGCTGAACGAAACCTCCCATCAGGCTCCATTTCCCTTTCTCCGGCTCAAAGCCGCGTTTGATCAGCAAAAGCTTGAGATCCTGTCCGTCAAAACCGAAAATAATACAGTCTACAGCTACCAGCATCCGGGTTTGCCGGGAATAACGTGTCATACTTTGCAGGAATTTAATTCCGCTAATATAAAACAGAGTGTTGATATTGCCAGCATTTAAAACTGCAGACCGCTTATTTAGCACAATATAGAAATATAAATGTCAATTTTACAATTAATTTTTACCAAAGCGTAAAACAGCCTGCGGTACAGCAGGGACAATAGGTGTGTAGATAGCTGTTTATGCAGACTAAGCATGCCTTTGAACAACTTCCGGTCATAGCACATATTACCGGTAAAGACCGGAGATATATCCGATGAATTTCGTAGCGTCAAACCGTAAACGCCGTTAGCCCCGCCCGCCCAAACAGCTGACCCGTACTTACTATCTTTTCTGATAGGGACCGGTCTTCAATAAAAATGGCCCTGGCTATCACCAGGACCATCAACTATTTATGATTGCCCGAAGGCAGATAGACAACGGTAATTATCTGAACAAACCACTGGTGGTAAGTGTCGTATAATCAGGCACAAACGTGAGTATATTGTCAAAGCCAATGAATTCCTCAGCCGTGTGCATCGTGGTCAGCACGACCGCCTTCATACCCGCATTCGCAGCAGCCTCCACGCCTTTCGGCGCATCTTCAAATACGATGCAGTTCGCAGGATCAGCGCCCAGTTCTTCTGCCGCCTTCAGGAAAACCTCAGGATTCGGTTTACTCGTAGCAACATCATTCGCAGTAATGATACTTTTGAAATAATGACGGATTTGCAGATTGTCCAGCGCAAAGTCTACGTTGAACGGAATAGCCGCCGTACCGATACCCATCAGGATACCTTCTTTCTCCGCAGCCGCCAGGAACGCATCCAGCCCCGGGATCAAACGAAGGTGCGGCAGGTACGCCTGCTGGTATTTACGCTCCTTTTCCATGGACAATGCGTCCATCTCCGCCTCCGTAAAACGGTCCTTCCCGAAAATACGGACCAGTAACTCCTGATTCTTACCATACATCTCCTTCTTCACCGCCTCCCGGGTCATACCTGCCCCCAGGTCATCATTCAGAATATTAAACCAGCCCTCTAAATGATATGCCATATCATCGATCATAGTGCCGTTCATGTCGAAAATAAATGCCTTTTTCATATGCCTGTTTTACGATTTGCAGGTCCAAAGCTAGTAAATTAAGGGAAGAGTCCATAAAGGGAAGCTGGCAGCTCCGGTTTTCCACATCCGCCACTGCAATTAGTGGACAATCTCCCGGGTTCGAAGGGACTTCCGCTCCCGGATTATGATTAAATTCATAATGCACAAAATCAACATCGATGGCAAAACAACAATCTGTTATCACCTTTACCGGTAAACTTGGCCAGCAGATTGGCTATGAGCGCAACGGTAAATACTTCCTGCGCGGCGCACCCCAAACGGTCCGTCAGACGACCGCTACCCGCAACGCCGCCAAACGTTTCGGCATAGCCAGCAGAAAAAGCCGGCTTATCCGCCACACCTGTTACCACGAACTGGACGTACGCTGCGACAGCAACCATGTGAATCGCCTCAACAGCTTACTGATCGCTAATGCAGGAAATCACGCCGCTTTAACTGGTTTCCGCTTTAATCAGCATGCAGGTATAGATCGCTTCCTGGCAGTAAAACCTACCGTGTCCGCAAACAGCGAATTACACATTCCCGCGCAGGATATATCACAATACGGTCGCTTTACAGCCCTGGAAATAAAAGTCATTGCTGTCAGAATTGATTTCGATACACGCCGTGTAACAGGTACAGATACGTTTGTGACCAGTATACATCCGGGGAAGCCTTTCGACGGCCTGACCATTCCCCTGTTCGTTCCCGGAGAAGGAACATTGCTGCTGACCTTACAGGTAAGAGGAATGCGTAGCGATGGCCCGTCCCATGATCAGCGATATATAACGGCAGATATCATTGCTGTGATACCTCCCAAAGCGACAAAACGCCTGAAAATACATTCACATCCCCAACGCCCAGCGACACGCACAAGCACCGTGTACATCCCGGCACATACACATCGCTATCCCGCCATCACCCAGCTGGAATAAATGCTTCCCTGCCGTCCTGTTATATTTTGTTGCGTATTTTTCCACTAACTGTTTCGAAAATAAAATCTTCTTTTCCGCTTTTGCATTCCGCTGAGGCCAATCCCTCACGCCCCTGCCCTTTGCCTTTGCAGCAACAGCACTTATATAACATCTCCCGGGCATGACCGTATCAATACCGGATCAAGTCCACCTCTTCGTCCGGCCAGCAGGCTTTTTAGTACCCGTTTTTCAGGTATATTCAGTATAGCAAAGACCTTACATAACTATCCTCTCTGCTCCTGCTATTCCTGACCGATACGCTCCTGCACGGATTCTCACCCTGTCATTCTACCTTCAATATACATTCTGCACAACTGAACAATACCCCCTATTCATGCTTCTTCGGCACCACAAGCGCCGTCTGCAGGTCCTTTCTCACCTCCTGCCACTCCATCCAGATATGGTCCTGCGCCGACTCTTCTCCTGTCATTCTGCCTTCTATGTCCATTCTGCGCAGCTGATAAAAAGCAATGGTCTCTAACACCCGGCCGGTGTCCAGGTCTATTTCACCATTGATCATGTCGGCATTACTTTCCAGTATACGGCCGATATTGATCCTGTTCTCCACAAGAGAAAGGTTACTATTAGGGCCGGACAACTGCAGTTCCTCAAACAATCCGCTTAATATGCTGTCAGCATGATCATCCTGTCCATCATCTTCCCAAAAACAGATAATGCAAATCTCGAACTCCCCGCGGTCTGTGAGAGAGGGGAAACCACAGCCCGGACAGGTACACAATTCAATCTCGTTCGCCTGAAGATAAGTATCGTAAGTCGTCCTTCTCTCTTTGAATGCTACTAATATTTCGTCGTCGGTCATAAGGGCTAAAATTATCTCTTTCCGCCGAAAGCAGCAATTATCAATGCATCTTTAGCAAATCTAACTATTACTTATAGATCAACCAGATGTTACTGCAGGCAATAATATCGCCCGATAGGACCAACAGGTGGACCCCGGCACTTAAGACTATTACACACATACGATCAAACATATCAAAAAGTCCATATTGACGATAGCGACAAAAATACCCTGTGAAACCTACAGCATGAGCCCTGTAAAAGTAGATGGAGAAATATGTCCCCTATTGGCTTGAACACCGTTCGGGTCTTCATAAATCACGCTAATAGGGAGATGATCTCATAATAAAAACCAACAGCTCTCTATAGTGCTTAAAAGCACTACCAGATAAACATTGTCCGCTAAATACGCACCGGGGAAAAATGTAAAAGAAGAAGGTCGAATGAATTCGACCTTCGCCGACCTAGTTCACGTTATTGAATCGGCCGCATGCGGCAAAAATTACCTGGGCAATTTGCATGCAGCTCGCAGAAACCTTTGTTAACAAAACACGCGTTTTCATAGCGCCGGCCGCACACATCCATTCAACTCACATATGAAAACAATCACAATAAGCACAACCGGCTTATCAGTATGTCCGGAACAATAAAATCAGAAGAGAATATCTGGCGGATAAGTCTTCTATAACTGTGGAACAACCGGGTTACCCAATCCTTACAAAATCAATCGCTACTTAACGCAAGTTAATGATAAATGTCAATCTAACAATTATATTTTTTATTACAAGGGAACAGCAGAAATTAGTGCACAAAGCCCCTGTAAAACGCCCTCCTTACCTGCCGCTGAAAGCAGCTTCCCGAAGACACACACTACCCGGATATAGTTGCATCAGTCAAGCTATTGCGCCTGTTTACCGCCTAAACTACTTCCCTAGTTATTGAATGGACTTTTCGATATATTTGACGCCATATGCGGAACATTCTTAAAAACTATAGCAGCCTGCTGACCTTACTCGGTGGTATCATTGCCGGCAGTATCCTCGGGCTGATCTTCGGGCAACGGGTGGAAGTGATCAAACCGATCGGCGATATCTTCCTTAACCTGCTCTTTACAGCGGTCATTCCGCTGGTTTTCTTCGCCATTTCTTCTGCAATTGCCAATATAGACCCGGGACAAAAACTGGGTAAGGTCATTTCAGTCATGACCTTCGTATTCCTCGGTACTGTCCTCGTATCCGCATTCCTGACCATTGTAGCCGTCTGGATTTTCCCGTTGAAGGCCGTAGCGCCGGGTACCTTCGTACCGGACGAGAACGCCCATCCGGCTGGTTTTGGTGAACAGATCGTAAAACTGCTCACAACCGGGGAATTCTTCGAACTGCTATCCAGGAAAAACATGCTGCCCTTCATCATTTTCTCCGCACTGACGGGCTTTGCCGCCCTGAAAGCAGGTGAAGCCGGCAAAGCGTTCCGCAATTTCCTGCACTCCGGCAACGAAGTCATGAAATCCCTACTGGACATTATCATGGTGCTAGGCCCTGTTGGTCTGGGTGCTTACTTCGCCTATCAGGTGGGTACGCTCGGTCCGCAGTTATTTGGCACCTACGCAAGCTCTATGGCGGTCTACTATGGATTTGGTCTCTTTTACTTCATCGTAATTTTCAGCGTCTACGCTTTCCTCGCAGGAGGCTTTGCCGGTGTGAAAATTTACTGGAAAAATAACCTCATCCCTACCTTTACCGCCCTGGGCTCCTGTAGCAGTATTGCCACCATCCCGGCTAATCTGACGGCCGCGCAGCGTATGGGTATTCCCGAACACATCGGGAACGTAGTAGTGCCACTGGGTGGTTCTTTACACAAGGATGGTTCCAGCATCTCTTCTATCATCAAGATAGGAGTAGTATTCGCTATGTTCGGCCGTCCGCTGACCGGCGTAGATACCGTACTGCTGGCATTAGGGGTAACAGTGATCGTAAGTATTGTGGAAGGGGGTATTCCAAACGGAGGTTATATCGGGGAACTGCTCGTGATGTCTGTCTATGGATTTCCGATAGAGGCCCTACCGGCAGTAATGGTCATTGGTACCCTGGTCGATCCCCTGGCTACCATTCTGAACGCCACCGGAGATACAGTAGCGGCCATGATGGTAACCAGGGTGATGAAGGGTCGGAACTGGCTTAAGGATCGAGCGGATCTTCAGGGTCCTGCTGCCATGCCCGCAGGTCAGGCATGATCACATTTTCCGTAGGGCTCTTCCTCTCCAGTCCTTCATATGGCAGATAGCCTAATTCATTCATAAAACGGATGGCCATCTTTTCGATTGCCAGTGACTGAAACTGATCTGTCACGATCAACATCGGTTTTGCTGCCGGCATATTGAAAAGATAGGCCAGTCTTACGGCATTGCGGATGTTGGTCGTCGTGTGCCGCGCATGTGGTTCAATGATCACCGCACTATCAGGAATACCCAACTTGCTCACCATATACTTTTTCATCTCTATCGCTTCGCAGAAAGGCGTCTTGTAAGGATGCACATGTCCGCCGGAAACAATAATGAACGGCGCTATGCCTTTATTATACATATCGGCCGCTAATCCGCAACGGTACATGCCCATGGTATCCATGGTCTTGCCCGGCTTACCCGGACCACTGCCCGGCACCATGATAGAAGTAAACTTATAGGCATTCCAGTTGATCCTTCTTGACTTGGCAAAAGGCGCCGCATTTGCGCCCTTATATAAAGGCTCATAACGTGTAGCCTCATCTCTGCCATTGATTTCCAGCGCTTCCAGTGATCCCATCAGCGGCTGTTTGAAGAAAGTACTACCCGCGCCAACAGCCATTGCCTGCTGTGTGGCCGTTTTTGCCTTCTGCACAAAAGCAGCATCATTCGGACGGAAAGAAATAGAATCTATCTTCGGATAACGGGGCGCAACGCCCTGCAGATAAACCCTGAAAATATGGTTCATACCCGCAGCAACATCTTCCCAGGCCTTTCTGATAAATGTGGTATCCGCATCGTTATTGTACAGCGGATAACGGGACTCTATCTTCAGTCGCTCTACGATCTGCGCCATATCATTGTCACTTACCGTCAGTCGCTTGAATTCATCCGCAACAGCGCTGATCTCCTCTGGCGTCCAGGCAAATGCCTGTCCCATACATCCCCCATCACCACAGGAAGCATAAGCGGCAGCCAGGCGGTCATGTCTGTCCTTTGCGATAGCGTTGAATGCCGCATCCTTCACCACGACATTGTGCGCGGCGCCGTTTCTTTCAAGCACATATAACAGGTAGAACGATTTGCGCATCTGTAATTGCTGTGCGGAGGAATAAGCTGGTCCCACGGCCTTCGCGACAACTGCTGTTTTGGCCTTCGGTTTAGCTTTTACGGTCTTTTTCTTTTTGTGCTGACCATATCCTGTTAATGCCGTCACGGACAATAACAGGCACAGGCCAATGTTGAATGCTGATCTCATGTTGTTTCCCCAGGCGCGTTGGCGACGCCTTATTTTGATTATTGTATCTGTTTTCCGTTCTTCCAGATGGAACTGATATTTGTGGTGGCCCTGATATCAAGTTGTGGATCGGCATCAAGTACCATAAAGTCTGCTTTTTTACCTGGTTGCAGGGTACCGGTTTCCGCATCGATACCCAACAATGCGGCGCCGCCATGGGTGGCATAACTGATCACCTTCAGAACAGGGATACCCAGTTCGGCCATCAGCTGCAATTCACGGTGTTCAGAGAAACCCTGCGCCCTTACCGGTTGTGCACCGGAATCTGTCCCCATAGCGATTTTCACGCCTGCGCTGTCCATTTTCTGAAAATTCTTCTTCGCAATAGCGAACGCCTGTATCTTACGGGCCTTGTCTTTGTCCTCAGCCTGCTTTTTACGATAATCATCGCTGTTCAGCATATCCCATACGCCTGGCTCCAGCGATCGCATAAAAAACGGATCAGTAAACCATCCGGGGCTAATGAGGCCATAGGACAGGCCAAAATCTTCTATACAAAGCGTGGGAATATAATAGACGTTCTTTTGCTTCATCGCCTTGATGAGCGCATCGTCCACCTCCTGATCACGGATACTGTGCGCCAGGACGTCCACACCGGCATCCACCAGCTGATGAGCATCTTCCAGGTAATAAACGTGAGCGGCTACTTTGATATTGTGAAGGTGTGCCTCTGCAATGATGACACGGTATATTTCAGGCAGGAGCTTCGGACTACCATCCACCCATATCTTTATGAAGTCAGGCTTCAGGCCTGCCAGGGTACGGATTTCCTCTAATGCCTGGTCTGCATTGACAGGACGCAGGATACTGGGACCAAATGCTACCGGCGGCGTACCGCGGGGCGCCCCGAAACCATAACCGGCAGTGTAAAAGGAAGCACCACCCATCATGCCCGCACGGGAAGCATCACGCATGAAAAAGCCGGTAGGCTGGTCAGTCCCAAGACTCAATACCGTGCCCACACCATAACTCAGGTATTGGTTCAGCTGACGGGTTACATTATCGGGAGTAAAGTTCTGGGCAGAAATTTCGGTGCCTTTCAGCAGCCCCAGATGACTGTGCGCATCGACCATCAGCGGCATGATCGTTTTACCGCTGCCGTTGATCTCTTCTGCGCCTTTAGTGGGATAATTCGTGCCGGCTGGTAGTATAGCCGCGATAGTATCGTCTTTTATCAGCAGACTGACATGGGAACGGGCGGCGCCCCCGCTCCCGTCAATCAAGGTAATATCTTTAATTATTACGGCAGTGTTGTCCTGTGCATTAATATGGAAACATACAGCGGAAAGGCAAACACCTAGAAACATCGGTTTTAACATAGTTAACAATTTGCAGTTTGAGCATTCCAGAACTGCAAACTACGAAACTATAAACTTAAAACAGACCCGGTCGCCTGTTGAATTTTATGAAAGGCAAGATCAAGGTCTGAAAGGAGATCGGCCGGCTCTTCCAGTCCGACAGACAAACGGATCAGACTATCCGCTACCCCGGCGGCTCTCCGGGTCTCATCAGGGATGGATTTATGGGTCATACCTGCCGGATGACATAACAAACTTTTAATACCACCCAGGCTCTCTGCCAGCTTGAAATACTGTGTGCTGGTCACAAATGCGAGTGCGGCCGCCTCTGTGTCTTCTTTCAGGGTAAACGAAACAATACCGCCAAAGCCTTTCGACTGCCGCTTTGCGATCTCATGTCCGGGATGTGTTTTCAGGCCCGGATAAAATACTTTGTCTACCAGCGGATGCTCCGCGAGATACTCCGCAATGACCTGCGCATTACTGCAATGCTGCCTTACACGCAGATGCAGTGTTTCTATACCACGGATCAGCAGAAAGCTGTCAAAAGGTGAAAGGATAGCGCCACAGGCATTCTGGTAAAACTTGATCTCCGCGCCCAGTTCAGGTGTTCTGGTTACCACCACACCAGCGATCAGATCACTGTGTCCACCAAGGTATTTGGTCGCACTGTGAATGACTATGTCAGCGCCCAGGTTCAATGGCTGCTGTAATACCGGTGAAGCAAAAGTATTATCTACGCAGAAAAGGCATTTATTGGCAACTGCGATCTTCGAGATAGCAGCAATGTCAGATATCTTTAAAGTTGGATTGGTAGGGGTTTCCAGCCATATCAGTTTTGTCTTCGGCGTGATCGCATTGAATACCGCCTGCACATCAGAAGTATCTACATAAGTGACCTTGATGCCAAACTTCTGATAGACTTTGTTGAATAACCGGAAAGCACCTCCGTAAATGTCATCCACGGCTACAATTTCATCTCCGTATTGCAGCAGTTTCAGAATAGCGTCAATAGCCGCCAGACCGCTTGAGAACGCAATACCCGTAGCACCGTCTTCCAGCTGGGCCACAATCTTTTCAAGGGTTTCACGGGTCGGATTGTTCGTACGGGCATAGTCATAACCTTTGTTGACGCCGGGCGCCTCCTGTACAAAAGTGGATGTCTGGTAAATAGGTACTGCGATAGCGCCGGTCTGAGGGTCTACGGGAATAGAATGGATCAGTTGTGTGATTGTGCTCATCTCTTGTGTTTTTGAGTTTGATGAAAATTGTTGATTAAACAGGTCCTCGGCAGGAACTTATCAGAGATGGCAGATAGAAAACAGGAAGGTCTTAAAACAAAAAAACTCACCTGGTAGCCAGGTGAGTTGAATATATTTTGATTAAAATATCGATCAAACCTACTGACTTATCTTTCCCGCTATGCGGGCTGGATGTAGCACCTTTCCGGTTTGGTGGTTCCGGATGGTTGCTAAGGCTTCACAGGGCCATTTCCCTCTGCCTTTCTTGATAAGAATCTTAAAGAACTGATGCAAAGATATAGCTGGAAATATTATATCTCCAAATTTATTTTTCTAAGCTTTGATCTTTTTTACAATTTCAGCAATGCCATCTTCATAGGAAGTAGGTGTAAAATTAAAATGCTTTTCAAACTTCGTACTATCGAAAATGTAAGGATGCGTTGTCTGATACATCATCTCATGCAACTCTGCGATCGTAGTGTTGAAAAAGCCTGCCAGCTTGATCATAAAGCTACCCAGCTTCATGTACTTTGGCTTCGTATGTAATGCCGCAGCCACCATTTCCACATATTCCTTCCCGTTAGGTGCAGGGTTCTTCGTTGGCAGATGCCATACCTGATTATACGTCGAAGTATCCGACGCCAGCAGGTACAATGCTTTGCCTGCATCAGGCGTATACGTATAACTATGTGTTACATGATCGTTACCGAGCCAATTCGCCGTCTGACCTTTCGCCAGTTTATCTATCACCATCATATTGAGAATACCGGTTGTATCTGCACCCGGTCCGTAGAAATCCGCCGCCCTGGCGATCGTCGCCGTCAGCCTTCCTTCTTTTACCCGGTCCATGATCTTACCTGCTATCAACGCCCTCACCTCTCCTTTTTTACTACGCGGATTAAATGGCGTGTCTTCCGTCATCTTTCCATCTACCAGGCCATACATATACACATTGTCAAAAAAGATCAGCGGAATGCCTCCCTCACTGCACGCATGGATCACATTCTGGATGATCTTCGGCCACGCCTCCTGCCATATTTTATGGTTATAGGTTAGTCCCGCCACTAAAAAAACCACAGAAGAACCACTAATGGCCCTCCGGGTCTGTAAGGGGTCCGTAATATCAGCCGCCATCACACTTGCTCCGTCCACCGCCTGTGCCTTCCGGCTTACCAGACGTACCTGCTTCCCGTTTTCTAATAATACGGATGTCAACTCCTTCGCAATAATTCCACCGGCTCCTAAAATTGTATAAATCCCTGATTCTGATACGTTTGATGCTGTGCTGATCATAAATGGCGTCTTTGTTTTATAAGATAGTGACGTAAAACTATTGAAAATATTTTATTTTATGAACAGTGTTTAGTAAATTTGCATCGTAAATATATTAACATGGGTATTAGTGATCGTAAGGAAAGAGAAAAGCAGGAGATGCGTAAACGGATCATCGGCACCGCAATGGACATGTTCATCAATGATGGGTATGAAAAGACCTCTATCAGGAACATCGCCGAAAAGATAGAATACAGCCCTGCCACCATTTACCTCTACTATAAGGACAAGGACGAACTGTTATACGAAGTACAGGGCGAGGCCTTCGCAGAATTGTACAAAGCCTTCGAGAAAGAAGCTACCTCCACCGATCCGATGGAAAAACTGGAACAGTTGCTCCACTCCTATGTCAAATTCGGTTTCGAACACCCGGACCTCTATGACCTGATGTTCATACTGCGTTCGCCAATGAAAGCGGTCAGCGAAGATTGGCCCAATTGTGATGAGGCATTCGAATTTCTCATAAAGACAATAACGCCCTGTATGCATCAGCTGCGCTTCACCGATCCCGGAGTAGCCTCCCTGTCCATCTGGGCATTAGGACACGGACTCATTTCCCTCTTCATCAGACAACGCATCAAAGTCATGCACCTGACCGACGAAGAACAAAGGGCATTGATCACCAGCACCGTAGACGAACACCTCCGACTCATTAAGAAATAAGACGATAGCGTCATTTATTTTGACGCTATCATTTTTCTTACAATTTCATACAATATTCCCGCGGCTCGATCGTCGTACTACCTGACGCCGTCAAAATCAATCACATTTTCAACTGACACTTCACGTGTCTTTTTTTATCCGTCATTACTAAACAGTGTTCATTATGTCAACTGCCATCATGAAAAGAAAAACGTTCATAATACTAATGGCTATTATGTGGACGTCCGCGCAGCAAGGGTCTGCGCAGAGCAAGGTGCTGGATGACTATATTCAGAGCGCTTTTGCACAGAATCAGGGGCTGAAACAGCAGCATTTCCAGCTGGATAAATCACTTTACGCACTACAGGAGGCTAAAAGCCTGTTCTACCCGCAGGTAGGCCTGACTGGTAACTATACCAAAGCTGGTGGCGGCCGTACTATCGATATTCCGATCGGCGACCTGCTCAACCCGGCTTATAGCACCCTCAACCAGCTGACCAACTCATCCAAATTCCCACAGCTGGAAAATCAGTCCGTACTCCTGAATCCGGACAACTTTTACGACGTACACCTTCGCACCACCCTCCCGCTGGTCAATACCGAAATATGGTACGCACAGAAGATTCGCCGAGAGAACATCAGTCTCCAGCAGGCAGGTGTCAACGTCTATAAACGCAGACTCGTCAGAGATATCAAAACAGCTTATTACCAATACTACCAGGCCGGGAAAGCAGTGGACATCTACAATACCGCCCGCACACAGGTGCAGGAGAATATTCGGGTGAACACCAGCTTCCTGACCAATGGCGTGACCAACAGCACCGCCCTTACCCGCGCCAAAGCAGAATTGCAGAGAATCGAGGCCTCCATCACGGAAGCAGAGAACAAAAAACAGAACGCAGCTGCCTATTTCAACTTCCTGCTGAACAGAGACCTGAAATCCGGGATCGTACTGGACAGCTCCATCTTCCTGCCGGAAGAGCTCTCATCTGCTCCTACCGGCGCCGCCAATGTCAGAGAAGAATTACAACAACTCTCCCAGCAACAGAAAATAGCGGACCTTACCTATCGCCAGTCAAAGTCTTACCTCGTACCGAAACTCAGCACCTTCCTGGACCTCGGTTCACAGGACTTCAACTTCAAGGTAAACAGCCAGTCCAAGTATTACATGTGGGGTGTGAGTCTGCAATGGGACCTCTTTGCCGCCGGACAACGCAAATACAAAGCACAACAGGCTGCAATTGACGTCAGCAACATCCAGGCAGCTTATAATGAGGCCAGCCTCTCCTTCCAGCTGGAACAACAGACAGCGGAAAACAATTATCACACCGCCGTCGCCAACTTCAACAGCGCACACGAACAATTACAGCTCTCTGAAAAATATTATAACGACCAGGCCAAGGTCTATAAAGCAGGACAGTTGCTCTATATAGAACTGCTCGATGCCCAGAACCAGCTGACCAACGCACGTCTGCAGCTCTCTGTGGCTTTCGCAACTGTACAGACAACGCTCGCTGATATCGAACGTGCTCAGGCATCCTATAAACTTTAACACATCCTCCTTAAAAATATTCAACATGAAAAATATTCTCACCTTCTCACTGCTGGCTTCTTTTTCCTGCCTGGTAATATCCTGCGGAGCACCCAGCGCTGCTGAAAATAAAAACGATAATAAGTCTGCCGATATCCCGGTAAAACTGCTCCCGCTCAATGGCCAGCTGAATGCTCATCCCGCCATCTCCGTATCCGGACAGTTCACAACCGATGATGAAGTACTGCTCTCCTTCAAAACCGGTGGTATCATCCAGCGCATCCTCGTAAAAGAAGGCGACGCTGTAAAACAGGGCCAGGTACTCGCCATCCTGAATCCGGTAGAGATCAATGCACAGGTGCAACAGGCGCAACTGGGCTTCGAAAAAGCACAACGCGACTACAAACGTGTAGATAATTTATACAAGGATAGCGTGGCCACTCTTGAACAGCTGCAGAACGCCAAAACCGCGCTGGACATAGCAAACGAACAGGTTAAAACAGCACAGTTCAATCGTACGCACTCACAGATCACGGCCACCGCCAGCGGTTATGTACTGCGTAAACTCGCCAGCGAAGGCCAGCTCGTACAACCAGGTACGCCTGTACTGGAAACCAACGGCGCACAATCCGGTAACTGGCTCCTGCGTGTAAACGTAAGCAACAAAGAATGGGCAGCCATCAGCATGCAGGATAAAGCCAACGTAGAAGTAGAAGCTGTTCCTGGTAAAACTTTCCAGGGTAGCGTATCCCGTAAATCCGAAGGCGTACAGCCACAGAGCGGTTCTTTTACTGCGGATATTAAACTGACAGGAGAAAAACCTTCAGCGATCGCTTTCGGCATGTTCGGTAAAGCAGTCATCACGCCTGTAACGGTTACCGCAACCTCAGCTAACGGACCATGGGCCATTCCTTACGATGCCTTACTGGAAGGCGACGGTAATAAAGGATTTGTCTTCATCACCAACGATAACAAAACCGCGCATAAAGTATCGGTAACCATTTCGGGTATGGAAGCCGATAAGGTCATCATCAGCGATGGCCTCCAGCAAGCAGCTGCATTGATCATTTCCGGCAGCGCCTACCTCACAGAAGGCAGCACCATCAACGTTAAATAACGCAGCTCCCGAACACGCACTCCTTTAAACTCACCGAATCATGAAAATTTCTTCATACGCGGTAAAGAACTACCAGTTTACACTGGTCATCTTTATCATGATTATCGTATTAGGTCTGACGACCATCCTTTCCATGCCCCGCTCCGAAGACCCGGAGGTAAAATCACCCATGTTCAGCGTAGTGGTGGTATACCCCGGTACCAGTCCCAAAGACATGGAAGACCTGGTCGTAGATCCGCTGGAAAAAGAACTCTCCTCTCAGGAAAATATCAAACGCGTACGTACCAATATCGGCGACGGTCTGGCTGTCATCCGCGTAGAATACAAGTACAACAGCAATGTAGACGATAAATACCAGGAAGTACTGCGCGTAGTCAATGGTAAACGCGGACAACTCCCCGATAATATCAATATCGACGTACAACGCGTACAGCCCAGTGATGTGAACATCATGCAGATCGCCCTGGTATCGGAAACCGCCCCCAAAGACAAACTCCAGTACTATGCCGAAAAGCTGCAGGACGACCTGGAAAATATAAAAGCATTGAAGAACGTAGAGATTCACGGTATTCCCGGCAGACAGGTAAGAATAGAACTGAACCTGGAAAAGATCGCACAGCTCGGATTACCTGTCAACAAAGTGATCTCCAGCATCCAGAATGAAATGGCCAACATCCCGGGCGGTAGTGTGGACGCGGGTAACCGTAGCTATAATATCAAAAGTAGTGGTAGTTACCAGCAACTGGAAGAGATCAAAAACACCGTTGTATTCAATAGCAAAGGAAAGAATATCTTCCTGCGGGACGTTTCCAATATCTATTACGGCTTTGCCGATGAACAATACGAAACAAGACTGAACGGCCGCCGCTGCGCCTTTGTAGTAGCAGCTCAGAAGGAAGGTGAGAATATCAGTCAGACGAAGAAATTATATGCACCGGTGCTGACCGCTTTCAAGAAAACGCTGCCTTCCAATATCGATATGATACAGCATTTTGACCAGGCAGATAATGTGAACAGACGTCTCGGCGGACTCGGAAAAGACTTTCTCATCGCAATCCTCCTGGTAGCTGTTACACTGCTCCCACTGGGCTTCCGCCCGGCACTGATCGTGATGATCTCTATTCCGCTGTCCCTGGCGATCGGCGTAGTATTACTGAATGTATTTGGTTTTAACCTGAATCAGTTGAGTATCGTCGGACTGGTAGTAGCGCTCGGTCTGCTCGTGGATGATAGTATCGTAGTAGTGGAAAATATCGAGCGCTGGATACTGGAAGGGCATACAAAAATGGAGGCGACATTAAAGGCCACCAAACAGATCGGACAGGCCGTAGTCGGTTGCACCGCCGCACTTATGATCGCCTTTATGCCACTGGTATTCCTGCCGGAAGGTGCGGGTGACTTCATCCGTGGATTACCCATGGCCGTTATCCTGAGCGTATTTGCATCCATGCTCGTATCGCTCACCATCATCCCTTTCCTGTCCAGCAAATTGTTATCAGAACATACCGGCCATCCGGATGGTAACATCTTCATGCGTACGCTGAAGAAACTCATCCACGGCAGTTACTCCCGCTTACTGGATAAAGCCCTGAACAGACCCGTGATCACGATCATCGTGACCGTACTGATCTTTGGCGCCTCTATGTTTATCTTCCAGATCGTAGGTTTCAGCCTCTTCCCGGCGTCAGAAAAGCCACAGTTCCTGATCAACATTACGACACCGCCGCAATCCAGCCTTGACTACACCAAAAGTATCACCAGACAGGTAGAGCAGGAACTGAAGAATGAAAAGTCCATTCAGTATTTCGCCTCTAACGTAGGTAAAGGTAACCCCCGTGTCTACTATAACGTTATACAGGAACACGAACGCACAGACTACGCACAGATCTTCGTACAGCTGGACGAGCACACAGCGCCTGATAAAAAGCTGAAACTGATCGACAGACTGCGTAAACGCTGGAGCCCGTACCCAGGTGCAAAAGTAGAAGTGATCAACTTCGAACAGGGACCTCCTGCACCAGCGCCGGTAGAAGTGCGTCTATTCGGAGACAACCTGGATACCCTCCGTAATCTGGCCGCCCAGGTAGAGATCATGCTGCAAAAGGTACCAGGCGCCATTTATGTGAATAATCCGGTGAAACTGCTGAAAACAGATATCCGTGTAGATATCGATAAAGAGAAAGCACAATTACTGGGTATCCCAAGCGTGAATATTGACCGTACGGTACGCCTGGCAGTCGCAGGTCTCAACCTCGGCCATTATGCCGATAAGAACGACAATGACTACGACGTACTGCTGACACGAAATAAAGACGGTCGTCCGACCATGGAAGTATTCAACAATCTGTATGTAAACAACCAGGACGACAAACCTTATCCGTTGTCACAGGTAGCAAGTCTGAAAATGGAAGCTTCACCGCTGCATATTAATCACCAGGAAAAGAGACGTGTGGTATCTGTTACCGCCTCTCTACAGGAAGGTTTCCTGGCAGATCGCGTCATCAATAGTACTATTGAGAAGATGAACACCTTCCGTCTGCCAGCTGGTTACAGCTATGAAATGGGTGGTGAGGTAGAGGCCCGTCAGGATTCCTTTGGTGGCTTCCTCAGCATCATCATAGTCACCATTTTCCTCTTCGTGGCGGTACTGGTGCTGGAGTTCAAAACCTTCAAAAGCACCCTGATCGTACTGTCCGTTATTCCGTTGGGCGTAGTAGGCGCTGCCGTTGCTTTATGGGTGACCGGCAATTCCCTCTCTTTCGTAGCAATAATCGGTATGATCGCCCTGGCGGGGATAGAGGTGAAGAATACCATCCTGCTGGTTGATTTTACAAACCAGTTGAGAGAAGAAGGCAAACCGCTGGAAGATGCGATCAGAGAAGCCGGTGAGATCCGCTTCCTCCCGATCGTGCTGACATCCCTGACCGCCATTGGCGGCCTGATGCCGATAGCGGTCTCCACCAATCCATTGATCGCCCCACTGGCCATCGTATTGATCGGAGGACTGATCAGTTCTACCCTGCTGTCAAGGATCGTAACACCGGTGGTATACAAACTTATTCCGCCCAGAACAGGCAACCAGTGAACAATTAAGAATTAGGAATTAAGAATTAAGAATTGGAAATGCAGCGGAGATTAGTGAGGATGATTGGAAAGCATATTTAATAATTAATTAGTTATAAGAGAAAGGCGCCCACCAAAATGGGCGCCTTTCTCATTTGCTTATTACCAGTTCTTACTTTATACTTTAACTAATATTGGTCTGTCCGCTGCATTTCCAATTCTTAATTCTTAATTTTTAATTCTTAATTATTTCTTCACCATCTCCACCCAGCTCGCCGCCATCAGGCCTGCTCCAGGAATAGCCGGATGCACGCCATCCCCTGTCCAGTAAGCACCTGGCGCATGTTGCTGCGCTTTATCATAGATCGTCTGGTATGGCAGGAACACAGCGCCAAACTGATTAGCGATCTCTTTCGCCGCCACACGGTATTCATTAAAAGTAGGGAACCATTTATCATCTACAGCTCTTACGCCGTTTACAGCGAACGGCTCACCAATGATCAGTTGTACTTCAGGCAGCGCCTGTTTCGTACGGTCCAGCAGTTTGATAAAGTCTTCGCGGTAAGTTTTTACGGTACCGTTATAGTTACCGTTCAGCGTATGCCAGTAATCGTTTACACCGATAAGAATGCTGAGAACGTCCGGTTTCAGTTGCAGACAATCGGCATCCCATCTTTCTGCCAGCTGGTACACCTTATTACCACTGATGCCCTTATTATAGATTTTCAGGTTTTTGTCCGGAAATTCGGTCAGCAGGGTCGCGGCCGCCAGATAGGCATAACCATTACCCAGTGCGCCCTGATCATTAGGGTCCATTTTATCGCGTTTACGTCCTGCATCTGTAATGGAGTCTCCCTGGAAGAGGATAACGGCGTCTTTCTTCAGTGTCAGTTTCTTGGCACGGGCCGGGCTTTCACTTTCGCCGGACTTTATAGCGGCAGATGCGATCTGAGGAAGGCTAAGAGCAGCCAGACTACCGAGCGACACGTTCCGGATAAAACTCCTCCGGTTGGAATTCTGTTGTTGTTCCATGGAATTATGATAGTTAAGTATGGATTTAGTGGCTGGTTATACCACGCTAATGGCGAAACCTGTAGGGATTAAAGCTAATAAATATTAATAATAAAAATAAATATGCCGCTCAGGAATGAGCGGCAATTTAGTTATCTATCCTATGAAAACCTGTGTTTAAAAAATCTTCGCATTCGTCTGGTATACATTCTCATAATCAGCATACGCAGGTTGCGAAACCATTTGTGGCTTTATTATGGATATGGATATGGCAGAATTATAATAACGTGAGATATCTCGATTAATCATATAAAATTTAGCGCACATTGATATTAAATCTTACTTCAAACTCACCTCATGCTAAATGATTTATGCAAATCTTACGTAAAGATGTACAATTGTTGCGGTCGATTTCGTAAATTTCGGGACCAGATATAGAAAATGAGTAAGGACACACATGTTTCTAGGTGAAAACACTTATTTTCAGAAAGTGCAGCGAACCAGGCTATTAAGGCCCCAATATTTGACGCATATTTACGTGCAGTCCGTTGCATCTGGCTGTTAATGCCCACCTTTCCTTGAAAAACCACATTTGACATGTTACCCCTGTCTGGCCAGTATTACATTGCTACGGGCCCGACAGGAAGTGAATTGTTCACCGATCATTAAAACGACTTATTTGATCATAAAAACTTTATAGGGACCTATAACTATGTGGAGAGATTTTTTTGCCCCTGCCAATTTTAGCAGCAGTTATGCGTTAAATGGAAAAACTACATGCGAATATTCGGCAAACTGTAATCATAAGGGACACACGACTAACGGGGACGAACAAACTGCCTCAAATTAAGATAGCCAATGAAAGAGTCAAATTATAGAATACTGGTTATTGAAGAAGATGCTGCTTTAATAAGAAAGATTCAACAGTTATTAACCCTGCATCACTATGACGTACATACGTCCAGCACTGCTGAAGAAGGTATTTACATCTGCCGCCAGTACAGGCCCGACATTATTGTTTGCGGCGTAAAACTGCGTGGCAGCAGCGGATTTCACTTCCTGATGGAACTACGCAACGATACCTCCCTGCAACACATTCCTTTTATCTTCATCAGCGGTAAAGAAGGAAAAGAAGATATGCGCATGGGCATGAACCTGGGCGCAGACGACTTCCTGTCCAGGCCATTCAAAAGCAAAGAACTGCTGATGAGCATTAAGTCAAGGCTTACACGCTTTACCATTTTTAATGTACAACAAAGGGATAAACACACTACCATTATTTCTGTGCCCGCTATTCCACAGGAAGCCCATCACAAACTCAGCAAAACAGAGTTCAGGGTCATGCAGATGATCGCTGAAGGCATGAGCACAAAAGAGATCGCACAATCACTTAACATCAGTATCAAAACCGTCGAGAATCACAGACATAACATTTCGAAAAAGTTAAACCTGACAGGTCATAATTCCCTAATCAAATATGCCATAAAAAACCTCACGCAGCAATACAAAATATTGTCTTAAGTTTGGCTCTGGGAAAGCGTTTCCCCTTATAAGCCAGGTATATATGATTTACGAAAATCTGTTGTTGATTTTATCGCTTTTGTTTGTCGTTTTCATGCTGATGATGCTCGGCCAGCGACTCAAAGTGTCTTATCCGATCTTTTTAGTGCTCGGAGGATTGGTGATCGGATTCCTCCCCGGCGTGCCACGCATTAAAATGGAACCCGAATTAGTGTTCCTTGTATTCCTGCCACCGCTTTTATTTGAAGCGGCCTGGTATACGTCATGGCACAACTTCTGGAAATGGAAACGGCCTATTTCGCTACTGGCTTTCGGACTGGTACTGTTCACTTCGTGTATCGTTGCCTATGTGTCCAATGCAATGATACCCGGTTTTACATTGGGTCTCGGCTTCCTCCTGGGCGGGATCATCTCCCCACCGGATGCGGTCGCGGCAACGGCCGTACTGAAGAACATCAAATTACCTAAACGGGCGATCTATATCCTGGAAGGAGAAAGTCTGGTGAACGATGCATCGAGTCTGATCGTGTTCCGGTTTGCCCTGCTGTCTATTGTGTCCGGTACTTTTTCCATACACGAGGCAGCCACTGATTTCTTCCTGGTAACGATCATGGGTATCCTTACCGGACTCGCCATCGGACACGTATTTTACGCGATCCTCCGCTGGTTTCCCACCACACCGAGCATATCAACCGCGCTGACCTTTATGGCGCCGTATTTTATGTATATCGGAGCAGAAGCCTTCCACTTCTCCGGCGTAATGGCCGTCGTAAGCGGCGGATTATTCCTCTCCTTCCGCTCCCATGAGATATTTAACTACAACACCCGTATGCAGGCAGTGAGCGTCTGGAAGACGGTCGCATTTGTATTGAACGGGATTGTTTTTATCCTCATCGGACTGGAACTCCCGGAAATCGTGGAAGGTCTGGGTGACTACTCTCTCGGAGAAGCCATCCGCTATGGCGTGATCATTAGTGTACTGGCGATCGTGATCCGTATACTCTGGATGTACCCGGCCACCTTCATCCCCCGCATGCTCTTCAAATCTATCCGTACAAAAGAGAACCATCCCGGCTGGAGAGCGCCCATGGTCATCGCACTGGCGGGTATGCGTGGCGTAGTGTCGCTGGCCTCCGCCCTGTCCATCCCGCTGGCGCTGGACAATGGCACCAACTTCCCGCACCGTAACCTGATCCTGTTCATCACCTTTGTGGTGATCTTCGTTACACTGGTCATCCAGGGGCTGTTGCTGCCGCTGATCACCCGTCTGCTGAAGGTGAAGGAGATCGACAATATAATGCCGGAAGTAGAGCAGGAAACCGGCATCAGGCTACAACTGATGAAGGTTGCACACAAACAGTTACAAGAAACTTATCAGAAAGATATCGAAGAAAATGAACTGGTAGCTAATCTGCAGCAGCAGTTACAAAGCGGCATTTCGCTCTCGGCCACCAAACTGGCATCGCTGGAATGTGATGATACCGAATTACACGAAATAGAGCGTTTCCATGGGGTCAGGAAACACCTGATCGCCTTACAGCGGAAGGAATTGTTCAGGCTAAAAAAAGAGCACCTCTATGATGATGAGGTGCTCCGTAAACAAGAGGCATTATTAGATCTTGAAGAGGCGGAAATAAACGGCAGAAGTAGTCACTAAAGCCTTATTTCAGGTGTAACACACCGTTCGCATCATAAGTATGATGGACGTCGCCGATCAGCTCCAGGGTTTCCAGGAAATAATCGAGACGTTGCAGTTTCTCTAGTCCACCGGTAAATTTCTTACCGGCCAGTTCCTTATTGTCAAATACCACCTGTACGCCATACCAGCGTTCTATTACGCTGGCAATTTCTGCCAGGGAGGTATTGTGAAATACATACACGCCTTTCATCCAGGCCAATACTTCACTGTCGTCAAAATCGGTCACCTTATAGCCTTTTTCGCTGGTAAAAACGGCTTCCTGACCAGGCCTGAGCTGTATCTCTTTGCCCTCGGCCCTGCTGATAACAGCGCCGCTAACCAGTGAAGTACGGGTCAGGCCATCACTATAGGCATTTACATTGAAACTGGTGCCCAGTACCTGGATATCCGTATTCTCTGTATGTACGACAAATGGTTTAGACTCATTTTTAGTCACCTGGAAATAAGCCTCGCCATCCAGGTAAACCTCGCGTTTGTCTCCGGTAAAATTGAAAGGAAAACGTAAACGGGAAGTAGCATTCAGCCATACCTCCGTACCATCAGAAAGGACCAGTTTATAGTCCATTTTAGGCGGAACGGTCAACGTATTGTAGCCGCTACCCATACCTGTACCGCTGGTGTATTGTAACTTCTTCGCCCCGGCGCTCAGCTGCACATCTCCGGCCTTGATATCCTGTCCTGCCTGATTATAAGGCAGCGCAATGGTCTCTCCCCCGGCCAGCTGTAGCTGCAAACCACTCTTAGGCGCTGCAGGTTTACTGACTGGCGCCAGACTAGCCGTCTCTGATGATTGCAGATGATTATTTTTCCATATCAGACTGATACCCGTCATAGCAACGGTTATAACAGCAGCTGCAAACAGCCATTTTCTGATACTGCGTATATTCGTGTTCTTTACTGATAATTCTTCCCTGACAGCACTCCAGGCATTCGTCACATCGATCTGCTGCCAGAACTTCTCTTCACCGGGCAGTGAGAAACTGTGCTTCAGGGCCCTCCACATTAATTCAACATCTTCGTGGCCGCTGATTAATGCTGATACATACTGATCGTCTGATTCATTGATCGTACCGTTGCGCTTTTGCAATAACAACTGGTATATGTGTTCATGATTTTCACTCATCTTTCTTACTGTTCAATGATTGGTAGATGGCTCCGCACGTGGAATATACAAACTACAGGTCTTGCAATCTATTGCATGAAGCTACGCACATCTGTTCATTTAAACTGTTAATTACCGGTTAATGCATTTGCTAACAAATTGTTACAGAATATAAATGAAAAATAAAAGTAAACGATTGAGTAAGAAAGAGATGAGATGTAATTAACGCCGTTAATGATCAGTGGAGAATAATAGATTAATACTCAATTTCTCAATAAAAGCTGCAGCTCCATTAATCGCCTCCTGGTCACCAAAGGTGATGCAGACCTACGCCGCATTCCAATGCCTGATTACTAATCCTCAATTTCAGAATAACCCTGCTGATCCACCGTTCGCTCCTAACCTTTCCTTAAACCCACGGGCTCCCACGAAGCCTACGCCGCATTCCAATGCCTGATTACTAATCCTCAATTATTAACTAACGCTCCAACTCGTCCATTCGCTCCCAACCTTTCCCTCAAGCCCCTTGGCTCCCCAGACGTCTCCGCCGCATTCCAATTCTTAATTCCTAATTATACATAAAAAGGGCCGGCTGTTGTTACAGCCGGCCCTTCCATCATATCAGTATATGACTAGTATTTTGAATCCGGACGGTTAGCCAACGCTTTACCGAAATCATAATTAGGCTTGTTACCCATTGTGATCTTCAGTGTACCGCCTTTCAGAATATCCGCATGACGGATATAGCTGTTTTTGTATGGTTTACCGTTCAGCGTGATCTGCTGGATGTAAATGTTCTCAGCGCTGTTGTTGATGGTCTCAACATTGAAAGTCTTACCACCCTGTACTTTCAGGCTTGCTTTCTCAAACAGCGGACTACCAAACACATATATCCCTTTTGCAGGATTTACCGGATAGAAGCCCAGAGAAGAAAGCACATACCAGGAAGACATCGCACCTACGTCCTCATTACCTGCCAGACCTTCCGGAGTGGTAGTATAGAAGTCTTTCATTACCTGTCTTACCTTCTCAGATGTTTTCCACTGGTTACCAGCATAAGCATACATATAAGTAACGTGATGGCTTGGCTCATTACCATGCGCATACATACCGATCAAACCAGAAATGTCATTGGATGCTTCTGCGCCCATATCGCCGCTTGCTACGAACAGGCTGTCCAGTTTTTTAGTGAACGCATCGTCACCGCCCATCAGGCTGATCAGCCCTTCTACATCCTGTGGCACCAGCCAGGTGTACTGCCAGCCATTACCTTCGGTGAAATCACCTTTCTCATGGATGGAATGGAATGGATCGTAAGGTGTTTTGAAGCTACCGTCATCCATTCTCGGACGCACAAACTTGATGGTGCTGTCGAAGTAGTTTTTATAGTAACCTGCACGTTTGGAGAAATACTCGAAATCAGCGGTGCGGCCCAGCTTTTTAGCTACAGCAGCGATACACCAGTCATCGATCGCATATTCCATTGCTTTGGATACAGATTCGTATTCTTTATCAGCAGGAATATATCCTTTTGCCTTGATATCCTTCATGCCCAGATCATCCCTGGTAGCAGAAGCTTTCATTGCTTCAAACGCTTCGTTGATATTAAAGCCTTTGTAACCTTTCAGGTAAGCGTCCGCGATAACCGGTACGGCATGATATCCCACCATACAGTTCGTTTCGCTACCCACCAGTGGCCAGATAGGCAGTTTACCCTGCTGCTTGTAGATCGTCAGCATAGAGTTTACAAAACTGCTCACTCTTTCCGGCTGTGTCAGGGTATACAGTGGCGCGCAGGAACGGTAGATGTCCCACAGGGAGAAGACAGTATAGTTGTCAAAACCCGGATTAGGATACGCTTTCTTATCAGTGCCACGGTAAGAACGGTCATGGTCATTGAACAGTGCCGGACCGATCATGGTATGATACATCGCTGTATAGAAAATGCTTCTGTTAGCGGTATCTTTTGTTTGCAGCTGTATCTTGGACAGTTCCTTGTTCCATTTGGCCGTCGCTGTTTTCACAGTACCTGCAAAGTCCCATGAAGGGATCTCGCTGTTGATGTTAGCCAGTGCGTTCTCGCTGCTTACAGGAGAAATACCTACTTTCAGCATTGCTTCTGCCGGCGCTTTATCGAAATTGATAACACCTTTGATGGTCTTACCTTTTCCTTCAGTACCAGACAGTTGTTTGTCACCGTCAAATACGACAAAATCCTTTACAGGCACGTTGCTCCTGATCGCAAACCACAGACGCTGATCTTCCGCCCATCCTTTGGAATAACGGTAACCCACCAGGGTGTACTCGTCTTTCTTCTGGATGAAAGTTTCAACCGGCGCATCCCAGCCGATACCTTCTTTCAGGTCGACGATGATGTGGCCTTCCTGTCCTGCAGGGAACGTATATTTATGGAAACCAACCCTTTCGGAAGCTGTCAGTTCCACTTTGATATTGTAGTCTTCCAGCTGCACTGCGTAATAACCGGGTTTCGCCGTTTCATGCGCATGTGTATAGCGGGAGCCGTAACCAGTCGTTGGATTTTCCTGTGAACCATGGTTCGTTCTGATCTTACCGGTATACGGCATGATCAATACGTCACCCAGGTCACCGATACCCGTACCGCTCAGGTGCATCTGTGGGAAACCTATCACCACACTGTCAGAATAATGATAACCTGAACACCAGTCCCAACCCTTAACGATGTTGGTAGGCCCAACCTGTACTGCGCCAAAAGGTACGCTCGCGCCCAGGAATACGTGACCATGACCACCGGTACCGATGTATGGATTTACGTACTCTGATGGCTTAAACTCCTTTCCTGAAGTAAAAGTTGGTTTTTTGTCTTGTCCGTTTACCTGCATGCCGGCCAGTAGAAGTGAGGCAGCCAGCACAGGGTAATGCTTAAGTCCCAATTGCATATCTCTAAATTCCTTTAAGGGAAGCAATATACGCAGCGGAATGCAGAAAAGGAACACCGGCGAAAATACTACTACCCGATGTTAACAATTCACCAACATATTCCGGCGGGCAACTTTGTGCATAAAAGTATTTTTGTCAGGACTCCTGTCTTTGCGGCAGTTTTTTCCGAAATACCACTTTTGGGTGAATAACCCCTCATCTGACCAGATCGCTATGCTTTTATTCCATTTTCTGGAATTGATAATCAAACCGATACTAGGGGTTACCTCCTATTTTTCCTAATACGATATAACACAAAAGTGAGGGGGCAGGCCCTAATTAAATAACACAATTTCCATAGATAACCATGCTACGTCTGTGTGATTCGTGTAAACAATACATTAAAATAAGAATAAATAGAAATTAAGTCATATCTTTACTTAATATAATATAAGATATAATATAATATTATATACTTATTGACTTATAACTGTTATAACTCGTATGAGATGAAAGCAATTTTACTCATTTTACTTGTCCCCATTTTTGTTTGTTCGGGCTTCATCGCAAGAGCACAATCAGGTCTGACAGGCTTCAACTACCAGGCGCTCGCCAGAACTTCCAATCAGGGCGAACCCTTAAAACTGCAAGCTATTCAGGTCAGGTTCAGTATTCTTGCCGGCAGTCCCGACGGACCAGCAATTTACGTGGAAAGACAGACCGCCGTGACCAACTCACAGGGTCTGTTCAACCTGGTTATTGGTCAGGGTACTGTAGAAACCGGCTCCTTCGCGACGATCCCCTGGAGCGCTGCTAACCAGTATCTGAAAGTCGAACTGGACAAAAATGGTAACAACGACTTCGTTCCTATCGGATCAATGCCGTTTATGGCCGTTCCGTATGCATTGTATGCTGTCAACGGCGGTACTGGTGGTGGCGGTGGTGGTCCTACTGTCAACGTAGTCTGGCTCGGTACACTGACCGCTGCTCCTATAGCGCCAGCTGCCGGCAATGCGTATTATAACAGCACAGATAAAAGATCTTACATCTACGATACCAACCTCCAGCCACAGATAATGTCGCAGGATGGTACCAACGGTACTGACGGTCTTCCTGGTCCTGCGCTCTCCTGGTTAGGTTCCTTCACAGCTGAACCAACACCAAGCGGCGCCAATCAGGCTTATTACAACATGACCGACAGAAAAGCTTACATCTACGACGGTTCCGCATGGCAGGTTTTCGCGGAAAGCGGTGTAGATGGCACAAATGGCGTAGGTACAGGGGTTAGCTGGTTAGGTTCCCTGGCCGCAGCTCCTGCTACTCCGACCATCAATCAGGCTTATTACAATACGATCGATAAGAAATCCTACATCTACGACAGCACCAGCACCTGGCAACTGCTTGCACAGGATGGCGCAGACGGCGCCGCAGGTGTGATCGGAAAAGACGGTATCTCCATCAGCTGGCAGGGCACATCGGCAACAGCGCCGGCTACGCCTTCCCTGAACTGGGCTTACTATAACAGCACCGATAAGAAAGCATATATATATGATAGCACCGGCGTATGGCAGGTACTCGCACAGGATGGTACTATCGGTAAAGACGGCGCCTCCATCAGCTGGCAGGGTTCAATGGCAGCAGCTCCGGCTTCGCCTTCCCTGAACTGGGCCTATTATAACAGCACCGACAGGACCGCTTATATATATGATAGCACCGGCGCCTGGAAAGTACTCGCTGAAGGTGGTACAGGCTGGAACCTCTCCCACCTGGAATTTAAATCAGATGGTTCTATCGGACTGGCAACAACAGCCGACACAGATACATTAAAATCCGCCAACAGGGCATGGCTCATCAGAGGTAACTCTGAAACCAACCCCGCGCTCGACTTTATTGGTACTACTGATGATAATCCTTTTATCATCAAGGCCGGTGGTACAGGTCCTCAGTTTGAAAAAATGCGCATCTTCCCTGATAAACCGCAGATCATCGTAAACGGTACCGACGATGCTGGTACTTCACTGGGTAAAGGTGTATTCACCGTTTTCTCCGGAGATCATGCTACCGGTATCGTAAATGACGAACCTATTTATACGAACGCGATCATCGGTTACGCAAACAGCGGCACCGGCGCGGGTGTAGCAGGTTACAACGCAAGTAACGGTTACGGTGTGAAAGGTTTCACCCAGGTAGGTTCCGGTATATACGGTTCCGGCACCACCCGTTTCAACGAAGGTGTAAGAGGTTATAACTCTTCTACCAGCGGTGGTTTGGGTGTGATCGGTATGACCAACTCCCCTTATAAGGCAACCAATACCTTCCGCTCAGGTGGTGTGTTAGGTCTGTCTACGCACGGTACCGGCGTAGGTGTGGTTGGTGCAGGTAACAACGTCGATTACCAGACTATCACCAACACGCCTGAAATCGGCGGTGGTGTAATGGGTATTGGTACGCGCGTTGGTACGATCGGTTTCGGTAGCACTGCAATGTCAGGTATAGGTGTTATGGGTGTTGGTAACAACCAGGTAACTGTATTACCTGCGCACGGTGGTGCGGGTGTTGTAGGTGTTGCCGGTGGTACAGGCGCAAGCCAGTATGCAGGTGTAGGTGTGGTTGGTTTCGCCAAAGGTCTCGCTACTGATGTTGAACGTTGGGGTGGCGTATTCGAATTCGGTACTTCCGCTTCCGTTATACATACTTATACTTACCTCGCAGGTGCTAATTCAAGCGGCATGTACGGTATGATCTCCAACGGTACAAAATCTACCGTAGTGAAAGACCAGACCGGCGAAAACCGTCTCCTGTTCTGTACAGAAGCGCCTGAAGTATTGTTCCAGGACTTCGGTACCGGCGAACTCCAAAACGGTGCTGCACATATCGACCTCGAAGATCTGCTTGCCAAAGTGATCCGTGTCGATACGAAACACCCGATGAAAGTATTTATCCAGCTGGAAGGCGAGTGTAACGGTGTATATGTTACCAACAAATCCGCTAAAGGCTTCGACGTAAAGGAGTTACAGGGTGGTAAATCAAATGTGCCTTTCACATGGCAGATCGTTGCTTCCCGCGCGGACGAAGTACTGGCTGACGGTACCGTACTGCCTTACTCCGACAGACGTTTCCCTGTAGGTCCTGGTCCTTTACCAATGACCGACTTAACCCCTTCTGCTGATTCAACAGCTGCTGCCACTCCGGCAAAACCAGCCATGAAAACAGTAGAACTGAAAAAGAACGAAAAAGAAGTAGTAAATAAAGCATTCTCCAATCTTCAGTTTTCAAGTGCAAAAGCTGAAATCGCAGTTTCTTCCCTGCCTTCCCTCGATAAAATGGCCGCTTTACTGCAGGCGCATCAGGAATGGCAGCTGCTGCTGAGCGGTCACACGGACAACGAAGGCACGGAAACATTTAACCAGACTTTATCAGAAAAAAGAAGTGAAGCAGTAAGACAATACCTTGTCACCAAAGGTGTTGACGCTGAAAGAATTACCACCAAAGGCTATGGTCAGTCCAAACCACTCACTACCAACAGTAGCGAAGCTGGCAGAGGAAAGAACAGAAGAGTTGAGATGGAGATCTTCACTGCCGAAAAACCTTGATAATGAAAACAATCAGTAAAATAATTACAGCAGGTGCTGTGTGTGTGTCATTCCTCTTTTCGGGAATGGCACACGCGCAATCTGCACTGATCCCCAAAATCGAACGCCAGGTCACTGCCAGCGGAGGAAAAGCCGTATTGGTGGGACTGACTGACCTGGACAGCAAGTTGTACGAATACGAAATTGATTGTACGATCGGCGATATTATGGTGAAACAGCTTAGTTATCCGGACTATGCCGTCGTACAACAGGGTTACCAGCAGGGCCCTTTGTCGCTCCCAAAGCTGAATGCCGATGAAATGCTGGTATATCCGAACCCTACTGACAGAGAGATCACCATCAAATACAACCTGGACCAGGGCGTGAAAAGAGTAGACGTGCGCGTGATCAATCTCTATGGCCGTATGGTGTTCTCAGAAGCGAATACCGCGCTGGCCAGCTACGGTACCATGTATGAGTACAAACTGGATGTACATGATTATGTGCCCGGCGTTTACCTGATCACCATCATCTTCGACACAGGTATCAAGGTGACAAGAAAGTTCGTGAAATTCGATCAGTAGTGAGTATATTGGAGAATGAAACAACGGATTCCACACTGGCTTTTGCTGGCGGCTGTTATTATCTTCTCCAATATGCCCGCTTCCGCACAACAACGAAAAAGCGCCATGTTAAATCACATAGCGCTTTATGTTTTTGATCTTCAGAAAAGTACGGCCTTCTACAGGGATATCATCCAGATAGATACCATCCCTGAGCCCTTCCATGATGGCCGCCATACATGGTTCAAAGTGGCTGAACACAGTCATCTGCACATTATTTCAGGAGCAAAGGAAATCGTCCCCCACGATAAGAACTCCCACCTCTGCTTCAGCGTTTCCTCGGTCGACGAATTTATGGCCCGCCTGCGTAAGCACCACATCCCCTTCCAGAGCTGGCAGGGTGAAGCCGATAAGCCAACCCTCCGGGTCGATGGCATCAAACAGATCTATTTCACCGACCCGGATGGCTATTGGGTAGAGATCAATGACGATCATCCCTGAGCCAGTAATTTCTGCTCATTTTCTTCCAGTAAGGCACGCGTTTTCGGTAAACAGTAAGCATGATTGGCCTGTATAAAGGACAACATGTTCTCCCGCAGAAAACACCGCAGGTCAAATGCTTTGCCCGAACTGTTCGCGCTCACCAGCATTCTGACCTCCACAGAACGGTCGGTAATGTTGGTGACCTGCATCACCTGCACCCGCTTGTCCCATAGAGGGTGATCTTTTAAGATCCGCTCAAATTCCGCACGCAGTATATCAATAGGCGCTGTATAGTCCAGGTACAGAAATGCCGTACCCAGTATCGCCGACCCGGTACGGGTCCAGTTCTGGAAAGGCTTTTCTATAAAATAATTGATCGGTAAGATCAGTTTACGCTGGTCCCAGATACCCAGCACCACATAGGTCAGGGTGATCTCTTCCACTCTGCCCCATTCTCCTTCCACCACCAGTACGTCATCAATACGGATCGGCTGCGTAAAGGCCAGCTGCATCCCCGCCAGAAAATTGGACAGGGAACGTTGCGCCGCAAAACCCACAATGATACCACCGACGCCCACACCGGTCAGTAAGCCCGCACCGATCTTCCGCAGACTGTCAAAACTCAGCAACACAGCACATAAAGTCAGTACAAATATCATACTGATTGCCAGTTTACGCACAAACTGCAACTGCGTACGCATCTTCCGCTCACGCAGATTATCCTCCTTTTTCAGGTCATAGGCATGCATCACATAATCCTCAAAAACCTTTACCAATCCGGCGAGGATCAATCCAAAGGAAACGATCAGCGAGATTTCCACGACGCGGTTCAATACGTCCATCGGCTTTTTTGCCAGTTCCATAAACGGCAGCACCATGTCCAGCACCAGTACCGGCAAAAAATAATTGATCGGTTTTCCCAGCCTTTTCAGAATGGACCTGATCAGGGAATAGTCCGTCGCGTTCTTTCCGGCCGTCAGCTTCAGGATCAGGGCCAGCAGGTATTTACAGAGAAAACCCGTGATCAGCGCGGCACAGCCAAGCAAAATGTTCCATACAATCGGCGGTAAATGAAGATCTTTCTGTAAATTTTCCAGCATCTCGGTTAATTATTGGTTCCCGCATTTCCCGCAAAGAACATACCGTATGTGCTCTGATTACAATTACGTATCTTTAGCGTATATATTTGTGAATTAAAACCATATAAGCACTTTGTATTTTGATGAATTTGACCTGGACGACAGGGTCCTGGATGGAATAGATGCGATGGGATATACGACGGCTACGCCAGTCCAGGAAAAAGTTATCCCCCCGATTATAGCAGGTAAGGACATTCTGGCCTGTGCCCAGACCGGCACCGGTAAAACGGCCGCTTTCCTGTTGCCCATACTGCACCGCCTGATCACTGAGCCCCATGATGCACGCAAGATCAACTCACTGATTATAGTACCCACCCGTGAACTGGCAGTCCAGATTGCCCAGACACTGGAGGGTATGTCTTATTTTACCTCCGTCAGCTCTATCGCCGTCTACGGCGGTAGCAACGGCGCCCTGTTTGCCGCCGAGAAAAAGGCCCTGACCTCCGGCGTGGATATCGTGATCTGTACGCCCGGTCGTATGATCGCGCACCTCAACATGGGATACGTTAAGCTGGACGCGGTAAAATACCTTGTGCTCGATGAGGCGGACCGTATGCTGGACATGGGTTTCAGCGATGATATCATCAGGATTACGTCTACCCTGCCAAAGGAAAGACAGAACCTGCTGTTCTCCGCCACCATGCCCGATAAGATCCGCAAACTGGCCATGAAGATCCTTCACCAGCCGGAAGAGATCAATATCGCCATCTCCAAACCGCCTGAGAAGATCGTACAGGAAGCCTTTGTTGTGTTTGAAGAGCAAAAGATCGGTTTGATCAAATTGCTCCTGGGACGCAAGGAATTCGGTTGTATCATTATCTTCTGCTCCCGTAAGCAGAACGTAAAACAGCTGACCTACGAGCTTAAAAAGGCCCGTTTCTCGGTAGAAGAGATCCACTCTGACCTGGAACAGGATAAGAGAGAGCAGGTACTCATGGACTTCAAAAACAAGAAACTGAAAATGCTGGTGGCAACGGACATCCTGAGCCGCGGTATAGATATAGAAGATATAGACCTGGTCATTAACTATGACGTGCCAAACGACGGGGAAGATTACATCCACCGTATCGGCCGTACTGCCAGAGCTGCGACCGATGGTACTGCCTATACCATCATCAGTGAGAAGGAACAGCGGAAATTTGCCCGTATCGAAGAAGTACTGGGTAAACCGGTGACCAAAGCCGAAGTACCGGCCGCATTGGGTCCGGTGCCGGAATATTCTGCAAAACCATTCCGCTCAGGTGGCGGCGGCAAACGCCCGCACGGCAAAAAACGCCCAGGTGGCGGTAGCAATGGCGGCGGTAACCGTAATCATAAACCAGGGGGAAATCAGGGACCGCGCCCGCAGGGAGGCCAGCCACAACACCATAAAAGCAAAAATAACAGCGGCGGCAAACCTGCCACGCAGTCATAAATAACTGGTCCATACGACCTCTTCCGAACGTCCCGGCATCCCCCGGGGCGTTTTTTTATGCCCTTTCCAATCCATTTTTCCATTTTTTGGAATTTTTTCCTGAAAGTAGACGTTCCGGCAGGTATGCCGAAACACAAAACCCGCCACCATGGCCAATTGGCATCGTTCCCGGAAACTGGCATTTAAATGGTTTCTATTATACCAAACGACAGCAAATGGCTAACAAGTTCGAAAGCAAGATATACGTAGTAGATGACGATCCGTTCTGCCTCGCCACTTACGATAAACACCTGAGAGCGCAAGGTTACGAACACGTACACTGCTTCTTATCGGGCGCCGACTTCCTCGCCGAACTGGACGGTCAGCCGGATGTAGTTCTCCTGGACCACGATCTGGGCGATATGACCGGACTGGAAGTTTTGAAAGAGATCAAACGCTTTAACACCAACATATTTGTCATCTTCGCCAGCTCACGCCAGCAACCGGAGATCGCTACTGAATCATTAAAGAATGGCGCGTTTGACTACATTATTAAAGATGATAGTGTACTGGAACATATCACAGGAACGCTGAACAAACTGTTTATCGTTTCGGATTACCTGAAAAAGAAGAAGATCAATAACAGGTTCTTCCTCTTCTCCGGACTCGTCCTGGCCTCCTGTTCACTATTCAGTTATTTATATGAAGTATTGAGATCTTCATAACCTACACCGACTGCCTGCGGGCACCACAACGCATAGCCTGTTTACACCGACAACTGTTAAGAAGCGTTCTGTTTATCCCTATACCTAGATTACATATTTCAATGCATCCTTTATGAACAAGATTATCGCAGTACACCTTCATAACGACAGAAACGGCAACACCATGGTGTTCCGTCAGTCACTGGAAACATTAACAGAGAAAGGTCTGGATGTACATCTTATCACGAATCGTACCGGTGATACGCCTGGGTTCCTGTCCGGTATTCCAGGTGTACAATACCACTACATAAATTATTTAGAACGGGGGAACAAATGGCGGGTATTCTTCAGCTTCCTGCTGGCTCAGATGGTTATTTTCAGGAGAGTTTGGGGGCTGCTTGAGCCGGAAGCAAAAGTGTACATCAATACACTACTGCCTTTCGGTGCAGCATGGGCTGGCAGGCTGAAGAAGGCGCCGATCACTTACCACATTCACGAAACGGCAATCGACTTTCCAAAGCTGCGCGCGTTTCTGCTGAATACGGCCAGAAGTACGGCCACACAGGTAGTCTTCGGCTCCCGTTACTTACAGGCAAAATTCAGTTTCCCGAAAGCGGAAAAGCACATCGTACACAGCTGTCTGCCACAGTCTTTCGTACAGGAAGCCGTATTGCACGCCAATCATGGCTCCCGTAAGACCGTACTGATGATCGCGCCGCTGGAAAAGGAAAGCGGGTTACCAGAACTACTCGAACTGGCTAACCAGATGTCTTCCACAAAATTTGAACTCGTAATTGACGCAAGTCAGAAAGAGATAGACGCTTATTTCCGTAACTACTTTATCCCTGACAATCTGATGGTCTATGGCACACAGCTGAACCTGCACCCTTTTTACCAGCGGGCAGCTGTGGTCCTGAACCTCTCTAATACAGAGCATTACCAGGATACATTCGACTTCAACATCCTGCAGGCAATGAGTTACGGACGCCCGGTGATCGTACCGCTTGCCGGAGGCGCTAATGAACTGGTCGCACACGGATGGAACGGCTATCGCATCAGTGGTAATTATATCGACAAGGTGCGCAAACACGTAGAGCAACTGCTGAGCAACAAACCGCTCTACGCCGATATGAGCTGCGCCGCACAACTGGTTGCCTTTCAGTTCAAACCGGAATTCTTTAAGCAACAGGTAGAAGACCTCTTTGCAGACGGCACATACTTTACGCCGCGTAAAAAGGAACAACTGGCAGAAGTACTGCTCTACCCCGCTGCACTACAGGAATACATTAATAATGCAAGAAACTAGCTAACGATATTACTTAGGGGGAATATGACAACAATCCATGGTTTTTTTTGAGGGTTTATTTGAGGTTTTTCAAGGGTTTTTAATGAGGTTTTTTTTAGAGGTTTTGTGTTGAGTATGTGAACATTTCATCCTGGCCCCGGTGTACCGGAAAACGTGAAGCAGAGGGGCCAGGCAATGAGCCAGAACAGATTTTCAGTGAACAGAATTATTATTTGAGAACGAGGTTATTCCTAAACCTACCTGAAGTGTGTTCATCCCGGCCCTCGTGAAAGTGAAAAGTGCTGAAAGCAGGGCCTGGAGATGATACCCAAAAAGATCTTTAGTTATTGAAAATATTGTGTTGAGTATGTGGACTTTCATCCCGGCCCCGGTGCAGTGGCTGTCAGTGGAAACAGACGGGGCCAGGAGATGACAGTTATAATGGACAAAATTATTATTTGAGGGGTTATCCCTATGCCGGTTTAGAGTATACCATTCCGGCCCTGGTGAAAGAGAAGAAGCGTAGAAAGCAGGGCCCGGAGATGCTATCAGCAATGATCTTTAGTTATTGAACAATATTGTGTTGAATATGTGAACGTTCATCCCGGCCCCGGTGCTGTTGCTGTCAGTGAGATCGGACGGGGCCTGGAGATGACAAGGAAAAGGAAATTATTTGAGGAACGGGGTTTATGCCTATACCAACTTAGTGAGTGTTCATCCCGGCCCTGGTGAAAGAGAAAAGTGAAGAAGCAGGGCCTGGAGATGATACCCAAAAAGATCTTTAGTTATTGAAAATATTGTGTTGAGTATGTGAACGTTTCATCCCGGCCCCGGTGCTGTTGCTGTCAGTGAGATTTGACGGGGCCTGGAGATGATAATGGAAAAGGGGAAAGATATTATTAAGGATGTGGTGTGACCCCTATGCCAGTTTAGAGAGGTCATCCCGGCCCTGGTGAAATGGAAAAGTGCAGCAAGCAGGGTCCGGAGATGATAATCAAAGAGAATAAGGACAACGTGAATAAATATTTGGTTAACGAATGCCGCTTAAGAGTGTCGCATCCCGGCCCTGGTGAAATGGAAAAGGTGAAGTAAGACAGGGCCAGGCGATGAGGCTAAACAAAAGAAATTTTAGTATCAAAAATATTGTGTTGAGCATGTGAACGTTCATCCCGGCCCCGGTGCGGTTGCGCTGCGTGAAATTAGACGGGGCCCGGAGATGATAACAGCAAAGAAATTAACGTGGTGAATATGTGGTTGACCAATGCCGATTAAGAGTGTCGTCATCCCGGCCCTGGTGAAGTTGAAAAGGTGAAATAAGACAGGGCCAGGCGATGAGACCAGACAAAATGATCTTTAACGTATAAAAATATTTGTATTGAGTATGTAGACTTTCATCCCGGCCCCCGGTGCAGTTGCTGTCAGTGGGAATAGCGGGGCCAGGCGATGATAGCAAAAGAAATTTATGTGGATGTGACCATTACCGGCTTGAGAGTGCTTGATCATGGCCCCGATGCGGTTTGATTTTGTGAAGGCAAAGGGGCCCTTTTTTTAGTAGTAAAAATATAGCACAGTGAACGATAATTAATTTTTGCTTGCCTATTTCATAATAACCCACAAGGTCTTCTGCACTACACTTTTAAAAAAGTGTGGTAAGGGAGACCTTTTGATGATTGAAAATTTTCCTAAATTAACGGAAAATTCCATGAATGCTCGATTTCAAGATTTTTATAGTAGAGGATGATAAGTGGTACGGAGGATTATTGCATCATTACCTTAGTCAGAACCCCGACTACGAAGTAACCCTGATTGGTTCAGGCAAGGAATGCCTGGCGCAACTGCACCGGAAACCGGATCTCGTGACCATTGATTTCGGATTACCCGATATGAATGGGGAGGAATTGTACAAAAAGATCAAACAGGCGCAACCGAATCTGCCTGTGATCATTATCAGCGCACAAGAAAAGATTACCACTGCGGTAGACCTGCTCAAAATGGGGGCAGAAGACTACCTGGTAAAAGATGACAACACCCAGCAGCTGCTGTGGAAAGCCATCATCCGCCTGCGCGAAAATAATTCCCTTAAAAACGAGATATCCGAACTGAAAGCGGAACTCAAAACGAAATACGACTATTCACGGTCCATTATCGGGAACAGCCCCGCATTGCAAACGGTCTTCAAAATGATCGATAAGGCAGCAGGCTCCCTGATCAATGTTTCCGTTTCAGGAGAAACAGGCACCGGTAAGGAACTGGTAGCTCGTGCCGTACACTATAATTCCGCCAGAAGCGGGCATGCTTTCGTTCCCGTAAATATGGCCGCCATTCCAAAGGAACTCGTGGAAAGTGAACTGTTCGGTTACGAAAAAGGCGCTTTCACCGGCGCACAGAACAAAAAGATCGGCCGCTTCGAAGAAGCGAACGGTGGCACCCTCTTCCTTGACGAGATCGGGGAAATGGACCTTAATATCCAGAGCAAGCTCTTACGCGTACTCCAGGAAAAAGAACTGATCCGCCTTGGCGGTACCTCTAAGGTAAAACTGGACTTCAGACTGGTAGTCGCTACACATAAAAACCTCGCAGAAGAAGTGAAAAAAGGGAACTTCCGTGAAGACCTTTACTATCGTATCGTCGGTCTTCCCGTAACCCTTCCTCCCCTTCGCGAACGCAAAGAAGATATCCTGCTGCTCACGCAGCATTTCCTGACCGCTTACTGCAAGGAAAATAAGGTCGCAGAGATCAAGGTCTCTCCTGCCGCCCGGGATAAGCTGGTGAGCTATGCATATCCCGGTAATATCCGCGAACTGAAATCAGTCGTGGAGCTCGCTGCAGTAATGTCTGAAAACAACTGTATTGAACCGGAAGACATTACCTTCCTCTCAGGTAATAATCACGATGTGGACACCGTATTGAATACCGAACTGACATTACGCGAATACACAAGACTGATCATCCGTAACTATCTCAAAAGATATGACGATAACGTACTGCTGGTAGCCGAAAAACTGGATATCGGTAAGTCCACTATTTATAAAATGTTACAGACAGGCGAAATAGAGGGCGCCTGAAGATACTATCAACTATGATGCAACCGGAACATCAACTCTATTCTTATTCTTACCTGTACAGGATCACCAGTACAAGTCCCTCCTTCATTCATAAAATGATAGGATTGTTCGTCTCTTCCCTGGATGAATATGTGGCCGAACTGGAACTCCTGCAGCAAAGCAAAAATCTCCAGGAACTCAAAAAAGTACTGCATAAAATGAAACCCAGTATGATGAACCTGGAAATAAAGGGAGCCGGTGATATCCTGAGCAGGGTCAGCGAGTCCGGTACATGGACAACCACTACCAGTGATAGCATCCGCCAGCTGACGAACACCCTGAAGGAGATCAAACCCTTAATGGAACAGGACCTCCATGAATTAAGCAAAGAAGTATCCTGAGCAGCTCAGGTAATACAATAAAAAAAGGCATATACTTGTCCGCAGACAGGTATATGCCTTTAAAATTTTTCAACCCGCTTATAGTCCTATTTATTAGCGTCGCGTAACGCCTTGATCTGGTCGTGCGAACTTCTCAGTGTACGCTGCTGTTCTACGATCATTTCACGTACGTAAGCTGGCAGGTCTTCGTCTTCCAAGGCAGTTCTGTAAGCACGCTGTGCCGCATCTTCCCCTGCTTCACAATTAGATAATACCGTATGACGGTCATGACCGGTGAATATCGCCTTCACATCCATCCACGCGCGATAGATCTTACCACTTGTAGTAGTGCTATTTTCCATATCGCCGCCCAGTGAGTTTACCTCTGTACCTAATGCAAGACGGATTTCATGACTTTCGCTGATCATTGAAGAGAACAACGCTTTCAGATCAGAATCTTCTTCCTTCAGTTCCTTCAATGCTTTTTCATAACCTTCGATACGGTCATTGTTAATCTGGATCAGATCATTCAGTACCTCGATAGTTTCAATTGTAGCTTGCATAAAATAAGTTTTTGGTTAACAGAAAAGGCTGTTTCGCCTCGTTGTTTCCAATACTAGTTACAAAACTATGCCACAACGGTTTCTCCTATAGAAGAAGGAATGATTCCGTAGAACCTGGTGTAAGCTTATCGCCACTATGTGTAAAATAGCGGACGGGCTCAGGCAGGGACCTTAACTGCCTGTCTCGCAAGCAGTTTCCACTGGCCACCGGATTTGCCCCATACCAGTAAGATATACAGCTTTACATGCCCCGCTACCCCACCGTCATTGGTGTCGGCGCTGAACGTATGACGCACGATAGCGGTATTACCCGTGATCGCGATTTTCTGCTCACTCAGATCGATCGTTACGAAATCAGATTTACCATTGACGATATTGCTGACGAAAGTAGTTTTGTCTTCGATCTTTCCACTGGAATGTCCGTAAGACAGTTTTTCATCGGATACTTTTTCAAGCGTAACCTTATCTGCATCGACCATCGCTTTCCGCAATAATTCCACCTGCGTAGCGACCGCTTTTTCTTCTTTGGATTGTGCGAATGCAATGCCTGACAGCAGACAACACACCAGTAGCATAGAACAAATTTTCATACGGGAGTAGTTATTCAATAAAAATATAGAATTGACATTTAAATTCTTAATGCGACACTATCTTTTTACAGCAAATGCGACCCTGTAAAACTCATATCCCTTTTCCGTACGCTCCGGGAGATAATGGTTTCGGTATTCTACCGCACTGTAATCTTCCAGCAGTTCCATACCAAAGCCATCCAGATAACGCCTGACCAGAAAGGGTTCCAGACCGAAAGTCCAGTTCTCTTCTATCTGCCGCAGGTCCTGTAGCAATTTTTCTCCACCGAAGAATGCAGCCGGATAACGCAGCACTTTTTCATCAACATAAGTGAAAATAATATAACTACCCGCAGCAAATGATCCCATGAAAGCAAAGGTGGATGCCACCGCTTCATGTGAGAGATAATTACTCACGCCTTCCCATATAAAAACAGTGGGCCGGGAAAGATCGATCTGCTGTGCAGCGGCCAGTTGCTCAAGTTTTTGCTCATTAAAATCGATTTCCAGGTAACGGACATGGTCCGGCAAATGCCCGAGACTCTTCATGATCCGCTCCCTTTTGGCTTTCGCCGTGGCAGGATGATCGATCTCAATGACCGGCAACGCATGCAGAAAGCCCAGCCGTAAGGCGCGGGTATCATAACCGGCGCCCAGAATGACGACCTGTTTCGCACCATCGCGTACGGCCTGTTGCAGTAATTCGTCAATATAGCGCGTGCGCGCCACACCAGAGGATAATGCACCAGGAATTCTTTTACGGATGATCCGGTAGACCAGGTCCCGGATAAATGGTACGACAGATAATTGGGTAATGAACTTAAAGCGGGCTGTCAGAAAAGAAAAAGCATAAGGATCGGTAAACAGTCTTTTTCCGGACGGGCGGTTAGTCTCCAACGCCCGGAACAACGCCATATACTGGGCCGTACGACTGGCAGTGTCTGTCTTCATAACGAACGGGAAATGGGTTTATCTAAAGATAATAAAAAGACGCATAAAAAAAACTGCGGCAGATACTGTCTCTAACAATATCTGCCGCAGCTGAAAAAACGCGTATCCTTTCGAAGGTACTATACGTTAACTTAAAGAGTACTCATTGCTCTTCACGAATTCGGCGAATGCTTCTTTCGTCCACTGTTCATAATCATTCAGATTAATTCCCAGTTTCTCATCACGGTGAACTTCCCTGACCTCACGACTATCCCAATAGCCCTTAGCTAAAGATTCCACATTAGCAGATGCATCCTGCACATTTACACCGTAATCTTCAGGATAGCTCCTGTAATTACCCATTGCGAGTTCCTGGATTTCATGCTTAACGCCTTCTCTGTTATTCTTGGACATAGTTCTAATTTTTGGTTCGATTGAAATAAAACAAGAACTGTTCCTATATGCCAGAATCTATCGGCGTTAAGATAATTTTAACGTATCTTTTAGTTATCTTTTACTTTTCCTTTCAGTGATATAACCGGTGAAAGAAATAGGCTGTCTGTTATTGCTGATCACCTGTAAAGAGGCAAAACCATTGTCAGAGATGGTGAGTGAAAGCAGCCTTGCATCCTGCGTATCCTGTGGTTTGATCGTAATGTCCCAGCCACCTTTCTTTCTCACTTCCGCTTTATAATCAAATTTGGTGGACGTAAACTGTATGCCTCCTTTTGTCGGGTCCATTGGCGCCGTATAGGCGCGACCGAAGTACGGTAAATAACTGATAACACTATCAGGTGTGATCTTGACATCATAATCCGATGTTATCTGTCTGTTTGGCGACGGATTCGTTGGCTGGACCGTCTGTACCTTGAATACATAATTACGCGCGCTCACCATTTTTTCTACTGCCTGTTGTTTCTCACTCTTCTTGTCCTGTGCCTGTAAATTACTGATAAACAATCCCACCATCAGTAATAACGCTGTTATCACCTTACTTTGAACACTTTTCATAAAAACTGATTTTTTATATAACGTGCGAAAGTCATTCCACATTTTGTCCACCTGTATCCGTTATGACATGTATGTGTTATAAATATTCGCATTTAAACGTAGACCTTTGCATAACTTATCGATTATCAGCGTATACTAATAAAAACCAGCATTTGCACAAAATTGCACGTAAACTAGCCAACATTTGGGAAGAACTGGTAGGTGACCCTGCATCGTTTTCGCTGGAGAACCGTGCCTTCAACTCGATCAGTGTTGTGACCATGGCGCTGTTGACGGTATTACTGCCGTTCAACATGTGGCTGGGGCTTACGCTCGTATGGGTCATTGTAGCGACCCTGCTGGTGTTACAGGTCTTTTTCTTTTACCTATCCCGCTACAAAAAGGTCTACCATGTCAGCATGCTGGCCTATGCGATCGTCAGCTATATCACGCTGACAGCCACCTTCTATCTGAATTCCGGTAGCCATGGCCCTGCCCTGCTCCTGTTTTTCCTGACGTTCAATCTGTTGATCGCTTTCAGTCCGCGCAGCCGCCACTGGATATGGGCCTGTCTGCATCTGTTGCTACCGGTGATCCTGTTGACAAAAGAATACCTCAACCCTGCCTGGATCAGAGATAATTACGCCAGTGCAGAGTACAGATACGTGGATATCCTGTCCAGTTACCTGATCACGCTGACCTGCATCTACCTCATTACCAATTATTTAAGAAATAATTACGAAAGAGAGAAGCGCAATGCCGAAGAACGCGCCGATAAAATCGATAGCCAGAACCTTAAACTGGAGCAATCCAACCAGAAAAAGGACAAGCTGTTCTCTATTATCGCGCATGACCTGCAAAGTCCGCTGAACTCGATCATCACAACCCTCCACCTGATCGCGGAATACGACCTGGAGGAAGAAGAAAAAAAGATGTTAGGGGATGAACTGCTGACCCTGACTAAAAATACGTCCAGTCTGCTGACCAACCTACTGACCTGGTCAAAATTGCAGATGGACGGAAAAGGTGTCAGATTATCCGCAGAAAGTGTCCATGAGGCAGTAGAAAGAGTGCTGACGATCCAGCGCCTGCTGGCTGACAAGAAGTCTGTCAGCATCACTTCCCGCGTCGACGCGGATGTGTATATTACCGCGGACCACAACATGCTGGAACTGATCATCAGAAACCTGGTGAACAATGCGATCAAATTCACGCCTTCCGGCGGGCAAATAGCCATCGATCTCCGCCTCAACGAAGAATATTGCCACCTGATGATATCAGATAACGGCATCGGTATCGATCCAAGTCATCACGACGAAATATTCTCCCTGAAAACACAGTCTACCTTCGGTACCAACAACGAAAAAGGCATCGGCCTCGGATTAGTGCTTTGTAAAGAACTGCTCGCCCTCCAGAACGGCGAACTATGGTTTGAAAGCACCCCGGGCGAAGGCACTACCTTTTTTGCCAGCTTCCCGCTTAGCCAGATGAAGGTGACGGGCAACACACTTTCCGCTTAATTAATTGTTTATCAAAAGGTTGTGTAACCATATCATCGGAACCCATTTCCGGTGACGGGACTGTCTATGGTCTGGCTATAGTCTGACTATAGTTACCCTACTTCAGTGCTTCGTTCAGAACGAAGCATTGAACGTAGGGTAACTATAGTTTAAGCCCTATCTAAATAACTATCAATTATATTTATATTTACTTATCCCACCATAAGTGGTCTGCCAGTGACCCTACCGGTGGTACATTTTCCGGATTCCGGCTGGTCTCGGAAGTAGGATATCCCACCCGGCGGATGAAGGTATTCAGCAGGGCGCCCTGTGGTAACTGGAAATTCTTGTACTTATAGTCATAACGACGGGCGTCTGTCCAGGTTTCCGGTTGCAGGAAGGTCGCCACGTATTTCTCCTTGAAAAGCAGGTCCTTTGTAAATGCGGCCTGTCCCACTGCCACCACCGGATTGCTGACGTAAGCCTGTTTCGCCGCCGGCGCTACCCCTAACTTATCCATATGCGCGGCAATACCGTCCAGGTATGCCTGATAAGACCCTGCCTTATTTGCCACAAAAGAAGCCTCAGATTCGATGAACTTCATCTCTGCATAGGTCAGCATCAAAAGTGGTGCTCCACCCCGGGAATAGAACCCATTTACCGATAAAGCACATTGTGAATTATCAGTACCGGAACCCGTACGTCCGACACCGTTCACCGTCCCCCGGTAATCACCAAAGCGGGTCAGGTCGGTGATCAACGGTAAACGGGGGTCAGCAACACCGTAAGTCGTACCATTCAGCGCGTTCACGAAAGTGGCGCTTAACCAGCCATCCAGGGTACCGCTGGCATTATTCTTCGCCACACTGTTCCAGGGACTCAGACTCTCAAAACGGGTGATCTGGGCGTCATCGGCATTGCTGTCATAAGCCAGTTCCAGCGCAGCCAGTACAGCCGCCGGATCATATTCCGGTAGTTTACTCTTCCTGTTCAGCAGTCTGGCTTTCAGTGCATACGCTGTCTTTATCCAGGCAGATTTATTACCACCATGCACCAGGTCATTTACCGGGTCCAGCGCCACCAGCGGGTCAGGAAGATTCAACGCCGCTATCCCCTGATCGATCAGGGACAGGCAACTATCGTAAATCGCCTTTGCGCCATCATATGCAGGCCGCAGGTCCTCTCCTTCAGACCATGCCTCCTTATACGGCGCATCTCCATACAGATCGATCACCATGCTCATATTCAGCGCCTCCAGGATATCAGCTACCCCCAGGTGCTCATAAGCCCTTTGTGACACTGCCAGTTGCTTCATCTGACGGATATCGGTCACGTTCAGGTAAATAGCGCGCCAGTTACTACTCCTGTCTACATCATCATAAATATCCGAACCACTGCCGGTATTCGGGGAAGCCAGCTGTTGTACGTAGTAAGCCGTGATATAACCGGTGGAGTATACATTGATCGCAGATTGGTAGGTCGTTGCCACCAGCAGACCATTGATCGGCGGCCTTTGCGTCAGATTAGGATCGGTCTGGTTAATATCCAGGTAGCCTTTTTTACAGGCGGGCAGCGCGCAGAAAAGTCCTGCGGCCAGCGCCAGTGTATATATTTTGAGAAATGTACGTTTCATGAAGGACAGATTTAGAATTGAAGATTAAGGCTGAACAGGAAGCTGCGGGTAGCCGGATAGGTAAATCCGGAGAAGGAATCAGAAGCATTACTGCCCGAAGGAGAAGAACTTGTCTCCGGATCAAAACCGCTGTACTTCGTATGCAGCCAGAGATTATTGCCGGTAAACGATACCGTCGCTCCGCTGATCGTCTTTGTCGGCGTCAGCCACTGTACAGGCAATGTATAGGACAATGACAGGGAACGCAGCCTCACCCAGGAAGCATCTTCAATAAAGTTTTCACTGGCCCCGCGATAGTAGTTCCGGTAAAAACCAGCGCCATAGTCTACCCCGTCAGGGCCTTTTGCCTGACCCAGGTATACCGGTTTCGTATTCGCCGTACCGTCCGCCAGTACACCATTGAACACCATCGTCTGATCACGGTTCTCTGTCTCTTTCGACTCACCGAACGCAGACAGGAAATTGGACAATTGATTGTACTTATAATTGCCATGGCGCACATCCAGCAAGACAGACAAGGACAGCTGTTTATACCGGAATGTCTGCGTAGTACTACCGATCCATTTAGGCAGCGTACTACCCAGGTAACGCTGATTGGAAGCATCGTCCAGCACAGGGAAACCATTCGCTCCTATCAGCAAAGGCAGGTCTGTACGCAATGTCTTTTTATCATCCACTTCATTGCCATAATAACGCTTATAAGTACGGCCATACAGCGCCCCATACGACTGTCCGGGCACCAGTTTGGTACTCACCGTCGAACTCAGATAACCATATTGCGAAGACAATACGATCTCGCTCAGCTGCAGCTCTTCATTCAGTTTCTTCACTTTGTTACTGTTGGTAGAGAAGTTCACCCGAAAATCCCAGCTGAAATCTTTTGTACGCACCGGCACAACAGACAGGGTCACTTCCAGCCCTTTATTGCTGATCTCACCGGCATTCACATAAGCCTTATCGAAACCTGTTGTGGTAGATACATCTACCGGCACCAGCAGGTCTTTACTCTGCTGCTGATAAACGACCGCTTCCAGGCCCAATCTGCCGTCCAGGAATCGCAGTTCTGTACCGAGTTCTGTTGTTTGAGTAAACTCCGGTCTCAGATTAGGATTACCCAGGGTCCTGTTCTGATAGAAAGGCACACTGGAACCGATGGTAGTACCGGCTTTGAACCCATTGGTGATGGAATAAGCGTCGCCGTCCTTCCCGATCTTCGCCCAGGAGGCCTTGAACTTACCATAGGTCCACCAGTTGGGTAATTTGAATTGATCACTGAAGATGTAACTCAGACTGACAGACGGATAAAAATAACTGCGGTTATTGACAGACAAAGTAGACGTCAGATCATTTCTGCCGGTCAGTTCGAGGAACAGATAGTTGTTCAGTCCGAGGGTCAGATCAGCGAAATAACCATAGTTCCTGTAATCATAGATATAGGACTCCGCGGTCACGCGTTTAGCATTATTCAGCAGGAACAGATCCGGCACCACCAGCGTATCGCCCATCACGCTGTTCCTTCTCACACGCTGATCACGCAGGTCATGACCGATCTTCAGATCGACGGAATATTTCCCTTTAAATGTATGTGAGACATTCGCCATTACGGTAGAAGTCAGGGTACGGCTGCGGAGATTGTATTCATACATAAACCCGTATTCATTGTCATCCAGGTTGGGGGCTTCACCCACCAATCCCAGCGGACCAGGCGCCTGATGTACCCTGCCATCCGTATAGAAATCATTACCGACACGATAAGAGAAATTCAGCCAGGAAGTTGGTTTGTAGGTAATAAAAGTACTGGCGATGGTACGGTTCACATTGTCTCTGAACTTGTTGGTTGACAGCGTATAGATCGGGTTGTTCGTACCACTGCTGTAAGTCTGTTGCGTACCATCCGGCTTTACATAATCTTTCATGTCCCAACGCGGGGACCAGTAGATGATCTGCTCACCATAACGGTCCGCATTCACCCTGTTACCACCGGAATTGATATAGTTCAATGATACGCCTGCACTGAACTTTTTACTTATTTCAAACTGGCCGTTGATCCTGGCATTGTAGCTGGTAAAGGTGCTGAAAGGGATCACGCCGTCCTGGTCGAGATATGACATAGAACCCAGTAACTGTGCCTTTTCAGTACCACCACTGACATTAACGGTATGACGGGTCTGCATACCTGTTTTAAAGGCCTGCTTATAGTTATTATACAGCTGGTCGGGATGCGTATCATCCAGTTTCTTTGCTTCTTCTACAGTAGGGCCGAATGTAGGCCAGAAACTGGCCGGATCATATTCACCCAGATATCCCTGCGAATATTTCGACTGTACCTCCGGCGTTTTATTCACCTTATCAAAACCATACATCCCGCTGTACGTCACCTGGAGCTTGCCGGCTTTACCAGATTTTGTCGTGATCACGATCGCACCGTTAGCCGCGCGGATACCGTATAAAGCCGTTGCAGCACCGCCTCTGAGCACAGAGACGCTTTCAATATCATCGGGGTTGATATCGGCCGCACGGTTGCTCATACCACGGGTTTCTGCTCCACCGGTAGTGTAGGTATTATTGTCAATTTCCACCCCATCGACGATAAACAAAGGCTGGTTATTTCTATCGCCCGAAATGGAGTTAATACCTCTGATAATAATGCGGGAGCCCTGACCGGGACCACCACCAGAACTGGAAATCTGTACACCCGCGACCTTTCCCTGGAGGGCATTGACAACGTTGGGTTGGTGATTCACATTGAGGTCTTTGTTGTCCACCTGCTGGATAGTGTAACCCAGTGCGCGTTTTTCCTTTTTAACGCCAAATGCGGTGACGACCACTTCACTCAAATCTCTGTGAACGGGCTTCAGGGCAATATCAAGTACGTCGCCTGTCCCTACACGTATTTGCTGCGTAACATAGCCTAAAATGGAGAAAACAAGTGTTGCACTGTCGCCGGTGAGGGTAATGGAGTAAGCACCCGTTTCACCTGCAAATGCATGATTCTGGGAGTTTTTCTCAACTATGACCACACGTTCCAGCGGCTGTTGCGTGTCAGCGTCAACCACCTTTCCGCTGATGGTTTTGCCTTTCTGGGCAAAGGTAGTGGAACAGACCGCCAATAGCACGATCAGCACCAGCCCTGTAGAAATTTTCATAAGCTGTTAAGTTTAGAATAAGTGATGTGAAAAAGCATGAAAGTTCCCGGCTATACCTCAGTACGCCATGATTTTGGTTTGATAGTTCAATAAAGTGATCCCCGGAGTCTGTTATACGATTGTCAAGTGTGTCATCGACATAAGCAATTTCCTGTTATCAGATGTTGAGTTTTCCCTGGTTAAACAAATACAGTTTACTTCCTGAACAGACAAAATATAAAAACAAACAGTCTTTTGCAAGGTTTTCACCTGATAAAATAATTCTACCGATAAAAGATAAAGCTATTTGTATAATAGCAACACAATTAGTCGAAATTCCTAATTCTTAATTCCTAATTCTTAATTCGCGCGCAGCGCATCAATCCGGACTGTAGAATATGATAATCTCTACCCTGCGGTTCCTTCTTCTTCCTTCTGCGGACTGGTTACTGGCTACGGGTTGGGTTTCGCCTACGCCGGTGATCAACCGGATGTCATTTCCAAGGCCATGTTCCTGCATATAACCGGCAACCGCATTGGCCCTTTTCATGGACAGCGAATTGTTGTAGGCCGAGGTACCGGCATTGTCCGTATGTCCGTTTACCTGTAACTGTATGCTGCCATCACGGGGTATTCTTTTGATCAGGCTATCGAGTGAGCTATACAGGTTTTTATTCAGTTCGCTGCTATTGAATTTAAAGAGAATATCCGGAATAACCAGCGTATCCGGTTGATGTACGACAGGACGCGGACGCATCGTGTCTTTCGCCAGTGGCGGACGACAAATGATCATTTCTACCCGGTTATTTTCTCCGGCAGCATTGCCTGCCGTATCATACCGGGGTTTTGTTTTACCAGCCCCCTGCACCTCAAAATCATCGAAGCTATAGCCCTCGTTATACACGAGATAATTAGCGACCGCTTTGGCCTTATCTGCCGATATGATCCTGTTATATTCTTCAGAAGCTTTCTGCCATGCATATCCTATCAGCTGGATACGGGCACGGTTGCCTTTATAACGGTTCAGCGCCTCGTCTATCTGCTGTTTATAACGGTCATTCAGACTGTTTTTATCAACTGTAAAAAGATCATCTTTCAGGATGATCGTATCACATCCGGAAGCGCCGTCCAGGCGATGGATCAGATCACCGGAAGCAATGAACTGCTCTGGTATCGTATGCCGGTGGTGCTCTGTATACAACAGGATAACGGTGCTATCGGCGTTTGGACAAACCGCAGGACCGCCCTCCGGCGTTACACTGATACTATCGATGAGCAATTGTGCATTGCTATAACCGCCACCTGCGCCTTCCTTCTTTTGTGGCGCTCTGAAATTACCGACCAGCAGATGGGTAGCGTTATGCGTGGCCACATAGGTCTTCTCCAGCATATACCACGGGTGGTTCAGGCGGAACGATTTCTTCTGGACGTCATTTTCACTGAGTTCCAGACTGGCGGGCGCTTTCAGGCAACTCCCGCTCTGGGTGAATACAAATGCGGTATCAAAACGGATACCCGCCCGCAGGGGGTAATTATCCGTATTCATGTAGATACGAATTCTGTAGGTACGGCCTTTCTCCAGCGGACAAAGCAGCCGGGTCTGTATATAAACTCTTAAATCCGGATTTTCCTTGCCTTCCTGAAGGAGATTGACATAATGCTGCCCCTGCAAGGCCGCGCCATTACACAGGTATTTCATCCTCGCGACCTCCGGCGCAACCGAAAGCCAGGCGGATGGAGCACAGGGAGCTGTATATTCCGTACAGATATTTACATCTTCGAAGGAAGCGTTTGGCACCAGGTTCTGGGCGATCAGCCCCAATGTACAGTAACAGCATAGTAGTATCATTACGATACTTTTTCTAACACAGGCCAGCATGCACGTGGAATTATATATCTTAGTCCATCGAAAACCTACAGTAAAAATACTACTTATGTTGATCTTAATTAAATTTCTCATAGGCTTTTGTGCGCTGGAGCACTTATACATCCTATGGCTGGAAATGTTCGCCTGGACCACAAAGGCGCCTAAAGTCTTCAAACAACTGCCTGCACATCTCTTTGAACCTACAAAAACACTCGCTGGTAATCAGGGGCTGTACAACGGTTTTCTGGCTGCAGGACTGATCTGGTCGTTCTTTATCCGGGATGGCGAATGGTCTATGCATGTAGCCACTTTCTTCCTTAGCTGCATCGCTGTAGCAGGTATCTATGGCGCACTGACAGCGGGTAAGCGTATATTTTTCGTACAGGCACTGCCTGCGCTAGTAACGTTGTTGTTAATTGTGCTCAGAAGCATATTCAATTAAGAATTAAAAATTAAAAATTTGTTGACTGACAAAGGGAAGAGGCGCCGCAATTGATGAAGCGCCTCTTCCCCGTTTATAATAAGCCGACAAGTTTCCTTCTTACCACATTTACGCTCCAATTCTAATTCTTAATTTTTACTTCTTAATTCCTGTTAAGTCTTTCCAGCTTCGCCGGATTCCCCGTCACCAGCCTGTTTATCATCAACCCTGCCACCGTATCTCCCGTAGCATTCAATAGCGTCGCAATAGGGTCCAGCAGCGTCCCGATGATCATAATCGCCGGTAATACCGTAGCGGGCAACTGATAAGCAGACACGATCAGTAATTGTCCTACATAGCCTCCGTTAGGGATACCTCCTTCAATAATGCTCACCAATACTGCGATCAGCATGGCCAGCAATATGGTGTCAATTCCTTCGATAGCACGGCCTGCCAATGCCAGCGCGACTGCCACTTTAATGACGGCGGCGATAGCCGATCCTTCTTTGTGCAGGGAAGCTCCTAAGGGAATGACCATGTCCGCTACAGGAGCAGGCAAGCCCATGTCTTTTGCCGATTTCAGATTGGCGGGAATAGTGGCCACACTGCTACAGGTACCCAAGGCGGTGGCAGACGGCAGCAGGTTATTACGCCAATATCGTTGTACGGCCGACCATCCCCCAGACAATAAAGCATATGCGGTAAAGACGATCAGGTAGTAAAAAACGGAGATGATATGTCCCGTAGCAAGCGATTGCGCATAATCACCGAATAACTGAGGCCCCGTTACCGCTACCTGGCAGGCGAAATAAACGCCCAGACCTACAGGAGACAGTAACATGATCAGCCCCAGCAATTGCTTCATGACCTCGTTACCTGAGTGTAGCAGGCGGCGGAAGGATTCTCCGCTGAGAGCGGCTTTTCTGGCGGCAATGCCGGTCAGCAGTGAGAAAATGATCAATGCCAGCATGTTCTTTCTGGACAATAATTCGTAGAACTCTCCCACAGAGACCAGTTTGACCAGTTGTTCCCCCAATGGCTCCGTCTTTTCAACCGTTGTGACGATACTTTCCAGGTGTTGGGTAACAGGAAATAAGCGGACGCCTATCACGGCGATGATCGCCGCCAGTAATACGGTGATGATAAAGACCGTGATCGTGGCAGATACCAGCCGGGCGGTGACGCCGGTATTATCCAAGATGGCTACTGCGGAGGAAATGGCGAAGAATACCATCGGCACTACTGCTGTAAATAACAGGTTCAGGAAGATATCTCCTATAGGCTTTAACACCAATACCTGTTCCTGCAACAACCATCCTGCCAGTGAGCCTGCAATAATACCCGATAGTAAGAAAATAATATCCCGGTAATGCCGGAAAAAGTGCTGTCCGCTAGATGGGGTCATACATACGATTTGTGGTGATAAAAACGGGTATAAAAGGCCTATCTGGTGAGCAGGCCGGCGTCCAGTACAAAAGAAGCCCCGGTCACGTAGCGGGCCTTATCTGAAGCAAGGAATACCACCATATGGGCGACGTCCTCTGCTTCCACCCAGGGTACATTGATGAGGTTTCCGGCAGACCGTTCAGCTATTTCCTGTGGCGTAGCGCCTTCTAATGCGGCCAGTCCGTCGTTCATAGGGGTATTCACACCAGTTGGATGTATAGCGACAGACCGGATGTTATATGGCGCCAGTTCGATCGCCCAGGACTTGGTCAGTCCCGTCAGCCCCCATTTAGAGGCAGCATAGTGACTCAGGCGGTTCATCCCTCTTAATCCTGCGATAGAGGAATTATTGATAATCACCCCGCCACCCTGCGCGATCATCACCGGAATGACATGTCTCCCGGCAATCCAGGCCCCTTTGAGATTAATATCGATCATGGCGTCCCATTCTTCTTCGGGCATTTCATGCGTGAGACCATAGGCACATATCCCTGCATTGTTAAACAGGATATCGATACGTCCAAAGGCTTCCGCCGCAGCTGTTACGGCCTGTTTTACAGCGGCATTGTCCCGTATATCGCCCGTAAAGGTCAGGCATTGTACACCCAGCTCTTCGCAGGCTGTTTTCAGGGAATCCAGTTCATCGGTGGAACCCAGCGCATACCCGGGATAATCCAGCTGACGCGCGATATCAAAAGCGGCAATATGCACGCCTTCCTTTGCCAGTGCCAATGCAGCCGCGCGTCCTTGTCCATGAGCAGCGCCGGTAATAAAAGCGGTCTTGTTTTTAAGGTCCTGTGTCATAAATGAGTATGATTATTTTTGGATAAGGGGGAGATAATTGTACAGGTACTCGTCGATATCAGTTTCCACGACGTTATTGAAAATATTGGTAGCGATCATTTGTCCGGCGAAAGCGATCAGTTCCACCACCTGCTGCGTTGTATACACCGCACTTATGCTGGCAAATAATGCATCTTCCACCCGGCCCTGTTGTTGCGCAATGGCGCTTCCGAAATCCATCAGCAATTGCTCTTCCTCATTGAAAACGATAGCAGCAGGGTCTTCGCCATTGTCGATAATGATCTTACGGAAAAAGGTGGTACAGAGCGGACAGTTACTGCCCACGGAAACGGTGTAGGCAAACAGATAGGCAGACCGGAGGCCCAGGAAACGCTTAATGCTGTCATATAAGCGGTACCATTCCATATAAACTTCAAAAGCGGTCTGGGAATGCCCCAGCGTGGCTTTCATATTTGTAATACGTGCGTTCCAGGTAGTGGTATGCAGCGAATAGGCTGATTGTAGGGGAACAGGGGTTTCCTCTGGGGGAAGCGGGTTAATACGTGCCATAAGATTTGTAGGTTATTGACTGAAAATACGAAAATAACCTACAAATCCAGTAGAGAATTAAAAATTAAGAATTAAAATTTCACCCAGGCCACACAAGCCTTCCTGTCCTCTCCTTTCCGGGTGATCATCAGCGTTGCATAAGTGCCTTTCTTTTCATCGAAATCAGACGCACCCAGCATACAATAATATCCTTTGAAGGTCTCAGGTGTACCGAACAGGAAAAGTCTTTCCTGACCTGTTGGCGTACATTTGTAGCAGACCGTATTTGCTTCTGTCAGATAGCGCATTGGCTTCTTGTCGGTAAAGGTACCGCCCTGGTCCAGGTAAGCGAGATAATCGTTGAAGATGATGTAAGTCGCTTTAGCAGTGGGCAGGTATTCATATGACAGATAAGGCGTCGTGTTCAGCACCTGGATACGGTTGCGGAAAATCCACTGTCCTTTCTTTCTGCGCTGAAAATAAAGCGGCTCATAAGTACCGTTCGCGACCTGCATTTTAATCAGACCGTAACCTGATTGTTCGCGGCCACGCGCGTCCAGTTCGGTCACCCCGATATCATTCAGATTGGTATGCATCTTATTCCAGGAATTGCTGCCTGTAGAAGCAAAAATGGACATGGATTCCATCAGTACGGTGCTGCTGCCGTCCGCATGAGCGATCAATGCCTGTGGCTGTCCGCTGAAAGGACCGGTATACTTCATTTTCTCCTGTGCAAAAGCCGTGATCTTATCACTGTGCAGTGCTGTATAGCTGTTCAGGGCCAGTGTACTGCCATCCAGGTAGTTGATATAGGCGGCAGGCACCGGTGTTTTTGCGGTCTGGTTATTCGCAGTAGTGATCAGGGCCTGCAAGGTGTTGGCGCCTGATACGTATTGCAGGGAGGCATGCAGATCGGAGAAATTGGTCGTATAAGGCAGCAGGGCATGGCTGAAGTTAGCATCGCCTTTACCCCATACTGACAGGGCTACGAGCGCGCTGGTATCCTTGCTGCTTTTACGGCTGTTGTTCAGGGCAGCAGTGGCCAGGTATATTTTATCGGCGCCGCTTACCAGCATATCCAGGTAAGCGAGGTAAGGATAGTCATTTTCAGCAACAGTGAAATAACGCTGTCTGATCAGCTGATGATCAGGGCCATAATGAGAGACCTGTACTCTTTCAGCCGGAGATTCCTTCCTTTGTAATTCACCACCGGCGAAAGCTGCTACGGCATAATAACCGCTATTGGCATCCACGGATACGTGAAAATCATGCGAAGCGAAGTTATCCTGTACGGCGACATCCCGGTGTAAAACAGTCGGTAATTCGCCCAGTTTATCTTCTTTCACCAGTTTTCCGTTGTTGCCGTCCAGTACAAGACGGTACAGATTAGGCTTATATTTTACCAGTTGCTGGAGGAATACCACCACCTGGTCATTGATAACGAAAATACCGTCGATCTCCGTGTCATTCAGACCGGAAGCATCCCACAGCTGTCCTTTTACCGCTTCTGTACCCAGCGGCGCACGCTGTGCATCATACAAACTGGCTACGATACCCTGTTTCTTGTCGAAATGCAGGTAACAGGTATTCCCGTTGGGCAATAACAGAATTTTATCAAAACCTTCTCCCGGTTCAGGAAATGTGGCGCTAAGCTGTACAGAAGGGGCTTGTGCAGGAGTCTGTGCGTACGTCTGACTGGCAAATAGCAGGAAAAACAGGCCCATGCCTGTCCGTAAGTATTTCATAGGTTAAAGTATCGTTCTACCTGTAAAGATATAATAATTTTTAAATGTGTGCCAGACTCCTACCCAAAATGAAACCCTTTATCCTTTTTTCCGCTTTGTCCTTGAAGCGCTTTTGCTATATTTATGGCTATTTCCAAATTGAAACGCTAATGACAATCAACAAAATCCTGCTTTGTTCAGGCGTCCTGCTGGCTTCCCTCGGGAACGTCGCTGTGGGACAGACCGCTACTTCGAAGTACGATCAGCATGAAGTTTTCGGCCCCCTGTTTTACCCTGCCAACGGTAACGAGTATCGCAGTGCATCCGGCGCCCCTGGCCATAAATACTGGCAGAACCGGGCTGACTACACGATCAATGTCGTGCTCGACACTGCCAGCCACCGCATAGATGGTTCCGTTGCCATCACCTACAAAAACAGCAGCCCTGATAAATTACCTTTTGTATGGCTGCAGATGGACCAGAATATTTATAAGGAAGATTCCAGAGGAGCTGCCACCAGCGTTGTAACAGGTGGCCGTTTTGCCAACCGTAGTTTTACAGAAGGATACAAGATCAAGTCTGTAAGCGTTGCCATCGGCGGAAAGAAAACCGAAGTAAAATACACTGTTACCGACACCCGCATGCAGGTGATCCTCCCGGAAGCCCTGAAAGCAGAAGGTGGCGTGGCGAAAATATACGTAGACTACTCCTACGAAGTGCCACAGTACGGTACTGACCGTACCGGTCGTCTGAAAACGAAATATGGCTGGGTATATGAAATTGCGCAGTGGTATCCGCGTATGGAAGTATATGACGACGTACTGGGCTGGAACTCTATCCCTTACCAGGGTGCTGCGGAGTTCTACCTGGAATATGGCGACTTCGATTATACAGTAACCGCTCCTGCCGGTATGGTAGTAGCTGGTTCAGGTGCGCTCGTGAACGAAGCGCAGGTGCTGACCGCCAAACAGCAGGCACAGATGGCGAAGGCGCGCAACAGTGACCAGACCGTCATGATCAAGGATAGTTCAGAGGTAGCCGCGGCAAAACCAGGTACCGGCATGCAATCCTGGCACTTCCAGTGCAAAAATGCACGTGACGTATCCTGGGCGGCTTCTACCGCGTTTATCTGGGATGCTGCCCGCATTAACCTGCCAAGCGGCAAGAAATGCCTGGCGCAGTCCGTATACCCTGTAGAAAGCATCCAGAGCAGCAATGGCTGGCAGCGTTCTACCGAGTACGTAAAAGGCTCCATCGAGTTCTATTCCAAACAATGGTTTGAATACACCTATCCTGTAGCGACCAACGTAGCAGGTATCGTAGGTGGTATGGAATATCCGGGTATCGTGTTCTGTTCCTACAGAAGCACCGGCGGCGGATTATGGGGTGTAACCGATCACGAATTCGGTCACAACTGGTTCCCGATGATCGTTGGTTCCAACGAAAGAAAATATGCCTGGATGGATGAAGGCTTCAACACTTTCATCAACGATGGTTCCAGCAAAGCATTCAATAACGGCGAATACTATCAGAAACAGCAGGGACAGTCTATGGGCCGTGCTATGAGCGGTGATCCGATCATGAGCACTCCGGACGTGATCCAGAGCAGCTACCTGGGTATCGCAGCTTACTACAAACCTTCCATGGGTCTGATGATCCTGCGCGATTATATCCTGGGTAAAGAGCGTTTTGAATACGCCTTCCGTACCTATATCGATCGCTGGGCGTTCAAACATCCAACACCGTGGGACTTCTTCCGTACCATGGAAAACGTGGCAGGTGAAGACCTGAGCTGGTTCTGGAGAGGCTGGTACCTGAACTCCTGGAAACTGGACCAGGCAGTGAAAGATGTAAAATACGTGAGCAACGATCCTTCCAAAGGCGCACTGATCACTGTAGAGAACCTGGAGCAGATGGCATTACCGGTTATCCTGGCTATCACTGACAGCAAGGGTAAAACTGATACCGTAAAACTGCCGGCAGAAGTATGGCAACGTGGTGGTACCTGGACGTTCAAATTTGATTCAGATTCCAAACTGACCAAAGTAGTGATCGATCCGGATAAAGCATTCCCTGATGTTGATCCTTCCAATAACGTTTGGAGCGGTTCCAGCAAGAAAGCGCCAGCCGGTCTGACTGCCAATGAAGTACTGAAAAAATACTTACAGGCGATCGGCGGTACCGATAAGATCCAGGCTATTAAAGACCAGACCATCTCTGCTACCGGTTCCGTACAGGGTACCGATATCAAGATGACCAAGAAGATCAAATCACCCGACAAATACCTGCTGGACGTATTCATCCCGATGATGAACGTACACGCCAGCAAACTGATTATCAACGGCGATAGCATCACCGCTATTCAGATGGGCACTCCCGTTCCCCTGGATGCAGCCGCTAAAGAACGCGTAAAAGCGAACATGGTGCTGATCCCTGAACTGGACTACCTGAAAGGTGGCGTTGATATGCAGCTGTCTCCGGAAATCGTTACAGATGATAACGGTAAAGACAACTACCTGGTAATTGTAAAAGAAGATGATGTAACCCGGACTGAACTGTATTACGATGTAACAACCGGATTGCTCTCCAAAAAAATCAGTTACAATGGCGACCAGATCACCGGCGCTATTGAAACCAGCGAGTATAAAGAAGTAGGTGGCGTGAAATTCCCGTTCCTGCTGAAAAATACCATTAGCGGACAACAGGTTGATTTCAAGGTAGACGATATTAAAGTAAACAGCGGTCTCACAGATGCTGATTTTAAATAACGTATAGAGAAAAGATAATTTGTTGAAGGAGAAGCCCTCCTGCTGATATGTTCCAATATCGGCGGGAGGGCTTCCCTTTTGTTCTTTTTTGGGAGTAAATGTCTATATTGTGGCTGAATCAGCAGACATAACTAATCAGGACAACTTTCTATATCTCGAACCTATAACAACACTAACAACCCCGGAAGAAATTCCTTTAAACCCAACGCGAATGACAACAATGGGGATATTTAGAGCAATTACCCTGACCGGTGCAGACAACATTGAACTGAATGAAAGGAGCCGAATCATCAAAGTAAACATACTCGCCTGTGTTACAGGTGTTATGGCATTTTTGTTTGGGACATTATTCTATATCATATCAGGTAAACTCAGCATCTTTCTTGGCACTTTAGTGGAAGGAAGCGCGTGTTTCTATGTCATCTATCTCAACAAACAAAGGAAGTATGATATCTCTGCTTTTTATCTGCAGATGATACATAACACAGCGACACTCTATTTCGGCTGTATACTCGCGAATGTTGTGGAAGCCAGTCTGCTGGCCATATTCCTCATTGGTACTTCTCTGCTCATTGTAAAAGATAAATTACTCCGCACCACCTGTATCGTGGTAGCCCTCATCACATTGGTATTACTGGAAGTGAACCGTTTTTCAGGTATCATCCCTCCCTACGATTTCAATCCACTCACAACAGTAGTGATCCACTACTCCGCTATCATAGTGATCGTATCGCTGAACATCCTCATCATCATGTTTTATGTCAAACATAATGATACGCTACTGAAAACGCAGCAGGAACACGCTGAGAACCTGGAACAGCAGGTGCAGCACAGGACCAGCGAACTGGAAAAAACGAATCATTATAAAAGCATTTTTCTCCGTGAAACCAATCACGAGATCCGCGTACCACTCAATGCCATTCATTCTATCAGTCAGCTGTTACTGATGGATGCAGAACGGAATAATGATACTGCATATGTTAAACATGCAGAACATCTTTGTGCCGCCAGTCACCAGGCCCTGGACGTGATCAACAATGTACTGGAACTCTCGCGTATAGAGGCCGGTAAACTGCATGAAGTGCATAACGAAGCGTTTGCCATCAGGGACCTGCTGGAGAATATCGTCGGTACCGGACAATACATCGCCAAGACCAAAGGCGTCCGTATTGTACTGGACTACAACAGAAGACAACTGCCTTCTCATCTGGTCTCAGACAAGATCAAACTGACACAGATCATCAATAACCTGCTGTTCAATGCCGTGAAATTTACTGCGAATAACAGCACCGTAACACTTTCTGCCAACGTAGAGAACGATCAGTGCCGCATTAGTGTAAGAGACCAGGGAGCCGGCATCAGCAGTGAGAAAATAGCGCCCATCTTTGACCCTTTCATTACCGAATGGAACAGCTTTTCCGGCGGTACAGGACTGGGGCTGCATATTGCGCAGCACCTGGCCACCCTGCTGGGAGGCATTATCTCTGTGGAAAGCGTTATCGGAAAAGGCACCATCTTCAGTTTTAACTTCCCGCTGCAGGCCTGTGCCATACCGGTAGAAACAGAGCTGGAAGAAACGCGCGCAGACGAATCGCTTTATGCGGGCGTGAAAGTCCTGATCATTGAAGACGATGATATGAGCCGTATCTATCTGACGAAATACCTGAGCCGCTTAGGCTGCGAAGTGGAGTCTTCCGGTACGGGTATGGAAAGCCTGGAATTGCTCCAACACTTTATTCCTGATATTATTTTAGCCGACAGGCATCTGCCTGATATGGATGCAGAGGAAATCCTCACTTATGTAAAAAGCGCGGCGTTGCTACAGCGTGTACCGGTGATCGTCATTTCCGGCGATGTATTCGAAGAAGATAAAGTGGCCACGCTGGAAGCCGGCGCCACTGCTTACCTGATCAAACCCATTGACTTCAAGCTGCTGAATATCACGCTGACCAAATGCCTGAACAGCCCCGCGCTGTTATAATCGCCTTTTCAGTCCTTATTGTCCTTATTGTTCCATTGTTGTCTGTTTTCATCCCCTGATAACAGCATAAACACTTATTATCCATATGCTCCGCCGGTTTACCTGCGGAGATGTCGCATCATCGCATTACATTTTTGTCTTAATTAGTTTTTCTCCTCTCATTTTTAAATCCATTTTTATGCGACAAATTACTGTCCCAACTCTCCATTGCCCATTTGAGGCGAAGATCAGTCCATTTGTGAATGAGATTGACCAACACACCTCATCCTGGCTGCATGAATTCAATCTGCTGCAAACAGAGGAAGCGTATGACCGGTTCCGCAAGTACAAATTTGCCTGGATGACGGCCCGTACTTACCCGGATGCTGACCTGGCCTTCCTCTGTACGGCCAATGATCTTAACACCTGGCTGTTCGTACTGGACGATCTGCTGGACCATGTAAAACCTGAAACAGCGAGTTACCGCGAACAGGCCTGGCTGCAGCAGGTCATTACTGATTTCGTCAGTGTGCTTCGCTACGACCAGTCTATTGACAGGGTCACCAATCCCGTGCTGGCAGCCCTGAGCGACTTCTGGAACAAAATGCGCCAGCTGAGCACAGCGTCCTGGCAGTGCCAGTTTACCCTCAGTCTGAAGGCTACCTTCGAAGCCGCCGTGTGGGAAGCAGAGAACGCCAAACAGCGCCGGCAGCCCTCTGTATTCCAGTACATGCAGATGCGCCCTTTCTTTAGCGGGGCCAACCTGGGTACCGACATGCTGGAAGTAGCCGCAGGCACTGCTCTGCCCGTATTCGTACTACAGAATGAACAGTTCCAGAAACTTGTCGACCTGGCGCGCAGGGCCGTATGCTGGGCCAATGACCTCTTTTCTTTATCCAAGGAACTGGCGCATGGCGATGAACACAATCTGGTCATGGTGATCGGGCATGAACAGCAGATCACCCTGGATGAGGCCATTGCTCAGACGGCCGCTATTCACAACCGTGAGATCGCACAGTTCAACGAACTGAGAGGCCAGCTGCCCTCATTCGGTATGCACATCGATCTGGCCATCCAGCGGCACCTGGACGCTTTAGGCACCATGGTACGGGGATTTATGGACTGGTCTATTTATGACACAGCACGGTATGAGTTTAATTATACCGCCAGCTGATGCCACTTATGCCTGACAGGAAAGCATTCCTGTCAGGCTCACACCCATAAAAACAAGGCTGAACACTGATTAGCACTCCTGATGATAACCGTTATAACAGGCATTTCTGTTGGGATCGGTTATGACGGCTAAACACTTATAAAGTACACCTATTGACAATTTCTTAATACCCGTACTCACTGATTATCAATATATTTGAAAAGCTGTCATTTTGTGTTTGGTAATATTTAATATTATTTTATATATTTAAATGCAGTTCACCTCTTTATACCCTGTTTGCTTTGTGACCGAGCCGAATTATTGAAAACTCAAATCGAAATTTTAATCATACATATATAATCCTGCGATCATGAAAGTATCACCTATCAGCTTTCCGAGTGTTTTCGAAACTGCGTATGGTAACACGGAGAATTCCTCAAAAGACCTATTGAATGGCCTGAAGATCAAAAAAGACGAAAACTGGTATATTGTCGGAAACCTGGCGAGACGCGGGGGTATCAATCCCGGACGTGTCACGAATGCTGCTCCGCAGGAAGATGATTATGAAATCCTCTTCAAGGCTGCCATGGTCAATGTGCTGGATAAGGTGCAACAGCCTTTGTCCCTCACCATGGGCTTCCCTTTTTCTACCTATAACATCTATAAAGGCGCGGCAGAGCAGTTCCTCAACAAACGCCATTTCCTGATAGAATACGATACGCATACTTTCAATAACAAGGGCTCGATCAAAAAGGGGATGCTGGACATCGAACGCTTTGAAGTGATCCCGGAGATCGTAGGAGGTATTATCGGTCTGAAAAAGACCGTCAATGATCCTAAAACAGAGAACTTTATCGCTGTCAGCTTTGGCTTTGGCACCATCGAAGGTGGCATGGCGACTGCAGATGGTCTTATACACCGTACCTGCTTCAGTTCCCACGGTATTAAATACGCCATCAACAACCTGGCCCGTGAACTGAATAAACAATACTACCTGGACATGAAAAATGAGCATCAGCTGGATGATGCCTTCATGAAAGGTTCTATCTTTACCAACAGGAAACGCCTTGACCTCAAGGACATCCGTAAGGCGCTGCTGACCCAGTATTACAAGGAAGTAGTGTCTCCGCTGATGAGGAATTACTTTACCGATCAGGACTTTGAAAATTGCAGTAAGATCTACCTGATGGGTGGCGGTGCACATTACCGCGAACTGGCAGATGCTTTCCTTGAAGAATTCAAGGACTTCATTCCTGTAGAAGTAGCGCCAAACCCTGAAAATCTTGTCAGCATCGGTTATTTATACAACTCTTTAAGAATTTCAGACGATAAACATCAGCGTAGCGTAGGACTTGATCTGGGCAATGCCTCTTCGATCATTTCTGTATTTGAAGACGAAAAAGAAATCTTATCTGCTGGACCAAATCTGTGATGTGCTTCCCTTGAAAGACTTAATTAAAAAGGCCTTCGGAAAGGACATGTTCCTGATCCCGGCCCAGGTGTCCGTACAGGGCGCTATTGAATCTACCATCCCCGGACGTATCGATGGTAATGTGAGAGGTGATGTGCGCACGGAAGGAACGCTCGTGATCGGTAAAACCGCCACTATCCGCGGTAATATCTATGCGACCGATCTCGAAGCTTTCGGAAAAGTATATGGGGATGTTTTTGTAAGTAATAAAGCTGTTATCAGCAACAAGGCATATATCAAAGGCGATGTTACAGCGCTGGTCTTAGAGGTGGAACAGGATGCGGTAATAGAAGGCGCGATCCGTAAACATCCTACTGAGGCGGATGATGTGATACCGCCACCGGTGGAAGAAGATGAGGTAAAACCTGCGCCGGAAGAAGATGAAGAGAAAGCAAGCAGCTGGTTTTAATCAATTAGGAATTAAGAATTAGGGATTAGGTGAAGACCGGTGAGCATTCCGTCAATATTGTCTCAATCATTCATCTTAGTCATTTAATAATTGGTTTTATAACGAAGCGGGCGTCAGCTGTATGGCTGACGCCCGTTGTATTTTCAGCCTATTGGCTTACAATCTCAATCTCAAGGAAATATTCAATTACCAACCCTGCTACAGCAGCGATTAATTCTCTTTAAAATACCACCTGTCAGCAGAGAAAACTTTACCAGCTTAACCCTTCAGAGAATTATTCAATTAGTACCCCTGTCAACAAGAATTCCTAATTTTTTATTGGTCTCGGTTTTGCCCTTTCATACTGCACCGGCCACACATGCGACTCATCCTTCAGCGCATGCGCTGCATGCATCGGAAAATACGGATCACGCAGCGACTCTCTTGCTATCAGCACCAGGTCAGCCTTTCCTTCTGCCACAATTGACTCCGCTTCTTCCGGTGTAGTGATCAGTCCTACGGCGCCGGTCATAATGCCTGTCTCCTTACGGATATGCGCCGCAAAGGGCGTCTGGTATAAGGGGCCCAGGACGATCTTCTGCGCAGGCGTAAGACCGCCGGACGAGGTATCTATCAGGTCTACGCCCCTGTCTTTCAGGAGAAGGGCCAATGTGGTGGATTCTTCCAGGTCCCAGCCGCCATCTGCCCAATCGGTTGCGGACAATCTGACGAACAAAGGAAGTTCCGCCGGCCATACTTCGCGTACAGCAGCTACGATCTCCAGCAGGAAACGCACCCTGTTGGTAAAATCGCCGCCATATTCATCGGTACGCTGGTTGCTGAGCGGTGACAGGAACTGATGGATCAGGTAACCGTGCGCGCCGTGCAGTTCCACTACCTTAAACCCTGCCGCCAGGGCACGGGAAGCAGCCGTTTTAAAGTCCTGTATGACGTTTTTGATATCTTCTTTAGTAAGTGCAATGGGAAGCCCGTATTTGTCAGAAAACGGGATAGCGCTGGGTGCATAGATCTCTTTCCAGCCACCTTCTTCCGGAGCGACCAGATGAATGCCTTTCCAGGGCACTTCCGTGCTCGATTTTCGCCCCGCATGCGCCAGCTGGATACCTGGTACCGTTCCCTGTCCGGAAATGAAATCTGTGATCCTTTTCAGGCCCGCAATATGCGCATCATCCCAGATACCTAAATCTTTGGGTGATATCCTGCCTTCCGCGCTCACTGCTACTGCCTCTGTAATGATCAGACCAGCTCCGCCTACTGCACGGCTACCCAGGTGCACCAGGTGCCAGTCATTACTAAAGCCGTTCTCCGCACTGTATTCACACATAGGTGAAATCGTGATCCTGTTCCTGAATGTGATGTCTCTTATCTGTAAGGGTGAGAATAATACTGCCATCGCGCTGCTGTTTAAATTACGTTTCGGGTCAAAAGGTAAGCAAATCAGGGCAGTTTGAAATCTTTCGATGTATCGGAAGAGGGCTATAGTGAGGATTTCGACATACAATGGCGTAATAAAAACAAAAACCCCCAGACGATGCCTGGGGGTTTTGCTAATTGTATAGAAAAAGCAAGCTTAGTCGATACGTCTAACGTTAACGGCGTTCATACCTTTACGGCCTTCCTGCAGTTCAAACTCTACTCTGTCGTCAGCCTGGATCTCGTGAATAAGACCATTAACGTGAACAAAAGTTTCTTTATCAGATTCCTCATGAATGATGAAGCCGAATCCTTTTGTCTCGTTGAAGAACTTTACAGTTCCCTGGAATTTTGTTGTCATTTGTGAAAATTGTAAATATTTGTAAAGACTAAAGGTAAGCATAAATACTACCCCTTCCAAATAAAAGTCTTTAATTCTCAATATTTCCCGCATGCTCCAGACCGTCAGCAGATAGGTAATTGCTACCGTCAACTAAAATTATAAAGTAGCTTTAGCGATGTCATCATATAATTGCCTGAAGCAACGACTTTGGGTATGAAGGGTATCCACAGGCTTTCCTGGCTGTTCAGCACTTGGCGCCTTCCTGCCATAGTATTCATCCATAAAATCCTCCGCTCCTGACCAGATCGTCTGCATCATTCCCTGATAACGATCTTTCATAATTTTTGTAGAGGTGGCTCTGAAATCCAGCATATCTTTCAATTGTATAGACGCAAACTCCGGTTTTCTCCACGGACAGGTAATCACTTTCAGTCCTTTCATGGCGAAATAGACAGGAGTTTTGTCAGGACGATCATAATGCCAGTCGCAGATCGTTACATCTTTAGGGATCATATCAATCGCACGGTAGGTATTATTCAGACTTCCTTCCCACATACCGATACCGGTGGTCTTACCATCGATCAGACGGTCTCCCCAGATCCACAGGCTTCTGCCCTTTTCTGCCAGGTGATTGCGCAACACGGTCACTTCTCCGGCGAACAGTTCCGCCTTGTCTCTGCCACCACAACGGGGACATTTGGATTCTCCGATGTAAAACACCTCATCCAGTCCCGCGTGATATGCATTGCTCTCAAATACATCGCAGAGTTCGTCCATCAGCTTAAACACAACTGTATGTACATCCGGATGCAGCGGACAATAACTCTTACAATACAGACCATCCGCATTTGGCCATTCGTATTTTTCCGGCATCTTCACCCAGGGAGTTTCGTCAAACTGCGGATATTTCACCAGCAGGTTGTTGGTATGACTTGCCCAGGACTGATGACCCAGGAGATTCAACTGCGGGATCAGATTAATACCGTTCTGGCGGCATACCTGTACCAGCTTCTTGATATCAGCTTTTGACAAGGCACCTGAATCAGCCAGTTCCGGATAACTTTCATACTGATAGTTGTACTCTATTCTCAGCACCAGGGTGTTTACCTTGCGCGGCGCCAGTTCCTCTTTGATAAATTTGATAAAGGCATCGAGGGCTGGTTTACGGGGTGCTCCAATGCAGAATCCTCTTACAGGCAAAATGCTGTCAGGTACAGGTGCATTACTAAGGGTCGTCTGCCGGGATGATGATGACCTGAAGGCAGTCAGCGCTGCTCCTAACAGGCAAAGCAGGAGCACATTTCTCACAAATGTGGTTTTAAGCATGGAATAAATCGTTTAAGACGTGAACTAGATAAGAAAGGGCCATCTGCTGCTGCGGATAGCCCCTGAAAAGTAATAAAAATATGCTGTAAATTATTTCATATTGAGATCAGCGGCGCCGCTGATCTCCGTAGAGACTTCTCCCATGATGTCAGAACCCACGGTATTCTGCCCTGTATAGACTTTTACAAAGTCGATCGCTTTCAGGTTAACCGGCGTACCATTTTTATCAATGGCCCAGGAGAGGTCAAAGGAATTGTACTGATTCTTCGCATACGAATCCATCGTATCGTCTGTGCTGTAGTTATCGGCATACCCCCAGCCCAGCGCCCAGTTGATGTAAATACCGTCCTCTTGCCCGAATGTGGGATTCAGCAAGGTACCCTCAAACGTCAGAGAATCCTGGTTTGCCGCAAAAGCCGGGTAGTAGGAATGATCATGAAACTCATTGATCTCTACAGCGCCTGTCTGACCTTTGCTGTCTTTCCAGGCCACACGGCTAACGCCTTTCGGATTATAATAAGTGATCTTGTAATTGCGGATGGTCATAGGGCTGACATATCCGGAGCCCGCCAGTTCATACCAGTTGTCATCTGGTATACCATTCCCGTTCTCATCCTGACTCACCATCACTACACCCGGTTCTGACCAGGCTTTTGGCTCCGGGATCGGATTACCATAAATGGCCAGATCAGCGCCGTTCTGATTCAGGATAGAGTGGTCAAATCCAAACACGATATAACCGCCATAAGCACCCAATGATATCAGACCGCTTCTGGTGCCTACGATGCTGTTAGCCCCTTCCGGCGTTCCTGCCGACTCTCCGATGAATTGTCCGGGAGCCGGAGCATATGCAAATACTTTATTAATAAAACGGCTGCTATTGCCGGTTACAGGTCTGATCTTAGTATCCTCATCCCCTCCCTTCTCCTTTTTACAGGAAAAGCAGACAACGGCAAATACAGCAGGAAATAATAGCTTTTTTAGTTGCATCATCATGGGTTAATTTATCTCGGTATGAACGCAAAATGCGCGGGGATATTACCTGCTGTTACGCTCCAGCGCTTTTTGCCCGCTTTGCTAAAGCAATAAAGCGTACCGGGAAGCAGGTAGTTTTTAGCATCCGTTACGTAAATATCGCCGTTTTCCGGATCAATGGCTATTCCATACGGTGTTTTAATTTCCTTATCTATACCGTCGGTAATAAAGTTATCGGTTACCTTCTTTTCATCTTTTACGTTGATGATCGCGTAGCTCACCGTATTCTTGTTCGTAATATAACTCCATTCTGCACTGTAGACGTAAGCCGAATCACCTGCTATCGCCAGATTGCTGGCAGCCAGATTGAACGAGTCTTTTACAATATCCTTCTGTGTATCGATCACGTATAACTTAGAGTGGATATTATAATAATCTCCACGGGAGGTTACATATACATCTCCGTATTTGTCCGCTTTCAGGCGATGCAGGTTGATCGCTACATCAATGCGTTTTATTTCCTTGAAGGTATTCATGTCCACCACGGAGACGGTCCGCTCGTATCTCGGCGGACTATACCCTCCTGAATTCGCGATATACAGCTTATCTCCCACTATTGCCATCTCTTCCGGCTGCCTGCCCACGGTTACCGTACGAAGTATTTGTAAGGTAGCAGTATCTACTTCAGCGATATATCCCGCGCCTGCGCTTGCATCACCTATAGTAGCCGCATAGGAACTCACATACGCCTTTCCTTTATAAAAAGTAACATAGCGACAGTTCCTGATACTGATCTGGCCAATGCGTTTGGCAGAATGTGCGTCCAGCACATCGACTTTATCAGACATATTGATCACAGCATACAGCTTACTGCCATAGATGCCGATATCATTGCCCACATCTCCCAGTTCCTTGGTCGCACCAGGATTGATCTGACTGTAAATATTGCTTTTGTAGACACCCGTACTTCTGTCATAGTAGTCCAGTGTGGACAGGTTCATGCCCATATTCCCTTCATTGAGCAGGTAGAACCCGTTCCGCAGGGTATCCGGCTCCCCTACCTGTGTTTCTTCTCCGGGAATGATCCCGTTGCCTTTGCGGCAGGCGCTCAGTCCGACGATAGCTGCCGATAACAGCAGCAACAAACTACGACATGACATGAGCCTGGATAAAATTTGCATTATCAGAAATTTATACTCGCGGTCAGACGGTAATAACGCCCCGGCATCGGGTAGTTGATCACAACGTCATAATACTGGTTAAAAACATTGTTAAGTTCTCCCGTCAGTTTGATCAGCTTATGTTTATAAAGGAAGCTGGTGGATACTGACAGATCGCTGGTATACCATGGTTCCAGGTAGTACAATGGTACATTGGTATTCAGGAAATAACGTTCTCCGACATATATAAAGCTATAATTAATATCCCATTTATTCCAGGAAGCGTGTGCAATAAAGGAACCGCTATGTACGGGTACATAGGCGATCTGGTCTTTATAATTGACCTCCTGAGGATCGGTCACATCCAGTGCTTTCTGATAAGTATATTTTACGGAGAAGTCCGTCTGTACCTTGTCCAACAGCCTGGGCGATAACTGTACACTGGCATCTACCCCATAGATATCTACTCCGCCGATGTTCTGCATCATCCACTGGAAGTTGCGACCCGGCGCCGCTACGATCTTGTCTTTCACATGGCTGTAGTATACATCTGTCTGCAGGGAGAAGAATTGCAGGAAGCCTTTGGAATTACGGGTATACCCTATACCGGCATTATACTGCCTGGTATGCTCTGGCTTCAGATCAGGATTGCCTACAGTACTATAGTACATATCATTGAAGGTAGGCATCCGGAAGATGCTTTTATAAAAAGCACGCAGTTTCAGGTCTTCCTGCCCGAACGGTTGCCAGGACACCAGGACGGTTGGCCGGAGTGCGCTGTAATCATGTCCGGAACTATATAGTTTCGTCTTTTCATTGATAATGGTCGCTAACAGGTTCGCCTGCATTTCCACCTGTCCGAGGTGCAGTTGTGTAGCTGCTGCGGCCAGGGTAGTATAACGGGTAGGGATCGCGAAATGGTCGAGGTTAACGGCCGTCATTTCATTCAGCTGGAAGTCGGCCGAAAGGGCCACATCCCAGAAACTAGTCAATTTATACTGATTAGCGGAGGAAATATAATATTCATGCTGGCGATAGCGGTTCATGAGCGGGCCATAATCAGTGATGATCGACGTATCCAGATAACGCACATAATCATACATATACTTGGCATTCAGCAACATGGTATACCGCTTGCCGAATTTCTTGTTGTAAGAGGTTTGTACAAACAGGTTCCTGTCCCACTGGTGTTGTCCGTTGTAGAACTTATTACTGACGATAGCGCCAGGCAATCCACGGGTGGAATTATAATAATAGACTTTCGCGTGCCAGCTGCTGCTGTCCTTAAACTGTCCATAGAGGCCGCCTTCGACGCGCGTGGCGTCTATACCGGCATTTTCCCTGACAGCGGTGGTATCATAGGTACCATTGGTATACCTGAATTTATACCTACCGTTACCATGCAGCCATTCACTGCTGATAACCGCCGACAAGGTATTGGTGATCTTTTGTTCGAGCCTTACAGAAGGGTTGAACATACCAAAAGAGCCGGTCTTAACAGCGACTTTCCCATGCGTGGTCTCTCCTTCATTAAAAGCAGGTCTCCTGGATTGCAGGTAAATAGAGGATGCCGCAGAGAATCCTTTTGCAGGTTGAAGGATCGCGCCTTTCTGTGCATTATACAGGTCGATCTGCTCAATATTATCCAGCGAAAAACGGCCCAGGTCTACAGTGCCGTTCTGCGCATTACCTAATTGTATACCGTCATAAAATACGCCCACATGGTTTGTTCCCATACTGCGTACGTTCAGGGTCTTCAGTCCTCCCAATCCACCATAATCTTTCAGCTGTACCCCTGAAAAGAAGCGTACCGCATCTGCTACAGATAAGCTGTTCATTTTTTCCAGGGCCGCTCCGCTTAGTGTTTGTACAGGCGAAACGGAATTATTCTTACTGGAAAAGATAGTAACGCCCTGCAACATCCGGGTAGCAGCGGTATCTCGTGGTACAGCTGTTGAGGGTGCAGGTGTTGCTTTATCCTGTGCGAACAGGGAAAGCGGCAGACAGGAAAGCAATATGAGAAGACGGTAAGTCAATTAATCGTTGTTTTAACTACAAAAGACATAACAGGCAATTAAGAATTAAAAATTAAGAATTAAGAATTATTGCCGTGACCTACCATCCAACACATTTATTAGTCGCAATGATCTCTCCCGCATTCCAATTCTTAATTCTTAATTCTTGATTCTTAATTCCTAATTAAGGATCATGCCCGGGAAGAAATAACCCTTATAAGTGAACGAATGCAACAGTGCGCCATTCGCTGCACTATGCAAATACAGCTGATTATTGATATCAGCACCATACATGTTCGTATTGCTATTCAACACCAGTATGTTTCTTACACGGTCAAACCAGATACCCTTTCCGTAGAAGTACTGCCCTGAAGGCAATGTAATAAAGGGTGTATTCAGAGATGCCGGCTGACCGGGCAGATATTTGTATACTTTATTAGCGCCGGATATAATATAGATCGCATTTTCCGAAGTAGATGCGACCATAGAGCTGCTGTTATATGTAAATTCGTTAAAGTACACCGGGAAGTTGGTCGGGATGCTGTCTACAGACAATGCATTCGGGTTGATCTTCTTCAGCTGTGTTTTGGAAGCTGCCCATACAGTGCCATCCTGGCTCTGGACAAAACCGGATACCGCTGTACCGATCTTTTTCGCTATACTGTAATCATTTGCATTGAGCACAACGATACCGTCTTTAACAGACAGCAGAAAAATGTGATTCCCACTTTTGAACATATCTGTTACTTCTCCTGTCACACCGGCAATAGCTGCGCCGAGTGTAAGGTTGGTCAGGTTTACCGGGAAAACGCCGGTACTGGTGCTTAACAAACCCCTTGTTTCGTCTACTCCGACAAATGAACGGCCATCGTCACCCGGTAAGGCATCGATACGATTTGTTTCTTTTAGCGTATTGGCATCCAGTACTACCATTGGAGCGCCATATTTACCAACGAGATATATCTTGTTGTTATAGACGGTACCATACTCCATTGTGCTGGTATTAGGTCCTAATGTCTTGCCCGGATTTTCAGCACTATAGACATATTCCAATACAGTATCCTTGTTGTAATCGTAGAAGTTCAGGTCCCCTGCATTTTTACCATAGTTACCTTCAGATACCATCAGGAAGCCGGTGCCATACTTTGTAGGGATGACCACATCATCATCCTTTTTACAGGAAGCGGCGGCCAACATCAGACCACCTAATAACCAAAGGCGTAAATTTTTATACATACATCGAATTTTTGTTACAATAGATAAGTTTAATCAGGACAATAACTTTTACTAAACGGCAATCAAACCGTCTTTGGGGCATATCTTACCAGCGGACTTGTAAACTATTTGAAATAAGCCTGTCGGCTATTACAACATCAGCGCTTTTCACCCGAAGACACGATATAGCTGTTGCAACTGGCAGGTCTTCTGGCTCTCCTGCTTTTTCCGGGCCTTCCCGTTCCGCCTGTGGCGGACAGTGGCAATGAAGAGTAATACCGGAAAAAACGAACGCGTATTGCGATACAGGATTACAGCTACGGGGATAGCTCCGGAATTACACCGGATTCCCTATTAATTCGCCTCCCGGCGAAACCAAATGCGGCACAAACCTACTGTATGAGTAGTAAATATCCAAAAAGAAAAATAGGTAGTATCTTGCCGCAAATTCAAAACTGTTCTGTTGAAACAACTATTTCTGATAGTAGCATTCCTTCTCGGGAGCTACTCCAGCTATGCCCAAAGCCTGCTTAATAAAACCGTCTCAGTCAGCGCAGACCGCAAACCCCTGGCCGCTGTACTGGACGATATCAGTATGCAGGGCGATTTCCATTTCTCTTATGTGAAGGAATTTATTCATGATGATAGCCTGGTCACCGTCAATGTCAGCAACCGCTCTGTCAAACAGTTGCTGGACATACTGTTTCAGGGCAATTTCCAGTTCCGCGAGATCGGTAACCAGATCATTATACAACCCGGTACCTCTTCAAAAGAGAAGTGGTATATGGTCAGCGGACAAATCAAAGACGCTACCACCGGGCGTCCGATCGCAAATGCCAGTGTCTATGAAGGCGTACAACTGATCTCAACCCTGACCGACGATCAGGGCTATTTCAGGCTACGCCTCCGTGAGAAGGAAAGGACCGCAGCCCTGCTGACCGTCAGCAAGGAACTGTACCGCGACACCATCATGCTGGTGCCTGGCGGGCATGACCAGGAAATGAATGCCACTATCAAACCTGCTGCCCCTATTCAGTTATCAATAGTGGACGTCAATCAGCATACACATGTAGAGCAGACGTTCTTCGGCCGTTTTTTCCTGTCTTCCAGGCAGCGGATGCAGAGTTTGAACCTGAGTGACTTCTTCACCCGCCAACCCTATCAGTACTCCCTGTTGCCTGCGTTAGGCACACATGGAAAGTTGGGTTCCCAGGTGGTAAATAAATTTTCCATTAATCTGATAGGCGGTTATACCGCCGGTCTGAGTGGCGTTGAAATAGCAGGCGTCTTCAATATTGACCAGAAAGCCGTCAGGTGGGTACAGGTAGCAGGTGTTTTTAACATAGTAGGCGGACATTTCAGCGGCATACAGGTGGCAGGCATACATAATCATGTTATGGACTCTCTGAAAGGCCTGCAGATAGGTGGGATCAGTAATATCCTGAAATATGATTTCCGCGGCGCACAGATCGGAGGTATCTACAATCAGTCCGGTGATGGTGGTAAAGGGATGCAGATCGGCGGGATATTAAATAATACAGGTGGCTCTGTTAAAGGTGCCCAGATCGCCGGCGCTATTAATCTTGTTCAGGGAAATATGAAGGGTGCACAAATTGGCGGTGTCCTCAGTAGTACGCTGGGAGTTGTTAAAGGCGCACAGATCGCCGGGGCTATTAACTTCGGACGGGACACGGTTGACGGGATACAGATCGGAGGTGCGGTGAATGTTGGCTGGCAGCATATAAAAGGTGCGCAGATCGCGGGTGGAGTGAACATCAGTAAGCAGGAAATGGGCGGTGCGCAAATAGCTGGGGCAGTCAATGTCAGTCTGGATACCACCACCGGTGCGCAGATCGCTGGTTTAGCCAACTACACCAAAGTATTGAAGGGCGTACAGATCGGTATCCTCAACTATGCGGATTCCTCCGATGGTTACAGCCTTGGCCTGATCAATATCGTCAGAAGAGGCTATCACCAGGTACTGATCTATAATAATGAAATGCTTGATGTCAATGTTGCCTATAAATCCGGTAGCCGGAAGTTATACAGTCTGCTGCTGGTAGGCATGAAACTGGGGCCGAAGAAAGCGTATGGCCTGGGCTACGGTATCGGACATCCGTTCCCGATGTCGGACCGGTCAGAGATCACGACCGAACTCACTTCACAGTTCCTGTATGTAGGTAACTGGAACTCCACCAACTCCATAGTCAGACTACAAACCGCCTGGAATTACAAGCTGCTGAAAAACATAACACTGTTTGCCGGCCCATCCTTTACCATCTACTACAGCGACAAACTGGACGTGGTTGATCCGAAGTACGATGCGAAGGTACCGGCGCATTACAGTCCGTTTACTTTAGGCGGCGGAGTGACCGCCTGGTTCGGCTGGCATATAGGGGTCGGGTTTTTCTAGGATAATTTGGTAATTTTGCAGCTTCATTTTTAAAAACGGTTAAATTAAACACAGGTAATGTCAAAAGTTAAAGTAGGTTTTGTGCAAATGACCTGTAGCGGCAATAAGGCTGAGAACCTTGCCAAGGCTACGGAGCGTATACGTGAAGCTGCCGCCAAAGGTGCACAGATTGTATGTTTGCAGGAATTGTTTACTTCCCTTTATTTCTGTGACGTGGAGGATTATGATAATTTCTCCCTGGCAGAACCTATTCCCGGCCCATCCACCGATGCCTTGCAGAAAGTAGCGGGAGAACTGGGCGTTGTGATCATTGCCTCTCTGTTTGAGAAGCGTGCACAGGGTCTTTATCACAACACGACCGCCGTGCTGGACGCCGACGGCAGTTACCTGGGTAAATACCGTAAGATGCATATTCCGGACGATCCGGCATACTACGAGAAATTCTACTTCACTCCCGGTGACCTTGGCTATAAAGTTTTCAAAACAAAATTCGCCACTTTCGGTGTGCTGATCTGTTGGGACCAGTGGTATCCGGAAGCAGCAAGGATCACAGCCCTCATGGGAGCAGAAATACTCTTCTATCCGACCGCTATCGGTTGGGCTACCAGCCAGGATGAAGCGACCAACGTTGAGCAATACAACGCATGGCAGACCATCCAGCGCAGCCACGCTGTTGCCAACGGTATTCACGTGGTAAGCGTGAACCGTGTAGGTTTCGAGCAGGAAGGCGCTATGAAATTCTGGGGTGGTTCATTCATCGCCAATCCATTTGGCACGATCATCTACCAGGCTTCCCACGAAAACGAAGAAGTGTTCGTACAGGAACTGGACCTGGGTCAGACCGACAGATACCGTACACACTGGCCGTTCATGCGTGACAGAAGAATTGATTCTTACGCTCCTATCACCAAAAGATTTATCGACGAAGCATAATGAACGGACAACCTACTCTGAAACAGCAGGGATACTTTTTCCCTGCCGAATTCCATCCGCATGTCGCCACCTGGCTGAGCTGGCCGCATAAAGAAGCCAGCTGGCCCGGAAAGATCCATACGATCTATCCTTATTACAGCCAGTTCATCAAATACCTGGCGGAAAGTGAGATCGTCCGTATCAATGTGAATGATGAAGCCATGAAGGCTTTCGCAACCGGTCACCTGCAGCAAGCAGGCGTCAATCTGGACAAAGTTGAATTTTATTTCAACCCGACCAACGATGCCTGGTGCCGTGACCACGGTCCGGCGTTCCTGATCAACCCGGCCGCTGCACAGAAAAAAGTGATCGTAGACTGGAATTATAACGCCTGGGGTGGTAAATACCCTCCTTTTGACAAGGATGACGTAGTGCCCACCCGTATCGCTGAACACTTCAATCTGCCGGTATATCACCCTGGTATCATCATGGAAGGTGGTTCCGTAGAGTTCAACGGTAAAGGTACCGTACTGACCTCCGGTTGCTGCCTCCTGAATGAAAACCGCAATCCGCACCTGAACAGGGAGCAGATCGAAGGTTTTCTGCAGGATTTCTACGGCGTAGACCAGGTATTATGGGTAGACGAAGGCATCATCGGTGATGATACCGACGGTCATATCGATGATACCGTACGCTTCGTGAATGAAGATACCGTCCTGACTGTCATAGAAGACAACAAACAAGACGAAAACTACGACCTCTTACAACAGAACCTCCGGCAGCTGCAACAAATGCGTCTGCTGAACGGTAAACAGCTGAACGTCGTAGAATTGCCGATGCCGGATGCAGTTGTATATGAAGACCAGCGTCTGCCGGCTTCCTATGCCAACTTCTACATCAGCAATAAACACGTGATCGTGCCTGTTTTCAACTGTAAAAATGACGACAAGGCGCTGCGTATCATCAGCGAGTGTTTTAAGGACCGTGAGGTCGTAGGTATCGATTCTACCGAGATTATCTGGGGATTAGGCAGCTTCCATTGCCTGAGCCAGCAGGAACCTGCGGTATAAGACGATTAAAGTTTACTTTTTATATAACCAGCATCATTTTCAATGGTGCTGGTTTTTTTATTGCCCAAGCTGCCATCCCTTTAACACCAACCGGTAATCTCTTACTTATCTGCCGGATTCTTAGATTTGATAGGTTTTTCTTAGATGTCTCATAGATGTCTCATAGATATTCCATATCTTAAGAGACAGCTTATGTATGAAATATCTATGAGACATGTATGAGACATCCTACCGATATCATGCTCATGTATTTCACGATGGTCTATCCGCCCATAAAAACCTTAGTAACCTATCAACGATGATTAGTCATCCTACGTAATAGAAACAGGCCGAATTTCCCTTCATTCACACGATAGCTTACAGCAGCGCCTGCTAATCAATCGATTAAGTGTCATAAAACTGTTAAAATACCCGCAACAGACGAGCTTAAATTGCCCCCTTTCACATTTCTTTAGCATTTTCCGGGTTAAATTTGCATCAGTATTTCAGAAGAGCAAATCGCCGGACTAACCATCAGCCCGGCTTATTTTTAAGTAAAACCTAAGCCATTTCCGTTGATGAAGAAACCTGTTTTTAACAAAATTTTGAAGCTTACCCTTGCCGCCGGCCTTTTTTCAGGCGTCCTTTTCGCAGCTGTATCCCCCACCGCGGGCAATCGTACCAGAGTAGTCGCATTAACAGAGAATAAATTAGGCGCCAGAATGGCCCTGTTTTCACAACTGAAGCTCGACTCCCTGGGATTGTCAAAAGAAGCCTTTGCTTTCGCGCTGGCAGGTATGGAAAAACTGGGAAGAGAAGGTAAACTCAGCAATCCGGACCTACTGACCATTGCTGACTTCAGTTTGCCCTCCAGCAAGAAAAGACTGTTTGTGATCGACCTGGCCAAAGGAGAGGTCCTGTTCAACACACTGGTATCACATGGAAGAAATTCCGGTACCGAACTGGCGACTAACTTTTCCAATGCTCCGGAGAGCTTTAAAAGCAGTTTAGGATTTTATGTAACCGGCGCTACCTACAGAGGCGAACATGGTTACTCGCTCCGCCTGGAAGGGGAAGAAAAAGGCATTAATGACAACGCAATGAGCCGCGGCATCGTGATGCACAGCGCAGCTTATGTAAACGAACAGATCGCAAAATTACAGGGGTATATCGGCCGTAGCCTGGGATGCCCTGCGATCCCTGAGAAGATACACCGTCAGATCATCGAGGTGATCAAAAATGGCACCTGTCTGTTTCTCTATAGCCCTGATAAGGCGTATATGGCGAATTCGAAGATGCTGGCCACACCAGAGATCGATACGACGATCGTGTAATAGTGCATGAATAATTAATCTGAAAAAAATATTGTTATATGCAAGAGGGCGTTCACCGTATGGTAAACGCCCTCTTGCTTTGTCGCCCCAACTCCCCCTGGCCCCCTTTCAATACACACAAATGCGCTCAATTAAATAAATTCTCACGCTCATAACATTATCGCCTCTGCATGGAGATAATGCGCGTACCGAAAAGGGCAAGGGGGATGTTAAATTGCCCCGTTGTATTAGTTATCTGGCGTCTGTAAACAGCTTACCCGCCATATAGGTATCATGATCGTAAATATCTTCCCTGAACTGCAATTTACCTGCTTCATCTACCCAGGCCGTATAATAGGTGATCAACACCGGCACCGGATCTTTCACCCGCACATATTTTTCCTTCCCGCTATTCATCGCGCTGTCAATACGTTCGGCAGACCAGTTCTGATTATCTGCCAGCAGGTAATTGGCCATCTTCACCGGATCACCCAGACGGATACAACCATGGCTGAATGCACGCTGATCTCTGTCAAAAAGATATTTCTGATTGGTATCGTGGAAGTAGATATTAAAACTATTAGGGAAAAGGAACTTCACCTTTCCTAAAGGATTGTCCTTACCAGGTTTCTGGCGTACGATCGGCAGCCCATTACGCTCACCGGTGATCTCCATGTTCTTACTTGAGATATAGTTTTTATTACGCGCTACTGCGGGCAATATTTCTTCTCTTACGATACTGTTTGGCAGGTTCCAGTAAGGACTGAATACGATCTGGTCCAGTTTACCGGAAAACATCGTGGTACTCTTACCTTCCTTACCTACTACCACCGGCATATCAAACTCTTTTTTACTACCATTCCAGACGTGCAAACCGAATTCAGGAATATTCACCAGGATCAGACGTCCTTCCGGATTAGCAGGCGCCCAATGCATCCTTTCCAGGTTGATCAGTATACGCTGTACCAGTTTAATAGCAGGCATATTCATCTCACGTAATAAAGTATCTGTGATCACGCCTTTCGGTGTATGACCGTGTGTGGCTTCAAAAGCAGTAACAGCAGTTTCCAGTGCATCATTAAAGACAGTAGAGGTATCCTTGTCGCTATACTCACCTGTCGCCTGTAAACGGCGTTTTACCCATGCTATCACAGCCGTACTGTCCCCTTTCTTATATCTCTTTTTCTTTTCTACAGTGATCGTATCCCAGGCGCTTTTCTCCGCAATGTCAACATACTGTTGCAGTGATTTATGCAAGGCAGCATAACTCTTTCCGTGCATGGTAGTTTCTTTGTCTGCCAATACGGCTGCCGCTTTTTTCAGCACATCCGACTTCGTCAGTGGTACTGCATGTTCCAGCCCCTCAATGTCGCCTTCACCGTTATGCAGATAATAGTCTATAAAACGTTGTGTTAATTGTAACTCTGTTTTTACGATGTTGGCATCTTTTGGAGAAAGAGCGGAATCAACATCTCCGTTCATCAATGCGTTGAGACGGTATTCCAATGATTTATTGCCTTCACTGGTATCTACACTATAATCATACAGACTACGAAAACCGTAAGCCTGTTCGTTGAGACCGGTCTTATCAAACCAGGCGAACTGGAAATTGCGCGCATTGTAGAAACTACGCAATCTCGCCGCCATCGTATCATTCAGTTTCTGTGTAGTAATGAATTTATTGACGTCGCTTGTATCAAGAAAGAGATCATTGTAAGCATTCGCTGCTGTTATCTCTGTATTTCTCGGGGTAACAACGATCGCCTCCTTTTCTGTTCGCTTTGTACTCGTTTCACAGCTATAAGACAAGGCAGCTATAATAAAAGTAGTTAAGATCAATAAGACATTCTTCTTCATGCTAACCCCGGTTGCAAAACACGTGCCTCTGCATGTATACCAGGCAGACCGGACCGCAAACCCTCATTTTTGTAGAAAAAACTTCACACAGGTGCAACAAATTATAGATTCAATGTCTTTCCTTCTTTGTTAAATTCTTTGCGGATGCCCGTCTGTATGTCTTTCAGGAGGATTGTCCGGCTATTACGTTTCAAGGCCGACAAACAACTATACTGCACCACATTAATAATCGCCCCGCCCGCCAGTTCATGCTTCCTGGCAATCTCTTCGAGACTCACATCCTGGTCCAGCGCCGCTTCCAGGGGGAACGACTGCTGCCATAAACGCTGCCGTTGTGCCGGAGCCGGTACAGGAAAATAGATCATCGACTGGAACCTTCTTCCGAATGCCTCGTCAATGTTCGCCTTCAGATTCGTCGCCAGGATAACCAGGCCGGGGAAGTCCTCGATACGCTGTAAGAGATAGGCTACTTCCTGGTTCGCATACCGGTCATTGGATGAATTGGTCGCACTTCTCTTTCCGAATAAGGCATCTGCCTCATCAAAGAACAGTATCCAGTTTTTATTGGCTGCCTGATCAAATACACCCGCCAGGTTCTTTTCTGTTTCACCGATATATTTTGATACGATCATGGAGAGATCGATACGATAGACGTCCATATTGAACGTCTTCCCCAGCAGACAAGCCGTAAATGACTTACCGGTTCCCGGCGGACCATAAAACAGGGCCCTGTAACCAGGCTTGATCCTGTTCTCCATTTTCCAGTCACGTAACAAGGCTGGGCCGTGCTCTATCCAGGTACGAATTTCTTCCACCTCCTGCATCGTGTGCGGGTCTAATACAAGATCAGTCCAATCCAGTGCGGTACGTATCTGCTTAGCGGGAAACTGTGTACCGTACTGTGGCTGATGAGCCCTTCCCGTAGTAAAATAGCTCAGGTACTCCGGCGTCAGTTGTAGTCCGCCGCTCAGCAGCGGTTCATCTGCATGCGTAGAGGCGAGTTTCAGTATATTATCCCTTATAAAGAAATGGTCCGGCGTGAACATTCTCTGTAATTGCAAACGTTGTTGCAGATCATTCGCTGCCAGCAAAAACGCGGCAGTTTCTCCGGTAGGGAGAAAGCCGCCATGCTGATTACCCTTGATACCGCCAAACTCCGTAAAACCCCGGTCATAGGTGCTATTTTTCACAAAGAAGATATCCAGCAACTGTGGTTGCAAATGCGGACACAATGCCAGCAACAACACCAGGCGCTCAGGGACCTGCATATTATAATGCCGTACGATCTGCGAGTAGACGGCATCGTTATGCAATGCCGGTGGCGCGGGTTCTTCTTCTACCTGTGTATGCGCTTCTTCAAAATACTGTTTCATCCGCAATTGCAGGACCTGTGCAAACCACAGCAGTTCATCATGTAATGCCGCCGCATTATTGGATATCAGGTGAGTGTCCATTCTGTGTATAAAGGTTTAGCAAGCCAGGAGAATCGCATCTGTCCATAGCTCCATGGTAATGTCTGTAAAATAATATCGTAACTGCGTTGTTTGACACGCAGTATCCAGGCTTCATCTGTTTGCCATAACTGCCCTTCTCTCTGCAGAAAAGACGCCTGGAACCCCTCCATACTGCTGTTACGCATCTTAGGCCATTGCTGCATGGCAGCTCCTAAAAGTCCCTGCGCCATCTGTTTATCTGCATCAGTGATCTCTATATCCGGGTCCAAAGGTTGTTCCCAGGGAGCATCACATAATACACGGTTCAGCATCAAAGTATGTTCCGCATGTCCGGTCTGTCCATCTACCAGCAATTGTAATAAACGGATCGCTTTCTGACGGGCTTTTTCGTCATTGAATTTACCTTTTGTCAGCAACTCCGACCTGGAGAAATAAGTGGAAAAGAAGGGATGTAATAACACCAGACCTGCGTTCTGTACCGTAATCGCCTCCAGTTCTGAAGCGGCCGGTTGTAAAGGACGGCCAAACAGACTTTCATAAGGTTGTGGTCCGCCTGGCTGCAATGGTCGTTCGGACTGAATAAGCGCCGGACCGGCTGTTTCCGCCTGTACAGGTAAGACCGTTTGTTTCTCTGCCTTGATAAGGGCGGCGGTAACCTGTTGCAGGACCGGCAATGCGTTCCTGATCTGTGTCAACGAGGTCACCGAAGCCATATCGTGTTGCACGATATTCAGTAACAGTTTCTGTACGGTCGTTTCTCCGTAGCCGGTCAGGAACTGCGCCAGCTGACTGATATAAGATTCGCTATTGTTGATCTGAATCCTGCCGGATAACCACAACAGATTGAAACGGCGGAATAGCAGTTTCACCCGCTCTCTTTCCAGGTTGTCGCTTACCAGCGTCTCTAATAACTGCTGCCATTGCTGTAGCGCGACGATCGTATGATTTCCCCACAACAAAGGCATCGCATCGCGCATCATTGTCCAGAAATCGTCTTCTGTCGTGTGTATGGCAACCTGTTGCAGTACTGCTACTGGTGACAATACATTACGATAGAAAGCGAGTCTTTCGCTATGAGAACGTTGTTTATACTGTAGCCAGATTTCCCGGAAACTATCCCTGTGGTGAATGAAGGTATGTGGTAAAGCCTGTTGCAGGAACTGAATGGTATCCTGCTCTGTATAGCGTTGCAGCTGATGCCGGATGTTCTCTTCCAGCGGTGTAACCGGTTTATCAAATAACTGGTGTACATGTAAACGGGCCTGTATCAGCGGTGGTTTCTGGTCCCACAGGTCGGCCAATAACATGGGCCGCTTACGGAAAAGCAGGATAACGGCCTGCTTCAGCAATATATCCTGCCGGCCTTTTTGTAGTCTGCTGAACCATACGGGTAAGGGCTGTCCGACGATAAAAGAGCGAAACAGATTCACCGCCTGTTGCCAAACCTCTTCCCTGTCCTCCCTGATAGGAATCGTATCATAGTTGATCCATAATAAAGGCAACGGCACATCCGTATGCGGCATTCCTCTCAGCGGAAGCAGCCTTGGCACATTGACGTTTTCATTACCGTTATAAGGCAATGCGGCGAAGTCCTGCGCATTCTCCGGGTGAATGCCCAAAGCCGCATTTTCTTCATACAATACCTGGATGAAGGTGACGAAAGAATCGGAAGGAATGTATTGTCTGTAGAGGTCTATGGCTCTCCGGAAAATATACAGGAGGTGTATATAGTCTGCGTTGAAGTGACGCGCCAGTCTTTCGAGATGACGCCGGATGAACTGTTTACGGTTGAACTGTCCGCTGTTGTCTGTCACCAGGTAAGTCAGTACGAACAACCACACCGCGCGTTCGAACTCATTCTGTGCATGCGTTACCAGCGCCTGTTTATGATGCAGGGTGATCACCCCGGTAATATAACCTAATATAAAGGTGGCCTGTTCTTCTTCCAGGGAAGTGATGATCTGTTGTACGGCGTGTCTGGAGAAATGCCAGGCGATCCTTCGCAGTACATATTCCTGTTGCGCCACCTGTGCGATAAAGGTGGCAAACTGTGAAGGTGACACTGCGATCAGTTGCAGGAGGATCGCTTCCAGCGTATTACTTTCTTCCAGTGTAGACCACCAGGGCATGCTTCCACTCAACAGATAATACGCCAATAAGGCATAATGCCGTTCCTGCTCCGTCCGGAAGTGTAAAGGCCGGCCTTCAGCACCATTGTACTGCCCTGATTGTGCGATACGCTCACGTAATGCTTTTTCCAGGGCCTCCGGCAATAAACGAAGAAGGTCCTGTTCGAAATTAGTGTAAGGCAATGTTCCCAGGTCCAGTTCCAGCTGATGTACCCAGACGCTCTCTCCGGGAGATAATACGTCGTCTATGACCTTTTCTGCTGCGGCAGATAAGTGAAGATTGAACAGGCTGCTGACCTTATCCTGTAAGCCCTTTGCGCTGTCCTTATCAGCGTACTGGATATCAAAGGTCCAGCGACGGATGATATGTTCCGAATCCGCCATCCTATGGTTTTCTGTTTTTCGTCAGAAAGTCAAGCATCCGGGAGCGTTGTGCAGGGACTATTCCGCGCAGGTATAGATCAGGCAATGCTTTCAGCCAGGGGAAATAGATATTTTCGAAATGACGCATATCGGCAATTCCCAGCCAGCGGAAGGATACTTTATAGTAGACAGGCGTCTGTTCGCGGATCAGGTCTTCTGTGAATTTCCTGAACTCCGCATATTGAAATCTTGCCGGCCAGGAAGGCAGCACGATCGTAATAGCAGGCCGGTAAAATGAATCGGGTAATGCCTGTCCGTTCCCCGAATCGATGTAGTATTCCATCTTCGGATATTGTGCATCATGCCCTGCAGCGATCATTGACAAACAACGTGCGATCTCCTGCATATCGTTGTCAAAACTGGCCGTTTGCGTATAAAGCAGACACTCTGTGTTTAGCTGCTGGTACATATCCGCAGGCGACATCGCATCCCAATTGGTTTCCAGCAGCCGTTTCAGGATACTTTCCCGCTCTTCGAAGGTACGCATCAACCGTAGTTCCAGCAGTAATCTGCCACCAAAGGACAATAGTCTGAAGCCATACGCCTTCATACGCAAGGTCGGTTTCAGCAGGGTATGTTCTATGATATAAAAACCTTCCGAATCAGCACTGATCACCTGCAAATGCCGGATCATCTGATGGAGCGCGGCAATGGCCGCTTCACGGTCCCTGTGTTTGGCAGCGGCATGCCAGGTATGCTGACCAGGCGCTTTGTACAACACAACATAATAACCATTCCCCTCATCTTCTACGATCCGGTAGTTAGACTGGTCAGCACCAAACTTCAGCAGCGAGATGGGCTGATGACCGAAGTGATATTGTTTCGTATCGATCGCTGTATCAGGAATATCATCATTGTACCAGATGCTTTCACCGTTGACCTGCAATTGTTTTGCGATCGGTACCGGATGCCAGGCACCGGATACGCTCATATCAAGATGATCTCTGTCGAATACTGCTGTCAGCGGTTGTTTTACATCACGCTCGATATGCAGCATCTTATAGATCCACTGCTGATAACCGGAAAATACGCCACTCATCTCAGGGTCCATCATATAGTTATAGCCCTGTATCTTACCTTTCAGCAATACCGGTAACTGTTGCAGGATGCCTGCCTTCCAGCGTAACTCGCAATTGATGCGTGTCTTTTCATCCGGAGGATGATACAGGAGGTCGTACAAACTGACAGGATATCTCGGCACCACGATATTGAAACGCGCCAGTAAGTGATCAAAGATGCGGATCTTCCTTTGTTGGTATAAAGCGTCGCCTTCGGCCATTTCCCGCAATGCGCTTACATAATCATTGTCTTTATCTTTCTTAAAATCTTCCCATGTCTTACCGCTTTCTGTAAACGCCTTCAGCAGATGTTTTACATGCGGTACATCGTACAGGGGTTGTGAGAAATATGTTGAAGCAGGAACGCTGTCAATATCAGGAGAAAAGACAGCAGCGAGATTACCCAGTTGTGCCAGATAATCGGCCAGTATCTGTTCGAAGAACAACAGATATGCCTTCAGCTGTTTTGCCTGTGCAATTCGCTGCGGAGGCTCATGACTGGACAACTGTTCTTCACCCGTACCATAAATAGCCGGAAAGAAATGCTGTAATGAATAATACTGCGTACTGTTGCGATAAGCACCTTCCAGTGAATGATCTGTAAGACCCTTTTCCTGTGCTGTATAATGCCGCTTCCGCGTCTCTCTGATCTTACGGAACACATTCCAGAATATGGCATCCCGGGAATGCTGTTCAAACTGATCGCTGAATATCCCGATATCATTCCTTGCATCAGTGATATCGACATAAGGATAATATCCGGGTTGTATGATAATAGGCTTACTGCTGAAGTTTACGCCATCAGAAGAAACGTGCAGGAACTTCACCTGGATCACGCCGGGCAACTGAGAAATGGCCTTTACCATTTCAGAAGGGTCTACCTGGAGTTTTCTTTCCCGCAGGTCTTCATCCGGCACAAATCCTTTGCTCAGTTCCGGGCCCTGGTAAATATCTTCTGTAGCATAACCGGCTTCCAGCAGTTCTGCTTCTGAGATGAAACGCACCGGCGGATGTATGACCTGTTCTATGGCATTACATATATATGCCAGCGTCTCTTTTACCGGGTAATGCGCATCCACCATGATCGTGGCCTTGATAGAGATATGCTGTGCCTTCAGGATGGAAATCTCTTCGAAGTTCTCGCCCAGGTTCCGGTTGCGCATCAGACAGTTCCGCACCACCTCCACCATTTTTTCTGCGGCAGCGATATTGGTTTCCAGTTCCCTGGTCAGCGTATCATCCGGCTGGATCAATACCCTGAATACGCCTTTGGAAGCCCCGGGCGTATAGTCGGATGTAATAGGTTCGATCCAGACGTTCTCTATACGGTCGATCTGGTCAAGTACCAGTTTCCGGAAGTCGGATACGCTGATCGGACCGGAATTCAGTATATCAGATTTGCTGAAGAATACGTTATGCCGCGCACTGATCCGGCCTTCTTTATCGGCCAGGATTTCATTGATCGGAAAATCTGTTTTATATGCCAGATCGGTCAGGGCAAAACAAAGCTGTTCCAGTATCGTAACACCGGGATCATGCAGGTTATAATCTGTCCAGACGTGGCCGGACAGTTCCTGTACCAGGGTCAGGGCTTCGGCTCTCAGTCTGGTAAAGTCAAGGGTGTTATCCCTTTCCTTGTCACGACTGATCTGTAGGGGAATATGCTTCATTGACAAAACTTAGTGGTAGTATTCCTTCGGCATAAACGCGGTATCGTCCCAGAGGCGGGTGATACGATAATATATCTCTACATCGGGACCATAGTTGCTGTTCGTACGCAACTGTAAGCCATAATGATGTGTACTTCCTTTCCAGCGCAAACGCAGGCGGTTCCAGAAGAAGCCATAGTGTGCGGAGGTCTTTCTGATCCTTCCCCAGGACCATTTATTGAAAGCGCTCACAGCATAGGCATGCATGATCGCAAAACGGCCGGAATTACGTCTGCCGGTCCTGGCAATCACCTCAAAGGCCTGACAGTTATCCAGTCCGCCGATAATCTCATGCCATTTCCCATCCGCAGGCACCTTCCCTATCCGGTAGGTACCTACTCTTCCTTCCATGGCGATGAAACCGGTCACTTCCATCTTATAGCAGGGATTACACCGGGTGCCTACGCCCATATTCCCATTCTGATGCAGGAAGAAACTCTTTGCATCGGTGGCAGGTTCGTCCGCGCCATTGGTATGCGGTTGCATACGGAAACCCGGATTCTCCCGCTCGTCTTTCTCCATCAGAAAGAAGGGTTCCAGGTCATCGTTGGTACGATAGAAGGACACCAGGCGTTTGGAACTACCCAGGGCAGCCACCAGCATCCCGTTCTCTTCGTCTTTCGAAAAGCCGTCTTCCTGTTTATTGATGGTAGAATCAATGAGGTGTGCGAAGTGGTGTTCTGTTGGCAGTCTTCCATTGCGGAAATGCTCTTTCAGCTCTTCCCTGCCATATATTTTGGTGTTATTTTTCGTCGCCATAGTCGGTTATTTAGGTTGTATGGTGAGTGAAATAATTTCTCCATCTGCATAATGAGAATCGTCATCATCCTTGTAGCCGTTCCTTTCATGTTGTCCGACGATCATCTCTTCTCCGGTGATCACGCCGCTGATGCCAATAGGTTCCGGTTCGCGGTATCCCCATTCGTCTATGACCCGGATGGAATGATGCGGCGCGGGGATCAGTACTGCTTCAGCAGTAGAAGCCCGGACATATTCTGTATTGCTGACAGCCGTGTCGAGCATGCAATGGATATAATCGCCGTTAGGATCGTCTTCTTCAAAAAAATGCACCATCGAGAAACCGGTTACATAGGAGATGTACGGGAGCTTTTTGATATAGCTCAGTACATCGGCTGTATACAGCGTACCACCCATCTTTACTTCCGTATGCGTATCAAACAACCAGGGTGTGAGATAACGGCTGATATCGTTCTGTAACTGCGTCAGATAGTAGTTTTTGTCCGTCAGACTGGCCTTATCAATAAAGCGCACATCGCAAACGATCTTCACTTTTTCATATACCGGATGATGGACGGTCACTTTGATAAAAGGCGGCAGCAGATTGGCAATAAAACCATGGATGCGATAAAGCGTTACGATATCTACATGCGGCTCTGTATTCTCGTATTTACCGTTAAATGGCTTTGGTACGATCACCAGTTGCACATCTGAAGCAGCGATATTGGTGGCGCATTTTACGATCAGGATATCCGGGAAAGCTTCGAGGATCAGCTGAATGATATCCATGGCATACATCGGCCGGTTCTTATGCCGCAACCTTTCGCTGATACGCACATAATACTCTTCTGTCGTCTCTGCCGGCCGGCCGCCAAAAGAAGGGAACAACTGCCATACGCGCTGTATGCCTTTTAATTCGTGTTGTAATGCCTTGATGGACATGGAAGGCAATGAGGTCGATACGATCGTATCTGACTGATCGCGACAGGCAATAGCGGCATTGACGAAGAGCCCTTTGATCATCGGACGGAACTGCATTTCCTCCGGAGAGGACAGTCGCAGCCATTGGAGCTGTTTATCCAGTCTGGTATTACCGGAAGAATTGATCGGAGGCGTCTTCAGACTTACCACACCACTATTGAGAAATAGTTGTGTCGTATCTGTCAGTATATGCGAACTGTTAAAAGGCACCCAACGGTCATTGTAAAGATAACTCCAGTGCAGGTCGGGTTTTTTATTGATACGTGTATGATTGCGGTGTTTTTCTTCCAGCTGGAAGAGCAATGAGATTTCTTCCTGTGGCTGCATACCGTCCAGACCTATATACAGGCTGGACCTGTCCTCAAAAGTGGGCAACAGCGTAAAATCTCCCTGGAAAGAGGAAGGATAGGCCTGCCGGTGCCCGAAAGGATACAGGTGGAAAATCTGTAGCGTCTGCGCTTCTTCACCTGCCTTTTCCGGTTTCAGGATTTCCGCCTGTTCGAGCACATAGTCGATGGAAATAGACTTGACCAGTGGCGTATAGGGCATATTCGGGATCGGCTTCTTTCTGCCCCATCTGCTGGCATTATGGGCCATCACTTCAGGGAATAGCTTCATGTAGGTCTTATGTCCGAAAGCTTCCTGCGGCCCTGCCAGTTCCAGTCTGATAGCACCATCATTATAAAATCCGTCCGCGATAAAAGGCTCTTTATCCATCAGCGGCCTGTTCGGGAAATGGATCTTTCTGAGATCGATATTTTTAAGGGTAGACTTATCGGAAAGAATGACCCTTCCTTTTTCGTCGGTGTATGTTTTGAACAGCGGTAATAGTTGCTGCTGATTTCTCTCCGGATGTATTTCCCCGTTCTCAAATGCACTGATACCTGCGACAAAAGCGTCGTTGGTCATACCGGCATTATAAGCGGCATAATGTTCGTCAAAACCGTTTTCTACGTGTGGCAGCTCCAACCATTCCAGCTGGATGCGGAAAGTCTTTGTATAGGCGTTAAAAACGTTGCTGTCGCGAATGTCGAGGAAGGAACCGATAGCAGGCTGCGGCCCAAACAGCTGAAACGGATTGGCCGGGCTCAGTGGCCCGGCGTTATTAAACAGCTTTACAGAACGGTAACCCTTTACCTGTGCCCGGAGACTCACCCTTTCCAGCCACAACATCGGCAGGTAGGAATAAGGGTGATGGAAGCTGTTATTGTTAAGCATCAACCGCAATAAAGGCAGTTGGCTCTGATAAGCGCCACCATGAATTACAGGGTCATAAATCGCAGCTGCCGGCGCGTTAACATCATACAGGAGGGTTATAAAAAAGGCATTTGTCCCACCCACACGGTTACTGCTGCGAATGCTGTGTTTCGGTAGTTTATGCCAGCCGGTAGCTGTTGTATACGAAATGACAAATGCAGATGATAGCAGCTCATTCATCACGAGCGTTTCCTGTTTATTGGTCACCGCTGCAAAGTTCTGTATATACGCAAGCAGCTTTTCATAAGAAGCCGGTTCGAAATAGAAGTCCAGTTCAACGGTGCGTTGCCCTTCTGTCAGGTACAGCAACGGAGAGGCCAGTATCATGCCCATCTCTGTTTCCTCCATGGTACGTTTATCCCGTGGCTGGTCCTGTTGCGGTTCTCCCAGCATGGGCCAGGAGGTCACCGGTAATGCGCCCGGTATATAAGCGGCAGGCGGCGGTACAGTATGCGTCGCAGCATAGACCTGTGCTTCCATAATATCTGACAGATGCGGGTCTTCGGTGGCTATCTGGCGGTACTTGTTGACGTAGACCGTCCTGAGTGCGCGGATGCTGGTATGGCTGACACGAAGGTCATGCGCCATACGGTAGGTTACCGGAGCGGCGCCTGCGCCCGTTTCCACGACCATGGCCGTTCCCTTCGGAACGGTGACCGGCATGCTCTGTGGCTGCGCATCGAGGAAGATATGTACCTGGTCGGGAATGGCGGGTTTCTGTTTCAGGCCCAGTACATTCCGGTAGTAATAATCCTGATGCTGGCCGGTCAGTTTATTCAGCTTATCCTGTAAGTGACCGTACAATTGCGTGAACGCCATCAGCATACCGATATGCGGATGGTGCTGCAGGGAGTCCGGGCGTCTGCGCAGGTAGAACTGTGCGGCGCTGGTCACCTGGTAGAATTTTGTACGCAGGTCGTTATAGACCTCGTTCAGCGATTGATAGCCGAGGAAAACGGCTGGTACCCTGGTTGTCTTTTTTGCTAATGACGGAAAATTAGCCGCCAGTTCGTCTGTGACGGCGATGGTACGGAAATGCGTGGCTGGCGTAAACAGCAGGATCGCCTGTTCTTCAAACTGCAGCATTTTCAATACGTCCTCTGTAATGCTTTCCATGATCTGGTCGGTGTAGATCCAGGTCAGGGCCTGCTGGTCGGATTTCTTTAGCTGTTGCAGGTGTGCCGCCAGCTGATTGGCGATCGTAAAGATCAGGTTAAACAGCTCTGCCAGCAGTGCGTATAATTTAGCGTCCCCGCTCACGGATTCCAGTGATTCCTGTATACGTGACTGTCTTTCCTGCCAGCGGGTAAAATCGAGGCGGGAAATAGCCGTGATCATGATGAGCATATCGGCCTGGAGGAACTCCCGCCAGTCGCCGTCTATCTCATCCTGAAAGTTATAGTAATTGAATTGCGTTGCCAGTTCGGAGAGAAACAGCAACAGGTCTTCCCGACTGCGTTCATCAATCTTCACATAGGACGGCAGCAGCGCTTCCAGTTTGCGCTCTGACTGGCTGATGCCATCCCTCATATAATCGAATAGTTTATTCATCGCTTGTACGCGCTACGGCAGCAGATTGGGAGACGCAATGTTGGTGCCTTCCAGGAAATAAAACGGATAGACCATATTATGTCTGGTGTTAGTGGCAATGATGGTGTAATGTATCTGCAGATGCAGCATACCAGCTGCCTGGTCCTGCATCAGTATATCGGCGCTGGCGAAGTGGACCCTGGGTTCGAAGTCGAGCAGGGCATGTGAGATCAGGTCATTGATCTCTGTCATCATTTCTGTATCGGCAGGCTCAAATACCAGCCGGTGCAGGTTACAGCCAAAAGTAGGTTGCATTAACCGTTCTCCCGGAATGGTGCCCAGGATGATGCGGATGCTTTCTTCTATATCAGTAACGGCATGGCTCATCAGAGCGCTGCTGCCGGCTTTATCGAATGACGGGGGGAATGACCATCCCGTGCCGAGAAAAGAATGAATCGCCATTTTTTACGAATGTTTAACCTCCTATCAATACGGTGGGGCAACCGAGCACTATACTGCCGCCATGTGCGGTGGTATCGCCCATACGGGCGGCTGGCTTTCCACCTATCATAACTGTCGCGGAACCTTTAACGATCGAGTCAGGAGGACCTACACAAACACAGTTATCGCCCAGCACAGCGGCAGGCATCTTCCCTATTAATACCGTCGGGACGCCGGGACCGACTATAGGTCCGCCGACATGTGGTATAGGTGGTATTCCTGGCGCCTGCATCGGACAGGTATGCATATCAGTCAGTCTTGCTGCTGGTGTTCCCATTATACAAATTTTAGTTGATCATCACCATACCGCCCTTGATAACTGTCTGGCCGGAGGCGGATAGTTCAGCATTGGCCGTCCCTTTAGCCGTAAACCCCATCTGGGCGGTCTGTTTGATATTCATGCCACTGATCTCCATATCCTGTGTGGCTTTCAGTTCTGCCTTACCGGTCGCATTTAAGGTAATGTTACCGGTCGCTTTCAGGGTAATGTCCTTCGGAGAATTCAGCAATATACCGCTATCGTCGAGTTTTATACTATTATTATTCTGATCTTTTATTTCTATGGACTTTCCATCATCGCTCAGGGTGATCATATTATTGCCCGGCGTTGTGATCTTCAGGATCTTTTTATCGTCGTCAAAATTGATCTCCAGTTTACTGCGGCTATAGAATGCCTTGGTATTATTCTTCTCGTCGGCCTGTGTTACCGGGGGCGTTTTGCTCTTGCTGAACAGGCTACCTAATACTACCGGGAAACGTGGATCGCTTTCCAGGAAGCCCAGGATGACCTCATCGCCTACTTCCGGACAAAACACCCCACCGGCGCCAGCGGTGGCATAAAAGCTGGCCAGTCTGGCCCATATACCTTTTTGTCCGTCGACATTAGCAGCAGGTTTTACCTGTATACGGTATACGGAAGAAGGGTCTTCAGAGATTTTAGCTACGGTGGCCAGTTGCAGTCCGTGGATAGCGGGCATCTGTCCGTTCGCCACCGTACTGGAAAACTGCTCTTTTTCGAAGATCGGTTTGTCCGGCACCCCAAACTGTACGTATGTGGTCCACTGACCATCTTCCAGCACGTGCCGTACTTTATTGACAAATGCCGTCCCGTCAAACTGCGGACCTACACCTTCCAGCTTTATGGTCTTACCAGGCAGCGCCAAAGCGTTCCCGATAAAAGACACATTGCCTTTAACAGCATTCATACGCATCCGTAGCAATGTACTATCCGCCCATATCTTCAGATCAGCCTGTGCGAGCGGGGCGCTGGAAATCAGTTTCAGTGCGGTCTGCCCCAGTTTTTCCGACAGGGTTTTGCCTGTGATCTCTCCCTGTGTATTGAGGGTAGGTTCTGCTGCTGCTGAAGTGATCAATGCAAGCGTCTGCGGGTCCCAGGCATAGGCTGCCAGGGAAGGCGCCTGTTTTTCTGCATTGATCTCCGCATCAAAGGAAATGATCGAATCACCGTAAGTAATATTCAACACGGGATCGGCGGTGAAATTTGGTTTACCGATCGTGATGCCGTCGTCGCCCATTGTGGTGATAAAACCATTGAATGCTGCACGGGCCAGGACAAAGTCCCAATCTGTCGCCATCTTCTGGAACAGCATCTCCTGCTGTGCTGAGGTACTGTCTACCTTTGCGGTCAGACCATAGACGCCCATTACTTTTGTCATCACATCACTATCGGTCGAATCAACGAACTCCCCCTCTTTCTGTCCCAGCGTCATCTTGACCGCTTCGTGTTTACAGGTCAGCACCAGTTCAAACCCGGTTGACTTGTTAATACGTAAGGCCTGTTTTACGATAATACCTTTGAAGATGGATTGCTCCGTGTCATCCCCATATCCGGAAGTGACGGCGATCTTGCCACCAGGAACAAAATCCTTGCGTGCGCTGGCGGGAAAATCACCTGCATCTCCGGCAGCGCCGATATCACCGGTGCCTTCCACAAAGACGATCTCCGCGAAAGAGATCTTGTTGATCTCATGCGTGATCTGGATGGAAGATATAAAAACAGCCTCCTGGACGGCAGTACCCTCTATGGAGACCGTGAATTTCAGTGTAGGATCAGTAATGTTAGTCGGACTTACTGCAGGCATATTATACTTTCTTTAAAGGTGGAAAATACAACTCATCTCCCGGACGGATGGCATGGATACTGTTCAGCCCATTCACCCTTGCTACTTCCATATAATAGGAAGCATCTCCGTAGATACGATAAGCCATCATAGGCAGGGTATCACCGGCTTTCACTGTTCTGATATGCGTCAGGTCAGGCGATTCTTTAGCAGCTTTCTGCTTTTTGCCTTTGAAGTCCGTAGACTGGGCAACGACCAGTTTCACCTCTGCCCGGAGGGCAGTACCGTCAGCGTTAAAGAGTTTATAGTTGGTTACAAAGCTGGTACACACACCCCGGTATACCAGGTTACCCCAGGTTATTTTCAGGTAATTCGGCCGATGCACCGTTCCCTGGTAGGAAAACATCAGGTATTTCAGGCGGTCGATATATCTATCCACCGACATCCCATCCGGAATAGGGATGATACCGGTACCATCTACCAGCAGGTCCAGGTTAAAATCAGACTGACCCATTCCTTTAAAGATCTGGGTAGGGCTGCTGGACCCGTCTTCCTTGGATAGCTCGTACTGTGCGGTATAGCTCAGCGAGTAGCTGGACGGATTGATTGTTGCGGCGATCGTACCGAGCAACTGGTTCACACCTGCAGGATCGGCATATGCCGCTATCTGCAGTTTTTTGATCTGTCCCATAGTTTATCGTTCGGCTTCGCTTTTCATCCTGTTCAGGATATTTTCTACACACTCTTTGATAATGCCTTCTTTCCAGTGCCGGAGGCTCTTTTCGTCAGGCAGTACAGCCGCTGTTTTTGCGGCATCTGAAGAGATGGTCACCTTGATGACTAATTCCCTTATTTCAAGCGGCATGGCAGATCATTTAGTCGTTTCAAAATACTTATATGCCAGTTCAAGCGTCTCTATAACGATCTCTCCGGCGCCCATGGCCTTTAAGCCGGAGACTTCCATTTTGACCGGGTATACGCCGTAGAATTTCCAGGAAGAAAGCGGTTTACCTTTTTCATCAAGCAGCATCACCACGACGGTGGTCGGCTTGAAGGTAAAAGTGGAGAGGCTCTTGGTGACCCATTCTGTTACGACCGAGCCAATAAGCATTCCTCTCCGCAATACCAGGTTACTGTATTTAGGAGGGGAAGGGAGTTTATAAACGAATTGGTTTTCTCCCCCTTCCCTGACCTCTTCCGGCGATATGCTGACGGAAATACCGGTAACATCCTGAAAATTTCCTTCCTGCTTACCTGGATAGCTGATGAAGTTTACCTTGTAGTAAAACCCCACCGGTGGGTATGCGGGATCCATAGACTATTATTCAGAAATGGTTAAACCTTCATGCGCTACTTCCATAGTTTCTACGGCTATTTCGTTAGCGTCAGATTTCATGTCAGTTACTGTGATCTTGCATGGGAATGCATTCTTCAGCGTCCAGCTCATTGCGATATCCTGTTTCTCATCGAGCAGGCTCACAACGATATTGATACGTTTGTAGGTATTCATGGTGATACCTTTATACTTATCCCACAGCGCTTTGTCTCCTTTGAAAATACCTTTCTTGAGAGTAACGTTGGAGAATTTCTGGATACCGGGCATTTTCACCGTTGAATAAACAGGGCTGCTGCCACCACGGTATTCTATGATCTGGGTTTCTGAAGATAATCCGGTTACTTCCTGGAATATCAGTTCAGCACCGTCCCACATGACCTTGAACGAAAATTTGACAAGAGGCCACGTGGACTGGGCCTGGGTAGAGCCGTCATCTGCCATAGTTATAAGCTTTTAATAGTAAAATAATAAGTTATTCAGATTGTCAGATTAAGATTGCTGCATCATCTGCTGGAATGTGATCACGATAAACTCGGCAGGTCTTACGATCGCTACTCTTACGGTGATCAGCATTTTACCATCCAGGATGTCCTGCGGCGTCATGGTGGAACCAAGACCCAGTTGTACGTCGTAAGCCTGTTCCGGAGCAGCTCCTGCCAGTGCGCCCTGTTTCCAGAGATTGTTCAGGAAGTTGTCGATCATGGCTTTTACGGTTACCCAGGTAGTCGCATCATTTGGCTCGAACACATAAGTACGTGCAGCCAGTTTAATGGACTGTTCGATCATGATGAGGGTACGGCGTACGTTGATATAACGCCAGTCCTGGCTGTTACCATCCAGTGTTCTGCCACCCCAGATCAGTGTGCCGATACCCGGGAAAGGACGGATCACGTTGATGGATTTACCTGCGAGTACGTCTACGTTCAGTTGTTTCTGTTCATCGGCAGAAATGTTCACTGCAGGTGCGTTCACCATGCTGATAGATACGTTGGCGGGTGATTTCCATACGCCACGGGAGCTGTCCACCAGTGTATAGATACCGGCGATAGCGCCACTCGGAGGCAGTTCATTCAGTGAAGAACGGATCTCTTCCAGGATACTGTTGTATACCGGGCTGGATGCCTTCAGTGACTGATGATAGTTCTTCTTTGCATTGGCATCAGGCGTAGCAATTGCTTTATAAGCTTTTACCACCTGTTTCGCCAGATCTTCCGGTAACAAAGCACCCAGATCAACAGCTGCATCGAGGTTTTCGAAATCAACTTCCGTATTCTGTACGATCGCTGTTTTCAACCATGGATAGTAAGCCGCGCCGTAGTTCAGTGCGTTGATACCGATCTTGTCCCTGAAGCTGGCCACAACGGTGTCAGTCGTATCGGTAGGACCTTGTTTGGCAAGATCGAAGATGCCGAAACGGCTCTGCGTTTTAGCACAGTGTGCCAGTACTTTTGTGTAAACGGTGTTGTAGGCTGCTTCACCCAGTGCGATAGCATCGGGGATCGCTACCAGGGTCGGCTCAAACTCTTTCTCCAGCAACAGCAGGATGTCAGGTTTGGTGTCAGACCCGATAAAATCGTCCAGAGAGATTTCCAGACCATCCGGCTTATCGCCGTAGGTGCCTACAGAAACGATGTAACAGTTACTGCCGCCGTTGGCGTAAAACAGGCGGATACTGTTGTAGAGATAGAAGGTGTTCTTTTCCTTGATCTGTACAACTTTCTGAGCGCCGTTGATGATAAAGGTTTCGCCCTTATAATCAGCAGCAGGATCAGCAATGCTGAACTTGGGTTGGAAGCCTGCGCCGAAGAGTTCCACGAATTCCGCGAAGGAAGTTACACGGGTTGGCTTTTGCAGAAGCGACTTACCAAACCGTTCGGCTTTCTGTGTGTAGCCGATAAATACGGGAACTGCTGTTTCGACGGCGACGGCAGAACTGGGGAAGGCGTTTTTTTCCTCTATATAAACGCCCGGAGTCATGAGTGTTGAAGCCATAGCTGTGCGGATTTGAGTTTAGTATAAAAAGATTTCAGAGTATGCCTGATTGCGGTCATATACAGCTATACCCGCGCCGGATATGGCGGTGATATCAGGAGATGGTAATGCCGGGATGATGGTCCGGTATTGCTCACTGTCGCTTCCGCCCTCTACGAGCTGAAAGGTATATGCCGTCCGCTGTGATAACGTCAACGCCTGTTCGGAAATAAGTGCAAAGGCACGTTTCCCGTCAGGCAGCGCTATCAGTTGCGGTGCAGCGAATTGTATAGTACCGCGGGCATCTACAATGGATGGTTTGGCAAGCGATGCAAGATCGTTGCTCATCAGGAAGTAAGACCACCTTGTCGCCTTTGCGGCGAAGCTGATTTCATATACCGGCAGCAGATCAGGTGTGAGTGTTAAGACAATCCTGGCAAACGGACGGGCAGAGATACCTCCATCAGTTGTTGCTGCGGGGATGAGATCATCCGCAGAAACAAGCGCCTGCCTGTGCAATTTACCCGAAGCATATTCACGCTGATTGCTGAACATTAGCATTGTTCCGGGGACATCCGTTTGCTGTAATGCGGTGTAGTTATAGAAATACCGGTCCTGTAGATGTAACTCGAAAAGCAGCGTAATACGCTCCTGTAACAGGGTCTGCCGATCAGTACCGGCGGCATTGAAGAGCACGACGATCCTGTCCGGCAATCTGCGGAATAGTAACCCATAACGCCGCATTTCTGTTGCTGTTTGTTGTGGCAGAAGCAAGCGCAGGTCCCTGAAACAATTATCAGCAAAGTAGCTGTGACGGAAATAAATCTCCGTCAGCAAAGCAAATCCCATTACTGTAACTGTTTACAGAAGTTTATCGTTTGTTGAAATATCCGATACAGATGGCCTGTATTCTCTGATAATACTTTCGTCGAAGGTGAGCATGCGCATTTTGTACACGACCGAAGGCATATACTTTGCGCCAAGTGTGGCCCACAGATTGTTTAAGCGATCTGTACCCATACTCTCCATCTCAAAGACAAGCTTATCGATACGGGGGTCCAGCGATGGCGTGTTGTCGGATGTAAGCACATTGCGCGACTGGAAATAAGCCATGATAAAGGAGATAAACCGCAATGCTTCCGCATAGTTGTTCGCGGTAAAATATGCCGAGAACAGCACATACAGGTTGATGCATACAGGCGGCGTTGTCTTTGCCTGTACCAGTCCTGTATTGTAACCGGGCACACTTTTCCCTAACGCCTCCTTCTCAATGTTGATCAGCGTTACAAGTACCTTGTTTTCACCCTGCACAGCGACACTACCATCCTGGTTTACTATACCGGATAGTATTACTTTGTCCTCGTTTACATGCAACTGCCTGCGAAAGTGATTGTTGATCACTTCAGTGATGCATGAAAGGGTTTCGTAAATCATATGGCTAAATTTTCTCAGGAAGTTCTCAGCTCAGCTGAGGCGCACACGTGTTACCAGAGGCAATACACAATGTTTTCTTTATAAATGATGCAACGTTCTTCTTTCTTTACGTTGGTCTGATCTCCGGATATACCGGGCGGATAGTTAGGGTGCCAGGAGCTTTTAACGGATAAATGTTTTTCTATTGGTGCACAAGATAGTAGTTAAATGAAATTGAAAAAATTTTTTTTACATGAATAATTAGCTATTTTTTAAAAATTATTATTACTCTTGCGCTTGCGTTGTCAGGTAAATCTCAATTCTTATGTACTCCCTTTTCAAAAATATCACTGGGATATTTTTGTTCCTCTTTATCTTTTTATTTACCGGGACGAAAATATACGCTAATAATGTACATACTTTCAGGTATGATACCACGCAACCAAAAACGATCAATCTGCCAGCCTTCCAGAAAGACACCACGGGAAAGGTAAAGCTGCTGCAGAAAATTGTTTCCGCTTTACAGTTCAGGCGAAATGCCCGGGCGCGTGAACAGCAACGTGTGATCACTATCATCAGAACGGTGATGGCGGATTCTATGGTGGCCACCTCTGCAGATATTAAAAGGCTGAATGCCGAATTATCACTACAGCAGAACCAGCATTTTGATTCACTGCGCGCACTGATCGATAAGATCATGTCACGTCCCGAACCGACGCCTGCTCCCGACAATACAGAAGAAGAAGTGATCGATACGCCCGTTGCTCCTGTCTCTGAGGCAGATGTAACAGCGCTCATCAACAAGATCATTCCTATCCTGCAACAAAAAGAAGTGGAAGAAAGGAACAGCGCCGCGCAGCAGCAACGCCTGCAGAAAGTCCGCGAACTGTATGGCCGCGACCCTGACAAGATAGACACACTGCGCGTAAATGATTCCATCGGTAAAACGTACACCCTGCAACTGGGACATAAAGCCGCCGTTATAGGTATCCATCCTCACTGGATGAGCGATAAGTTCCTGCACTATAATTATACGACCATCAGCGAGGCGAACTATTACGGTTATACGACTTCTGTAAATGCGGTCCGTATACCGGATTCGCTGCAGTTCTTCAACCTGGCAAATAATCGCACCTTTACTTTTTACGAAACAGATGCTACACGCATTGAAGCATTGCTAAAGGATGAAACATCCCGGTTACATTGCGTAGACTCCCTCCTGCTGTTATTACGACAATATCAGGCGGAAGGTGTAAATGTATGGCTCAGTGCATTGAATGGCAAACAAAGGACGGCCTTTACAAGCTTTATCGGTTTGTTATATAATAACCTGATCAGCGCCAATCCGCAATACCGTTTAACGGTGACGATACCTCCGTTTGATGACGCGGCGGCTTATGACCTCCGGGCGCTGAACAGCTTTACCTCGCATTTCCTGGTCGACTTTACAAAGGCCGGCGGTACAAGCGCGGGTCCTTTATCTCCCATGAAAGGAGATGCCAGAAGGGCGATCGAACCAGTCATTTCCCGTCTGCTCAATCAACAGATACCACCTTCCAAATTCATCCTGCTCCTATCTTATTATGGTACGGAATGGAAAAAAGGCGCCGATGGCAGAGACCTGTTCACCCGATATGTATCTTATAGCGATATCAAAAAACGGTTCCCTTCCGATACCTCAATTAATTACGATGAAGATGCGGTAGCTGCTGTTATCAGAGAAAGAGATGCTACAGGCACGGTGACGTCGGAAATCTGGTTTGACGATGCCAGCACCCTGGACGTGAAATATGACTTTATCCTGAATACAGGTCTGGGAGGTGTAGCCGTCTGGCCCCTGGGTGCCGATGATGGCTATGGAGAACTATGGGATGTGCTGACGGACAAGTTCGTACGCATCGACACCTCCTTCCTGGCAACCGTTCCACTGGTGCCTGTAACGGAACCTACATTAGGCTGGTGGGGACGCTTAATGCAGAAACTGCGGCATGAAGCACATGTATTGAAACTGATGTTCACCGACCCATGTCAGCTGGACGAAGAAGAAAATGGACACGGACACAAAGATGATGACTTCTATTTCTATGTAGCCTTATGCTGTTTGCTTATTACTTTACTGATTGGTTTTCTCTACGGATATAATCTCCGTATGCAGGGTACCATATGGCCATGGCGGAAGACAGTATTGCGGGTTTTGGTCGGGGCTGTATTTGTAACGGCATTCTTTGGTATAGTGGCGGCATTCCTGAACCGGGAAGTACCTTTTGGTATTACACCTAAGCTGGATAAAACCTCCAAGTGCGTGACAATTCCTATACTTGACGCACTATTGATATTTTCTGTGGGTATTATACTGGGGGTGATCATTACCAGATTGCTGATCCGTCCTATGCTAACACACGAGGATAAGCCTTAAGCCTGAAGGCTCTTTTGTCCCATGACGTCGGCTTCTGTTTCCAGTCCGGCATCATCGTTGACAGGTACGCTTTCCTTAAGCTGGGTAGTGGCCTGTACCCTGCCCTGTTTCTGTTGTACAACATGCCAGGCTTCATGGGGCAGGTGCTGTTCCTGTCCGGGAGCCACGTGAATGTCCGTACCCTGTGCATAGGCGTGCGCATTCAGCTGGGCCGGCTGGGAAGAGTTATAATGCACTTTCACATCTGACATATCGATACCGGACAGATTTTCTACGCCGGACTTGAGCTGGTCTGGCATACCTGTTTCATTGGCTTTCAGCTGAACGGCCGGTTTCGCCTGTATTGGTAATTCTTCTTCATCTATAGCAGCCAGCTGCGCAGGCAACTCGTCTTCCATAGCAGCCATTTGTAATGGCAACTCATCTTCCATTTCCGCCAGCTGAGCAGGCATTTCTTCTTCCGGAAGTGACTGTTGCTGAACGGGCTCGCTCTTCAGACGGGCTTCCACTGCTTTACGCTGGATACCCTGTGAGGACATATTGGCGGCATTGGCGCGGGTAGCTGATTGTTCGCGCTCGCTATGATAAGTTTGTGTCATAAATAAAGGGTTAAGGATCGGGAAAAGTTACGGCTTTTTCGCCGCATTGTGTACGATCAGGGAAATAAATCTTTCCCCTTGTCGATGATCTGCTTCAGACGAAGGGTGAAGGTATCGCAGCAGCTTTTGCTATAAGAGTAAAGCACTACGTCCCCATCTTCTGACCGGGATTCGATATTCATTTCCACCATATGGTCAGGATGCGATTTACAGCATTCCTGGCTGAACTGGTGGGTCAGGTAGGCGGCTATTCTCTCTGCTTTCGAGTTGTTAAAGCGGGCAGGAAGATTGTTAATGTAGTCGGCCATAGTGTTGTCAGGTACAAGCGACCTTTTAATTGCGCGGAATTGTATCATAAACCTATATTATGGGGAGAAAAAACGATACTGTAAAGTTACGGAGATCCGGGCAATTAGCAGGAAACAGGGTTTTACTTTTACAAATGACGGATTTTGTTGTGAATCTGCGGTCTTTTTGCCACTGTGCTGATTCTTTCATTAATTTTGGTCTGTTAATTAAAACACGCATTCATGAAACATCTCATTTTCATTTTCTTATTGGGGACCGGTATCGCCACTTATGCGCAGAAAAGCGATCAACCGGTAAATGTACCTGCCGCCGTTACCAAAAGTTTTCAGCAGCAGTTTCCCGCTGCCACAGGTGTTAAATGGAAGTTGAAAGATAACCAGTACAAGGCCGAGTTCCACAAACACGACGTTTGGTATGACGCCAGCGGTAAACTTGTAAAACAGAAGGAAGATATCAAGGACGCAGACCTGCCTGCTGCTGTAAAACAGGCCGTTCAGCAGCAATTTGCCGGATATACTATCCATGACGTTGACAAACACACTGCCGGTACTGCCGTTACCTACAAGGTAGAACTGCAGAAAAAACCGGAGGAAAGAAAGGTAACTTTCAGCCCTGATGGTAAAGTACTGGAAAACGTACTGGATAAGAAAGATAAGAAAGACAAAAAAGAAGGGAAAAAGTAAGCCCCTCACCGATATGACTACAAGCCGCCTCCTCCATAAGGCGGCTTTTCCGTTTTCGTCCCCCCGGGAGCGAATAATATTGTTTTCAGAGGGACTTCATGTTTTTTGCTAAAAAAGGCATAACTTAATAGTAGAATGCATTCCTTAAATCTTTTTGTCATGGATAAAGTTAGAGATATCCTGCAGATGAAAGGAAACCTGATTTACACAATCTGCATTACCTGCACTGTGTACGAAGCTTTGGAAGTTCTTGAAGAAAAAAATCTTGGCGCACTCGTAGTTGTGGACGAAAGTGGAAAATTGATTGGCATATTCACTGAACGGGATTACGCACGCAAAGTCGTCCTGAAGGGTCGGTCCTCAAAAGAAACTTATGTAAGGGACATCATGACGGATAGTCCGGTATTTGTTTCTCCTGACACTGACATTGAATATTGCATGCAATTGATGACGAATAAGTTCATCCGCCATCTCCCCGTTATTGAAAACAATGAACTGACCGGCATTATCTCCATCGGTGACATCGTTAAGCATGTCATCAGCAACAAAGACTTCATCATTCAACACCTGGAACATTACATCGTAAGCTAAGCACGTTACGAAAAACAACTCATTTCTGCGCTATTAAGGTGAATTGGTTTTATTAAGCGATTGGAAAATCATCTTTCTTTTCAATTAAAAGACAGAATACGCTGTATTCATCTTCAGGGAAAATTTTATGATTGGAAGATCATCTTTCTCTTCAGTTAAAAGACAGAATACATTGTATTCATCTTCAGGGAAAACTTTTATGTTATGGGAAACGAATCAGTCAGTGTTCCCTTATGGCCCCTGTTGCTATATGCCTGCCTGGTAGTCGTATTGCTCGCCGCGATTCTAACGTTGTCTTATGTATTAGGACAACACCACAATGACCGTGCGACCAACCGGCCCTATGAGGGAGGTATAGAACAGACAGGAAGCGCCCGCATCCGCTTCTCCGCACAATTTTATCTCGTCGCCATGCTCTTCGTCATCTTCGACGTGGAAGCCGTGTTCATTATGCTATGGGCGCTCGGCTTCTATGAACTCGGATGGCCAGGTTATATCGGCGCCGCTATATTTATAGGTCAGCTGGTCGTTGTCCTGATCTACGAATGGGGTATCGGTGCACTCAACATCGGCGCTGACGCCAAAAAGATCTTAAAATTCCACAAACAAAAACAAGAGCAGAATGAAATGGTGGTTAAGCAAACCGGGTGATCAGTCCGGACATCTTTCAGGCAATGGCAGCATGGAAGAAGCTGTCAGCAGAAGTATCATGCTGACAACCGTACAAGACCTCCTGGCATGGGGTCGCAAAAATTCCATGTGGCCTTTTCACTTCGGACTGAGTTGCTGTTTCGTGGAAATGGCCACCAGTATTACCAGTAAATATGACGTCGCCCGCTTCGGCGCAGAAGTGATACGCGGTACGCCCCGTGAAGCCGATGTCATGGTCATCGCCGGTACCGTGTTTATTAAAATGGTGCCCATCATCAAACGCCTGCACGAACAGATGATGGAACCCCGTTGGGTCATCTCCATGGGTAGCTGCGCCAACAGCGGAGGCATGTACGATATCTACAGCGTTGTACAGGGCGTAGATAAATTCCTGCCGGTAGATGTATACGTACCTGGTTGTCCGCCACGGCCAGATGCATTTATGCAGGGACTCGTATTACTTGGCGACGCTGTTGGAAAAGAAGCCCGCCCACTTAGCTGGATGATCGGAGAACAAGGTGTGATCAAGCCCGCACAGCCTTCCATGAAAGAACAGAAACGGGAAGAAAGAGCGAAGATGACGACGTTCAGGAGTATCGATGAGATATAAGATCAATTAAGAATTAAGAATACCGCGAAGATCTCCGCTGCATTAATAATTGTTAATTCTTAATTGCTTATTCCTAATTGAAAAGCATCTACAGCCATTAAACTAATAGCCCTCATGCAGACTGCCGACAACAACATACTAACGCTTCTACAGCAACGCTTCGGCCCTGATGCTTTGCAACAACAAAACACGGCTGACGGGCTGCTCACCTTATGGGTCGGCAAAACCGATATTGTAAATACCGTGCGGTTCCTGCAACAAAACGCCTACCCGTCGTTATACGATCTCTGTGGTATTGACGAACGCGACAGGGCCCGCAAAGAGCAGCTCCCTGTCGCAGACTTCTCGGTAGTCTACCTGCTCTTATCATTCAAAGACAACAACTTCATCAGACTCAAAGTGCCACTGACCGGTGAATATCCCTCCCTCCCCTCCATCACTGCTATCTTCCCAAATGCAAACTGGTACGAACGCGAAATCTACGATATGTTTGGCATCCGCTTCGATGGCCATCCACATCTGCAACGCATACTGATGCCGCAAAGCTGGCAGGGGCATCCCCTTCGTAAAGAACATCCTGCCCGTGCCACTGAGATCGGCCCTTTCCGCCTCTGGGACGAAAAGCAGGATGCCGAACAGGAAGCCCTTCGCTTCAAACCGGAAGAATGGGGTATGCAGACGCAGAGCGACGATACCGATTTTATGTTCCTGAATATCGGCCCGCAACACCCCGGCACACACGGCGTACTACGTATCATACTACAACTGGATGGTGAAGAAATTGTAGACGCTGTTCCTGAGATCGGCTTCCACCACCGGGGCGCAGAGAAGATGGGAGAACGCCAGAGCTGGCACACCTACATCCCTTATACCGACCGTATTGATTATCTCGGTGGCGTTATGAATAATCTCTCCTATCTGCTGGCGGTAGAACAGCTGGCAGGTATCACTATACCCGACCGCGCGAAAGTCATCAGGGTGATGCTCTGCGAATTGTTCCGCATCAATAGTCACCTGGTATGGTTTGGCACCTTTGCACAGGACCTCGGACAACTATCTCCCGTCTTCTATATGTTCACTGAAAGAGAAAAGATATTTGATGTGATAGAAGCGGTATGCGGCGGCAGAATGCATCCCAACTGGTTCCGCATCGGCGGTGTCGCACAGGACCTGCCCAATGGATGGGATACCCTCGTGCGTGAGTTTGTCAATCGCTTCCCTGCCAAATTAAAAGAGTTCAACGACATGGTACTGCGCAATAGTCTTATCAAAGCGCGTACAAAAGGTATCGGCGTATATACGCTGGAAGAAGCGATCGAATGGGGTGTGACCGGTCCCGGATTACGGGCCTGTGGCTTTGACTGGGACTTCCGAAAGAAACGCCCCTACGCTGGTTATGAAATGTTTGATTTTGATATACCCATTGCGCAGCACGGCGATTGTTATGACAGATCGGTCGTGAGAGTAGAAGAAATGAGACAAAGTCTGCGCATCATCGAGCAGTGCCTGAATAATATGCCTTCCGGCAATTATAAAGCAGAACATCCGCTCACCACACCCCCTATCAAGAAACATACAATGCAGGATATTGAAACACTGATCACCCATTTTCTCAATGTCAGCTGGGGCCCGGTTATTCCGCCGGGAGAAGCCATGAGCTGTGTGGAGGCCACTAAAGGCGCTACCAGTTACTATCTGATCAGCGACGGCAATACTTCCTCCTACAGAACGCGTATACGGACGCCCTCGTTCCCACATATGCAGATGGTCCCCTATATCAGCAAAGGATATACGGTAGCCGACCTGCTGTCTATACTGGGAAGCGTGGACTATGTGCTGGCAGATATTGACAGATAGTCAAATCAAATGCTTATGCTTAGTACTACTGAAAAGGAAGCGATCGATCATGAGATCGGACTGGTGCCTCATAAAAGAGCCACCGTCATTGAAGCACTGAAGATCGTACAACAACATCGCGGATGGATCAGCGATGACAGCGTAGAAGAAATTGCTGACTACCTCGGTATCAGTCCCGCCGAGGTGGACAGCGTCGCCACCTTCTATAACCTTATCTTCCGCAAGCCTGTCGGACGACATGTCATCTTACTCTGCGACAGTATATCCTGCTACGTCATGGGATATAAAAGTCTATATGCCGCTTTACAGCACAAATTACAGATCAGCTTCGGACAGACATGCCCGGATGACCGTTTCACACTTTTACCCAATGCCTGTCTGGGTTGCTGTGATCATGCACCTGCCATGATGATAGATAAAGACCTCTACAGAGATATTACGATCGAACAGCTGGATGATATCCTGAAAAAATATGCATGATGACAGAACGCCCGCTTACAAGAAATATATATCCTGATCGTCCTCCGATGAATCTGAAAGAGTACGAAAAGACCGGCGGTTATGCGGCCCTCAGAAAGGTATGCAGCAGTATGGACCCGGCAGCGTTGCAAAAACTCGTGCAGGACAGTAACCTGAAAGGCCGTGGCGGCGCCGGGTTCAGTACCGGTATGAAGTGGAGCCTTATTCCCATGAACGATAAAGCCACGCATCCCAAATACCTGATCGCTAATGCCGATGAAATGGAGCCCGGCACCTTCAAAGACAGGCTATTGCTGGAAGGCAATCCCCACCAGCTGATAGAAGGCATGATACTCGCCGCTTATGCGATACAGGCAGATATCGCCTATGTATTCCTTCGCTGGGCCTATCATGAAGCCGCTGCACTCATCCGTAAGAGCATCCAGGAAGCTTACGATGCGGGGTACCTGGGAACAGATATACTGGGCAGTGGTTTTCACCTAGAAATGTACCTGCATACAGGCGTGGGCCGCTATATGTGTGGCGAAGAGACAGCCCTGCTCAATGCGCTGGAGGGTAAACGGGCCACGCCGAGAGCGAAGCCGCCTTTCCCTCAGATCAGCGGACTGTTTGGTAAACCCACCATTGTCAATAATGTCGAAACGCTTTGCTGCGTGCCGCATATCGTTAATAACGGCGCAGCATGGTTCAAGGGGCTCAGCTACAGCGATGATGGCGGCACCAAAGTATATGGCGTCAGTGGTAAGGTAAAAAGACCCGGCGCCTGGGAGCTTCCTATGGGGGTAACCATGCGCGAACTGATAGAAGAACATGCCGGCGGTATGAAGCCCGGATATGAGTTAAAAGGCGTATTGCCCGGCGGTGCTTCCACCGACTTTCTGACCACACAGCACCTTGATATTAAAATGGATTATAAGTCCGTCGCCGCCGCAGGCAGCCGGCTGGGCACAGGCACCATGATCGTACTGGACTCCGGTACCTGTCCGGTAGGTTTCGTACACAACCTCCAACATTTCTTTGCACAGGAAAGCTGTGGATGGTGTACCCCTTGCCGCGAAGGGCTACCCTGGGTAGAAAAGATCCTGCTGGCCCTTGAGAAAGGTGACGGCAAACCCGAAGATATAGAACTCTTACAGATGCATACACAGTTCCTGGGGCCGGGTAATACTTTCTGTGCACTGGCTCCCGGCGCAATGGAACCATTACAGAGCGCATTAAAATATTTCATGGAGGATTTTGAGAAACATGTGGAGCATAAAAAATGTCCATATGACTAAATAGCTGAACAATGCCACGCATATACATAGACAATGTGCCTTTCGAAGTGAAAGCAGGCAAGAACCTGCTGGAGGCCTGCCTGAGCCTGGGCATCGACCTTCCCTATTTCTGCTGGCATCCTGCCATGGGCAGTATCGGCGCCTGCCGGCAATGTGCTGTCAAAGTGTACAAAGACGCTGAAGATACCAAAGGGCGTATCATGATGAGCTGTATGGAAAGTGTAAAGGACGACCTGCGTATTTCCGTCTGTGATCCCGGCGCAAAAGCATTCCGCGCACAGGTCATAGAATGGCTGATGACCAATCATCCACATGACTGTCCGGTATGTGATGAAGGCGGTAGTTGTCACCTGCAGGATGTCACCGTTATGACCGGACACGACTACCGGCGTTATGAATTCAAAAAACGCACCTATACCAATCAGTATCTTGGTCCGCTCATCAACCATGAAATGAACCGCTGTATACAATGCTATCGTTGTGTACGGTTCTACAGGGATTATGCCGGTGGTAAGGACCTGAATGTATTCTCGGCACATAACCATGTGTATTTCGGCAGGGAAAAGGACGGCGTGCTGCAAAGCCCTTTTAGTGGCAACCTCGCAGAAGTATGTCCTACCGGCGTATTTACAGACAAAACGCTCAAGGAACATTATACCCGTAAATGGGACCTGACCAATGCGCCCGCTATCTGTCAGCATTGCAGTCTGGGATGTAATATCATTGCCGGGGAACGTTACGGACAACTACGCAGTATCGTCAACCGTTATAACAGCGAGGTCAATGGTTATTTCCTCTGTGATAAAGGCCGCTTCGGCTATGAATTCGTCAACAGTGAAAACCGTATTACGCAGACACTGGTCCGTCATCGTACAGCGGAGGCTGTAGATGAACATACGCTGATGAGCCATCTGCCTCATATCCTGATCGGTCATACAGTGATCGGTATTGGTTCGCCGAGAGCTTCTATCGAAAGTAATTATGCCCTGATGGAACTGGCAGGTAAGGAATGCTTTTACCAGGGATTATCGGATAACCAGGTATTTCTCGAACAGAAGATCGTTGACATCCTTTCAGCAGGCGCCATTCACACCCCTTCACTAAAAGAGATCGAACAGGCCGACGCCGTGCTGGTACTGGGAGAAGATATCTGGAATACGGCCCCTATCATGGCGCTGGCCGTACGCCAGTCCGTTATGAAAACGGCCGCTGCCCATGTACAGGAACAGGTGCCCCTTCCCGGCTGGCATGATGCAGCCTTAAAGGAACTCGCCCAGGAAAGCAAGGGTTTTCTGGCGAATATGAGCATACTGCCTTCCCCGCTGGATGAGATAGCTGCCTGTGAGGTACATGGCGCACCCGATGACTTGGCCCGCCTGGGCTTCCAGATCGCACATCTGCTGAATAATACGCTACCGGCAGTTGACAATGCAGCTGAAACATTGCTGCAGAACGCAACTATGATCAGTCAGCAGTTGCTGCAGGCGAAACACCCTGTGATCATCGCAGGTACATCTACCGGTAGCGAAGCACTGATCAGGGCTGCCTATGATATCGCCGCTTCCCTCCAAAATAACGAACGACAGCCCGGACTTGCCTTTGTACTTCCCGATTGCAATAGCATGGGCCTTGCCATGACCGGCGCTTCTTCCTTTGAGAAAGCACTGGCGATCGTACAAAAGAACCCGGACGTGACCGCCGTCATCCTGGAAAATGATCTTTACAGAAATATCCCGGCCGACCTGGTAGATAACTTTTTCAGCAAATGCCGGCAGGTGGTGGTACTGGATACGCTCCACAACCGCACCACTGAAAAGGCGGACGTTTTGATACCGGTAGCCAGCTTCGCAGAGGGCGATGGCACCTTCATCAATAACGAGGGACGTGCCCAACGTAGCTACCAGGTATTTATGTCACCCGATAAAGCACTAAAAGAGGCCTTTAAATGGCTTTTTGAGATGAAGGTGATACGGCGGGCCATTTCCAATGGCCATGACGTACATCCGGACGAAATGCTGGCAGGATTGGAAAGGGTCTATCCACAATTCAAAGGTATTACCGATGTGGTCCCTTCACACGCGTTCCGTATACATGGATCACGTATTCCAAGGGAATCGCAACGTTATAGCGGACGTACCGCCATGCTGGCCAATAAGGCCGTCAGCGAACCTAAACCGCTGCAGGATGATGATTCTCCCCTTTCATTTACCATGGAAGGTTACCGGGGAATGCCGCCAGCCCCGCTGATCCCTTATTTCTGGGCGCCGGGATGGAACTCTGGTCAGGCAGTGAACAAATATCAACAGGAAACAGGCGGCGCTTTAAAAGGCGGTGACCCGGGTATCCGTTTATTCAGAGAGACAGGTACGATACCTGCCTACTTCCAGGATATACCCGACGCTTTCAGTCCCCGGCAGGGTAAATGGTTCCTGTTACCACAATATCAGTTATTTGGTTCCGGCGAATTCAGTATTTATACCAAAGGCATAGCAGCCCTTTCTCCGGAACCCCGGGCCATTCTTTCTGCACGGGATGCCGCCTCGCTGAACATGGCACCAGGAGACCAGCTCTCTGTACAGACTGACAACAGGACCTATCAGCTGCCCCTTGAAACAATGGACGATCTGCAGGATGGCATCGTTATACTCACAGCAGGATTGAAAGGCATGGACGCCTTGAGTTGGGGTACATGGGTAAATCTTTTTAAATAACGCGACATGACAGTAATGCAACATATCTGGATCGTATTGGGCGTACTCTTCGTATGCCTGAATATAGCAGCAGGACTGATATGGGTGGAACGGAGACTGCTCGCCATGTGGCAGGACAGATTAGGGCCCAACAGGGCCGGTCCCTTAGGCTTGATGATCGTGCTGGCGGATACCCTCAAGTTGTTCTTTAAAGAGGATTGGATACCTCCTTTTGCCGATAAATGGGTATTCATCTTTGCGCCCGCTATTGTCGTGGCCAGTGTGCTGATGAGCTTTGTGATCATCCCTTTTGCACCCGGTATCCTGGTGGCAGACCTGAACGTCGGATTACTCTTCTTTCTCGCCATGTCTTCCCTGGGTGTGTACAGCATCGTACTCGGGGGATGGGCCTCCAATAATAAATACTCGTTGTTAGGCGCATTGAGAGGCGCTTCTCAGATGATCGCCTATGAGGTCTTTATGGGCCTTTCTCTCATGGGCGTCGTGATGCTGAGCCGCTCCTTCAACCTGGCGGAGATCGTCGCTGCACAGGAAAAGGTATGGTTTGTCTTTTTGCAGCCGGTCGGCTTTGTGATCTTTTTTATCGCCGGACTCGCAGAAACACACCGCTTACCATTTGATATTCCGGAGTCAGAAAGTGAACTGATCGCCGGTTTCCATGCAGAGTATTCCGGGATGAAATTCGGTATGTTCTTCATCGGAGAATACCTGGGTATTACGCTCATATCCGCTATGACAGTTACCCTGTTTTTCGGTGGATGGTTAGGCCCTGCCTTCCTGCCACCAGTCATCTGGTTCTTTCTGAAAACATTTGTATTCATCGGATTATTCATTCTGCTGAGAGCTTCATTGCCCCGGCCCAGGTACGATCAGTTACTGGAATACGGCTGGAAACTGCTGTTACCCCTGGTATTGGTCAATCTGCTGGTAACAGGCGCTATCGCACTCTGGATGAAACATTAGCAGATAAACATAAAAACCTGTAACAATGATCAGTCATCTGCGCACTATGTGGTTAGTCTTTCTGCATCTCTTTCACAGAAGAGAAACCATTCAATATCCGGAAGAAAGAGTAGCAATGCGTCCACGCTGGCGCGGACGTATCGTATTGACAAAAGATCCTGACGGCGGAGAACGTTGCGTAGGATGTTATCTCTGCGCCGCTGCCTGTCCGGTGGACTGTATCGCCCTCCAGGCGACAGAAGACGAAAACGGACGTCGCTATCCGGAGTTCTTCCGGATCAATTTCTCCCGCTGTATCTTCTGTGGTTACTGCGAAGAGGCTTGTCCGACCTACGCCATTCAGCTCACGCCTGATTTTGAAATGGCGGAATACAGAAGACAAGACCTCGTTTACGAAAAAGAAGACCTGCTGATAGATAGTCAGGGCAAATATCCTGGTTATAATTTCTATAAAATGGCAGGGCTCAGTGCCGGTGTAAAAGAAAAAGGCAAGGGAGATAATGAAGAAGCACCGGTAGATATCAAAAGCTTATTACCCTGAAAAATGTATTGACATGCCGATACTTTTCTACCTGTCGTCAGCAGTAGCGATCATTGCTACGATTATGGTCATTACCCGTTACCATCCCATACATGCATTGCTGTATCTCGTGGTATCCTTTCTGGCTATTGCGATGGTCTTTCTGTCACTGGGCGCACCATTCGCAGCAGCATTGGAAGTGATCGTGTATGCAGGCGCTATTATGGTATTGTTCATTTTTGTGGTGATGATGCTGAACCTCGGAAAAGAAACCGCTGCACAGGAGAAGGATTGGCTGCGTCCCGCCGTATGGATCGGACCAGGAATACTCACCCTGGTATTGCTGATGGAGATGAGCATCCTGCTATTGGCGCCGCCGCAAAGGAATGTCGCGATAGCAGTGGTCACGCCCAGACAGGTAGCGCTCTCGCTATACGGAGAATACATTATTGCCGTTGAACTGATCGGCTTTTTACTAACGACAGGAATTGTGGGCGCTGCGCATATCGGCAAACAAAAGAAGAAAAGTCTGCACAGATTCTTACAAGCATAACATATGGCACCTATCTCTGCACATGCGGTCCTTATTGTCGCCGCCATCCTGTTTGTACTGGGACTCGCCGGCGTGCTCACCAGAAAGAACATCATCTTTATGCTGATCTCGATAGAGATCATGTTAAATGCCGCAGGACTTGCCTTCATTGCTGCCGGTTCCAGGTGGCAACAGCCCGACGGACAGATCATGTACCTGTTCATTCTGGCGATGGCAGCTGCGGAAGTATCTGTAGCGCTGGCGATGGTGCTGCAAATCCATCATCAGCATAAGACACTGGACGTGGAAGACCTGAGAGAACTAAAAGACTGAGCCATGCAACAGTATCTGTATCTAATTCCGGCCATGCCGCTGATCGGCTTCCTGTTACTGATAACAGGCGGCGCACAGTTCCCAAGGTATGTCACTGCTATGATAGGCGCTGGCAGCATATGTGTATCTGCCATCATCGCGATCACCATGAGCGCGCAGTTCCTGCTATATCCACCCCTGGAAGGCGCATATCATCAACAGTTATGGCACTGGTTCAATATCGGAAAACTGCATGCAGATATCGGCCTCCATATGGATGCGATGTCGCTGGTGTTTGTGTGTATCATCACGTTTATAGGCGCATTGATACATATCTACTCCATTGCCTTTATGGAGCATGACAGGGACTATGCACGCTTCTTTGCGTCGATGAACCTCTTTGTCTGTTCGATGCTCCTGCTGGTCATGGCCGACAACCTGGTGTTGTTATATCTTGGCTGGGAAGGCGTAGGCTTGTGCAGTTTTCTGTTGATCGGCTTCTGGTATGAAAGTGAGGCCAACTGCATGGCCGCCCGGAAAGCATTTGTGATCACCCGTATTGGCGATACGGCCATGATCATTGGTCTGTTCCTGTTGTTCAGGGAACTGGGCACCCTCAATATCCGGGAGATACTGGCGCTTGCACCACAACATTTTGCTACTGGTAATACGACCGTTACCTGGATTGCCCTCCTGCTACTGGCAGGAGGTATGGGTAAATCAGCCCAACTGCCACTACAGACCTGGTTGCCCGACGCCATGGCCGGCCCCTCTCCTGTTAGTGCATTGATACATGCCGCTACCATGGTAACGGCTGGCGTATACCTCATTGCAAGGATGCATACCATTTTTGAGCTCTCTCCTGTCACCATGCATCTTACGGCCATTATCGGCGCACTGACGCTATTAATGGCAGGTTGCAGCGCTATGGTACAGACGGATATCAAAAGGATACTGGCTTATTCAACCATCAGTCAGATCGGCTACATGTTCCTGGCGCTTGGTGTGGGCGCCTGGAGCGCCGCTATCTTCCATTTCTTTACACATGCCTTTTTCAAAGCCCTCTTATTCCTCGCGGCAGGTGCTGTAATAGAAACCCTGCACCATGAGCATAACATCTTTAAGATGGGAGGACTGAGAAAAGACATGCCTTTGATCTTCCTCACCTTTACCATCGGTGCAGCGGCACTGGCGGCAGTGCCTTTTGTTACAGCAGGATTTTTCAGTAAAGACGAAATACTCTGGTTTGCCTGGAGCGCACAGGGTGGCCATCCCCTATTATGGGTTACCGGGCTGTTAGGGGCTTTTATAACCGCTTTTTATTCCACCCGCCTGATATTGGTCGTTTTCTGGGGAGAAAGGCAAACTACGCCCGGAAAATTGCCTTCCGGCGCCATGAATATTCCCCTGGTAGTGCTGGCGATCTTCTCCATCGGCGCAGGATGGATACATTTACCACACCTGGAAGAGGTATTACCGGCAACGGTATTAAAACCTGCGCATCCTGAAGAGATCATCTTCCAATCCATCGCCATACTCTCGACGTCGCTGGGCATTATGACGGGTTACATGCTGTACTATCTCTATCCGCATACGATCAGGGGATGGAAGGAATCTGAAGGCCTAATGGCGGTGAGGAACTTCTTTTATGCCGGCTGGAAATTCGATCAGTTATATGACGTGTTGTTTGTCAGACCCTTCGTCTTTATCACGCAGGTGAACAGAAATGATGTGACAGACAAGCTTTACACCGGTATTGCCAACATACATCTGCAACTGAACAGATTTCTTTCTGTATCACAGAATGGCTCTTTGCGCTGGTACGTTGCCGGTGTGCTGATAGGTATCTTATTCATCATCACTTTACAAATACTACGATGATACTCCTATGGATGATAATCGTATTGCTGGCAGGCGGACTGTTATGCTGGCTACTGGGGAGACGGTCCGCCGGGTATGCCAGATGGACCGCATTGCTGACGGTCAGCGCCGATATGATACTGGCCTGCTGTCTATGCTGGTTATATCATGAGTTCCCGGATAAAAGCTCCTGGTTCATCAACTACCAGATCAACTGGATTCCCTCCATGGGTGTCAGTCTGCATGTTGCGCTGGATGGCTTCGGCATGGTGCTGTTATTACTGACATTCTTCCTGGGTATCCTGGCAGTGTTATGTTCCTGGAATGAAATCCGGGAAAGAGCAGGATTTTACTACTTCAACCTCTTGTGGACACTGGCAGGTATCAGTGGCGTATTCGTTGCTATGGACCTGTTCCTGTTCTATTTCTGCTGGGAAGTGATGCTGATACCGATGTATCTGCTGATCATTCTCTGGGGAGACAGCCGTCGCCGGTATGCGGCCTATAAGTTCTTTCTGTTCACGCAGGCGGGTAGTCTGCTGATGTTGTTATCTATCCTGGCAGTATATTTCATACACGGTCAACAAACCGGACAATACACTTTCGACTATTTTGAATTGCTGCGTACGACCTTTCAACCAGGAACTGCGTGGTGGATCATGGCTGGTTTTATGATCGCGTTCACCATCAAGTTACCCATGGTGCCGTTCCACAACTGGTTGCCTGACGCACACAGTGAAGCGCCCACAGCGGGTAGTCTCTTACTGGCGGGGCTGCTGTTAAAGACGGGGGCTTACGGTATTGTCAGGTTCGTATTACCGCTATTTCCGGAAGCGGCTGTAGCCATTTCATGGTGGGCCATGTTATTTGGTGTGACCGGTATCATTTATGGCGCTTTTCTGGCATTTTCACAGACAGATATCAAAAGGCTGATCGCGTATACGTCCGTCAGTCATATGGGGTTTGTATTGACCGGTATCTTCTCCTTCAGCGAGATCGCGATGCAGGGTGTTGTGATGCAGATGCTGACCCATGGTCTGAGTACAGGGGCGCTCTTCGTAATGGCGGGTATGTTGAAGGAAAGACTGCATACCAGGGATATTACAAAAATGGGCGGATTATGGACATCCATGCCGGCTATGGGTGGAGCGGCTATTCTGTTTACGATGGCGTCTTCCGGATTGCCTTTGCTGGGCAACTTCATCGCAGAGTTGTTTATACTGCTGGGCACATTTACGGTGAATGTAATGTTTAGTGTGCTGGCTTCTGTCGGACTGGTATTGTCCGCCCTTTACGGCTTACGTTTATTACAGCGCGTATTTATGGGCGCGATCGTCGTTACGAATCCGGTCAGAGACCTCAGTACCCGGGAGATGCTGATCATGGCAGCCTTAAGTGTCAGTATTGTGGCACTGGGTTTATATCCGCAGCCGGTCATAGATACGGTGCATCATTTATCGTTCACCCTTCAGCCTTTATTACATGAGTGATCTGCAATTATTATCGCTACTGCCTTTCATGGTACTGGCCGTTGCGTCGGTGGTGGTTATACTGCTGATAGCGTTCCGGGGCAGTCACACGGTGATCCAGGTGACGGGGTTTATTATGATGTGTCTCGTTGTACTGGCCACCTGGTATGTGAAAGATACTTTGCCCAGACTGGTGCCACCGCTGTTTATTGTAGACGGACAGGCAGCCCTCTTTACAGGACTGATCATATTCAGTGTATTGGTAGTCGGTCTGTTGTCATATATCTACTTTGAAGAGCGGGAAGAGAATCCAAAAGAATATTATATTCTTTTGTTCCTGGCTACGTTGGGCGGCGCAATTCTCACGATCAGTCAGCATTTTATTTCATTCTTCATCGGACTGGAACTGCTTAGTGTCAGTTTATATGCGTTGATCGCGTATCTGCGCACCCGCAATCATGCGGTAGAAGCAGGTATGAAATACCTCGTGCTGGCGGCCATTTCATCTGCTTTTCTGTTGTTTGGCATGGCGCTGATCTATATGGAAACAGGCACCATGACGTTTCCCGGTATTGCGGAGAAGCTGACAGACGGTATTTCCTCTCCGCTGTTTTTGTTTGGTACAGGCGCGATGATCGTAGCGATCGGCTTTAAGCTGGGACTGGTCCCTTTTCATCTCTGGATAGCGGATGTGTACCAGGGTTCGCCTTCGCCGGTGACCGCTTTTATTGCCACCACTTCAAAGATCGGCGCCTTTTCCGTATTACTCCGCTTTGCGCAAACGGTGAACCTCCATGCGTATCCATTGATGATAACGGTGTTTTCTGTGATCGCTATCGCGTCTATGATCATGGGTAATGTGCTGGCTTTACGTCAGCAGAATCTGAAAAGATTACTGGCTTATTCTTCGATCGCACATTTTGGCTATCTGCTGGTGGCTTTTCTACCCGGTAGCAAGGCAGGCACGGAGGCTACTATATTCTATCTGGCAGCTTACTCTGTTACATTACTGGCCGCCTTTGGCGTGATCGTACTATTATCGACCGGTAATGAGGAAGCGGACCGTATAGAGAATTATCAGGGATTGATATGGCGTAAACCTGTTTTAGGAACAATATTGACGATCGCTTTATTTTCACTGGCTGGCATACCACTGACAGCGGGGTTTCTGGCGAAGTTTATGGTGTTATCAGCGGGCGTACAACAGTCATTATGGCCATTGCTGATAGTGCTTGTACTGACAAGTGTGATTGGTTTATACTACTATCTGCGGATCATCAGCACCTTGTTCGCCACTGCTGACCGTCCAGTGAATATACCAGGTCCCAGGCATCCTTTCTTTTACTTCTCTACTTATGCAGCGCTGGTGGTATTGGCTGGCGCACTTTGCTGGCTGGGTATCTTTCCGGGGATGGTGTTACAGGGTATCCGTAGCTTCCTACTGCTACATTGACTTAGGGATGGGGATACAAACAACACAGCCGTCCTTTACAAAGGGCGGCTGATTGTATATATATGGCAGGTTTTATTCCGCTTATGGTGTTATTATTTCATGAAGCCCCCATCGCGACAATCTCTTCTGTGGTATTCCAGTGTTCGGCGATCTTACCATTTTCAATTCTGAAAAGGTCATAGAAAGCCGCCTCACAATCAGATTGTCTACCTTCGCTGACTACAAGCGCGAAATTCCCTTCGCCCAGCACACGATGTATTTTATTGTATTCAATAGCGGGAGGTGTTTTCTGATCCTGTATCCAGGCGCAGGAGTAATGCTGAAACTTTGCCTGTTCGTTAAAATAACGGGAGCAAACAGTGTTATCTCCTTTCTTCACCAATACATCTTCCACAGTACATTTGGCGAGCTGTTTGTTCTCTACTGTCCGCTGATGCTCTGTAATATTTACTGAGCGGGCGTTTGCGGGTCTTATATTATCTCCCGCGGATGAAATCTGCAGATTATCCCAGTGTTCTACTATTCTGTCGTGTTCGAATCTGAAAACACTGAATCCGATCATCACAATTTCAAAATGATATTCCACATGTGCGAATACAAAGTCGCCGTCTTCCATGAGTCTGACAATGCGTACAAAAGCATTCCTGGGCCATTCTTTCAGGTAGTGTTTAAACCCTTGTAAACCCTTACCTATACGCTGATTATGCTGTACATAATGTTGTGCATCTATATAAGTCAGCGGCGTTTTCATACCCGTGCCAAGACTGGTCAGCAGTACAGCCACTTTCTCCTTCTTTGATAGTTCTAAATTCTGCATCTGGCGGGCTATTGAATGAGCTCCGGCCAGAACCGGAGCTCATGAAACTACAATCGGCAATCCAAAAAACACACTGTCTTTTCAGCATCCCTTGTGCTGACATGGCGTTGGCGGCGAACCAAGGCCAGGGCTTTACGGCTTGTCATTCAGGCTAATAATAGACTATCCGGTCTTTTATGAAGCCTTAAAAAAACAGCAGGGATGCTGTTATATAAATAGATCGATAAATTTAATTCTATCGAACAAATGTAGACCATGTAGTCTTTTTCACCAAAAAAATTACTGAATAAGTGTTAAGCAGACTTTTTTACTTATTTAACCATTCATTAACAACTGCCGATTAGAGTTTTTGTATTATGCATTCGCAAAAAGCATTGAACTTTATCAGGAAAAATTAAGTCAGGGGACTGTTCTATTTTATTTAGCTAAGATCAGGCTATCAATTAGGTATTTAAACAACTCATACTTCAGGACAATGTAACAATACCTACGCTATGAAAGCCAGGGACATTATTTTGCTTGCATGCTATTTTCTGTTTACGAGCATGTTTCTTTATGCTGCAGTTTCCAAATTAATGACGTATCAGGTTTTTGTGGTGCAGATGCAACGTCAGCCGTTCTCGGATGCATATGGCAAATTTCTGACGTGGGCAATTCCGGCAGCAGAGATACTGTTTGCATTAATGATGGTAACAAGTGCCTTTCGTAAACTAGGGCTTTATCTGTCGACTTCCTTAATGATCTGTTTTACCGGTTATATCGTACTGGTACAGTTACGTTACTATGGGAAGATTCCCTGTAGCTGTGGTGGCGCGATATCAAAACTATCGTGGACCCAGCACCTATTATTTAACTTATTTTTTGTGGCTATTGGTTTTCTCGGTATCTATCTCGAACGACGTGCAGATTCATTACAACAGAAGGTACATCTAGCTAAATAAATCTACTGATCTAAAATTCACACTATGGGACAATCTACGCTTCGTCTTGCCGCTGGCAAGGCCCCGGTAGGGTCATGTCCACCCAGAGCCGGCTAAAACAGCAATATGTTATAGTCTATCATTAGCTTTTTTGCAGTAAGTCACACTTTTTTTTCCTGAAACATTCCTCTTAAAAAATCGTCAATTACTTCTTATGAAAAGAATCAAACTCTTATTTGCACTCACTGCGGTGTTAGCAGGTGCAGGCACCGCTATTGCTACTACCGGAAAACCTGGCGCTTCCGCTGCCGTGGAAGTAAATCGCAACTGGATTGACTGGAATGACGACCTGGTATTGGTAAACGTACCAAAATCAGTTGCAGACCTCTACTGCGCATCGTCGATAGACATTTGTCTCAGAGCACAGGACAATGTATATATCCATACAAATGGATACTTACCTTGAGTTTGCCTTAACCATTTTCATACATCAGGGAGCTGATCATCCCCTGATGTACCTGCGTCTTTCTTAATAATTTATAACAGCTTATGAATGCATGACGTGACCAGGAATGTTGCGTTGTGAAAAGATTTTGTTGCTCCTGAATTTCTTTGCTTTTTGCCTTTTTTTGTAGAATGTTTGAGGATTTCACTGTGTATTTGATAGTGATACGTTTGTTCGTATATCTGTTCAGCGTTCTTAAGGATCGCACTTGCTATACAAGATAACTGACTCTTGTTTTGCAGGAATGCCTTGCTGTAAATATTAACATCCACTCGTACTTGTACGTCTTCTATCAAAACAAGAAGTCTGCATTTTCCTATAGCCATTTCAGCTTTCAACGTTCTTAAGGACTACACTTGCTATACAAGCTGACTAACTCTTGCATAATATGAGTGTCGTACTGTAAATAGCACCATCCACTCCTACTTGCCCGTTTCCTGTTCAAACAAGAAGTCAGTATTTTCCTGTAGCCATCCGAAGTACAATGTATATAATATGTATATACCTATATTATCTATAATCTCGTAGTAACTACGAATAACTTACCATCGTTAACGCTCTCCCCCAACCAAAATATAGAAATATACCACTTAATTATACCCCGGGTTTTGCTCCAATGCAGGATTCAACAATATCTGCGAAGCAGGAATTGGCCATAAACTATCCGTATCCTGCCAATACGGCTTAATAGCCTTCATCACCTCATTGATCTTCCCACTTCTTTTAAGATCATACCAACGATGTCCCCACTCAGCAAACAACTCTATCCTCCGCTCATGCATTATTTTCACTGAAAGCTCATCCGCAGTAATAAGTGGTTGTGTCTCTGCGATCAGCGGTAATCCTGCCCTCCTGCGTACCATATCAATATCCTCAATGGCGCCAGGCAATTGCCCGGCAGCTACGCGACATTCAGCCCTGACAAGATACATTTCAGCAAGCCTTAATACAGTTGTATATTCTGTAGGAACAAACCCGGGTGAGAAATCACTCCGTTTCTTATACTTAAAAGGATAAGCATACGACTTGCCTGTTACCACTTTACTACGCACCCATTCCGTCAACCGTTTATCACCGGGCTCAAATGCCGCCAGCAATGAATCTGTTAATGCAAAACTCGGTCGTCCGGAGCCTGCAGGGATCAACCAGTTCCCTTCCATTGTATTATATCCTGTCAATACCGGCTGTAACTGGAAAATAGCCTCATTGCTAACTGCCAGGAATACATCGCTCAGGGCTTCCAGTCTGTAATAACCAGCATTAATAACATCTGTCGCCTCTCTCTCTGCGGCAGCCCACTGTTTCTGATGCAGATAATAGGTGGCCAGCAACGCACCCGCCGACCATTTATTAGCCCTGGCCCTGTCTGCCGAGGGATATGAAATACCTAATAACGTCTTCGCGGTGATCAATTCACTTTCAATAAAAGCTGATACAGTCGTCAGAGCCGTCCTGGGCATCTTTTCGTTTTCCAGGTAGGACGTAACTTTCACAAGGGGAACAGCGCCAAAACAATTGGTCAGATGAAAGTAGATCAGTGCCCGCAGGAAGTGACATTCTCCCAGTAGCTGATTCTTCAAGGCAGCAGGTAAATCTTGGCTGCTCTCTAATCCCTCTATACAGGCATTAACGCTATAGATATACCGATAGGCCGCATTCCAGAAAAACTCCCGGACGGTAGTATTATCAGAAGATAATGTCGCACTATAAAATTCAACGATCGAAGGCTGTGTGGCTGTATATGCCAGTTCATCACAATACACACCCGTATAAACACTGGTGGCCCCGGATATCAGATTTGTAGACAATGAAAGTCCGGAGTAAATGCCCGATACAGCTGCAACGGCAGAATCCTTATTACTGAATACCTGTTTCCCGATCGTCTTATTATCAGGTACAGGTACGTCCAGCATCTTTGAGCAGGCTGTCAGACAAACAGCTCCCAAAAGGATATATAAAAGATATTTCGCTGTCGTGTTTTTAATGACTGTTCTTTCCATATGACCAGGGATTAAAAAGAGGCCCTTACGCCCATCGTCACCGTTCTTAATGGTGGCAAGGCAAACGGGCTCGCAGTTTCAGGATCGCCTGCCTGATACCGCGTGATGGTGAAAAGATTCTGCGCCTTACAATAGACCCTGATGTTTTCCAGTTTCATCCTTGTAAACAGACGAGGTGGCAGTGTATAATAGACGTAGACGTTTCTCAGTTTCATAAAACTGGCGTCAGAATAGGCTCTGTCAGAATTAATGATACGGGGACGGTCGCTATAGACATCTCCGCCGGACATCGTGGAAAATCTTGGGTAGATGGCATTATCGCCATATTGCCCCCAGCGGTCAAGTACTTCAACTGCCTGATTCACCGGTGTTCCCGGAAGCGCATTTCTGATATAGGTCGCATACAGATAATTAGGCGCCATTTGTTTTCTGAAGTCGCCCAGCAGGGACAGTTCTAATGCCTTCCAGCTAACGCCCAGACGGAATCCGCCAAACCAGGAAGGGTCCAGGTGACCAATCACCTGATAATCATTGACACTGTAGCCACTGGCGCCATCCTTATCCTCGATGATAAAAAGGCCTGTTTTCGGATCAACGCCGGCTACATGTAATTTATTCAGCACCTTCACAGACTCCCCTACGACATAAGAGCCATAATAAGCAGATGTAGACAGTTTCTCAAAGCGGAGTAGCCTGCTCTTCGGAACAGTCAGATTAACGCCCGTAAACAGCTTAAAATCGCCGCTTTTGACGATTGTCGCATCGAATGTGAACTCCCATCCACTGTTTCTGATAGCTGCGTCTATATTTTTAAGGATGTCGCTAAAACCGGTCTGTGAAGGCAGGTTATACCTCACCAGCTGATTGGAGCTGCGGTTGGTAAAATAAACGAGCGATGCGTACATATCCGCCGGCGTAAACTCGATGTCCAGACCGAACTCTATTTTACGGCAGGTTTCCCAGGAATAGGCCGGATTATATAATGCGTCCGGTCTGAGGCCGGATGTACCCTGATATGGTCCGCCGGATACAGGTGACCAGGTATCGAGGTATTTATAGTTCTCAATTTTATCATTACCGGTTACCCCGATACTACTACGCAGCTTACCGTAACGTACGAAACTGCTCAGTGGCTGAAAAAACTTTTCTTTCGAAAAAATCCAGGCGACACCGAATGCCCAGAAGTTACCAAAGCGTCTCTCCGGACTGAACTTACTGCTCCCATCCCGGCGGAAGGTCATGTCAAGGATATACTTCTGATTGTATTTATAGTTGAACTGCGTAAAGAAAGCGCCATACCTGTACTGACTTGATTCCGGCGTAAAATTAACGTTCTTCAGCGGCGCCTTGTCAAGGAAGCGGAGGTACATATCGTCAGTATACCCATATCCGGTTACAGATGATATATTGGAAGTAGCATACTGAAAAGAATAGCCACCCAATAGGGTAAAATCACCCTGTTTGATGTGTTTTGCAAACTCCAGCACCGGGTCGAACATCAGGCTTTTATATTTACCGGTAGCAAAAGACGAGCTACCGGTAACCGTACTATCGGTGTAGGGATTCTGGGACGCGATAGGTAATAAGCTGTTTTCGTATACATTGACGCCCGTCAGACCGATATTGGCCTTCAGTCTGAGATCAGGCAGGATTTCGTAAGAGGGCGTTACGTTCACGATCAGGTTATTCTTAACCATAGAGTAACGCTTTAATCTTTCCGCCATCGGATTTGCAAATGATTCGCCGCCCTCCTGCCAAACCAGGTTATGATGCGCATCGTAAGGCTTTGGTGCATTCGGAGGCAGCATTTCTCCGGAAGACGCAGGACTGAACAGCTGGTTATTATCTACTGAATAATTAGCATATACACCCAGTTTAAATCTTGCGTCTTTCGACTGATGATCGGCGGCCAGATTAATGGTGCTGCGCAGATAGGACATATCCTTCGAATAGACGGTCCCTTCCCGGTAGATGCCTGTGCTCAGTAACAGTCTCGTATACTTTGTTCCTCCGGAAATACTGATATTCAGGTCATTCATTCCCGCCAGTCTCCCCCTCAGCATTTTCTGCCAATCCGTATACCGGGTAGTATCCCACAAGGTAAGGTCGGGCGCATATCCGGGCGCACCAGGCACATTGCTTGGATCGATCGTATCGTTCCGGAAAGCCTCCTTACGCATACTGATATACTGCTGCGTATTCAGGAGCGATAGTTTATGGGACACGCTGTTGACCCCATACATATAATCCAGGGTCACCTTCAGCTTCCCTTTTTCGCCTTTTTTTGTATTGATGATCACCACACCGTTAGCGCCCCGGCTACCATAAGCGGCAGTCGCCACCGCATCTTTCAGAATGTAGATGGACTCGATATCATACAACCCGAAAATGGTAAAAGGACTGATACCGCCTTCTTCACTCTGGGATGCCACGGACGGCAGCTGATTGATCTGTTCACCATAACCGGGCAACTGTGTACCGTTCACTATATATAAAGGGTCGGACCCGTTGAATAAGGAGTTGATCCCCCGGAGATTTACTTTAATGGCAGCGCCGGTAACACCACTGGATTGTGTGATCACCATACCCGGTATGCGTCCCTGTAATGATAAGAGCGGATTTCCGGTAGGACGGCCTTCAATTTCCTTCGCCGTCACCTTGGATACAGAACCGGACGAGTATCGGTTTGAATTGTCCATATATCCCACTACCGTTACCCCATCGAGGCTGTTATTCGCCTGTCTGAGTATGATCACCTCTTTCTGACCTGACTGTAACTGGCGTTCCTGTCCTTCATATCCCATAAAAGTGATCAGTATATGCGGTTTTGTTTCAGTAGAGAGAAAACTGAAATTTCCCGCAGTATCCGAACCGGCGCCTTCCTTCTTTCCCTTTACCTGTATGGTCGCGCCTGGCAATGGCATACCTTCCTCATCGATCACCTGTCCAGTTATACGATAATGTAAAACGGTAACGGGTACATCTGCCGGCGAAGCCTTATCTGTCTCCGGATTTTTGTCCATTTTATCTGTTGCATCGCGTGGCTGGACCTTCACCATATTAAGGTGTTCCAGCTCCTGCAGTTTTAACTGTTTTTTCCTGAATAGCTTTTCCAGGGCAAAGCGTAATGATTTATTACGTACATCTATACTATATATCTCTTTTCCGTCGAATGAGCTATTGAGTAAAACGCCCGTTTTTGCCTGCAATGTGTCCAGAATAACAGACAGCGGCTGCCGTTTCATCGTAACGGACACAAGCTTGCCGTCCAGCATATGGCTATGCTGGGCACGAACGCCTTCAGTAAGCAACAATGACGAAAAAAGCAGCACGAGATATAGGATGCTGGCATATTTCTCCTGAAGTCGCATATGACGTACATAAAATTCCTTCATTCAAAAAATATTCCCCATGATTTAAGACATAACTATAGCAGTGAATCGATGATGTACATGATTAAAAAAGAAGCGCTGGGGTTGCAATCGGTTGTTGACCTCTAATGGTTCATATATTACAATTCTCTTCACAGTGTTCCCCGCTTATAGGTTAGTACTGCTTACAATCTGAGTGTCAAATTTAACGTGTATTCTTTAGTCTGATAAAAAAATTATTTTTTTGATCGAAATCGGATTTTGGGTTTGTCTTAATATCGAAACTGTCCCCTCTAAAGTAACCATTTGTTACTTCCTATGGAACCCCTAAATTTATAATTACTAGCATACAAATTAAGTAGAAGAAAAATGTTTAGTACACGTTGGGAAATAACGATTAGAATGAAATATGAGCGTACTGCCGGGATTTTTCGAAAGATACATCGAAATGCCAATTTGAGGGCTGTATGGATATCACCCCCCTCATGCTGACCTTTCTGTTTCCTCTTTTAATGAAAATCGGGTAAACTCCTGTAATAGTGTGTTTACTAGTACTCACTAAACCATATGACATCTATGGAGAATAACGAGGATGCCAAATTGCTTTTAGCCATAAAAAATGGCTGTCAAAAAGCGTTCGGCACACTTTATAGTAGATACGAAAGATTTCTAAGGGCCAAGATCACTTACCTGTTCGGAGATAATATCGAGGCTGAGGAAATCGTTCAGGACCTCTTTACTGACTTCTGGGAGAAAAGAGAGCGGATAACCGTACATACGGATTGCCGTGGCTATCTGATGAGAGCAGCCATTAACCGCGCCAATAATAAACTCAACAAAAGAAAAACTGACTTTAACCGGGAACAAAAATATTTCAGGGCTGCTCCCCCTTTTGACGATCCGTCGGCACACAAAGATTCTCTTTCGACCGAGGTGGTACTGGCTTTGGATAAATATCTGCCAGCCGCTGATTCAAATATCATGAAACAGGTCTACCTCGAAGGACGTAAACAACAGGAGGTCGCAGACGAATTGAAAATCTCATTGCCGACGCTGAGGGGCGTTATCGTCAGGTCTGGCAAAGCATTGAGAAAAATATTTAAAAAATAATCGGGTTTCTTGATCATTTTTCATTTTTAGTTCTGTCTTTTAAATACACAACCATGGAAAATATGCCCCTGGAAATTGAAACCCTCATAATAGCAGAGATAGCACAAGCTATCACACCGGAAGAACAGGCGCACCTGAATGAACTCAGAGACAATGATCCTGCCATACAGGTACTATCCGATAGATTGTACGGGCAGCTGGGTGGACTTCATAAGAAGACAAATGAAGAGATAGCAGCGTCTGTTCGCCTTATCATTGCGCGGGCAAACACCGGTAAAATATATAAACGTAGAAGCGTATTGGTCAGCCTCCGCTTCCCCCTCATCGCAGCAGCCAGCCTACTAGGCATTTTCCTGCTGGCGACAAAAGGATATGAATCTTACCTGAGTAAGATCCCGGAACTGGCCAGACAGGCAAATGATGAAAGTACCTATCTGTTCGATGGTAACCAATGGATGTCTATTAAAGATGGAGAGCTGAATATCACCAAAGATGGACAACTCTACAGTAATAATACCCGGCTGAACACTCCGGAAAAAATGTTCACCAGATCAAACGCAGCAATACAGGTAGGCCGTAGAAAAACGATCAGTATCAAACTGGCCGACGGTAGCAGTATTGTCGCTAATGCAGGATCAACGATCAGATTGCCTAAACAATTTGCCCAAAAAGAAAGAAAAGTATTCATTAGCGGTGAAGCATACTGCGATATCGCCTCCCGCGCCGGCCACCCATTCATTGTGACTTACCCAACCGGCAAAGTAGAAGTTTTAGGCACCGCTTTCAACGTCCGTACCTACGATAACGAAACGCCCAGCGTCGCCGTCGTAGAGGGCCGGGTGAGAGTCAACAACAAGGGCGCTACTACCATCCTTTCCAAAGGACAAAAAGCGACCTATATGCAGGGCCAGTACAAAGTGGCCGCATTTGATGTCGACGTAGTCACCGCCTGGAAGAAAAACATCGTTTTCTTTCCAAACGCCAGTAAACAGGAGGTGGAAAGCGCCTTCGAGATTTACTACGGTAAAAAACTGTCAATCGACAGAGAATTTCCGGGTGGTATGGGCAGGATCAACATTGTGCGTAGTGAAAAGGAAAGTGATTTCATCGTTCAACTGCCGCATGATCTCAAAGCAACACCGAGTAATGACGGTATCCTGCATGTTAAATAAGTTTATTCCCATGATGTACATATAATTCCTTGAAAACTCTATTCCCCTCGAAAAAGCCATTATAATGAATAATGATTTTTCATCGGGCCATTGTATTGTTAACCTCAGTTTTATTTAGCTAGTAATCTTATAGCCGGTAAGTTTCTTACCGGCTTCTTTTTGAGTACAAACACCGTAAATCTCATTCCTCTTTACTGATAACCAGCCACTTACTTTCCACACCCATCCATATTAAATAAATTCCTATTGCAAATACTGCGATTTACTATAATTTTATACTCCGTGAAGTATGCCATATGCTGTAATGTATCCTTTGAACACCATTTGATCTTTATTTGATCTTTATTCTCCTACATTCATCCTTCGTTCATGAACGTAAGATGAACGAAGGATAAGTATTATCTAACAAATATCAAAGCCTGATCAGCTCCATTGACCGGTCCGTGTTGTTGCCATTAATACCAGCTTTATTCCATTACATTTTTTTATACTCAAAATAACCGACTTGAAAAGCCATCAATTTACAACTGCCACGTAGCAGCACCTGTACCAAACTATTGTACAGCCATAGATTCCATTACAAAATCCTCCCTGAGCACTTCCCGGGAGAATGATAGTTATTGCCTGTACCAACCAGCAATAGCCATATCCATCCGGAAGATTTCCTTCATATAATCATTTAAACAACAGTTTGACTATGCAAAAACTGAAGCTACTATTTCTTGCAGCTTTCTCGATGTTTTCGATGAAAACATTTGCACAACAGTCCTGCTACAATGTAGTGGGCTACTACCCCTCCTGGGTAGCCGGTGGGAACTATTATATCAATAGTCCTTCGAAAATTGACTACAGCAAGTACACGCACATTTGCTACGCGTTTTCCATCCCCGACGGGAACGGAAATATGTCCTCCGTTGACAACGCCTCCGCATTGAGAGACCTCGTCAGCCGTGGACACGCAGCAAACGTAAAAGTATTATTATCTGTTGGTGGCTGGCTGACCTCCTCCCCATCCAACACGCCATTCGAGGCAATTTCAACAAACACCACAGCGATCAACAATTTCGTTAACGCCTGTGCAAATATGGTCACCACCTATAACCTGGACGGTATCGATCTGGATTGGGAATACCCGACCTCCAAAACCAGGTGGAACGCGGTCGCAGTTCCATTGGGTAACCGCCTCCATAGCATGGGCAAACTGTTTACCGCTGCTGTATCTGAAAGCGGTAACAACAACGGTAACAACTATGACAATGTCACCATGCTTGACCTGGTGAACATCATGTGTTACGGTAACGACGCACTGGCCAGCAGCGCTATGTCCTACTGGACCTCCCGTGGCGTACCGCAAAACAAAAGAATGCTGGGCGTACCTTTCTACAGTTCCGACAACAACAGCGCGGAACACGTAAGAAAAGCCAATATGGCAAAAACAACCGGCGGTGGTATCATGATCTGGGATATCGCATCTGAATACGGCGATATCAATGCGATCTACAACACGCTTGGCACCATCTGTAAAGGGGATGTAAATCCGGTCCCAACAAACCTCGCCTCTAACAAACGCGTAGTAGTATCCTCCACGGAAGCCAGCACCACTACCAGCACCGTAGGCGCCAACGCAACGGATGGTAACTACGGTACGCGCTGGTCCTCTGCATTCTCCGACCCACAATGGTTATATGTCGACCTGGGCGCTACCTACAATGTCAACAGGGTTAAGATCACCTGGGAAGCTGCCTATGCCAGCGCCTATGATATCCAAATCTCTGCTGACTCCATCAACTGGTCCCCGCTGAGATCAATAAGCGGTAATACCACGCTTGTAAATGATGTTACCGGACTCGCAGGTACCGGCCGTTATGTACGTATCAATGGTACTGCAAGAGCAACTGCTTATGGTTATTCTATCTATGAACTGGAAGTATATGGTAACGCAGTTGTATCTCAAACGCCATATGGTGGTTCTAACTGGGCAATTCCTGGTAAAATAGAAGCAGAAAACTACGATAACGGTGGAGAAGGTGTTGCTTATCACGACCTGACGCCTGCTAATCAGGGTGGTCAGTATCGCACCGCGGAAGCTGTAGACGTCGAAACATGTAACGAAGGTGGCTACAACCTCAGCTATGTACAGAACGGTGAATGGTTTGAATACACTGTCAATGTAAACACCGCCGGCGTATACACCTTGCAGGCACGAGTAGCGACCAATGCTGCAGGTAAGTCATTCCACGTAGAACTGGACGGACAAAACATCTCTGGTCCGATCGCTATTCCAAATACAGGCGACTGGCAAACATGGGCCACTGTCAATGTCACAACGCCAGCCCTCACTACCGGTACCAAAGTATTACGTCTGGTAGTTGATGCTGCTGAGTTCAACATCAACTGGCTCAATTTCACTTTACAGTCCGACAACATCGCGGCTAACAAAACAGTCAGCGCCTCTTCCGTAGAACCTGAAACGGATTTCTCCGCTATCAAAGCTTTTGACGGTGATGCGACCACCACCCGCTGGTCTTCCACCTATACAGACAGTGAATGGATAGCCGTTGATCTGGGTACAACACAGAGCGTTTCAAAAGTGGTGCTCAAATGGGAAAATGCATTTGCAAGCGCTTATCGCATAGAAACCTCCCTGGATAATAGCAACTGGTCCGTACAGAAAGAAGTAACAGACGGCGCAATAGGCACAGCTACCATCAGCTTCCCGGCTGTTAACGCCCGCTATGTAAGAATGCATGGTGTTCAACGTGGTACGCCATACGGTTATTCTATCTGGGAATTTGAAGTATATCCTGCTCCGGCTGCCGCCAGACAAACCATTGCGGCTATCAATCCAGAAAAAGCAGTCACTGCAAAACCAGCATTATTTGCCGTAAATACCTGGCCAAACCCTGCATCCAATGTACTCACAGTACAGACCAAAGGCGCAGCGCCACTGGCGGTATTAAAAGCGTACAGCATCGATGGCAGAGTGGTTTATCAGTCCAAGGTAAATGGTGCAAACCAGATACAGGTAAACGTGTCCGGATGGCCTAAAGGCATTTATGTTATTGAAGTGGGTGATAGCAGAAAGAAAGTGGTGGTGGAATAAGAGATGAGATTTGTAAATGAGGATACCGGACAAGATCGATTGATCTTGTCCGGTTTTTGTTTGTATAGCAGGAACGTCCGCTGTATGTATATTCAGCTATTTGTTTGCATAAGATTTTTCCCGCTATTGATCATCCTATAAGATGTTCAATATATCTAATGACCGTTCCCGCTTTTTCAATTCTATCTTCTAAGTCAATACCGTCAACATCTTGTTCTATCATCAAACAACCCTCAGGCGACAAGATTGAATGAGTGATCAGCGTTTCAAGTATAACATTCTCACCTCCATTAGAATTACCATTTGATATTGAAAGGCCCTCCTTTCTGCTTTCCATGAACAACAGATCATCTTTGGCAAAAATCAATATCTTCTCGCCATAATCTAATTCCATGTTTATCTTTTCGGCCATAGTCTTTATCTCCACCAGGAATGGGTCCCAGTAATATCCACTAAATCGCTTTTCCTTCATCTTGAGCAATGGATATGGAGATACTTCATCCCAAATATAATATCCCTGATTCACGCCATTTCTAAAGCCGCTATATTTCAGAAAATAATATTTCCAATCCTTAGGCCCGGTCTTATACGCTTCTAGCGTACTATTAATTTTTTGCGATACGGAAGCCGACGAAGACTGTCCGACGAAGTAATCCAAACAGTCCATTAGCACCACCTTCGTTTTATCCGCAAGTTGTGCTTTATTGAATGCCGGTGTTGTTAAGAATGTTCGCCAGGTACTTCTTGATCTTGCAAGCAAATTAGTGTGATTACCATTATCCTGGGAATAATCACCAAAGCATAGTAAAACGTTCGCTCTGCTTATAAATTCAGTTTCAATTAAATCTTCAGCAAAAAGCTCCAGAAACACGTCCTTTCGCAAAGTGAATCGTTCATCAAGATCGAAAATTGAAATACAACCTCTCAATAAGTCGCTGTCTTCCAATTCATGTACATCCGCAGCAACGGCCGGCATCGACTTAATATAGGTAAACTTTTCCATTTCCTCTCTGATCTGATCAGTCTTAAAATGGACCAACTGAGCAAAGTTCCTGGTCCGGACAAATTCATTTGTTTCGACTAAACTCCGGCCCATATCTTCCCCCCTTAATTCGTTGGAAGAATTCGCTACCAGATTTCTCATTATTCTCGCTACAGCATCAAATTCGCTGGTAGACTCCAAACGATGGACCAAACAGGCATATAATAAGATTTGCTCTGCGTAAGAGAAATCTTTTCCATTTTTGATATACCTGAAAAGACACCTCTCTAACAAATTGACATGACCACCCTGGAAAAACAGCCTTGTTTTTCCAGGTGAGAATCCTGCTTTATCCAGGTAAAATAAATCGTCCCAAAAATTCGGAGCTTCATTTTGCTGTACGACTATTGCATCTAATACATCGAATAGAAAACGAAGATTTATTTCCTGCTCATATATCTTCTGAGCCTCTTTCGGTGAACTTACTATATCAGTAAACGGCATATCCTGCCTGTAGGCCAGTACATCCGTAATAAAATTAATGAGCCTTATAAAAGCGTTATCTACTTCAATCGATAGGTCAGCCACTTGCCGCGCAAGCACTGAAGAAGTCACTATTTTCCAGATAGCTTCTGCCCACTCCTGATCAATTGAATGCTGGAAACGGCTTCTTAATGAGTCATCGGCAATTATTTCCGAAAAGTTAGCTTTGAAGTATTCAAACTCTGTTAATGGCTTACCCCGCGAGTTCATTTTAATGTACAGGTCATCTGGAAGCCCTATCCTGTCCATATCAAGTTTATAAAAGTAAAACGGACTGGATGTATGGTTAATGATTGACCACAAATCATCATACCGCAGTGCTGCATATCTTTCTTCGATATCATTCAGCATGACCAGCATAGAACGGATTCCCGGATCATAATCCCAGTTTTCAAAATACCAGGACTGATTCTTAATTTCCTTCTCAATGTTTGCAATGTTAAAATGGGGCTGAAACGCCAGTAGCTGCTCACAGAAAACCGTTGAACTATGCCTTGTCTCGTATATAAAATTTGCAAGAAATGCTTTATCTGTCACTCCTTCCTTAGCTCCTACAAACCACCAAATCAGCCAAAATGTAGTTAATCGCTGTTGGCCATCTATTGGAGAAAAAATAGTCCCATATTCATCCCTGGTATTAAATCCATATATAAAATCCAGTTCCAGGTTTTGAGTAGCTGATTGGCTGTCGGTCCTTTTCTTCAAGATGCCAAAAATAGCATCAAGAAAGTCCTTCCTGACTCTCTGGGTTTTATGATCTGAGCGCCCCTGCGCATAGTCACGTTGGATAATAGGGATGACAAGCTTGCTATTATGCAGTATTTCAGGAAAACTAGTTTTCATTACTAACTGTGTTTTTTTCGTGTAAGGATAAATAAGGTTTTAGCGTAGTGCCGATATCATTTTTATAATTCAATCTTTCTTCACTGGTCCATATGCTTTCCTTCACTTTATTCTCACCAACGTAATATTTCAGGAAGATACGCTTGGTAGCTATAGGTATAAAGGCGCCTTCTTTATCCATCTCAATGATTTTCCTTCTTTTCAATTCAAATACCGAATTACTTAGCCTGATATTTTCGATCAATCCCAACAGGGCTATATTCTCGATCTTATGCAAATAGTCCTGGCTACTTTCTTCATCTGTGGGAAGCAGCTGCAATATCTTAGCCCCCAGCACTTTAAATTCACTAAATTCAAGCTTCGGCAATTTTTCTTCTACTTCCAATGCCAAAGCCTGTGCGTCCTCATCATCTTTCTTTAGTTCCTTTAACAGACCCAGGTGTTCTTTTAGCCAAATCTCCCAGGGTTCTTTTACGCGTGGGTCCATTTCCTCTATATTCTGCGAATGAATATGTTCAAGACTTTTTAAGGCAGTCTTGTAGGCCTTGAACGGGAAAAATTCAAGGCTGTGCTGGTTCGTCCTTATTTTTTCTACATTATGTAATAACAGTAAGTTCGCGATATTCACTTTATCAGCCCCTTTATCAAAGCGGAGGTCTTCCCAGTTGCCAGGTACCATCTTCGCAATATGCTCATCTACTACCGCATCAAATTCGCTTTTCAACTTATTCTTTTTCAGCTTTACCAATGCTTTAATGCTGGTCCCGGTAGCAATCAGAAAACCAATTTTGTGGTAATAGTTTTTGTCTTTATACCAAAAGAGCAATGATCGGTATACTTCCTCTACTTCTATCCATTTCTTCCAGAGGCTTTCAGTCGGTTCTCCGGATTGAAAAAAATTCACGAACGTAAATAAGGGATCTGTTTCATTCAGTGGTTTGTTAGCAATGGCATCAAACAATATTTCTATTTTATTGCTATATGATCCGTGGGGTAAATTTGTTATAAATGCCCAATAAGAAGGGTCATTAAGTTGTACCTCCATTTCGTCCCATAGCTGTATAAGTGCTGTTTTCCGGCGGATTTGGTCGGCATCGGACAGTTCCCTCATACTTTCACTATTCACAAACCGGGCTTTTATAAGTTCGGCGCTCGTAAGTGGTATTTTGCCCCGGTTAAGCCGGGTAAATAAGTCTTCACTTTTCTGTGAAGGGTCCTTTACTTCGTACCAGATCACCTGAACGCTCCATTCAGGCGCCTCGGGGATTCCCTTTTCATTTCTTCCCATATCAGGCAGCAATATGAATAACATTCTCTCTTTCACCTGCCGGGGTATTCCTTTTATTCCGCTTTCAAACCATTCTTTTATTACGGTATACGCTACACTCATATAATAAAAGTCAGGTAACGAGTGATCTGGTTGGTTCTGTTGCAAAAATTCATTCGACCCAGGCCGCGTTTGATAATGTAAAGCATATAATTCGTGCGGATAACCTTCGTTCACCAAACTACCTTCCAGGTACTCAAACAATAAGTAAGTAATGATGCGATGTATCGTGGTCAAACGCTGCTGACCATCTATCAATTCATGCCCCTTTTGTGTACGCCCGTTCTCGTCCTGCCAGGATATTTCTCTTACAACCACAGGTTGCAGACAATAAAAACTATTCCTGTTGCCAGTACTCCTGTACTCCCATATATCATCGAGCAATTGAATAATATTATGTTTGGTCCATCTGTACCCTCGCTGATAATTAGGAATGAAAAAATTATAACCAAGCAATTCGGTTATAGTTTTCATACAGATTTGATTTTCTAACGTTACGTTTATTGGTTCAGGTGCCATATAGCTACTCCGTTTTTTAATATTTTCTGTTAGTGATCGGCTGAATAAATGACATAAACAGTTATTTGTATCAAAATGTTTTAAACGTATTTACTGCTAATCAAATAACACATTGGGAAAGATAAATAAAAAGAAAAAAACGTTCTATCGTATAGTTTGTCGGATGGATACAAGCCTTTGACCAAACAATTAATGCATAACATCGTTTGCTGGCAGTTGAGTAGTTGGTTAGTTGTTATTGTGGAACACTGACCAGGGATAAGTTAAATTCAGGAAGCCGGGATACTGACAAACAGTCCAAAATAAAAAGAGGATAACTACATCAGTAATTATCCTCTCCTGTGACCTCGTCTGGATTCAAACCAGAAACCTTCTGATCCGTAGTCAGATGCTCTATTCAGTTGAGCTACGAAGCCATTTCCCTTGTGGGGATTGCAAAAGTAGAAAAAAAATCGAAAACACCAAAAACTATCTCAGATTTTTCTAAAATTTGCTCATTCCCAACCTAAAGATAACCTTTCCTGTACTCAGCACCAAAGTTCTTAACAACACCAGCAGCCTCTTCCTGACAATCTTTGGCCCCTTCATTTCTTTTAACTTACTTGCGCCAGATAATAACCCTACATCCTGCCAACCAGGAAAACATTATGCAAGAAATGAACGAAACCCTGAACGACCAGATTGCCAGACTGAATGATAATGAAGACGCTGACGGATTGGTCGAGCTGATCCGACAACTACCTCCAGACCAGGTTCAGACACACAAAACAGCCTTATCAGAAGCCGCTGAAAGCGTATTTTACGTCTGGCTGACCGATCTCCAGCTGGGGAAAATAAGACAGGATGACCAGGACGCTGTTACCGCAATGCTCGCCGAACTGATACAGGCGCTGGAAATAGTGCAACCAGCCGCATCTCATCATCTCATGAGCGCGTTGTTATATGAGCAGTTAGCCGATCAGCAAACAATACCTGCCGAAAAACTCGCCTACATCCAAAAAGGGATCGATGAATACATCGCCGGACTGCAAAAAAACGCCAACCCGGAAATACAGGCCAAACTGGCAGAAGCATTGCTGAATAAAATGCAGCATACAGGGGATTATAACGAAAAAGACCTCAGCGAGATCCTGCATTTATTTCAAACCGCTTTTACCGGGTATTCAGAGCTGATAATGATATATTTTCTGCATGGCAGTTTCCGCCTGCTGAATTTTCCTTTTAATGAGCACACCCGCTGGCATCACCGCTTTCTCAGCCAACTGGAAACTGCGTTAAAAGCCTTCGCAGCCATAGACGCATTTGTCTACCTGGAATATGTCAATACCCTGCGGAGATTACTGGAAAATGAGTTGTACCAGATACCCGCGGATTACAAGGCGACCCTGTACAGAAAGATCATCGCCCTGATGGAGCCGCTAAAAAACTACGAAACAAAAAGCGAGCAACGCCTGAATCACCTCGGACAGGCATTTGAGAAAGTAGCGGAAAGTATAACAGATCATACCACCAAACTCGGTTTCTATCACGCGGCATTAGCTTTCTTTACCCGGGGACAACAAGTCAACCCCGCCGCCTGGACATTCCCGGTCTATGCCACCAATGTATTAATGGAAATGGCCCGTATGGATACCCGGGATAAGACGATCCCTTTATTCGAACAAGGGAAGGCTTTATTTGCCCTCACCTACGCATACGGCCCTGACTTCACCCTGATGCATTACTGGGGCAAATTCCTCATCGAATACGCCAAACAGGCCTATAATTTCCAGGCGCCGGATATCCTGAAGGACGCAGCGGAAAAATTGCTGTCCGCCAAACAACTGGGCAACGGTTTTTACGACCAGCCATATCGCGGACTCGCAAAAGTCGCGCTCAAACTGGGCAACAAACAACAATGCCTCGATATCCTGGCCGAATGTAAAAAGGTCTTTACGACAGACTATAGTGAATACGAACACAGCTTTGTACTGGCTGATGAAGATTTCAGAGAGATCTGGCCAGACTTAACTCATTAAATAAAACGCGCAATCAGATGAAGGCAAGCTATTTCTACGTAATGACCTTGGTATTAGCCACCGCACAACTGGCTTATGGTCAAAAACCCATTCCGCCCAATGTAGTGATCATACTGACCGACGACATGGGATACGGCGATATCAGCTGTTATGGCGGCAACGGGATTCCCACGCATCACATCGACAGTATGGCGAAAAACGGGATGCGTTGCACACAATATTACAGTGCAGCCCCCATCTGCTCTCCCTCCCGTGCGGGCATCCTTACAGGGATGTACCCCGCCCGCTGGAACTTCAGCACCTATCTGGACAACAAAAAGCATAATAAAGCAGCAGAACAAACAGATTACCTCGACCCGAAAGCACCCTCTATCGCACGGTTCTTTAAGAACGCAGGATATGCCACAGGCCATTTCGGCAAATGGCACCTCGGCGGAGGGCGCGATGTGAAGGACGCCCCCGGCTTTGACGAATATGGCTTCGATGAACACGCCAGTACTTATGAAAGTCCTGATCCCGATCCGCTACTCACAGCAACTAACTGGATCTGGTCCGACAAAGACAGTATCAAACGCTGGGACCGCACCGCCTATTTTGTGGATAAAGCACTCAGCTTTCTACGCAGTCATACCGGCCAACCCTGCTTCATCAACCTCTGGCCTGATGATGTACATACTCCCTGGGTACCACGCAGGTCAGACGGCGATACCTCCCGCCTGAAACCAGAGGAAGAAGCCGCGCTGAGAAAAGTCCTTAAAGAATATGATGTACAGATAGGCCGATTCCTGGCCGAACTAAAAAGAGCAGGTCTTGATAAAAATACCATCGTTATTTTCACGAGCGATAATGGTCCGCTGCCAACTTTCAACAACAGCCGCACATTAGGCCTACGCGGTTCTAAACTGTCACTCTACGATGGCGGAACAAGAATGCCATTTATCATCAACTGGACCGGGCATATCAAACCGGGTAGTATCGACAGTACGTCCATGATCACAGGGCTCGACCTGTTACCAACACTCACCAGGATGGCAGGTATTACATTACCCGAAGACTATAAGGGCGATGGTGTCGACCGTTCCGGCGTTTTTACCGGAAAACCCGCTCCCCGTAACAAGGACATGTACTGGGAATACGGCCGTAATAACATTGCCTATGCCTATCCAAAAGACCTGGCATCGAACAGAAGTCCACAGCTGGCCATTCGCTCAGGAGAATGGAAGTTCCTGATGAATGCCGATCGTAGTGAACCGGCTTTGTACAATTTAAAGCGCGATCCGGGAGAAACACTCGACATGAGCGCCATCAACCCCGATCTGGTAAAACAGCTGTCCAATGATCTTATGAACTGGTGGACAGCCATGCCCAAACTGAAATAAGCGGGTATTATTTACCGTAGTCCCCACAGTAGTTTGATCGTCTCTTCCTGTCCGTAGCCAATCGGACAGGAAGCACTTTTCGTATTCGCCCTGTAACTCCCTTCCGATTCGTTCGGACAAGTGATCATTCTATTCCCCGGCATCTGCAGGTGCCCGTTCGGGTCTGTTTGTTGCAGCCACTGCTGCGCATAAGTCAGCCAGCTATTGCGGTAGTCTGCCGCTTGCAGGGAAAACCAGGATATTTCATCCCATCCCCATACAAAATGATCGGTCGTATCTGCCACATTAGGCGCCTTCCCTCTGCCAAAATTATCAAACTCCACCAGGTAGGGTAAATGATCGCATTTCCAGCCACTCGGCGTTATCCCTCCCTTACTTTTGTTATAAATACCGTCCAGGAAATTAACCGCAAGTACACCCTCATAAGGTTTCTCAGGGATTTCCTTCACGCGCAGGGGAAATGAATTGAAGTCAAGCAGACTTCTCCCCTCATACAACATACCACCATACGGCACATGCGCATCCAGTATCACCCAATGCCTGCGTGCATGCTTCCCCGCATATCCCCGGATTTTATGAATAAGTCCCGCCCAGGCTTTCTTCCCCGGATCATTCATACCGATCAGCTCTATCTGGCCAAGATGGAATGCCTCGCAACCAATATTCATATAAGAGCAGGCCAGGAAATAAAACCATAATTGCGTCTCCTGTTCGCTGATATCTGGTACACTGCTCCCTTTCCGCCAATGATCGACAAACTTTCCATCTTTGTTCAACATCGCCTGATAGGAAAAATTGCGTGTCTGTACCGGTAAACCGTAATCTTTAAACACCCATGCCGGTACCGGCACCTCATTTACCTCTGTTGTAACGATCTCGAATAAACATCCCTGGAAAACCATCTCCGGATCACTGGTATGTAAACGCTTCATAATGGTGCGCGCCGTGTCCCAGAAGGCCGCTTTATTCAGCAGACTTTCACCTCCCCAGCGATAGATCGCACGGCCAATAAACTTCGCCCCGATATCCTTTACCATCCGGACATCATCTGCATGATAAGAATAAGGACGCCTGCCTTCCGGATTATCTGGTATCAACAGATAGACCATTGTAATAGCCCGGTCAAGGTAATTTTCCAGTACCGGTCTGGATATACCCCCTTTATCAAACTGATAGGATTTCTTTTGTGCAGCGCCGGCGATTGGCAACAACTGCGCACATAACATGGCAATAAACAGAATTCTCATGATGTTGATCAGTTACTATGATCATTGCAATAAAAGAATATTACATTAATGTATGGGTTAATACTGCGGTTAATGACCCATCTTTTTTCGTTTAAGGACTTCCATTTGCCCGAAATGTCGTTTTTAACCCTGTAGATGTCGGATATACCCCTCCATCAGGCAGCTATTGTTCACGAGCTTTGTCCTGTCACAAATCACACAATATGACTAAATACCTCATTAATATCTCCGTCGCCGGCCTTATCGCCATACTGGCCTCCTGTCAGCCGCAGCCTAAAGATAACCAGACGACTTCAGCGACATCTCACGATACCACTGCTCATCAGCAGGTAAAACCAACAGATAGTGGCTATGCGGCCGTAAACGGACTAAAAATGTACTATGAAGTGTACGGACAGGGCAAACCCATTGTACTCCTGCATGGTTCTTTTATGAACATCCCGTTGAACTGGTCACGTATCATCCCCCTGCTGGCCGGTAACCGGAAAGTGATCGTAGCAGAAATGCAGGGCCATGGCCGTACCAAAGATATCTCCAGACCACTCAGCTACGAAGGTATGGCCGATGATGTGTCTGCCCTGCTGAAACAATTGAAAGTTGATAGTGCAGATGTACTGGGCTACAGTATGGGTGGCGGCGTGGCCTTCCAGATGGCGATACGGCACCCGGAACAGGTGCGCCGGCTGGTGATCCTATCAGGCACATATGCGCATGATGGCTGGTGGCCGGATGCAGAAGCCAGTTTCGGCACCATGAACGCGGATATGTTCAGAGGCTCTCCGATAGAAAAACAATACGACAGCCTGGGTAACGATCCGGCTCATTTCGACGATTATATCAAAAAGGTACTCAGTATGGACGTAAAATCATACGACTGGTCTAAAGAAGCGAAAAATATAAAAGCCCCGATATTCATGGCCATCGGCGATGCGGACGGTGTAAGGTATGAACATGCTTTAGAACTCTTCCGGGCCAAAGGTGGTGGCAAAATGGGCGATATGCACGGACTGCCAAAGTCCCGGCTCGCAATCCTGCCAGGCACCACACATATAGGCATGATGCTGCGGACAGACTGGCTCGTTCCAATGATCACCGATTTTCTGGACTCCGATCTGAATCCGGCGCCACCGATGTTCTAGCAGGAGTAGTACTTTTAACCAGCTGCGCAGCCCGATAGAACGATAGTAGCGACGCTCCGTTCATCCCCATCGCCCTGCGCAGCACCGCCAGAGAGGGCAAGAGAGACCAATTCCCCCAAACTGAAAAGAGGATGGCTGTTCGCTTATAGTGAACAGCCATCCTCTTTTTACAGGCATAATGATAAGCATCTTTGATATTCATAAAAAGACCTTTGCTGCGCATAACACCTACCGGCTGCCCCCATACTACTTTTGTATCGCAGGCAGGTTACTACAACGAACGATTCGGTTTGGCAACCGGTGATCTTTGAAAAATGTGACCGTATAAACACGAACAAAATGGGAAAGAAAGTGTGGCTGATAACAGGTGTTGCACAAGGATTGGTGCATATGACGATCAAATACCTGTTATCGAAAAAACAGCAGGTGATCGTCCTCTCCAGAGACAGCAATGGCTATGATCATTCAACATTGTCCAACCCGGACCTTGAACTGATTAAACTCAATCCGGACAAGGAAGAAGATGTACAAAAGGCCATCAGACATATCGCCGGAAAGTATACCGGCATCGACGTCATGATCAACAACGCTGACTTCGGCCTGTTCAACATACCGAAGCAACGCACTATGGAAGAAGTGTCACAGATCGGAAAGCACCAGGTCAATACAACATTAAATATGATCTGGCAGGCATTACCGCTGATGCGTCAAAACAGCAACGCGCACCTCATCAACTTCTCTTCACTAAAGACAGAAAATGATATCGCACTCTTACCGATAGAGATCATCAGAACATCCGTACTCAATCACTTCTGTAATATGCTGGACAAGTATACGCAGGACATCGGCATAAGATCAACCCTGGTAGCACCAGGTTCACTGTTCAGCGCGCTCTCTCCGATCCCTGCTGAATTACGCTCCCTGGGAGACGAGCTGGTAAACTGAAGAAAATACGCGTCTTTGAAATTCATAAATAGTCCTTTACTCTCAATAAAGACACCCAGACAAACGACACCGAAATTTGTATAAAATAAATTCAAAAACAATGAGCACAAACAAAGTATGGTTTATCACCGGAGCATCAAGAGGCTTCGGTCTGGAAATCACAAAAGCAGCATTAGCATCCGGAGATAAAGTTGTGGGCACCGTTCGTAGTCAACCGGAAAAACTGGCTAATGAGCTGGACCACCCCAACTTCCAGGCAATTATACTGGACGTTACAAACGAAGCGCAGGCTATCGAAGCCGCAGGCAAAACGATCGAACTGTTTGGCCGTATAGATGTGCTGGTAAATAATGCAGGATTCGGCCTACTCAGCGCTGTCGAAGAAGGTACCGATAAAGAAGTGCGTCATATGTACGACACCAACGTATTCGGGCTCCTGCATGTAACACGTGCGTTCCTGCCTTACATGCGTCAGCAGAAATCCGGCCATATCATTAATATTACTTCTGTCGGCGGACTCGCATCAGCTGCTGGTTGGGGACTTTATGCATCCACCAAGTTTGCGGTAGAAGGTATCAACGAAGCACTCGCTGACGAACTGAGACCACTGGGCATCTTCTCTACAGCCGTAGAACCTGGTTACTTCCGCACTAACTTCCTGGATGGCGCCTCTCTGACCAGCGCAGCAAAAGTGATCGCCGACTATAGTGAAACATCCGGTAAAATGCGTGAGATCGTACCCCAGGTTAGCTATAACCAGCCTGGCGATCCGGTTAAACTGGCACAGGCCATCCTTAAACTGGCTGCCGCTAAAAACCCACCGGTACACCTGCCACTGGGCAAGGACACCCTGTTCTATTTCAATCAGAAAATGGAGAAATTCAACGCAGAGATTGAAGAATGGCGCGAGATCATCACCAGCACCGATCATGATGATGTAAAATAGTTCAAGCCACTACAGCCGAAATCTGGTCAATTCATAGTAATTGACCAGATTTCTATTTATCATATATCATGCACCACACTAACAAAACTATCCTACCTTCACAGGAAACCACGCACAGATGTTGGCTACATTATTATTCACGCTTGCGTTGCTGAGCAGTAATCACGCTGCGGCCCCCGCGATATACCCTGATACTATCTGTAGAAATCGTATCGATACCTCAGAGGCGATCCCTTTCCTCTACGTAGATGAGCCGCCAAAATACCCGGGCGGCAGTAAGGCAATAAAGACATTCATTGACAAAAACCTTCGCTGGCCAGATGAAGATATCTTCTTTGAGGGTAGATTGATCGTATCATTTATTATAGAAGAAAATGGTCGGCCATCCAATGTAAAAATTACTAACTTTAAATGTGCCCCATGCGAGCGTGAAGTCAGAAGGATGTTTGACCTTATGCCGAAATGGGTACCGGGCAGGAACAATAAAAAAACAGTGCGTACTTTATTGTACATACCAATCGACTACTGGATCAGATCATAGTTGTTTTATTCCGTCAAATGAACGCTCGTCTCTGATCGCTTCCTGAATACACCGGGAGAAACCCCGATAATCTTACTGAACAAACGATTAAAGTATTTCGAATCTTCAAATCCCAATGTATCAGCGATCTCCTTCACCGCAAGATCAGAATGATATAATAGCCTTTGGGCTTCCCGCATCAGTTCATGCTGGATATAATAAGTGACCGAAAACCCTGTTACCGCACGGACAGTATCATTCAGATAACTGGATGTAATGTTCATCTGCGCAGCATACTCAGACGGCTTCTTCATCGATCTGAAATGATGCCGCAACAACTGTTTAAAGGTCTTCGTGATCTCAATACTGCGGGTAGAGTGTCTTATCAGATTAAACCGTTCCATAGACAAATAAGCAGACGCGATCTGATATACCAGGGCCGTCACCATGGACTGTGTGATCGTCTGCCGGAAGAGTTCTGTCTGGTCATCATAAAGCTTATATAACTGATTGATCAGCACTGAAAGATCGGCTGACTTTTCTGGAGAAACAGGCACCAGAATAACCTCCGACAAACACTGGTCCAGGATAGTCTTCAGTTGCTCATCTAGCATCGAAGGATCAAACGCTAAAAACCAGCCACGCTCCATACGCGCGGCATTGATCTGATGTATTTGTCCGGGATAGGAAAGAAAAAGAGACTGATCACTGATTTGTACTTCCTGAAAATCCACCTCCAGCTGCATGTTCCCTTTTTCCAGCAAGACACAGTAATAGAAGTCATGCCGGTGCGGCTGAGAGATTTCGTACCCCGGAGTAGACGACTTCTCCAGCGCCAGCGGCGCTACATATAAGCCTGAGAAACGCTCTTCCATCCGGTGAACGGGTATCTTGTTCTGTTTACGCATCAACCTGCTTGTTTACTACAAATGATCCCTAATGACCTGACAAAGGTCGGCAGAAAAAAGAGAATGTGGTGCAATGCCGTTAGAACATACCTCTCTGGTATTCGCTATGCTGATGTGCGGCTATCGGTGAATGAAACAGGTTGTCCAGACGGGCGCGCGCGATCATCTGATGAAATGTACCGTGTTGTGTGGGATCACCGGCATCATGCATCATATCGGTCATCCACACGGCAAACTCCTGGTATTTCCAGATATGTGGCAGACAGGTATCGGAATAATTCTCCAATGCCGTAGTATCATGGCCCTGCAATGCCTGTACTAAAGCCTGCGCCAGTACATCCACATCAAATAGCGCCAGGTTCATTCCCTTTGCACTGGCAGGCGGAACAAGATGTGCCGCATCTCCGGCAAGATAGAGATTACGGTATTGCATAGGTGCATATACCACAGATCGCAGGGGAACGAAGAACTTATCATGCACCGTTACGTTTTGGATCGTCTCATCACGCAAACGTAAGCGGATCTCATCCCATAAACGCTCATCCGGCCAGTCATTAGGCCCATCACTCAGTGCACACTGTAAATAATAACGGCTTCTGTGCGGGCCACGGGGAAGCTGCGCCACGCAACCATGATCACTGACGCCCATGATCGGATGCCCGGTAACGGGCGCTTCCACAAGCGCGGCCAGCCAGGCATAACCAAATTCATGACTGTATTTCGTTAATATCCCTTCCGGAATAGACGCCCGGCTCACACCTCTGTCACCATCACATCCCACCATGTAATCGCAGATAAGCACATGGTCGCCATCCGCATCAGTATAGGAAACCTCCGGACGCTCCCCTTCCTCATTCCGGATCGCTACAGCCGTCACGTCAAAACGAACATCACCGGCCATACCATCAATAAGCTCCTTCAACAGATTATTGACGAGCATCTGCTGCGTACAAAAGCGGCCCTGTACACGGTCATCTCCCACGATCTCAAACACCCGCCCTACGCCATTAACACGATAATCGATCGTTTGAGCTACAGGACCACCCAATAGCTTATCCGCCAGTCCCCGGCGTTCAAACATATGCACACCGCGTGCCTCAACAACCCCGGCACGCTGACGCATCTCGATATAAGCACGGTTACGTCTTTCTACAACCACACAGGATATACCTGATTTGCGTAAAAATGTGGCCAGCGTCAACCCCGACACGCCAGCGCCAATAATGACCACCTGGGTCTCCTGAATACCATTACTTTCTTTAATTGCCATACCATTAAATTTGTTCTCTGTAGTTTGGTACCACAGGTGCTATCTTATTTTTAAGCACGTCACAAAGGTCGTATGAATGGAAGGTCATAAAGGCTAACGGCTCACGGTTTTAGGTGGACAATTCGCGGTTCTCATCATAAATACCTATTTTCATTGCAACTATATACACGGTTCCGTTGAAGATTCATTATAAACGGTCCGCTACCTCATTAAGCAATAGTTAAATAATATGAGCCTGATAAAATTTGATGAAGTCCTCAATGATCTCGTAGATTATTTTCTGCTGGGCGATCCATTCCTGCTGATGGACTTCAAGAAAGAATTCCAGTTACCGGATGACCTGATCACCCATTTTACCATCAGTACAGATGGGGACCGTGTAGCAGAAGAAGGTGTGCTGATCCCGCTGGCCCGCATTGAGAATTACCCATATACGGTATACTTTAACCAGACCGGCACACCTGAGCTGCTGAAAGAAGGTAATCGCCTGCAATTGAGACAGGACGGGTATAAACTATTGGTAAAATATGGTACGATCTACCTTTTCACCATACCATATATCCGGAAGTTCACAGCGGAAACACTGGATAAACTTGTGCAGCAAAGAAGCGCAAAACTGTCCTTACCCAATGGCTGGTACGAAGTATCCATTCTCGGAGGCGAATCCAGACAGGGTAGCGGAATGGAGCCTACGTTGGAGTTTATGCTCCGCTCAGTGGCAGCTGAACCTGCCTATACGGCGGATACGAACTTCGAATACAAGATCGATGCATCAGAATACTAAGAAGGCTAGGCTGTAGCCGCTATCAAACGCAATTAAATTTTGCAGAAAAAAAATGTATTTTGTCAGAAGCATAACCTTGACAAACATATATTCTATAATGAACACAAGAAACTGCCTGCTTTTTTTAGGCGTCATGCTATTCCATGGGATCCTTGTTAAGCAAACCTTCGCCCAGGACCCAAAATTGCCAACCCAATGGACGAAGGCAGCAATGGCGTCAACGGCGCCATTCCCGGAATATCCCCGCCCGCAGCTGGAACGGAAACAATGGATGAGTTTAAACGGGAAATGGGACTACGTAGGTGGCAAACAGACTGCCAGTGCCCTGAACCCCGTTAAACCGATCACTTTTAGCGATAAAACGGAAAAGATATTGGTCCCTTACTGTCCGGAGTCCGTACTTTCAGGGATCGGGCGTAACCTGGAAACAAACATGTGGTATCGCCGGACCTTCGACCTTCCTTCAACCTGGAACGGCAAACAGGTCATCATCAATTTTGATGCGGTAGACCATGATGCCACTGTATTTGTCAATGGGGAAAAAGCCGGCACACATGCTGGTGGCTATACTTCCTTTCACCTGAATATTACAAAATTCCTACAGGCAGGTACAAATTCGATCATCGTTGCGGCACATGACCCTAATGATGGCAGAACGCCATCCGGTAAAAATGGGCCGCGCGGGGACTATACCTTTACTTCAGGTATCTGGCAGAGCGTATGGCTGGAACCAGTCAGCGAACATCACATCAAAAACATCCGTCTGCTCCCCGATCTCGTCAACAGCAGACTCGAATTATTGGTAGATGCGGAGCCTTCACAGGTCAAAGCAACTGCACTTGATGGTAAAAAAGTGGTAGCAGAAGCAACAGGAAAGGCTGGAACAAAACTATATATCCCAATAAAAGAGCCTAAGCTATGGTCACCTGAAGATCCGTTCCTATACGACCTCAAAATAGCGCTGACCGATAGCAAAGGCAATGTCACTGACGAGATCAGCAGCTATTTTGGCATGCGCGATATTAAACTGGGTAGCGTAAACGGCGTGGTAAGACCATTGTTGAACAACAAATTTGTTATGCAGGTAGGACTACTGGACCAGGGTTACTGGCCCGATGGTATATTAACTGCTCCTACAGACGAAGCCCTGAAATATGATATTGAGTTTACCAAAAAAGCAGGCTTCAACCTGATCAGAAAACATATGAAAACGGAGCCCAAAAGGTTCTATTACTGGGCAGATAAACTTGGTTTGCTGGTATGGCAGGACATGCCGGCGATCTGGTATCAACATGAAGATACAGCAAAGAACAGAAGCACTTTCCGGAAGGAATTACATGCCATGATCGACGATCTTTATAACGCGCCGTCTATCATTACATGGGTACCGTTCAATGAGAACTGGGGCGCATTTGATGTAAAAGAGATCACAGACTGGGTGAAACAGCTCGACCCATCAAGATTGGTAAACGGCAATTCAGGCTTTAATAATAACCCTGGTTATCAAAAGGCGGCAGGAGACCCTGGTAACGGCGACTTTGTAGATACCCATATTTACGTCGGCCCTTATGATGCATCCAAACCTGATGGTAAACGTGCGGCTTCTCTGGGTGAGTTTGGTGGCGTCGGATTGTTTGTACGCGGGCATATGTGGCCGGTGGAAAATAACGCGTACGCTTACGAACCTACCAAAGACAGATTAACCGACAGGTATGTACTGCTGATGGACCAGGTAGAACAACTGATGAGGTATCAGGGTTTGAGTATCGCGGTATATACACAGACCACGGACGTAGAACATGAAGTGAATGGTATGCTGACCTACGACAGGGCCGTAGAAAAAATGGATATCGAAAGAGTGAAGGCGGTCAATGAAGCCGTGATTAAAGCCGGTAACGAATTAAATCAACCCCGTTCAAAATAGCGTAAATAAATATCAAGAATGCTATATAAGACCTAGAAGTCAAAATCTATATCGATCGGCTCCCTTTCAACAGACAATGTAATATCAAGATCAGCTATGCTGGCATTGGCATTCAGTATTAATTCCTTCAACAGTTTCTCATACCTGGAAAAAAGTAGTTCAATTGCCCCTGAATGATATTTAGTAGTATCATAACTCAACTCACAGCGTAAGCCATTTTTCATCTCAATAAAATTGAGCTGCAACGGAAAACGGCAGTATGCCGGCGTAACAGGTGCCATTGTCAACCGCACACCTTCCCCCATACTGATCTCGTCATAGTTAAATGCAGGAGGTTGCAACACCAGCAGTATATCAGGCGCATGTAAATAGGCCTGTAAATCCTGGTAATGGTCCATTTCCAGGAGATCGGCATGTACACGGCTCATGAGGTCAGTTACCGTCTGGTCCGCTGATATACGCGCCCGTAAGGGCAATGTTTTGACGAACATACCGATCTGCCTGTGCAGACTGCCCACCGTCCTTCCGGCGTTCACAGTACCGATACAAATATCCGCCTGTCCATACTGTTTGTGTAACAGCACTAAAAATCCTGAGAGCAGTAGCGTATGCAATGAACTGCGCTGACGCAGACCTGTTTCTTTCAATGCAGTATAAAATTCATTGTCCCAGATACAATGATGATGGGCTGCCCGCCCGCCGGCTGCCATTTTACCGTTCAGCTGCGGAATGACATTCTTCCATTGATATCCCTGCAGATAATGCCCCCAGAAACGTTCATTCCGCTCAAAATCGGCCTTCTGTAACCAGGCTACATAGTCCTTATACTGGAATGCCGGTAATGCTGTTCTGTTATATATAACGTTGTACAGACTGCTCACAGCTGTAATCATTAAGCCTAATGACCAGCCATCCAGTATAATATGATGTGAACTAAAAGCAAGGTAGCTGGCATCTGCAGTCACATATACGCCCACCCTTAACAACAGGTCATGCTCCAGATCGAAAGGACGGTTTATAAATGCCGGGACCTCCTTTACCTGCTCTATTTCAAAATGAATATTGCTGACAGCACGTACCTGCTGACGAGGTATTCCCTGTTGCTCAATAAAGTTGGTCCGTAGTATTTCATTTGCAGCGATCAGCTGATGAAAAGCTTCCTGCAATTGCAGCAAACGTAGTTCCCCTGTCACTTTATATACCACTGACAGATTGTATGCAGCCGATAACTCCGGTCCCTGTTGTGCAGCCAGCCAGATAGGATATTGCACGGGAGCAACAGGGTAACTGAACATTTCCGGCGTCACTTCCAGCGGTGCAACAGCATGATGTCCTATGGTCTGCAAACGATCGGCCAGTAAGCGCGGGGTCGCATACTGAAAAAGTTCCTTCAGACTCACATGGCATGCTAACGCTTCCTGTAAGAGGTTAACCAGCTTAACGGCATTAATGGAATGCCCGCCCAGCGAAAAGAAATTATCTGCTGCTCCCACCGGCATATCTAATTCTAATACTTCCTTATAGAGATGGCACAGCTTTGCTTCCATTGCAGTTTCAGGTACGCCGGCGGGAACATCCTCTAATGGCTGACTCAGGGCCATTGCGGCCAGCGCCTTACGATCGATCTTGTTATTGGGCGTAACCGGATATGCATTTACAGGAATGATCGCACGGGGTATCATATACTCCGGTAAGACAGCTTTCAGCGCATCGCTTACCGCCTGCAGGTCCAGTGTTCCAGACGCAGGTATCACATAGGCAATCAGACAAGCGGCAGCTTTTCCTACTACGACTACAGAAGAACGGATCTCCGGCAACTGGTCCAGACGGGCCTCTATTTCCCCAGGTTCAATACGGTACCCCCTTATCTTGACCTGGTGATCATTCCTTCCCAGGAATATGATCTCACCCTTCCTGTTCCAGTAACCGGTATCACCTGTCTCATACATCCGTGTACCAGCCTCAAAAGGGTTGTCAACGAACTTTTGTGCCGTAAGAGCTGCATGCTTATGGTATCCCCTGGCCAGCCCATGCCCACCTATATAAATAGCGCCTGGACAGTTTACCGGCAAAGGACGTTGTTGTTCATCCAGGATATAGAACCGGGTATTACGAATTGGGCTGCCAATATTAGCAGCATCTTCCGGTACAAGTATACGCTTTACACCCGACCATATGGTCGTCTCCGTCGGCCCGTACATATTCCAGACCTCCCTGCAGCCAGTAAGCAATTTCGCCGCCAGTGAAGCACTTAAAAGGTCTCCGCCACAAAGTACCTTTAGCTTAGCACTTCCCTCCCAGCCTGCATCAAAAAGTAACTGATAAAAGCCAGGTGTTGCCTGCATGATATCAGGTGAGACCTTTCCTATTTCATGCAATAAACTGGCAGGTTCAGCGATCAATGCTTTATCGGCAATGTATGCGTGGCCACCGGAGATCAGCGGACCAAAGAACTCCAGGATAGATATATCGAAGGACTGCGTAGTTACAGAAAACAGCGTATCACCGGCAGCAAAGCCCGGACATGCCATCATACTTAACAGGAAGTTTAACAGGGACTTATGCCCTATTTCCACGCCTTTCGGATTACCGGTAGAGCCGGAAGTATAGATAATATAAGCCGTATCGGCGGCGGTGATTGCAGGTAAGGGAATGATCGTCTGCGTATCTGTATCAATATCTGTTATACAGCTTACGCCGCTATGATCAATAATATAATCCAATCTCGCCCGTGGGAATGAGGGATCAAGAGGAATGAATGCGTGCCCGGCTTTCAGAATACCCAACAGGACGGCTACCAGTCTGGCCGACCTGGGCATCAGCACCGCAATAGGTTGGTGTGGCAGTACTCCCCCGGAAGACAGTAAACGCATCGCCATCTGATCAGACAGTGCTGCCAGTTCCTTATAGGTATATGATATCTTACTATCAGATAAAGCCGCTGCATCAGGATAAGTAAGCACCTGCTGATTGAACAACGACAGAAACGTGGTATTTTCCGGGTATGAGCCATCCGTCTGGTTAAAACCATACAATAGCTGTTCTTCTTCTTCCGGCTGCAGGTAATTGTACGCAGACAGCGGCCTGGAAACATCCTTACAGATAGCTGATAACAACGTGTCGATGTGGGCTACCACATCTGTAATATCCTGTTCGTCAAAATAATTGACATGATAATCGAAATCTATCTTTACATCTTCAGCCGCATCAAACTCCCTGATATAGATAGCCAATGCGACCCTTTCCGCCCCATGTGTCAGCGGTACGACACGGGTAGTCGTATGCAGAAAATGGTCAGCATAATGCTGCTTTTCGTAAGACAGGGTCATGTTGAACAACCTGTCTTTAGCTGTGAATACATCCAGTTCCTGTATCAGCTTGCCGAGCGGAAAACGCTGATGACGATAATCCTGACGCAACTGCTGTTTGATACGCAGGACCAATGTTTCAAAGGTATCATCACAGGAGAATTTCATTCTCAGCGGGGAAATACCCATGAATAGTCCTACTGTTTTCTTAAAGGAAGACTTGCCCCTGTTGAGCACCGGCAAGCCTATTGCAAAGTCCTGCTGCTGGTGCTTACGGCCAAAATACATATACAGTACGGCCAGTATCACATGCAAAACCGAGCACTTCTGCGCAAGCGCTACTGCCTCCAGTTGATCATACAGGGAGCGTGGTACGATCAGCTCCTTTCGCTTACTTTCGTTGACAAAAACACGTTCTTCAATTTTGTTGAACAGCCTTTCCGGCAGCTCCTGAAACCGGTTTTTCCAGTAGGACCTATCTTCTTCAAAATCAGCAGAATTATTGTATACCGCATCATCCTTCGCAAACTCACCATAACTAAACAAATCATGTTGCACCAGCTGCCCTGTGCTGCATAATTCATTGTAATTCCTGACCAGGCGCTGGAACATGAGCGAAGTACCCCACCCATCCGTGATAATATGATGGTACATGGAAAAGAAATAGTGTGACGCTTCTGCTACCTTAATGAGCATAAACTTATGCAGCAACGCGCCATTGTCAAAACTGAATACTTCCCGGAATTGACGCTGCATCAGTTCCTCTGCCTGCTCTTCCGCATTACATTCCCCCGAAAGGTCCAGGTACGCCAGTGTCGTATCATGACCAGCATGCACCTCCATATGTACCTCGTCGTCTTTCCGTACAATGGTACTACGGTAGGTATCATGCTGGTCGATCAACGCAATGTAGGCCCTGTTCATCCATTCATACGAAAGCGGGCCTTTGATGGAAATCTTTGCACCGATATTGTAGATGGGCTCATCAGGGTATAACAGTTGTTCGAAATAAACATCCTGCTGTGGAAGTGTCAGTTTCATAGTATTTGCTTTTAACCGGACTCTGTTTGGCGCCGGATATCCGGCAGCAGAGAATCATTAACAATGGGGCTTCAATGTCCTTTCCAATATTGTGCTACAACATGTTCATTGCATTATACCTGGCATAGCAGTTCATGATAATATCCGCCAGTTCGGCAGGATGCTGATTGATAAAGAAATGATTGCCGGGCAACAGTTGCCTGGTAAACGGGCCACCGGTATATTCCTTCCAATTACTGATGCGATGCGCGGTTTCTTCCAGATCACCCATAACAGCATGTATAGGCGTGCTGATCTTCAATCCTGATTCAAAAAGGTCTTCTTTCTCCAGCAACTCAAAATCCGCTCTCAGGATAGGTGCAAAGTGCTCAAACAAGGCTTCGCTCTGTAGAAACTCATCAGGAAGCCCTCCGAGTTTGACCAACTCCTTTTTGAAGTCTTCATCATCCATCAGGTACCTTTTCCGGGCGCTGGCGTCTCTTGTTCCCGGACCTGCATTACCTGATACGATAAGGGCACGTGGCGGGTCTCCCAACGCCTCCATTTCCTTTGTAACAGATAAGCCCAGGGTAGCGCCCATGCTGTGCCCATAGATCACGTAAGCCTCCCTGTTCCTGCCTTTACGCAACTGCGATACATAGTCTGCAATAGCGGCACGCTTGTTATATAGCAAAGGTTCCCTGTACCGCTTTCCCCTGCCGGGTAATTCAGCCGCGATGATTTTCGCATCTGTCGGGAACCTCCTGCGCAGAAAATCAAAGGAGTAACAATTGCCTCCGGCAAAATGAAGTAAAAACACCTGCATCACCAATATGCTTTAATATAAATCTGTTTTGCTGTATTCCCGGCCTAAACCTGCCCGATATAATCCAGTTTTGCCAGTAATGCCGGAGCCTTTGTAATATAGCCGTTGATCACGCGCTTATTACCAAGACGGTCACCTACAAATGACTGGTTCACGTTTGTGAATGGCAAAAGCAGTTCTGCATACTGTTCCATTTTATAGTCTGCGTTCAGATGCTTTTCTTTAAACGCAGTAAAGATGTCAAACGCGTCTTTACAGATGATCTGTATCCCTGACTCAGGCATATTATAGTGGGCGGAATACATACTCGTCCAGCCGCTTTCTACGTTCCTGATATATTCCTTTAGCCTGTCTGACAACACGAAGAAATCAGACTCCACATGTACGATACGATCATACCCATATTTCTTTGCGATCTCAATAGAGAAAAGAAAACTACGCCACCATCCGGGGAAGTCCATCATAGAACGGCGCCCCAGCGTTTCATCAAAACGATAGATGTTAATAAGGTCATTCACTTCATCGGGAAGCGCCCCACTGATCACATTGATATCTCCCTCATAGTTTCCCCCGTCGTCGATCAGGAACATCCGTTCTACCTGTAATTCCCGGAGCATCGGCAGGTAGTACTTCACCCATCTCTCATATCTTGCGGCGCCATGCTTTTCAGGATCGCCACCAATAAAACTGGTACAAAAAATAAATGTGCGCATGTGATTTAATTTGGCTTTAAAAAACAGGAGTAGCTACGGTATGCCTATGCAGCTGATACAGCAGCGCCTCTCTTACTTCCTCCACGGTAATACTGGTCATACATGGCTTGTCATAAGGGCATTTAGCCGCGAATATGAGGTCCAGACAGGGAGAACAGCGTAATGGTTTATAGATATTGATGTTGTTGGGATGCCCCCATATATCGGGTTGCGCTGGTCCGAAGATCACCACGCCCGGTATATCAAAGGCATTGGTAGCGTGAGAAAATGAGCTGTTCACCCCAACAAAACTCCTGGCATATTTGATCAATGCGAGGGTATCCCGGAAGGAAACCTTGCTGCGCAAATCGACGGCATTGTCTACCCTGGCCTCTGCTGTCACGCCCAGTTGCAGGAATGTATATTCAGGCATAGCGGCGATCAGCTCGTTCCAGTTCTCAATTGCCCATTCCTGGTTTTTGGAAGTTTTGGAAGTGATATGCAATAGAATAGGGTTCTTATAAGCTGACAGGAATTCCCTGGCTTTTCTTTCTTCCTCATCCGTTAGAAAGATCTGGACTTTTTCATCCTTCAATGCAACATCATACAGACCAGCTATCAGCTTCTTAGCATTGTCTTTATAGAAGACGGTAGGTATCAGTCCGCCGTAAAAATCCTTATAATATTTCCCCCACTTCATGGTCGCCCTGATAAAAGACACCGGGTTCTGAAAAAAAGAAGTGCCGTAAACTTTATCTACGTAGGGATTATTTTTAAATATAGATTGCTGCCGCTCATTGAAACAAAACAGGATAATCCTGCAATCCGGATGTGTCTCCCTGATGGCTTTCATGGTGGGCGTCAACAGCAACACATCGCCTAGTCCGCCTCTGACCACAATTCGGAAATACTTTCTTTTCATATCTGCTATTTGATGATCATTATTACTATTCAAGCAACCATTTCATTTGCTCAATAGCGAACTGCCATACACATCTCTCCTTGTTCAGAAACAACAATAAACCCTTATCCCTTTTCTCATAATGCTTTTGCAGTTCTTCATTGATCCGTTCTTCCACCAGGGAGAGGTTTTGGTTAAACCCCTCCATTTTTGCCATAATTTCTGCCGCTGTTCTCATGATGTATGTATTAGAAAAATAAGCCCCAGTAATAGAAACATCCATTGATGACCAGCAATGCCATCACTGCCGTCCAGGAAAATGCCGTACTTCTGAAACCGGTCCTGTTGGTGGTCCGTACAAGCAGTGTGATAGCCAGCAACAGGATCAGCAGTAACAGGTATAATGCAAAGAATAAATAAGAGAACCTGACCGGCAGACCGACGGACAATACATAGGGATTTATGGCGGCAGTCGCATTAATAGCATATACAAAACCCACCGCCAGCAAAATGGTGACAAGCACCGCTGATATGATTACCCAGTGTGTGAGCAGTTTTTTTCTTCTGACCAATTGTACAAGGACGTACAATACCAATACGAGTAAAGACAATACAGAAGGCCATACCAACGACAACTTTGGATTTTTCAGTATCCCGGCTACCCGCGATATCCCCCCGTTAACATGCACACTTGTAATAAAATGCACATCAGCTACCTGTGTCAGATGCGTATCAGCCTCCTTCAGGGTACCATTCAAAAAAGCATGGATCAGTTCCGTTCCCTTGGGTGAATAACCTGGCGCATGCCCTTGTCCGGGAAAAACGATGGTTACACTCCCCGGGACCACTGCCTGCATTTTTCTACCGGCTTCAGGAGGCGTTACAGGATCAAATTCACCAGAAAGGATCAGGGAAGGTATATTTCCTGTCAGCTGCGCCAGTCCGCTGATCGTATCACCAGCACTGGCCGTATTGCCAAACCATTTATCGCAGATCGCAAAATCACCTTTATAAAAAGGGAGGCCGTTCAGGGTAAGCTGTTTATTCCTGGCGGCATCACCGATAAATGTATCAATAGAATTGGCAGGGAGCGTTTCTTTACACAGCACACAGTAATAGGTGCCATAATCCAGCGCAAGCCTGTTACGGAACGCAAAAAACATCGAGGTGATCATTTCCTCATTGCGGTGATTGAACTCCTTGATGATAAGGGGTAATACGTCAAAGAACCGGGGATCGTACAGTCCCTGCTGAACAGCGGTCATAAAATCCTGGGCATTGAGCGTAAACTCCCCGGTGCTGACCAGACTTTGCGGCACCCTGATCGTAATAGGATGCTTTTCAAGGTCCTGTAAGGTCTGCTGGTACAACGCTTTCAGGTCGCCGTATTCACGACTGCAATCCTTATCCTGCCGGCATTTCTCGAATAATACTTCCAGCGACCTCACATAGTTGCTGGTATTATTATCATACAGGCCGGCCTTTGGCGTGACAGGAGAGTCGAATACGACTTTGCTTACATCCTGCGGAAAATTGCTGAGGTACTCCAATGCCATTCGTGTCCCATATGACACACTGTAAACGGCCCATTTATCATAACCCAGCACGTCTTTCAACATATGCAGGTCTGAGGCCACGCTATGGCTGTTATACGTGCTGACGTCAATACCACGCTTCAGCAGCTCATCCCGGCAGGTCACTGCCGCTTTTACCCTTGCGGCAATTTCTTTTTCATCACTGTCATTTTCGGCCATCACGCCCATAAACTCTCTTCCCAGTTCAGGACACAGTTGAGGTGTGGAAAGCCCGGAACCTCTTACATCTACCAGGATAATGTCATATTCATTGCGAATAGGACTGTTGAGCCAACGCTGTATACCTCTTACCGCATTGCCGCCCGGACCACCAGCCAGGAAAACCATTCCCTGTCTGGACCCTTTACGATGGCTTTTGATAACTGCAACAGCCAGTTGTACACTATTACCGTTAGGAGCAGCCCAGTTCTCGGGTACGGTAAGGTATCCCCATTCCACATCGGGACTTTGCACATTCAGTCCGGGGAAACCATTTACTTTTTTGTAAATCTCCTTACCCTCTGTTATTTGCCTCGCTGACGCCGTCAGCACCAGGCACATACAGGTCAATAAGATCGTGAAGAGCTGAATACATTTATTTTTCATATGCTTGGGTTATGATATACAAATAGCTATCGCACACAACACCGGTTTAAACAGCGTTGCAGCATCTTTCTTTTCAGTATGGATTTGTTGTTAATGGGGTTTAGCGAAGAGCGGAGCCCTTATCTGATATCGATGACCTTTCCCCTGGGGCTAACGTCTTTTACGATTGTTCCATAATCGAACTTCAGGATTCTGTCAGCATGCTTAAAAAAGGCGTCATCATGGGTTACAGCAATGATCGTTTTACCTGCTTCCTTCCACATGGGTAACAGTCGTTCATAAAAGAAACGGCGGAAATGCGGGTCCTGATCTGCTGCCCATTCATCCAGCACCATAAAAGGTTTCTGCTCCATCAGCGCAAATACCATTGCCATGCGTTTGCTCTGGCCCTTTGAAAACTTTCTGCGCGCTGAACTTTCTTCATCATTGACAACCACCTTATCCAGTTTCATAAGCGCAAGTAAGCGGGCATATTCGGCATTCCCGTTTAAAGCATAGTCATCATAATTGCGCGAGAAAAGATGATTATCCGTAAAGATGGCTGAAATACAGTCTTTATAGCGGCTATCTCCGGGAGGCAACTTTTCTCCATTGATGTATATAGCTCCTTTCGATGGCTGATACAGGCCTGTCAGACAATTGATAAAAGTGCTTTTCCCGCTGCCATTCCCTCCTATCACAAAAATGGTTTCCCCTTTGCGGATAGTGAGATTAAGTGGCCCCAGCACAAAAGGAGTATCTGCGTTGACATCCTGGTGCTCATAGTAGATATTCTCAAAACGGATCGTCTCAATATCTTCCAGGCGGAGTTTTTTTGCTGTATTTCCGGCAGCGGCATGCAGTACTTCCAGCTCCTGCAGAAATTCGGTGATCCGCTTATTGGCCACACCGACTCTTGTAAAAAATGTCTGTGTATTAAGCAGGTTGGCCAGTGGCCCAAGAATAAACAACAATATCACAACAAATGAGATTACCTCTGCAGGTTCCAGCATATGCAGCATCGGCAGTACAAAAAGAATAACCCCGATCAGCAGATAAAGTCCATATTGGTTAAACAGCCCGATGATCGAATACTTTCTTCCGATATGCATTTCCATATCCCTGACCTCCGCCCTGTTATCTGCCAGAAAAACATTAAAGAGATTATGTGACCGGATACTGTTCATTTTAAGTTCCTTAAACCCGCGGATAATATCATCCACCGATTTAAAGTAAACATCATTGAGCCCCCGCAGCGCCAGGACTTTCTTAAAAAGCCGTTTTCTTGTAGCTCTGTAGACAAGCCCGATGACTGCGATCAGCGCCACTACGATCAGCGCAGCATACGCAGATAATACAAAATAATAGACCACTCCTATGATCAGTGAAAGTGCCGAACTAATGATGGTAGATATAATATTGGGGAACACGACAAACATCCTTACATCTTCCACGATGCCATAGATGCGCTCTGCTCCCAGTTTTTCCAGTTGCTGCAGACTGGTCCGCTGCAGTGTCTGGAATATCTTCATTTCGTTCTGATAAATAGACCTGAAAGTAAATGCAATGATCTTCCTTTGCATAAATATGTTCAGGCCAAAAGAGAACAACACCATCAAAAAGAAGACCGGCGCCTGATATTCAGCGAATAGCAGTTGCTTTCCTGCAATAATGCTATTGATGATGTAGAGTATGCCGGAAGTAAAGAACGTATTGGGAATAGCAATTGCGCACAGGAAGGCGAAATTACCCCGTGTAATTTTAAACATACAATATGATTAAAAGAAGCGCTGTAAGAGTGTCTCTTAACTGGTCATCCGGTTATTGCATTATTGCCGGTTCGAGTTCTTTTCACGCCTGTCATTCATATCCTTTTTATTGAAGCGATATGACATGCTCAGTCTGTACCGTTGTGCATTGTTATTGCTGGTCTGGCGGAAAATATAATGCTGGGCCCTGGTTTCCTTTTTTATCTGCCTTGTGTTGAGCATATTACTTACATCAAACACAAAGCTCATTTTATCATGCAGGATGTTCTTACCTAAGCCCATGTCTACATAGTAGTAAGACTCCGTACTTGTCTGCGCATTATTCTGTGCGCCGATCAGATTATAGCGGCCCTGCAGATTAAACTTATATGGCAGTTTCAGCCGTCCGTTTAAACGGATACTCCAGGAATAGTCAGAAAAGTCAAAATTACGTTCCTGGTATACACCGGACTGACTAAAGCCATAAAGATTAAATTCCCCTCCGAAATTCAGGGTTTTTATCGGGTCGTAAGTAACAGAGATGGTAGTGCCATACCTGTTTTCTCCCTTCAGGTTAACAGGGATTGTAAGAAACATATCGTCACCCAGGTAGGTATAGAACAATACAAAATCTTTCGTATGCTGGAAATAAATAGAAGGGTTGATAGATACCTTCTTCCATCGGTGCATCAGGTCAAATTCAAATACGTCGGTATAAGAGGGATTCAGGTCAGGATTACCCAGGTACTGGGAATTAAGATTTGTCAGCTCTACGAACGGATAAATCAATTCCAGTGACGGTCTAGTGATCCTTTTGCTATAATTGATCTGCAGGGAGGTTCCGCCTTTCAGCCGGTAAGCCAGGTTAGCGGTGGGGAATAAGCGGTTATATTCCTTATTATTGCTGAACTGTCCCTTTCTGTCACTGATCTTTACAATCGTATATTCATCTCTTAGCCCCAGCTGATAAGTAAAGTTTTTGACCTTATGCTGGAACTGAAAATATGCCCCACCTATCTGTTCCTTATAGTCCAGTATATTATTGATATCATCATAGATGGTCCAGTCCTGTCCTTTTAATTCTTCCGCTTTGTAATCACTTGATACACGACGATTTTCCAGCTGAACACCTGCCTCCATAGAAGCATTCTTTCCCCAGGGACTTACATAATCAGATTTCAGCAGGAAGTCTTTACTTGAACCGACAGAACTGGTGCGGATAGTGGAAAGTTGTTTCTCCGGCAACAGCTTCTCTGTTTTAAGGTCCCATTGCTTATCACTGTCCCAGAAGTCATATTGCAGGTCCATTGTAAACTTACGTCCTTCCAAAGCAAAGGTCCTGGTATAGTTGAACTCTGCCTGATTGTAGTTGCGCCATTCTTTAGACACCCCTCTGCGATAGATTGAGCTATCCTTAATACCAGAACTGGCATAACCATAATTCAGGTCATCATCATCTGAATCAGTGGTGCTATTCCGGAAAAAGGCCGCTGTAATGGAGTTCTTACTATCAATAAAATAGTCTGCTCCGATATACAGCAGTTTACCGTCATCATGTCTCTTTTCATCCTGCGTAAAGTGCATCAGGTTCACTTTGTTGCTTGCCGGATCGGTAATCTCCTGACTGGAAGAATACTTCCCGACATAGTTACTATACCGGTAGCCCAGGGTAGAGAACAGATTTATTTTCCCTGTCTTATAGCTGAGACTGAGACTGGCCCTGGAATCCGTGGGTATACCGCCGGTTAAGCGGGCCTGCCCGCTAAGGCCATTTTTCTTATTCTTTTTCAATATGATATTAATGATACCTGCAGACCCATCGGCTTCATACCTGGCGGAGGGACTGGTGATCACCTCCACCTTGTCGATATTATCTGCAGGTATCTGATCTAATGCATTCGCCAGCGTGAGACCGGAAGTCTTACCATTGATCAGCACATTTACGTTGCTGTTGCCTCTGAGACTTACCGTCCCCTTAGCGTCGACCGTAACAGACGGAATATTATCAAGAACATCCTTTGCTGAGCCACTTTGAGAAAGCAGGTCTTTCCCCATTGAGTAGATCTTCCTGTCCAGCTTTATCACAACATCGGCAGCTTCTCCTTCCACTACCTGTTCCTTCAGCGTCGTTGCATTTACCGGCAATCGCAGTGTACCTGCATTGACCCTGGGGGCATCTGCGGTGACCGTGAGTTGCCTGGAAAAACGTCCATATCCGATACACTGTACTTCCAGCGTAAATCTGCCTATTGGAACATCTATAATTTCAAAGGTCCCTTTTTCACTTGTCATGGCGCCGGCTACTACCCTGGCGCTATCATTTTTAATCACAACTGTTGCAAAAGGAACATGCTTACCGGAAGTGCTATCGGTTATTCTTCCTGCTACGATACCAGGAAATGTGGAGGGTTTAGCAGGTTGTACCTGTCTGGCGTAAAGCCCTATGCTCAACAGCAGCAGCCACAGAGAAAGGATTTTCTTCATCTATCGATCAATTTGGAATTGTGTTTTCAAAGAATATTAAACTGCTACAGCTTCCGCTCTATACTCAATTATTTTTTCACCAAAGAGCCTTTCAGGGTCCATACCTCTTTCACTGCAATATTCAAGTAGCTTGTTTGATTCTACGATCGGTTTGGATTCGTCGGTGTATTTAATGGAACTGATATACTTCAGCCACGGCTCCATGCCCATTGCGTAAACAAAAACATTTTTAGGGTTGAATACATCGATCATTGCACGGGACTGTTCAAAATTACATCCTGCCAGTCTGCGTGACTCGTCTTTGTCTCTTGCCAGCGGTTCCGGCATCAGCGGACCATACAACCAGGATAAAGGAGCGCCTTCACATTCCATGCCCAGGAAGATCACATCAATATCGCCGATCACACGATGGATACGCTCATAAAGACGTGGCGATACATTGCATGAATCCGCAGCAAACAACATTTTCCAGCCGTCATTGAACTTTACATGGTGACAAAGTTTGCTTCTTACATCCAGATCACAGTGCTCCCCGATGAACGGTAATCCGGTAATGGAACAGTCATCAAATTCAATGGTTTCCATTTCACCAAGTTCAATGATATTTTTAAAGCCCAGTTGCTGAAACATCAGTTTAAGACTTGGGTCCTGTAAAGAGCCGCCATTACAACGTGGGACAATGATATGTTTGATTTTGGTCCTTATGCGCAGTAATGTTTCAAATAGAATATGGTCCTGGTGATTATGCGTTATCAGTACGTAGTCTATCTCTTCGGGAAGGTCATCAAACGAATAACGTGATATGTCTGATTCATAACCATAACTTACCAGCGGGTCAACCAGGATAGAAGTGCTTTTGGTTTCAGTCAGGATACAGGCATGACCAAAATAACGTGTCAGAATACCATCACCTGTGTACTTTTGGTATTTCCGGGGCGCTTCTGTGGTGAAAAAGCTTTGAAATAATTCTTCCTTACCAGGCTCAATATAGAACAAATCCATAATCTCTCCAAATAAGCGGGGCTTGTACGCCATGCTGAAAAGTGTATCTATCTTTTCGCTTTTCAAAGGCAGGTGTACGCGCAGGATGTTCTCATCAGGTAGCTTCGGCGTACTGAGTACAAAAGAACGGGAATCATCATCCTGCACCAGGAACAGGTTAAAACTCTGCAGCGACTCATCATAATATTGTGTCTGATACAACAGGGATTCAAAAAAGCGGAATGAGGGATTATTATTGACGTCGTACACCAGTTCAACCAGTCCCTGTAGTCTTTCCGGTATCTTCGTATATAGCTCATTCAGGGAGTAACCTTTCGCTTCCTTTTTCAGCATTTCGTTCAGTGCAAAGATGTCCTCTCTCAATCCCAGAATTTCAGCACATTTCGTTTCTGTATCTGTAATCAGTTGTTTTATTTCGTCTACTCTTTTACCTCCGTAATCAATGAAAGGGCCTCCCAGCATCTTCGGACTTTTTACTGCTGCCGCGTGTATCATCGGACTTTGCACATAAGAGTTCATGATCTTCAGGTGCCTTTCCTTTATGTTCATTGCGGCAGTAGCCGGAGAAATAAGGTGAGCCCATGCATACCAGTTGTCAACTAATGGTTCAATGGCGAGATTGGGCCTGATGTACACCAGTTCATTCTTATTAAGTTGCATATGCTGTTATTATTAGAGGTTTTTATTTGTTGTGTAAGCGGATGATATCCCGCTGTTCTTCAAGGATTTCCTGCAGATGTTGTACGGTGGTGGCCGGGTTCATAAATACTGTCCGCAGCCATACATGGCGTTGCCCTGACGGATCGGGTAGTTCTGTGTAGGAAACAAACGAGTTTTTCCGGCGGAACTGTTCCTGCTGAAGGTAAACATTCAATTCATTGAGACCAGCTCTTTCTGTGTCAGATAAAGTGCCTTTCTGTGCCTTTTCCTGCAAATGAGCAGGAACATACCGGTAGAGTACAATATTCAGGTGAGGGTCCCTGTATAACTGAAAATCGCCGGCAGCCATAAGCATGTCCCGGAAAAGCATCGCGCGGTCAAAGTTGCTTTCCAGTATTTCCGCATATCCTTCCTTCCCTATCACCTGTAAAGCGCCGTGGAAGATGAGGGCGGAAAAAGGCCTGGAACCTTCTATCGTATACTTTCCCAAGTCTACACTTCCCTTACGGGCCTGGTAATAGCTATTGCTCTCAGCATATCTGGCGAAGCCTGGAGATTTGAACAAACATAAGCTGGTACCCATCGGAAGATACAGCTGTTTGTGTCCGCAAAGCGTGATCGAATCCGCATGATCGATACCAGCCAGCCGGTCTGACAACCGTTCAGAAAAGGCGAACGCACCACCAAATGCGGCATCGACATGAAAGTGCAGCTGATGTGCCATGGCTACTTCTCCCATCATGACAAGCGGGTCTATCAGGCCGGCTTCCGTAGTACCTGCTACGCCCACCAATGCCAGGACCAATGCGCCCTGCGACGCCTGATGCCGGATGGCAGCTTCCAGCAGCTGACGACCTTCATTTCCTTCCAGTTGCTGCGTATCGATGGAGATGAAGGCATTTGTGCCCAACCCCAGTAGCCGCATTACCTTCTGAAAAGAATAATGACAATGAGAAGAGCCTATTACCACAACATGGTTATACCCCGCGTCCTGCAGACTTTTTTCCAGTCCATCCTCCCTGAACCTGGCCCCTTTCAGGCTAAGTTGCTTCGACAATGCATAACTCAGCGCTGTAAGATTGGATAAGGTGCCTCCACTGGTTATATTTCCCAGGGATACCCCCGGGTCCTGAATATAGCGTTCATAAAATACAGGGGACTCATTATAGAACAGGCGGTGAAAACTTCCTAATACCTGTCTTTCCAGGAATGTGCCTGCCCCGGCCGTCTCAAATTTCACCAGGTTCTGATTGAGTTGCCCCGCCCACTGCTGTAATTCATTGATAAAAGGAGGCACAGGGCCGGTCATATGACCAATGAACTTTGGTGAAGACACATCAATGAGCGAAGGTTGCAGTTCGTACCTGAGAAAATCCCGGTAAGCTTCCGCTGTCTTTTGTTTCAGCAGGAACGGTTCCTTAAACGCATCCGGACTGGAGCAATTACATGCAGGTTGAATATGCTCACGCTGAAAATCAAATACCCCTGCCGGGGCAACATTGTTGATGTCTATCACGATCGTCTTTTTTATTATACTTAAAATCAGCGTACGTTCTTTTATAGTATCATCCGGCCAATGCCTGTTCCTTTACCCACATCTCTTCCAGCCATTTTCTGACATGTGTTTCCGGGTCCAGCAGGTCCAGGTCAGGTATATGCTCCTGTATCTGCCGCGTTATCTCACTGAAGAGGTCCGCAGTCTCTTTCATACACTTCCAGGCATCTTCCATCTCATAATGTCCGTAGATGTAGGGAAGCCTTTCCACGATAAAAGGGGCTGCCCATTTTTCCAGGAAACGCGCATGGTGCCAGGTATCATAATCCCTTCCATTCGCTACCTTGGTATAAATCTCGATCAGTACCAGCAGCGTCTTCTTCATACCATGATCACAGGTTATTTTGGCATGCCAGTACTCCCGCCGCTGCAGGTTGATACCTGTATGCAATGCATACCGCCAGAAAGAATTAATGACATGCTCCAGTTTCTCACGGCTAAATGCCTCCTGTTTGAACGTGAACGTGTTGTTTACATAATGTAACCTTTCTTCGAACTTTCCTTTATCCACCAGACAATAAAATCCGCGTCGGATATATTCCGTAAAAAAGAAGACGGCGCCATTCATGATTTTCTTTACCGGCTTTGGCAATGCGGCAAACAGCCATTTTTTCCTGCTGGCTTTCGCATACAGATAAGACCATCGTACCGACTTTTCATCAAGAAAAAAGATGTCCAGACCAACCCCATTGGCGAAGTATACCTTTCTGCCAACGATATTACGGTCCAGCCGGTCCTTGTAATACAAGACCGGTGTGTCGATCTGATGTATCCAGTCAAAATTCTTCTGATAAAAGGAAGCATTGCTGGAAAATATCACTATGTCCACATCAGAAAACTCATCTGGCGGGTAATCTTTTCTTGCGCTGGAACCGGCTACAACGATGCTGGAAATATCACTGGTAGCGGCCGCCCAGTCCTTCAGCTTCCGGAGGACTTCATTTCTGGCTTTATCCATATATGTATAAGATTATCTGGTTAATAAATGGGTTCCTTCAGCGTAATATTGGGTAATTCTTTTATGGCAACATCAGTGAACCCTGTCGTAGAAAGTATATCTATTAAACGTTGCAATGTCATGATCTCCCTGAAATAGTCCCCTTTTGTTACGATACGTAATAAGACGCCATTAGCGTACGCATCACACTTTACATGCAGGGGATAAACACTGTCACCACTTCTGACCACTACAGAAGGCGGGTCCTGTACGGGGACCTCATTACCTGCTACATTACGGTAATTGAACAGCGCAGAGACATGCAGCCCAAGGTCCTTCTCCTGTTGCCGGCTGAACGTATCCCTGATCACTTTGCCGGGTGTCAGTTGCAATGACCGGGTGGTCAGATGTTCTGTATGCGTGCGCATCAGAAATGCCCTGAAAGTAATGTTCATCTCAGGCAACAGGCAAACCGGCACTATATTAGAGAACTGTCCGAGCGCTGTTTCTGCAGAGAATCCTTCCAATGGCACCTCCCTCCCGTCCGTGATAATATCGACCAATAGACCGCTCGTATGCGGATGCAGCAGGTATTGGTACAGACCAATGACAGACAGCATCCAGCTGCTGACAGTAACACCGGAGGCAATACAATACTGCCGGATGTTCTTATAACGGCTGTCCTGTATCCGCAAATGGTGGCCGCTCACCGGCAGCGTCATCGGATGCCTGTATACGTCAGGTAGCCGGAATATTTGTTGTTGTGTAGTAACCGGCGTCAAAATGTCCATCCAGCGTTGCAGCTGTTTTGTTCCTTTTGAAGAAGCCATAAACTGCTGTAATGCTTTTGCAAACACAAAATTGGCATTAGCGTCCAGCGAGGTGCTGACACTGCCCTCATAGTATAACTGCTCGATGTACCGGCTGAGCAACCTGTTAGAGATATCGTCCGTCAGTACATGGTGTATCAGGATATAGGCCGTTGCCTCCTGTCCATCCTCACATACATAGATTCTCATGCCCTTGCCGTTTGCCAGGTCGAACGGTTTGTACCTGGCGCCGATGAGCAGGTCCCGTTGTTCTTCTTTGGTATACCCTGACACATCTACGAAAGTGATATCAGGCGTGAATACGGTATGGTCTATCGCCTGCTGAATGATATCTTTCCCGTCATCCACGACCATCATGCGAAGGATATCAATATTCTCATACACGATATGCAATACCTTCATCCACTTCTCCCGGTCATAAGGCTTCAAACGGATATTGATCAGCCCAGCGGCATGTATATAATCGGTACGACTGTAATAGCTTTCCTGCGCAAGGGATAGTGGCCCCTGTAAAATCTGAGGAACAGCGTTCGCCTTTGCTGTTACACTGATCTGTTGCAGATGATCTGCCTGTGCGGCTATCTGCGGATGTTGCAGCAATTGAACAATGCCCAGTTTCCAGCCTTCCTGCTTCAGAAAGGATACGATCTGCATGGCATGTAAAGAGTTCCCCCGCAACTCATAAAAGCTGTCCATCACACTAATGCCCGTTACGCCTAACACAGTTTCCCATGCGGACTGCAATACCCGTTCTTTTATATTACGCGGCCCCACATACTGCGTTCTCACCATCTCCGCCTCGCTGATATCCGGTAATGCACGCCGGTTTACCTTTCCACTAATGGTGCGGGGCAGGGTCTTTATCTCTGCGAAGCAGGAAGGTATCATATAAGACGGCAATTCCCTGAGTAGTCTTTCTCTTAATACCTCCCGCTGCAAACTTCCTTCCGGAACGATGTAAGCAACTATTACTGGCTGAGCAAGCCATTCTCTTATATCAACAACGACTTCCCTCACAAGATCTTTCTGCCGGGACAAGGCCTGCTCTATTTCAGGTATCTCTACCCTGTTACCCCGCACTTTCACCTGCCGGTCTTTCCTTCCCACAATTTCCAGATTTCCGTCCGGCAACCACCTGCCCATATCACCACTGAGGTACAGGCGTTGACCTGGCTCAAATGGATGCGGAACGAACTTTTCATCATTCAGTGCCGGCTGATTAAGATAACCCATCGAGCTTACGGCTCCTGATACACATATCTGTCCTGTTACGCCAGGCGGTAGCAAGCAAAGCGTATCTGACAAAATGTATAGCTGGGCGCCGGCTATTGGCTTCCCAATGATAGTGCCTGTGGAAGCTCCCGCATAGGCCTGCGCAGGATTCACCTTTGACAGATCGTAGCAGGTAACATCCGCCGTTACTTCTGTAGCGCCCCATATGTTCAGCAGGACATGTTCTTTATATTGCTGATAAAAAGCAGTAATGATCTTTTGTGGCAACACTTCACCACTACAGGTCCAGTACCTGAGCCCTGACAATTTACCTGCATCCTGATGCGTAATGAGCGCTTTCAGCAACGACGTCACCAGTACGATCCTTGTTACCCGATAAGCGGCCAGATCACTGATAAAGCCGTCTATATCCAGTAATGCCTGTTTAGGGAACACGACAAGCGGTACGCCTTTCAGTAAGGGGCCAAACAGCTCCCACATATGATCAACAAAACTGATAGACGTTTTGAAACAGGTCGTTTCATCTGCCGCAAATGGATATTCCTTCCACATCCAGTGCAGGCGGTTCAGCATATTATCATGAGATAACATCACCCCCTTAGGCTGCCCTGTAGAACCGGAAGTATAAATAACGGCCAGCAGACCGGAAGATGTTTCCGGCAAAAGCGGATGGCTTACCTGGTACTGGTTCTGTTGTTCTTTGAAAAATCTGATTACATCTTCATTGATCAGCAAATGGCAACTGGCATCTTCCAGCATAAAACTGACACGGTCTTCCGGTAATTCTACATCCATCGGCACATAGGCAGCACCGGTTTTCAGTACCGCCAGTATAGCTGTAATAAGCCATTCATCTGCACGAAGGCTTATTCCGATCTTATGTCCGTCATGACAGTTGTATACCCGCTGCAGATGCATGGCCAGCTGGTCTGCCTGCTGCTGCAGATCACGGTAACTGATAGTCCTGCCTTCACAGATGATGGCAGTGCTATCAGGGTCTTTCTCGGCCTGCTGATTGAACAGGCCAGCAATCGATTCATCAGCGGTATCAAAGCGCTCACTGATATTGAAATCATACAGTAATTGCTGTCTTTCCGCCGGGGTAAGAATAGCTATATCAGCTACATCTGCCAGCGGACCGTCCAGCAAAGCAGAGATGGCTTGTCTTACATGTCCGCTGATCAGTTCAACATATGCAGCATCCAGTATCTCGCTGTTATATCCGAAATTGAATGACAGTTCATCATGTAAGCCCACCATAATGGTCAGCAGATAGTTCGTCCGCTCTTCCAGGTGTTTCTTTGTGACCTTCAGTAGCTGCTTATTTTCTGCTGCGGCATAAGCCGGATAATTCTGAAAAATCAGCAGTGTATCATAAAGGTCACCAGAGAAGCCAGCCCATTGCTGTATGTCGGTCAGTGCGGCATATTGATAGGCCCTTCCTGCCGTATGGCCATGCTGAATAGCTTTAAGCCATTCTCTTACAGCCTGCCCCTTTTTAACGGTACTACGCAGCGGAAGGTTATTGATGTACAGGCCAACACGCTGCTCTACATTATCCAGGTCTGCAGGACGCCCGGAAACGATCACGCCGAATACGGTATCGGGGTTACCGGTATACCTGTTCAGCAACAGTGACCATACCCCCTGTACAAAGGTATTGACGGTCAGCTGATGCTCCTGGCAATACTGTCTGATCCGTGCAGTCACCTGTTTATCGATCGTCAGCTGACTATATGCGATCTTCCCGCCCCTGTTTCGCGCTGCATTATCAGCCGCTGTAAAAGGTAAAAAAGTCTTGTCTTCCAGTCCGCCGAGATACGTTTTCCAGAATGTCTGTGCCAGATGTCTGTCAGAGCGGCCGATATACCTGATATAATCGCCATAACGGTCTTCTTCCTGTAACACCGGCGCCTGCCCGGCCGTAAAGGCCGTATAAGCCTGCATAAACCCGGATATCAGTACAGGATTGGACCATCCATCCAGGATAATGTGATGATGCGTCCATATCATCCTGTAAGAGCGTTCAGACAGCTTGATCAGTGTGATACGCATCAGAGGTGCACATAGAAAATCCATCCCTTTTTCCTGATCATGTTGCAGGATGGCGTCCATATTTTGTTGCCGCGCTGTCTCATCAAGCGCAGACAGATCAATGATCGTATGAGGAATGCTTACTTCTTCATACACGCATTGCACCGGAATATCAAATACATCTGCTACAAAACTGCTGCGCAGAATAGTATGTTCTTTAATGATATGGTCCCAGGAACGGATAAAACTATCAATGTTCAGCCCTTCCGGGAAGTCGATACACATCTGTTCCAGGTAGGCTTTATCATTGTTATCATACTGGTGATGAAAAAGCAATCCTTTCTGCAGGGGACTAAGCCGGTACAGATCGACTATTTTCCGGCCTTCCGATTCATTTTTACGCATGAAATCGTCCAGTTCCCGGTAAGTGATCTCAGGCGCCAGACCATAGTCAGAAGGGGTTAATTTACCATGTTCCGGTTGTCTGCAATGCGCAATGATCTCCTGCAAACAGGCCTTATATTTGTCCGCCAGCGATATGACAGTGGCATTATCTTCCTCAGCGCCTGCAAATCCCCAATGGAGGATCAACTCACCTCCCCTGATGATGCCCGTAATATCTATTAAAGCCGGAGACGGATAGCTATCGTCAAAATTCTCGCCTTTATTTTCGGCTGCCTGGCCTATCTGGCTATTATCATTAATGATGTTATCCACCTGTCCCAGATAGTTAAACACAATATCCCACCTGTCATGCACCAACTGGTCCCTGATAGCCTGTTCAGGATGCAGGTAGCGCAATAAGCCGTAGCTAATGCCTTTCTGAGGCACCTTTCTAAGTTGTTCTTTTATACTGATCACCAGGGATGCAATGTCCATGCCCGGCTCCACAGCAAGCATCAATGGATATTCTGTTGTAAACCATCCTACGGTATTACTGACGTCAATATCCCGGTTGATATATTCCCTGCCATGCCCTTCCAGTCCCATCACCAGGCGGGATGATCCCGTCCAGCTGCAAAAGGTAAATGCCAGTGCTGCCAGGATAATATCGTTTATCTCTGTGCGATAGGCCTGGTTCACTTCCTGCATCAGGGCGCTTGTATTGGCCTTGTCTAATACGATCGTATAATGTAGCCTTTCGCCTCCCGAGACCTTCATAACAGCTGTACGCCGCTTTAAGGGTAAGGGCGTACAGGAAGCAGCTATCGCTTTCCAGTAGCCCAGTTGCGACCGCAACACGTCACTGTCTGCATAACGACGCAATGCATTCACCCATTCCCGGTAAGAATTACTCTTAATACCCAGGTCTATCGTTCCTCCGCCGGCGATCGTATGTACCGACTCCTGGAACTGTTGTAACAAAATGCGCCAGGAAACGCCGTCTACCGCCAGATGATGAATGACGATGAACAACCTGTTGTGCAATTCATACGCGGGTGTTTGCAGTAACACAACGCTCATCAGACGACCGGCCTCAATATCCAGACTTCTTCTGTATTGGTTACAGATACTGGTCACCGCCTGGCTGAACGCCTCCGCAGTAACGCCATCCATCACCTCCACCGCTACTGCTGGTATCATGTGTCCGTATTCCTGCTGCCAGCCATCCTGGGTTTTGCTAAATGTCAACCGCAGACTATCATGCTGTCTTGCAAGTGCATCTACTACTGCCGACAGGTAGGATACCGGGATACTTTTATCTATGCTGAATAATTGTGCCTGACTAAAGTGGGATCGCTCCCTGTAGTCCAGGTCCAGGAACCAGCGCTGAATAGGTAACAATCCAACCGGTCCGGTAAGCAATCCCTGTTCTGCAACAGGCGCCTGCGACTGCAATTGCTGCAGCTTCACAGCTAGTTTTGCAATGGTCTGCAGTTCGAATATGTCCTGCGGATGCATCACATATCCATGCCTGCTTAAACGGCTTACCATCTGAATACTGCTGATAGAATCACCGCCAAGCTCAAAGAAGTTGGCATGTACGCTCACCTTCTTCAGGCGCAGCAGTTCACACCAGGTATCCGCCAGCAATTGTTCCATATCATTACGGGGCGCCTCATAATCAGTAGCTGTAATGGTATTACTTAACACATCCGGAAGGGCCTTTCTGTCCACTTTCGCATTTGCATTCAACGGGAATGCGTCCAGTGAAGAGATAGCTGCCGGAAGCATATAATCAGGCAATTTCGTCTTCAGCCATTCACGTAAGATCACGGTATCAAGATCACCCGCAGGGATCACATAAGCGATCAGACGGGGTATGCCATTATCACCGGTTTTAACAGCAACGACAGCATCACTGACCTGATCATTGCTGCGCAGGACAGCTTCTATTTCTCCCAATTCAATTCTGTGCCCTCTTATCTTCACCTGATCATCAATCCGCCCCAGAAATAAAATATTGCCGTATGGCAACCATCTTCCGATATCACCGGTACGGTACATACGTCCACCCGGTACAAAATGGTCTGTCAGGAATTTCTGTTCATTGAGCTCCGGCCGGTTCAGATACCCCCTCGCGACAACACTTCCTCCTATGTAGATTTCCCCTTTTATGCCTGGTGCAACCAGTCTTTGCTGCGCATCCAGGATATAGACGATGGTATTACCCAGTGGTTTTCCAATAGGTAAGATCAGCTCATTATCTTCAGCGGTATACAGATATTCCGTGGCCGTAACAGTTGTTTCTGTCGGTCCATATTCATTATAAAACTGGTATCGGCTCCAGGCTGCCGCCAGACTCCGCGAACAACTGTCTCCCCCGGCAATGACTCGCCGCAATGCCGGATAATGACGTACAGGTAATGCGCTAAGCATAGCCGGCACCATATGTATATGCGTAATCTTATGCGTTGCAATAAAAGCAGCCAGCAATTCAGGATCGGCCCTCGTGGCCTTATCTACTATTGTCAGCCGTGATCCGCTTAATAACGCGAGGAAGATCTGCTCTACCGAGGCATCAAAAGCGATATTGGAAAACTGAAGAATGTTCTCCGTATGGTCAATACCAAATGTCTTTAACTGAGAAGTGATCAGGTTGACAACCGACCGGTGTTCTACCATCACACCCTTAGGACGCCCTGTAGAACCGGAAGTATAGATCACATAGGCCAGGTCATGCGGAGCCACTGTAGTAACAACGGTATGCTCCATGACTGGCAGCTCCCGATGATGGAATGCTTCCAGTACGGCTTCATCCAATACCATTCTGCATTGACTGTCCTCCAGTATAAATGCTTTTCTTTCCTCCGGATAATCTGTTTCAACAGGTACATAAGCCCCTCCGGCTTTCAGAATACCTAAAATGGCGACGATCATCCAACCGCTTCTTTCAAGCTGCAAACCGATCAGGTCACCTTGCTGTACACCATGAATATGCCCGAGGTACAAGGCCAGATGGTCTGACGCCTCATCAAGCTGAGCATAGGTCCATTCCGCAGCTCCGGCTACCAGGGCAATGTTATCAGGTGTACGCTTCGCCTGCTCACGAAACAAATCTGTTAACGGCACATGGTCCGGGAATACCATGGCGGTCTGATTGAAATCATGTAAAACACGACCTCTTTCTTCCGTCGTGAGAATTTCCAGGTCGTCAATTAGCGTAGCAGGCGCTTTGACAATAGCAGAGAGCAATGTCCTGTAATGCATACAGAACGCATGTAATGCCGCTATATCGAAGATCCCTGCATCATATTTGACTTTAACCCGCAATTTCCCATCCCGCTCCGTAATACTGAAGGAGAGGTCAAATTTGGTCATTTCTTCCTGGTAAAGCGCCTCATTTCCTCCATTTCCGGTATTTCCTTTTGCGGATGACGCAGCCCCGGCCAGGTGCTGAAAATCAAACATTACCTGGAATAAGGGATTTGTATCGCCCACCCGCCCAGGCGCCAGCTGTTCCACTATTTTCTCAAAAGGAACATCCTGGTATTCGTATGCTTTAAGTGTCGTTTTTCTTATCGCTGATAACAGATCGCTAAAAGAGTGCTGACCGCTCAGGTGACTTCTCAATACCAGTGTATTGACAAAAAAACCGATGAGCGGCTCTGTTTCTTTACGTGTTCTGTTGGCAACAGGCGTGCCCAGACAGATGTCTGTTTGCCCGCTGTATCTGTACAATAACACTTTAAATGCGGATAATAACAGCATAAACAAGGTAACGCCTTCCTTCCTCGCCAGACTGGTCAGATCGGCAGTCAGCGTTTCTTCTACTTCAAATTCACGGGCCTCTCCTTTCTTTGCTGTTCCCTGCAAATGAGCATGGCGGAACGGCAATTCCAATACCGGCGCTCCTGCCAGCTGTGCTGTCCAATACGCCAACCTTTGTTGCAGCACTTCTCCCTGCAGGTATTCACGCTGCCAGATGGCATAGTCCGCATATTGAATAGGCAGCGGCGGTAAAGCAATCCCGGTATTATTCCTCCGTGTATGGAAGATACTGAGTATCTCATGCATCAGAATACCTTCCGACCAGCCATCAGCGGCAATATGGTGAGTGGTTACCGTCAGCAGGTAACCCTGGTCTTTTACCCTGAAGAGTTTTGCCCGCAGCATATGATCAGCGCTGAGATCAAAAGACCGGTGCTTATCTGCATTTACGCTCGCTTCCAGTTCATCGCCGCTTACGTCCGCTGTACTGAAGTGTTTGTCTACCCAGGTATTTCTTGCCAGAATTACCTGATACGGCGTTCCGTTTTCCTGGCGGATAACCGTACGTAGCACTTCATGCCGGTTCACCACTTCATTCAATGCATAGATGATCGGTTCTACTTCCTGTGGGTCATGGAATCTGTAAGAATTATATAAATGGTATTCCTGACTGCCCCTCAGTCTGTCTATCGTCCACAGGCGTTCCTGTGAAAAGGAAAGTGGTATCCTTCCGCGATAGGCATCCCGCCGGGAATGGATATCAGGTAGGTCAGCGGTCAAAGTGGCTTCATTCGCAGCACTGCTGTTAAGGAAAGCGATCAGGCTTTCCTTGTGTTCCTTCAAACGTGAAATAAGTGCAGCATCTATCTGCTCGCCTTTGGCAACTCTGAATTTAAGCTTTCCTTCTTCGATAAAAACGTCTACTCCTTTTTCATGAGCAGCCGTCAAAATACTTGCAGCTTTTGCGAAATCGCTCATTGTATTCTGTTTATGTGCAACGATAGGATAGGATACATATCAGAGCTCATGGGTCTCAAACTCTGCAGCCGTTGTATTGGCCGTATTTTTCCGGGTACCGGCATAAGTGATGTATTCAGCCAGGTGAGCGATTGTTTTCAACTCAAACCATGCTGTTACGGTGATCTTCACATTAAACTCCTTCTGTACGGCAGCTACTGCCCGGATGATCAGCAGTGAATGCCCTCCGAGTGTAAAGAAATCATCTTCAACACCTACCTGTTTCAATCCCAGTAAATCCTGCCACAAAAGCACCAGTTTCTCTTCCATTTCAGTACGGGGCGCTACATAGGTGTTTTGCTGCTGTCCTTCCAGGTCAAGTTCCTGCAAGGCTTTTTTATCGACCTTCCCGCTTACTGTCAACGGTAATTCCTCCAACTCAGCCAGTACAGGTACCATATACTCCGGAAGTCTTTCCGCAAGCCATGCCCGCAGGTCTTCTCTTGTATAAGTATCATCTGCCGGTACGACGTAAGCAACAAGTTGTTTACCACCGTTCTTCTCATCTTTCGCAAGCACCACCTGTTCTTTGGTGTATGGTGCGGCCGACAATACATTGCTCACCTCACCCAGTTCAATACGATAACCACGGATTTTCACCTGGTCATCGGTCCTGCCAAGAAATTCAATATTCCCATCCGGCAGCCAACGACCACGGTCACCCGTTTTATACAATTTGCCACTGCCCAGGGGATTATCAATAAATTGCTCTGCCGTCAGTTCAGGACGATGTAAGTAGCCCTTCGCTAAACCAACGCCACCGACATAGATATCTCCTTCCGCCCCTATGGGCAATAATGCCAGTTCTCTATCAAGTATATATACCTGCATATTGGCCAGCGGCTTACCAACAGGCACCGCTTTACCTGGCGCATCAGTAATGGATGCCTGGTAAATGGATACGCAGACAGCACATTCTGTCGGCCCATATGCATTGTAATATTCGCCCAACTGCGCATAATACTGTACGTCAGCGGGCAACGCAGCTTCCCCTGCTGTGATCAGTACACGCAGGAAATTAAAGCGTTCACGGTCCAATGCATGCAGATACAAAGGTGGCAATGTAAGTACGGTGACTTCCTTATCAGCCAGGTACGTAATGAACCTGTCCGCATCTGCGATCACTTCATCCGCGACCAGCACCAATGCCGCCCCGCAATACAGTGCCATAAAAATCTCTGATACCGATGCATCAAAGGACAAGGACGCAAATTGTAAAACACGGTCACTCCACCGGATACCAAACCGGCTGATCTGGTCCAGTGACATATTCACATTGCTGGTATGTGCGATCATCACACCTTTGGGTTGTCCCGTCGATCCGGAAGTATATATTACATAAGCCGTATCTGCAGGCGCAATTGTATAATTCCGTGTATACCCATCCGGCATCTCAAAACTTTCCGCCTGTATATCCAGGGCCAGGATCGGCACATGCCAGTCCAGCACATCGAACATAGCGGCCGATTCAAGCAGGAGAATACGGAGACCTGTATCGTTTACAATATATCTTTTACGTTCTTCGGGATATTTACTATCAATAGGCACATAAGCCGCACCTGCCTTCAGAATGCCCATAATCGCCACGATGGACCATACAGACCTGGACATCATCACACCTGCCAAATCACCTGTTTTGATGCCGCATTCATGGCGTAAATGCCACGCCAGCCGGTCACTGCGATCGTTCAGTTCCTGGTAGGTAAGCTGCTCATTATTAAATATCACCGCTATAGCTGCAGGCGTTTCCCGTACCTGCCGCTCGAAAATGTCGACGATCGTACTATCTGCCGGATAAGGTTTTGCAGTATCATTAAATGTGGTCAGTAACTGAACTTTCTCCGCATCACTCAGCAGGCAGATATCAGATAATGAAAGTGCCCGTTGGGTAATCAGCTCACCGAGTACCTGCTTAAAATGCCGGCTGATCATCTCTACGTAGGCAGTGTCCAGCAGGGAACTGTTATACTTGAAATCGACGATCAGCTTCTCCTGCAATACCGGCTGTACAGATAACAGGTAGTTATTATTTTCCGCTATCTCAACACTGCCAATGTTTACCGGACGTGTACCCGATCTCGAAACTTCCGACAGCGGATAGTTATTAAACACAAGTATGGAATCAAACAGATCGCCGGATACACCAGCCCATTGCTGTATCTGATTGATGGCCGTATACTGGTATTCGCGGGTTTCTACATGCTTGCGCTGCAACTCCTGCAGCCACTCGGCTACCTTACGCGTCGTGTCGATCTTTGCCCGGAAAGGAAGGGTATTAATATATAATCCGACTTTCCGGTCGTACTTCATCTCCGCCGGACGGCCAGATACAGTAGCGCCAAACACCACATCCTGCTTCCCGCTATATTTAGACAACAGGAAAGACCAGACGCCCTGTAACACCGTATTAGGGGTAATATGAAGCGACTGCGCATACTGATTAAGTTGTGCCGTATCCGCTTCATCAAACTCCAGCGAGACCTCCTTAAAGATGCCTATCCCTTTATTCCTCGTAATCGTATTAGGTACGAACGGCAATAAAGACGCTTCCTCAAATCCTTCCAGGTACTGTTTCCAGAAAGACTTTTCCTTGTAGAGGTCTATTTTATTAATGTACCTGATATAGTCTTCATACAGGTCCTCTTCCTGGTCAGGTACCTGCTGCCCGCCGGCATATTGCTCGTATGCTTTCAGTACTTCACTGATCACCACCTGACCGGACCAGCCATCCCACAGAATATGATGTTTCGTCCATATCATCCTGTATGACGCCTCCGATATCTTCACCAGCGTGATCCTCATCAAAGGAGGCGCTTCCAGGTTGAAACGCTTCATACGGTCTTCCACCAGCAACCTTTCAAACCTGCGCTCAAGTTCTCCAGCATCATATTGACTATAGTCAATGATCTCAAAGGGTAAGTTTACCTGCTTATATACGCACTGTACAGGTATACTTACCTTTTCATGAATAAACGCTGTTCTCAAAATACTATGGTCCCTTATCAGTCTTTCCCATGCAGCTTTAAAAGCGGGAATATTCAGCTGATCGGGTAGTTCAAGGCGGAACTGGGTGATATAGGTGGTAATACTTTCATCATACAGACTATGAAATAATATACCCTCCTGTAGCGGACTAAGTTCATAGATAGCAGAGATTTTATCAAGACTTAAACGGCTGCTGTATTCAGCTTCCCGCTTACTGCTGATGTATGTTAACAGTTGCGTCTTATGTTCTCTGATAAAGTCCGGAATATGACTATTCTCCTTGCGGCTCAGTATTTCCCGGGTATTCAGTTTGTTATTCTTACCAAACAGAATAATTTCCCCATTACGGGCCCTGAGCGCAAGTCCCAGCTCGTCCAGTTCATTTACGAATTTTTCCATAAGGTTAGAATTTTATGATATCATCTTCATCGTCTGTTTCAGTAATACCCAAAAGGTCATCCAGCTCTTTGTAATCTATCTTACCGTTAAGTCCGAAGTCAGAAGGAGTGATTGTTTTTTGTTCTTTATTAGCACAATGTGTGATCAATGCAGTCAGGTGGCGCATATATTCCGCTGCCAGTCGTTCAACCGTAGCATGGTGATACTGTTCGGTAGAGAATGTCCAATAGATTTTCAGGGTATTTTCAGTAACGATGCCCTTTACCACAAAACGGTCGCGAACAGAATATTCCGGACTGATATGCTCACCGGCATATTCACTGGCGCCCTTGAACCATCTGGCATTTTTAATGACATTGTCCGGCTGCCCAAGATAATTGAACACAATATCCCAACCTTTCTGCTGCAGCGCAGCCGTCTTATTCAGGTAGCGCAGACATCCGTAACCAATTCCCTTATCAGGGATACTTCTCAGCTGTTCTTTCACTGATTTGATAAGATTACCTTCTGACGTATTGGCTTCGATATCCAGACGGAGCGGGAACTTGTTGGTAAACCAACCTACCGTGCCTGTGATATCTATAGCTGGAAGTATATCTTCACGACCATGACTTTCCAGTCCGATGTGTACCTTGCTGTTACCCGACCAGCTACTGAGGGTCATACCCAACGCACACAATAAGAGGTCGTTTACCTCCGTATTATACACCTGGTGGACCTCTTTTAACAAGGAGCTGGTCAGTGTTGTATCCAGTACTGTTTCTACTGTCGCCAGACTTTTCCTCGCAGGACGATTTCCATTGATATCAAGCGGTAACGGCTGGAAGGCTTCAAGCACCTTCTCCCAATAGGCCGTTTGCGCTGTTATTCTTTCTGTATCGGAAAATGCTGTCAGTGCGTTGATCCAGTCACGATAAGAACTCGTCTTCTTTTCTTGCGTAGGCACTGTTCCGCTTTTCAAACTATCAAGCCGGTTTTGTATATCATCTATCAGAATACGCCAGGATACGCCATCTATAGCTAAATGGTGCACCACCATAAACAACCTGTCTTCTTCATCAGCAGCAGGCGTTCTTATCAATACAAAACGTACCAGTTCCCCTTTATTGATATCGAGACCTGCATGTGCGTGCGTACAGGCCTGGGTAATCGCTGCTGATAATTTTTCTCCCGTTGTGGCAGTAAGATTTATCTCCTGCAGCACACCTTCATAACTACCATAAGTTTGCGTCCAGCTATCCAATGCTGCACGTTTTCTATAGGTAAATCGCAGCGCGTCATGTTTCAGCATCAGTTCCCGAACAACCGTATTTAGTTCTTCAGCGCTGAGACCTTTGCTGATCCGCAACAAGAGGGACTGATTGAAATAAGACCGGTACCCGTTTTCTTCCTCAAAGAACCACTGCTGGATCGGCGATAGTTCACAATCACCGGTCAGTATTCCCTGTTCCGCCTGTAAAGACAATACGCTGTTTTGCTGTACCATCTCCGCCAGACTCGCTACCGTCTGATGATCAAATACATCCTGTACCTGCAGGTGCAGCCCCTTTCGTTTAGCCCGGCTGACCAGCTGTATTACAACAATAGAGTCGCCACCCAGCTCAAAGAAGTTATCGTAAATACCGACCCTTTCAGTATTGAGCAAGCCAATCCAGATTGCTGCCAATTGCGCTTCAGTCTCATTCCGCGGTGCGACGTAATTATCTGCCTTGTTCTCGATGGTAGCAGGCGATGGTAATGCCCGTCTGTCTATCTTACCATTTGACGTAAGCGGTAAAGCAGGCAACGGTATATACAGCGAAGGCTGCATATAATCAGGCAGCTTTTCCTTCAGGTACGCCTGACACACTACTACGTCTATCCCCGGCGCCATCACCACATAGGCGATCAGACGCGGTTGTGTACCACTTCTGTCTGCCGTCACCACACATTGCTGTACCCCCTCACAACCAGCTAATACCTGATTCACCTCCCCGGGTTCTACGCGATAACCACGAATCTTTACCTGGTCATCTACACGACCTATAAATAATATATCGCCCGATGGTAAACGGCGGACAAGGTCGCCTGTTCGGTACAAAAGACCGCCGCCCTCCCGGAAAGGATGTGCTATAAATTTCAATGCGCTCAGTTCCGGCTGATGCAGATAGCCGGGTGATACACCCGCTCCACCTATCACCAACTCACCACTTATACCCGCAGGACATAACTGCTGATGCGCATTCAGGATATAAACCTCGCTCGAAGAGAACGTACGGCCTATCGGTATCTGCTCATATTGAACATCACGCGATACACGGTGTAACAATTTCCCGATCGTTGTTTCCGTCGGGCCATAGTGATTAATGACCGTTATATCCGATGACTGTGCAAATATCTTTTCTACCATGCCTGGTGAAACCGCCTCGCCGCCAAAAATGATACAATGACCCGGCAACAGACTACGGCCGCCCACCTCCAGCGCATTCCAGTGCGAAGGAACTATCTTGATACAATCGATCGGATGAGCCGTAAAGTAGTCGTGTAACTGTACGGCATTCATCAGCTGAGACTTGGTGAACAGGTGTAAGGTCCCGCCACTCAGCAACGAACCAAATAACACCGTATTACCAAGATCGGCCGATAACGACGACATCAGCCCATAACTATGAAAATCTTCTAAACCGGCAGCTGCCGATAATCCCCTGTAGTAATCACTGATATTGCCATGAGTGATCATCACGCCTTTTGGCTGACCGCTGGTGCCGGAGGTATAGATCACATAGGCCAGGTCAGCAGCTGATATGACCGGTAATACGACATCCGTACTTTCCGCCTGTGTCACCTCTTCCAGCTGAAGGTCCAGTGAAAACACCGGCACGGCAAAGGAGACCACATCAAACAGATGTTCTGAAGTGATCAGCAATGCTTTCATACCCGTGTCGCTGATGATATGACCCTGACGCGCCGATGGCAAAGAAGGGTCTATCGGTACATAAGCAGCACCAGCCTTCAGGATGCCAAGCATCGCAAGCACTGACCAGCTGCTGTTTTCCATCAGGATACCCACCAGGTCATTAGATTGCAAGCCATAGGTCTGCCGCAGGTAAACACCCAGCGCATCAGACAGTTTATCTAACTCCCCATAGCTCCATTGTGTCCCGCCTGATTGCAGGGCGATCGTTGCAGGAACACGTGCTACCTGCTCCGCAAAAAGGGAGGTAACAGTGGCCGCTGCATCACTCACAAAGCCAGGGACGCTTGCTGCAGACAAAAGCAATGTTTCCTCTTCAGCTGAAAGCATCCGCAGCTCTCCTACCCGCTGACTTTGATCAGACAGCACAGCGGATAATAACTGTAAATAATGATCTCTCATCCGGACAATCGTCTCCGGCACAAACAGATCACTGCAATAATTTATTGAAATACCAAAACCATTGTCTGTCTCTTCCACAAAAAAGGTCAGATCGAACTTCGCGACCTTATGCTCCAGCGAAGCAGCCGAAATCGTGATATCGCCCAACTCATGTACAGAGGCGGATTCATTGTTATTCAGCACAAACAACACCTGGAACACCGAACTCCGGCTTTTATCACGGTCCTTTTCCACCCTGTCCACTACCTTCTCAAACGGCACCGCGATATGCGCATACGCTTCCAGCGTGGTGTTGCGCACCTGTGACAAAAGCGTTGTAAAATCAGGATTATCTGACAGGTCACTACGCAATGCCAGTGTATTGACAAAGAAGCCTATCAGTGACTCCAACTCCTGCTGCGGACGATGAGCCACCGTCGTACCTACGCAAATATCTGTCTGACCGCTATAGCGGTACAGCAACACTTTATAAACTGACAACAGCAGCATAAATGGCGTCACATCTTCCTGTTGGGCCAGCGTCTCAAGACGCTCACTCAACTCTTTCCCCAAACTGAAGTTCAAACGGTCGCCCTGTATACTTTGTGCCACCGGTCTTGGAAGATCAGTAGGCAGTTGAAGCGGTTGTACGCCTTTCAGTTTATCCTCCCAGTAGCCTAATTGTTGTTCCAGCACATCTCCTGTCAGGTATTGACGCTGCCATAAGGCATAATCTGCATACTGCAGGTCGAGTACCGGTAAAACAGCCGCACGTCCTCCTGTAGCTGCCTGATACAGTTCACAGAACTCTTTTATCATAAGCGATACGGACCAGCCATCAGAAGCAATATGGTGCCTTACCAATACAAGGAGATGCTCATCTGCTGATAAACGGAACAAACGCGCACGTAACATATGGTCAGCTGACAGATCAAAAGGCTGGTTGATCTCCGCACTGATCGCCCGCTGTAACTCTTCTTCCGGTAACTGCCCGCCAATCTGCAAATGCCATCCATTGGCTGGTAATATTTCCTGGTAAGGAACACCCTCATCTGCTTTGAACACCGTACGCAGGGACTCATGACGATTGACGATGTAACGGAATGCGTCTTCCAGTATGGTCATGTTCAACGCACCTTTTAACCTGAATACAGCAGGCATATGATAATGTGAGCTACCACGTAACTGATCGATGAACCATAATCTTTCCTGCGCATAGGATAATGGGATACGCGCCGGTCTTTCCTGCACAGCAACCAGCGGCAACGTGTGTACTACTTCACGGTTGCTCAGGTACTCAGCCAGCGAGGCTATTGTCAGGTATTCAAACAAGTCTGTTATAGTAACGTCAATACCTGCGTCTTTTTTCAAGGCTGACAATACTCTTATGGCCAGCAAGGAGTGTCCTCCCAGTTCAAAAAAGTTATCATAAATGCCTACCTGCGCTACATTTAACAAGTTCCCCCAGATAGTTGTCAGCTGCTCTTCCAGCTTATTCCGCGGAGCAACGTAATTATCTGCCTTGTTCTCGATGGTAGCAGGCGATGGTAATGCCCGTCTGTCTATCTTACCATTTGACGTAAGCGGTAAAGCAGGCAACGGTATATACAGCGAAGGCTGCATATAATCAGGCA